>Ga0066639_10004939_pt1 | contig 11298 bp, 13 predicted proteins | sample CryGeyCG2114_010_2_FD_59504 | JGI IMG/M metagenome (GOLD analysis project Ga0066639, IMG submission 59504) | Groundwater microbial communities from aquifer - Crystal Geyser CG10_big_fil_rev_8/21/14_0.10 | ecosystem: Environmental > Aquatic > Deep subsurface > Groundwater | place: USA: Utah... | reverse complement strand
GAATTGGACGTCAAAGGACCTGCCTGTTACTCTCCTTGAGACTGTTTTTTGATAAACTATGCGTCAACGTAAAATTTCTATAATTATTCTCTTGCTTGTCGTCGTTATCATCGCTTTGTTTCTGGCATATTTGAGCAGTCAACGTAGCGGTTATGAAAACAAGCAATCCGCTATAACCAACGAGGGTATCGTTCGCATAATACCGGAACTTTCATCGAATGAGCACGTTTTTTGGGAAGGCTCCGAGGAAATTGTGGTCATAGAATATTTTAGTATTGATTGCCCCGGTTGCCGGAATCTTCTTTTAGAAAAAGAAACATTACCAGATAAGGTGAAAAGCCAAGTGCGTCTAATATACAGATGGTTTCCACTCTTAAACTTGCACCCCCAGTCTCTTGAGCGCGCGATAATTGCTGAGTGTGTTTCTTCTGTATCCGGAGATTCCTCCTTTTTTGCGTTTCTAAAGTCGGTGGCGCAATTATATCAAGAAAAAACAAGTGAGAACGTATGGCTTATTGATATCGCGAAACAATATGTTCACGATGAAATTCAGTTTGAAGAGTGCGTTTCAAATAAGCATACGATAGATATAATAAATCATCAAAGAGCTGGCGGTTACAGCATGGGTGTTTTTAGCACCCCCACATTCATAGTGATTAAAAAAGGAGAGTCTATAAAAAAGTTTGATCTTGTCGGTTCGGTAAGTGGTAAACGTCTTTTGGAATCGCTTAGTGGACAGGAATAGATGTCGTATGTTTTTTTTTAAAAAAAACAACGCAGTATCAAATACAAATACGTTAGTTGCTCGAGGGAAAAGAGTCATTCTTGTGATTGGGGGAAGCGGAGTTCTGGGTCGCGCGTTTTTTGAGAAAAAACCGGGTGGAGTTTTTATCGTAAATATAAGCCGAAGAGGCGAGTTGTTTGGGGAGGGTGTGTTTAATTTTAACCATGATATACGCAAGCGTCCGGAATTAGTATTACAGAAAGTTTCTAAAACAGTTGGCATGGTCGATGTGTTGGTTACGATGGCCTATGATCATGCCTTTTCTTCTATTAAAAATCTTGAGCGCGAACAATTTTTGCATGAAGTTGAACTTGATACATTTATACCTATGCACATAAGCAAGTTATGTGGGGAGATTTTTTGGTCAAAAAACAGCCGTGAAAATAATATAAAAAATAGAAGAAAAGCTATTCATTTAGGGAGCGGTGCTGCTTTTGGGAAAACACTTCGTCCGGAACTTGCCTCTTATAGTGGCGCAAAGGCAGCCCTAACGATCATGTCTGAATATTTACATGATTATCTCTATTCAGGTAAAGGGGTATCTGCTCACGTTGTTGCGCCGGGTTCTTTGGATGTTCCGGAAATAAAAAAGCAAACAGTAGAAACATTGTGGAAATTACAGGATATGGCCGTTGACCGGTTCACGCTTAATAAGGTATATTGAGGTCAATATTGTTCAGGAAGTCGTTTTTTAAAAAATGAAGTCATTTTTACGCGGCACAAAACTTAAGATAGACAAACAGCGGGGTGCCATCAAAGAAAGTTTCCCACTTCATGAGTATTTTGATCCGGGGAGTCTTTTTGTTGAAACATATCCGTTCCCGCACGTTGTCGTAGATAATTTTTTTAAGGACAGAGTGTATCAAAAACTTTCTTGTCATTTTCAACGTGTACTCCGAAGGGGATTTTCAAGAAAAGAAAATCTTAAAAGATTTGAACCATTCCTTAATCTGAAGGGGAAATATGCGTATGATGGTTATGTTTACGTGCCATGGTATGGAGAAGATCAGGCGCTTGACGTTTTTTTTAGCGTGGAATGGAATAATTTTTTTTCTAATATTTTTAAACAGATTACCAGTTGGAGTACTTCCATGGCATATCATCACCATCCCTCCGGCAATCGGACAGGCTTTGTTCACCACGACCACGCAGAGAAAGAGTTTACACACAACAATGAATTGCCCAATGGGGTTATTTTTCAAGAGGGACATAAAACAAGCCGCTTCAGCGCCCTCGATGTAGATGTATTCAAGGAATATCGCAGCATCGCGCTTATTTATTATCTTGGTGGCACTAAGGAGTGGAAGAAGGGGGACGGAGGTGAAACCGGACTTTACGTGCGTGAGGGAGATTCGCCCGTAAAGCTCGTTGCGCCAATAAACAACAGACTCCTCGCTTTTAAGATATCCCCACACTCTTTTCATGCATTTCAAGAAAATCATACGCCTCGGTCATCTATTGTACAATGGTTTCACTCTCCAAAATGGATTTCTTGACGGGAATATTTTCTTTGTGTGTTACTTTAGGAACAAAAACCTTCCTTGTTAATAAGTTTTATTGTGATAGGTGTCACGGTATGATATAAAATATATATTGAGGAAGATGGCATTTTTATAAAGAGGGGGTATGATTATCAGAAAGATAAAAAAAACATATCGTACATTCCGTTATTTATTTTTAAGCGTTCTTTCGCTGGGTATTTCGCTTATTTTACTCCCGCTTACTTTTAATGATAAGTCCGGTATATTTTCTGGAGTAGATACAAAAAAAGCAGAAGCGGATGCTCCTCCCCCCGGCCCCGGCCCCGGCCCCGGCCCCGATGCGTGTCCTTCTCCTGCTCCCCCTCCTTGTCCCGCACCCGCACCCGCACCCGCACCCGCACCCTCACCCTCACCCTCACCCTCACCCTCACCCTCACCCTCACCCTCACCTGGACCAGGACCAGGATAATAATTATGGATAAAACAAAGTTAGCAATAGGAGTTTTTGTTGCGTTTCTGTCGCTTGGTTTTGTTGCAGTGTATTTTTATTATCTGTCTCCTAAGGAGCCCCCCGAAGATTTTCAAATTCGGAATCTTCCCCAAGAAGTTAGAGAAGGAGAATGGCAGGCAGATATAGAAAAAGCGCTTTAACTATCGCGGGAAGGTAAAAGGAAAGGAGCGGTAAAAATTTTAAGAGATGTGTTATCTCAAATGACGGATGACATGGCGCAACGATCCGTTGTTGATTTAATTTTTGCAAGTCTTTTATTTAAAGACAAGGAAACCAAATTGGCGGGTGCGAAAAGGTATGCGGCAATCGCTGGAACAGAATCATATCCTCGGACAAGTCGGGCGTATGCGATGCTCGTTGTTGCGGATAATTTTGACGGGACACGCAATAAACTAGTATTGGAACCGTTCTTCAGCCAAAGTGAATATACAAAAAAAAATGGGACGGAGCTTGTTCTCGAACTGTACGGGCGTCTTTATGATACCTATCCTTTTGGTCTTGCGGCTGGAAGACTTGCTTTAGCGCATATTGCGCGCGTCCGTGACAAGAACACTATTTCGGATAACGATTACGTTACCGTTACTCGGTACCTCGATGATATCAATGGGGGCTCTCCCTTTTTAGAGATGACGGAGCCATTTCGGGGTTATATTCCCGTCACTTTATTAGCCAAAGCGCGTCTTTTAAGAGTTCTTGAAAATGTTGGAAGACCCACGACTGAATCCATCGATGATATATACCGTGCCGTAGTAGCGCGTGCTCGATTGGAAGGTGTGCCCGCGACCGAACAGTTTGGAATATTGCTTTATGCGGATTATTTAGCGGAAAAACAGCAAAAAGAAGAAGTAATAAGATTACTTACCGAAAGCGAACTTTCTTCTTCTATACTGGAAGGTACAGTTGCAAACTTACTCGCGACAAACTGGCCATTAAATGTTCTTCCGCATTTATATGCTCTACAAAAAAACGACCAAGAAGTTCGTGTTTTGTATGAAAAACTCCTCAAATAGTTTTTGGGAACCTACTTAATAAAAAGCCCCCGAGTCGAATACGACTCGGGGGTAGTGTTTTATATTATTGACGAGAAAATATAGAATAGTGCGCTCTACTCTCTTTCAAACGCGACTAGCTCCCAGCGGAAGCTTCGAAAAGGCAACCCTCTCCAATTTGTATCTTCATACACAAACTTAATAAATCGGTTCACCCTCGGCGCGTACCAGAAAGTTCTTGTGATGGTCCCCCTTCCAGAACCGTTCGCTGTGTATGCCTCATACGTGGTGTCTACGCGTGTTTTGATTGCGGTAAAAGTTCCCGCAGGGACTCTTACTTTTTCCGTTCCCTCCACGATACCCGTGCTTTCGTAATAAAAATCATTCCCGTTGTCGTTTTTTTGTTTTGACTTTCCGCTCCAGCTGTCGTTTTTCACGATCGGGAATTTATGTTCATGACGGTATGGGGTGAATTTTACATCCTTTGTTTCTACAAGATTCCAGTCCCTGGTGTATGTTTGTCTTACCGGCGTACCCCCCACCATCATTTCGACGATAATATGTTCATGTGTCACACGAACTACTCTCTGGGTGAATGTTCCCAGGATTTTGCCATTCCGATTACTTATCCTGGTATAGGTATAGGTATCTCCCTCTTTTACATCAGGTCGTTCCACGAGAACGTTGTTGTCCTGAATCTGTCCAGAAAATGCTTGAGAAGAAGCCCAGAAGCACATACTGGCAATAATAATACAGAATGTAGAAAGAGCGCGAAACTTCGTGCGCATGGCGTGCCTGCCTTTCCCGTGTCTGGTGGTGATTGTCTAAAATTAAGTATAGCATAAAAGCACTAATAATGTCAATAGCCCGTGGTAATAGTTCAATGGCTTGGAAGCATCACGTAGTGTCGCAAATTATCGCATATATTATAATAATCGGTGTTTTTAAATTTAGATTTGTGGCCAATGCATATGGTACAATGATGGCTTGCATACAATAAGTTTTTAAAATATGAATGCAAAAGAACAACGGCTTATTATTTTTGCGCATCCGCGTTGTGGCAGCACATCGTTGTGGAGAGCTCTTAATATTCATCCCCTCATACATTTACTGCTGGAGCCGTTCCATGAACATCGTGAAGAATGGGGGAAGGGTGTTAAAAACTACAAACACATGGTTCACACCGCAGGGGACCTTCGACGCGTTATTGATGAACTCTATCAAATATCTACCGGCTTCAAAACGCTTTTTTTTCAACTTAACCAGGAACAAAACGAATACACATTGAAGGAGGCAGATAAAGTCATCTTGCTCCATAGAATGAATTTTCTTAAGACGGCAGTATCTACGCATATAGCGCTGCAAACAAATCTGTGGGCTATTATAGAAAATAGGACACAGGCAAAAAATCAGGAAGTGATACGAAAAAGCATACAAAAACAACCGATTAAACCTATTGACGTGGATGCCTTAAGACAGATGATACAGGACCAAAAACAAGCGATCACGCATTATAGAAACTACCTCGCTGGAATTCATAAGCCGTTTGTCGAGATGACATATGAAGAGTTGTATGCCGCGGATCGTGCTGAAAGGAAAAGAAAGATCACAGATATTTTTAAATTTCTTGAACTTTTTTTACCGACAAGTCGCAATATGGAGAACATAGAATTTCTCCTCTCGCCCCAGAGAAAAATAAACGATGTTGAAACGTACATATGTGTCCCGAATATCTATGAAGTAGAGAAGAGGCTTGGGAGTAAAGAAAACGGATTTTTATTTTCTTGACCGTATTTTTTTCAGGCAGTAACTTTTTTCAATACTTTGTTTCCCCGATTTTGCATCAGTTATATGTTTGTTATTACGTACTGATTACTACCTATTGGCGATGTAGAGGGTCGGGCTCATCAAATATCAAGGGAAAGAATTATTAAATTATAAAATAAATGTTAACGTATTTTAAAGTATGGGGATTCCTTATGTAGTAAAAAATTATAATATTCTCATTGATATTTCAACGAATGTTGTTTTAACCATAGAGAAAAGAGCCTCGATTATATCTTTTTTATCTGACAGTACTCCCGGAACGCGGCCTTTTTATACGGTTAATAGCCCCAATTATAATTCTTTTACTGGCCTATCTTTTCTTGGAAATATCGAACCACATGATTACGTTGATTGGACATGGGAGTCAAAAACAAGAAAATTTAGTAAAACCAACCCCGAGGTATTAAACGGTGATTTGCGTTCGGCATCGCGCCTAATGAAGAGCAAGTGTAAAGCAATAAATTCTTTTGTATCGAATTTAAATATTGCCAGATTCAAGTACATGACGGGGATAGTCCTGCAAGAGACGGTTTATGCAAACAAAAGCTTGCAAGCGAAAGAATTTAAAGAATCCGGGTATAACGAGAACCTTCTTGTGGAATACCCCTACGTTGAGCAATATGCCACTTTTGCAAAAATGTCACCACGGCAGGCGGCGGACGAAATACTTTTTAAGAAAAATTTGTATGACCAACATTTAGCTAAGACGGAACTTCTTCGCCTTAAGTATTTTACTCTAGTGAAAAATGCACAAAAACCAGAAGAAGTGGATCAGATTTTAGAGGACTTCAAGTCCGACTGTCACTATAAATAAGTAAGTTTTTAAATCTCTTTTTTGTTATGACGCGTCTTGTATATTACAATCCATATGCTGTAGTGAATAAATTCGATAAGGATTTTCCGGGCATGGATAGATTTTCCCAGTTTTTCAAGATATACAATATGCGTATGATGTTGAGTGATCGTACGGATACTATTGATTTACCCATACGGACAAAGACACTGTTTCCACTCCCCAAGTTCAAGAGAACGAACGAAACACTTGAAGAAATTTGTGACAGACGGGCTCTTGAACTTTTAGAGCGAGCCGAAAAATGTGGAGTTAGGATATATGTATTATGGTCCGGTGGCGTTGACAGCACTCTTGTCCTTGTGTCTCTTCTCAAAAATGCAACAAATGCTCAAAAAAACAGCCTGATAGTTCTTCTTTCTGAGGAATCAATAACTGAATATCCGTATTTTTATGAGAATCATATACGAGGAAGGTTGAATATGGAGCCGACGGCAATATTTCCTTTTGTTTTAGGGACAAAAGATATTGTGACGAATGGCGAATTAGGCGACCAGATATTTGGCTCGCCTTTTTCGACGCAGGCGTTGATGAGAATGTTTGGTAACTCAATTATCCACGAACCATATAAAAAGAATATTTTATTTGAGTTTTATAACGCTAAAACAAAGGATAAGGAAGTAACTGATTTTTATCTAAGTCTCTTCAATAAGCTAATGCTTGCGGCGCCGGTAAAAATAACGACATATTTTGACTACTTTTGGTGGCTCCTTTTTGTGTTAGAGTGGCAGGCTTGTTTTATGAGGATTTTACAATTTACTCGAGAAGAAAACATTAAGAATATCACACAAGAATATATCAGCACAAACTTGGCGCCATTTTTTGGCACAGAGGACTTCCAGATGTGGAGTATGAACAATCTCGACAAAAGGATAAAGGATACGTCGTGGGATTCGTATAAATGGCCGAGCAAAGACATCATATACAATTTTACGAAAGACCTGAATTATTATGAGCAAAAGGGTAAAGAGCCGTCCGTTTCGATCTGGCGACAACGGACCAATCAGTACAATTTTATAGACGAATCAATGAAATTGCATCATGAGTTGGACACTGAAAAGTATTATAACTCGCGCAATTCTTTTGCGTGAATTTTTTGTTTATCGAATTATATTGCAACAAAAATCCCGCACGAAAGCTTTGCTTTCGTGCGGGATAGTTTCACAAGGATCTAGGGTCTTTCTTTGAGAATAAAACCGATTTTTCTTCCAAAAGACAGAAAGTTTTGCGGATGAGCGACAACGCCACGCCGTTTAAATATTTCATAGAGAATAGTGAGCCCGACTAAAGTAATAAGAATGGGGAGACGGACACTCGCCATTATATTAAAGAGGGAATCTAGTGTTTTTCCCTGCATCAAGGGCCACAAAATTACCGTTATGAGCGCCACAAGGGAACCAACCCAATAGGGTAAATAGAATTTCACAGCGATTCTCTGCATGCCAGCAACCGCGCTGTCCATAGTACTTGTAGCAACTGCCAATATGACGATGAGGTATAGAAACCCTAAGAGGAAGTGGTTTGAAAAAAAGAAGCCGGAGACAAACACAAGCGACATATAAAGCCCAAAAAAGAATCCACCCCAAAGACCTATACGCAAATTATTCGAATTTCCAAGACTTTCAAATCGCTGATGCTGTTGGAAATGCGATAGCGCACCCACAAAAATTCCAAAGAACCCAAAAAGCCACCAGCTCTCGCCTTTTTCTGTCACCAAAGGGAGGTCCGTGCTGTCGCCAAGCGCAATTGCCGTAACCGCAAGAAGAAATACAGCCACAAGTTGAACCGCGTACTGACCGATATCGGTAAGAACGCTTCCTCTAAATCCGTAACGATGGATGTAGAAAACAATAGAAATACCAATTCCCATTGCCACCCAAGCGCTTACATCAGCGCTTATGTAGCTAAAGCTCGGAAGTGTTGTGTTGAAGAGGTTTCCACTTAAAGCATTCTGTGTTGCAGTAAGGTTGAGGCCCAGCGCCATAAATTCCATGAAAGCAAAGAGCAGGTAAAGAATTGAAATATTCGTCCAATATCGACTTGACGGCAAATAGTGTCTTATCGCACCAAGGAGAGGCAGCGCAAGTGTATTTCCAACCATCCACGCAAGTGCTGGCCATACTCCAAAGACATGCATGAAGTGCATACCGAGTGCTATGCTTACGCCCCAGCTCCAGCTTGTAGCGCTACTAAGCCCCATTCTCCAGGCCGGAAAGTCACTAACAGTATCTGCGGATTTACTGCGTTTGAAAAGCGAAGAAATAATGTGCATATTTTGGACCCTTTCAAGAAGCCGTAATTTCTGTTAGTAAGACTATCATGGGAGTCAAAAAAAGCAATACATATGCAGGTTGCTAGGCCACCATTATATTTTTTTGTCCCCGTATTGCGTATTATGATACGGGATAAATAGAAGCTGTTAAAACCATTTGCCATGAGTGATCGCTATTTATAAAATGATTCAAAATAGGTAGAATAGGAGTATTCTTATGACCATTGAATATGTCTCCCAATGCCGTGAAGATGCGTATCCGAAATATAAAGAAGTTTTGGCAAAGCCATTGACTCAAAACAAATTTGTGGAAACAATGATTTTTTTTATTGATCAATATCCGTTTTTTCTTCCGCCATACGTAGAGTTACTCGAATGTTTTTCATGTTTTGGTTTGCGTCGTCTCCCCCACAAAGATTTTATGGCATTGACTGCTTCACGTTTCGACTTCTTTTTATCTCCGAATGCGATGGAAGATGTTATCAAGGGATGGAGTTTTGAAGAGCTATGGGCATATAAGATTTTTTTAGGGAGGTTAAAAAAATATGTTCGGGGAAACAAAACGCATGTTTTTTGGTGTAAGAAAAGTGAAATGGCGGTACGTTCATTGATTTTAAAAACACGATTGCCAGAACCGAAGACGTGTCTTAAATTAGTTGAACATGAAGTTGATACTAAGAAAATCAGCGGTTTTCTTAGCAAGAAGGAGCATTTTTGGTATCTGCACGCTTTAAAACAAAAAGATACTCCTTATTATAATTACAAAAAGACGCAAACTATTATACTTCGAAATGTTGTCCACGACCCCAAAAAGCCCGCATTAGCTAACGACACGCCCGAAAACGTTCGCACCGAAGTCGCTATATATTTTTCCGATGTTCTTTCGTGGATTGAAGATTTTGTAAATAAAATACATTGTGGATTAGGGCACGTCGCGCTTGTTCGTTTGCGTCCCAGAAACATGGATGCGTGGTATCTTGATTCTGGTGCTAACTCGCAAAGAGGGATGCGGTATCATCTTGTAATAAACGGTATTTCCGGGAATCTTCTTATGGTTGGTAATGATATTGCATGGGCAAAGGAAGGAGATTTATGGTGTTATGATAGTAAAACAATACATAAATTTTACAATGGGTCAGATGAATGGAGAACATATCTTTTTTTTGATGCGGTTGCCGTGCGCTAACGACGCGCAGGAGATATTTGCTTAGGTGGGTTTCTGGGTGGAGATATAAATAGTGCGATAAGCGCGAAAGATTTTGATAAGAAAAGAAAATATGTTTAATTATGTTTAATTTCCAAAAAAGACACTATCTTTATTTTGTCGGTGTGTTTGCGGGTTTGGTTTTTACTGTTTTTATCGCGAACGATCCTTATAGAGTCCGTGCGGCGGTATTTTTCTGGGATACTTTTCACAACGCGCCGCTTGCCTTTTCTCTAAACAAAGATGCCCATCTTGCGCTCTCTGTGGGAAATTATTATTTTAATGTTGGTGGTGAGGGAGAATATAATTTAAAAAAAGCGAAAAAATATTTTCACAAAGCGATTGTGCTTGACCCGAGTGTGCCGGATGCGTGGCATCAGCTTGCGCGGATAGATTTCTTGCGAGGCGACTTCAATAAAGCGCTCAAAAAAATAAACACGCAAATAGATTTACATGGAGAGTCTCTGATGGCATCCTATTATATACGCGGACTTATTTCCGGATATGACGCAATGCAAAAGAACAGCCTTCCACGGGTTCAAAAAAAAGAATTTGAAAGCGCCGAGAAAGATTTTTTAAAGTTTTTGGCATGGGATACGGGAAATTGGGCCGCGTATAACGACCTCTCATGGATTTATTTCCAATGGGGAAAATTCAAAGAGGCCGAAGAAGTTGCGCGAAAAGGGTTGACGCTTAACCCCGGTAACGTTTGGCTCCTTAATATGCGCGGAGTAGCATTGCTTAATCTCGGTGATAAAGAAACAGCGAAAATACTTTTTATGGATGCGTTTGAAAAAGCAGAGAAACTTATGGAGGCAGACTGGCATAGGGCGTATCCTGGGAATGACCCCGTCAATGCTCGGCAAGGGCTTCGAGAAATGACGGCTGCGATTCGGTTGAATCTCAAACGCGCCTCTCCGTAAAATGTTTCTTTTACTAAGTGGCCTTACCTGTTTTTTCATATTAAGCGGAATGTAGGTGTTGATAAAACACTTTTCAATAGAAAATAATTTGCTACAATAACTTTAATGCAGAGAGGCCTGATTTTTAAGTTTCTTGTCAGCGTAAAAAAACAAAAACCGCTTTTTTTTGTCGGCATGGTTTTTCTTTTCATAGTTTTTGTTTTTAGCGGCAGCTATCTTGTAAATGGGCACATTGAAGAACAGTTTACATCAGTTGAAATCGGCATAGCGACGGAGTCTCTTTTGGGCGAGGCGGGAGGGTATGCTATTCCGGCGTCGTGTCCCTCTTATGCGCATTTTCCTGGGCAATGCGGTCCGGTGAGTGGTCATTATGGGGCATGTACAGGGACCAACACACTCATTTCCGGTACATATGATGTGTATGCGTTAGGATGTCTAGATAATACCTCTCCCGGCG
>Ga0066639_10004934_pt1 | contig 11304 bp, 20 predicted proteins | sample CryGeyCG2114_010_2_FD_59504 | JGI IMG/M metagenome (GOLD analysis project Ga0066639, IMG submission 59504) | Groundwater microbial communities from aquifer - Crystal Geyser CG10_big_fil_rev_8/21/14_0.10 | ecosystem: Environmental > Aquatic > Deep subsurface > Groundwater | place: USA: Utah... | reverse complement strand
ATTAAAAAAGAACCCGAAAACAAAGCTCAAATAAAACCTAAAAGCCGGAACGCTGTAGAGGTTTATAACCTTCAGGGGAAAATAGTGGAAACAATTAGTCTTCCTAAAGAGATTTTTGATCAAAAACCCAATTTAGCACTTATTTCCCAGGCACTTCGTGTCTATGAATCAATACTTCATCCGCACAATGTGGCTGCTAAAACAAGATCAAATGTCAGAGGCGGGGGTGCAAAACCCTGGCGGCAAAAAGGAACAGGCAGGGCAAGAGCCGGTTCAAGCCGTTCACCACTTTGGGTTGGCGGCGGCGTATCCTTGGGGCCGGTTCCCGGAAAAAGGAAGTTGACTCTCCCAAAGAAGATGAAAAGGAAAGCCTTAATAAGTGCCCTTTCCCTAAAAAAATCACAAAATCAGATAAAAATTGTTTCAGGTATAGATAAAATTGAACCCAAAACCAAAACGGCTAAGGTACTTTTTCAAAACATGGAAATAAAAGGACCCAGCCTTTTTATCTCAGAAGGCAAAAACAACAACCTAAAGCTAGCGCTGAGAAATATTAACGGTGTAAGTATTGAAAATGTAGAAAACTTAAATGCATATAAAGTATTATCCGTTAAGAATTTACTCTTCACCAAAGAATCCTTAGTCAAACTTTCATGAAACAATCTTACTTAATAAAAAAGGCAGTATTAACGGAAAAAGCACATAAGCTGATGGCACAAAACGCCCATTCTTTTATCGTTTCCGAAAAAGCCGGTAAAACCGAAATAAAAAATGCCGTTGAGAAACAATTTGGCGTTGAGGTTGTAAAAGTTAATGTTCTTGGTTTTGCTCCAAAAAGAAAAAGGATTTCGCAGACCAGAAAAACTACTTTGGTCGGTGGTGGTAAAAAAGCAGTTGTCCACCTGAAGCAGGGTCAAACGATCCAGCTCCTGTCACCGGAAAAAGGCAAGAAAAAGGCAGATAAAAAAGAAGAAAAAAAGATAGAAAAAAAAGATACAGAAGAAATTACATGAGCGTAGCGAGGTTGATATAAAAAATGATTAAAATATATAAACCATTAACACCGGGGCAAAGATCAAAGACATCGATGTCCTATGCCGACATAACGAAAGAAAAGCCCGAAAAAAACTTAAAAGTCAGCCTTGCCAGAGCCTCGGGAAGATCAAACGGGAAAAAGACCCAAAGAGGAAAAGGCGGACGCCACAAAAGGGCCTTAAGGCTTATTGACTTTAAGAGGAATAAAAAAGAAATTATTGCGAAAGTCGCGGCCATTGAATACGACCCAAACAGGACTGCAAACATTGCTCTTCTAAATTACGTCGATGGTGAAAAAAGATATATTTTAGCTCCTTTAGGTTTGAGAGTCGGACAGGAAGTTATTGCAGGTGAAACGGCCCCAATTAAACCGGGAAATGCTCTGCCTCTTGCTAAAATGCCGATCGGAACGGTAGTACACAATGTAGAATTTTTTCCGGGTGGCGGTGCAAAGCTTATAAGGAGCGCCGGTACGGGTGCAGTTGTTGCGGCAAAGGAAGGAAAGTGGATCCATCTAAAATTACCTTCAAAAGAAGTAAGAAGAATAAGTTCCGCATCTTTTGCAACGGTCGGACAAATCGGAAATGAGGATTGGAAAAACACTACAAAAGGTAAAGCCGGAAAATCCAGGCACATGGGTATAAAACCCCGCGTAAGAGGGGTTGCAATGGATCCACACTCTCACCCTCATGGAGGAGGAGAAGGAAAGTCTGGAACAGGGATGCACCCAAAGACACCGACCGGTAAGCCGGCAATGGGCAAAAAAACAAGAAACAAAAACAAACCGTCCCAAAGGATGATTATTTCAAGGAGAAAATAATGAAGGTAAAAAACTAAGATGGCAAGATCAAGTAAAAAAGGCCCATATATAGACCCGAAGCTTTTAAAGAAAGTAAATTCCCAAAAGGAATCCGGGAAAAAAGAGCCGATAAAGACCTGGTCAAGACATTCACAAATTCCGCCGGAATTTGTGAATCATACATTTCTGGTCCACAATGGCCGGACACATATAAGCGTTTTCGTCAGTGAACCGATGGTAGGACACAGGTTAGGTGAATTTGCACCAACAAGAACATTTAGAGGCCATGGAAAAATTACGGAAAAATCAACAGCTAAGAAATAAATAATATGCAAATATACGCAACGGCAAAAAATATCAGGATTTCACCGACCAAGGTAAGGCTTGTGACGGACAAAATTAAAAAAATGAACCCCCAAAATGCAATTAATTTTTTGGGTTTTATCCCTAATGCCTCTGCCAGACCCTTAAAAAAGGTATTAGCTTCGGCAATTGCTAACGCTAAAAATAATCACGGTATCAAAGAAGAGAGCTTAATTATCAAGGAAATTGTCGTCAATAAAGGCCCAGCCTTTAAAAGGTTTAGGGCAATAGCCCGCGGAAGGGCTCATTCAATATTAAAAAGGACAAGCCACATAAGAATCATTTTGGAAAATAAGGAAGAAGAAAAGTTGCCCGAAAAATCACAGAAAAAAATAGAAGTAGAAGAAGAAACAAATAAAAAAGAAATCAAAAAGGAAGGGGAAAAACATGGGACAAAAAGTTAACCCTATCGGTTTTAGGGTCGGAACGCTTTATACATGGAGCTCAAAATGGTTCGCAAAAGGCAGTACTTATGTTGATTATTTAATGGAGGACCGCCAAATCCGCCAGTTTCTGTTGCCAAAACTAAAAAATGCTGGTATCGCCAAAGTCGAAATAGAAAGGGCCTTTGATAAAAGGACGGTAATTATTCACGTTTCCCGTCCCGGTGTTGCAATCGGCCGCGGAGGGGCCGGTATCGAACAGTTAAAAATTGATTTGTTAAAAATATTGAAAATTAAGGATCAGGGAAAATTAGAAATTAAATTTGAGGAAATTAAGGCACCGGATCTGGACGCATATCTTGTAGCTGTCAGTATTTCAGATCAATTGGAAAGAAGGTTTCCGTTCAGAAGAGTTATGCATCAAACACTTGAAAGGATCCGCCGTTCAGGTGCAAAGGGTGCAAAAATCTCCTTGGCAGGCAGGTTAGGCGGTTCCGAAATTGCCCGTACGGAAACTGTAAAATACGGAGCTATTCCATTGCAAACTATCAGGGCGATCATTGATTTTGCCAAAATCGATTCCAAAGTTCCGAGAGCCGGAATAGTTGGGGTCAAAGTTTGGATACATAGGGGAGAATAAAATGTTGGCACCAAAAAGAAGCAAATATAGAAAACAGTTCAGAAACAGAATGAAGGGCATTAGTACTAGAGGTAGTTCAATTTCATTTGGGTCCTATGGCTTAAAAAGCCTCGAAAGCGGCTGGATTAGCGCCAGGCAAATCGAAGCTGCAAGGAGGGCAATGACCCATTATACAAAAAGGGGCGGAAGAATCTGGATTCGCGTTTTTCCGGATAAACCGGTAAGTAAAAAACCGGCAGAAACAAGGATGGGGTCCGGTAAAGGCGATGTCGATCATTTTGTGGCGGTTGTGAAACCCGGAACCGTTATTTTTGAAATGGGAGCGGTTACGGATGATATTGCCCAGGAAGCAATGAGACTTGCATCGCACAAACTGCCGCTAAAAACGAGATTTATATTCGCTCGCAGAAAAGGATGAATGAATAAAGCGAATACATACTTTCGAGGGGTAAAAGCAAAAATGATTAGTTTTTCTGCGAGCTCATGTAAACTTAAAAATATAAAAAACCGAGAGCTTTTAGCTCTCGGAAGTTTATAACAAGATAGAGCTTATTTTATAAAAAAAAATGAAAAGAAAAGATTTACAGGATATAAAAGCTAAAAGCATGAAAGATCTGAAAAATAAAATTACAGATCTTGAGAAGCAAAAAGTTAATAACCTTTTGGAATTAAAAATGGGTAAGATCAAAAATGTCCACACAGTAAAAAAAATAAAAAAGGATATAGCCCAGGCAAAAACAATAACAAGGCTTAAATCGTTAAAAGAGCAAAATGAAAAAAGGGGGGAAGATGCAGTCTAAGTTTGGTGTTGTCTCGTCAACCAAAATGAATAAGGTTGCCGTAGTTAAAGTAACCTACAAGGTGAAACACCCGTTTTATAAAAAGATTATTACGACAAGCAGGAACTTTAAAGCACAAAATGATATTGGTGCAAAAGTCGGGCAAAAAGTTAAATTAACTGAAACCAGGCCCATATCAAAACAGGTATTTTTTAAGATTTCGGAGGCTTTGGATTAATGTTAGAGACAAGGTCGATTTTATCGGTTGCCGACAACAGTGGGGCAAAAAGCCTTGTAGTTATCGGTTTGGGAAAAGGTACCGGAAAACGCTTTGCAAAACTGGCGGATATCGTTACTTGCGTAGTTCGTGGTGCTGTCCCCAACTCTCAGGTAAAGGATCATGAAATTGTTAAGGCAATTATCGTCCGGACTAAAAAAGAAACAAGAAGGCCGGACGGTTCATATGTCCGTTTTTCGGATAACGCCGCAGTTATTATCGATAATACTAAAGCTCCCCGCGCAACCAGGATTTTTGGCCCCGTCGCATCAGAATTAAAAGCAAAAGGATTTTCGAAAATAGCATCTCTTGCTAAGGAGGTTGTTTAATGTACAAATTTAAAGTCGGAGATGAAGTACAGGTCAATACAGGCGGCCAGAAAGGCAAAAAAGGAAAAATAGAGAAAATTTTCTTAAGTAAGAACATGGCAATCATCGGCGGCGTTAATGTTTACAAAAGGCATAAAAAAGTTTCCAAAAACCAGCCGGCCGGAATCCATGAAATTGCCCGCCCAATCGATGTCTCCAAAATTTCTCTGATATGCCCTAAATGTAAAAATTTGACAAAAGTAAAGTTTTCAACCGAAGGAAATATTAAAAAAAGGACATGTCGGAAGTGCGGGGGAACATTATAATGAATAATTTATTCTTACTTCGCGCAAACCGTAAATTCTTAATACCTGTTGCCGGCGAAGGGAAAACATACTTACAAGCAAGCTGGAGGTGTCAATTATGACGAACGCCGGCATGGGAAGTTTATTGACCAAATATCAAAAAGAGGCAGTCCCTAAATTAAAGGAAGAATTAAGCCTTAAAAATAATCTTGCTTTGCCAAGAATTGAGAAGGTAGTTGTAAATATGGGCCTTGCAGACGCGCTTTCATCTAAAGAAGTTTTAGAAAAGACAATGGAACAACTCGCGCAAATTACAGGCCAAAAACCAGCGAAAACAAAAGCAAGGGAATCCATTTCTAACTTTAAACTGAGAAAAGGTGACCCCATTGGTTTGAGAGTAACTTTAAGAGGTAAAAAGGCATGGAACTTTTTTGAAAAATTAATAGCAATAGTTCTGCCGAGAATGAGGGATTTCCGGGGGCTTCCGGAAACAAAATTTGATAAAGCGGGAAATTACAGCCTTGGTATCACGGAACAAATTATTTTTCCCGAAATAGAGTATTCAAAAGTAGAAAAAATTCGGGGTCTTGTTGCAACAATTGTTGTCAAAAACAGCGACCAGCAAAAGTCCAAAAGACTTTTCGAATTATTAGGGGTCCCTTTTAGAAAGGTATAAAATGGCAAAAAAGTCGAAAATAATTAAAAACGAAAAGAAACAAAAATTTGAAATCAGGTTCAGAAACCGTTGCAAAATCTGCGGAAGGCCAAGGGGCTTTTTAAGAAAATTTGGACTTTGCAGGCTTTGTTTTAGGTCATTGGCACATAGAGGAGAAATACCGGGGGTTAAGAAATCTTCCTGGTAAAAAAATATGGATCCGATTGCAGACATGCTGACAATTATTAGGAACGGATACATGGCCCAAAAGGGTGATGTTGACGTGCCTTATTCAAAATTTAAAGAACAAATAGCTCAAGTCCTTGCCAAAGAAAATTTTGTAGGCAGCGTAAAAAAGGATGGAAAAAATATAAAAATTGATCTTGCTTATGAAGACGGTAAACCAAAAATTAAAGAACTGAAGAGAGTTTCAAAGCTAGGTTTGAGGGTTTATTCAAAATCAACGAAGTTGGGGCAAGTAAAAGGCGGAAGAGGAATATATATTATTACCACTCCTAAAGGAGTGATGAGTTCCAAAGAGGCGAAATCAAAAAAATTAGGAGGCGAAGTTATTTGCCTCGTTTGGTGAAAAAAATATGTCAAAAATAGGTAAACAGCCGGTATCAATACCGTCGGGGGTAAGCGCAAAAATTGAAGGAAGAGAAATAGAAATTTCCAGCCAGAAGGGAAGCTTGCGTTTTGGTTTCAGGCCGGAAATTTTGGTCAAACTGGATGGCAGTGAAATCAAAGTGGACAGGAAATCGGAAACGAAATTTGCAAGATCTCTCCATGGTTTAACAAGGAGCATTATTGCAAACATGGTAAAAGGTATCACAGACGGGCATCAAAAGACCCTGGAAATAGTTGGGGTCGGTTATCGGGCCAATCTCCAAGGCGAAGACCTGGTTCTTAACGTGGGTTACTCACATCCTGTGATTATTCCGAAAACGGAAGGAATACAGATAGAAACGAAGGATAATAAGATTTTAGTAAGCGGATCCGATAAAGCAAAAGTAGGCGAAATAGCCGCAAAGATTAGAAGGGTCCGACCGCCCGAGCCTTACAAGGGAAAAGGTATTAAATATCTCGGTGAAATTGTCAGAAGAAAAGCAGGCAAAAGTATAAAGGGATCAACAGGATGAATGCAAAACGCGTAAAAAGATTGAAAAGACATTTGAAAATTAGAAAAAGGGTTGTAGGTTCTGAAAATAGGCCTAGGCTAACGGTTTTCAGGTCAAATAAATATATTTATGCCCAATTAGTCGACGATCAGTCGGCAAAAACAATTATTGCTTCCACAGACAAAGGTAAAGAAAAAAAGCTTGATAACCGGATGGTTTCCGCAAAATCCTTAGGGCAAATAATTGCTAAGAAAGCGCAGGACAAAAAAATAAAAGAAATTGTTTTTGACAGGGGCGGCTATAAATATCATGGCCGCATTAAAGCGGTTGCAGAAGGACTTAGGGAAGGAGGACTTAAATTTTAATGGCACAATTTCAGAATAGAAGACCTCAGCAGGGATTCTATGAACCAAAAGAATTTGAAGAAAAAGTAATTCAGATAAACAGGGTCTCGAAGAAGACTAAAGGAGGAAATAGGTTAGCTTTTTCGGCTCTTGTAGTTGTCGGTGATAAAAAAGGTAAGGTAGGAGTTGGCCTTGGAAAATCCAGGGACGTTGCTTCAGCAATTAGAAAAGCAATAACCTACGCCAAAAAGCATCTTATTTTGGTTCCATTGGTAAACGGTACTATTCCCTATGATGTATTTACCAAAAGAGGCGCGGCAAAAATAATCCTCAAGCCGGCACCCGAAGGAGCCGGGGTAATTGCGGGTGGTGCAGTCAGGGCAGTTGTCGAGGCGGCCGGAATAAGGAACATATCCAGTAAAGTTCTCGGGACCAGAAATAAAGCTTCTAATGTTCATGCGACCCTTGAAGCACTGAAAGGGATATCAAAATGAATTTTAGTCTTTTAACAAAAGTGAAATCCAAATCACAGAAAAGGGTAGGCAGAGGATCCGGAACCGGAAAGTCAAAAACTTCAGGAAGAGGCCAAAAGGGCCAGAAGGCAAGGGGAAAAATAACTCTCGGTCACCCGCATTATGAAGGAGGACAAAGGTCGATTATAAAAAGACTCCCTTATAGAAGAGGTAAAGGCAATCCAAAAATATCTGAAAAGCCGGTCCTCATCGGTTTATCAAATCTAGAAAAACTGCCGGCCGGAAGCGTTGTAGATATTGAATTATTGGTTAAAAACAATTTGGTCACCGAAGACGCAAAAGCTCGCGGGGTAAAGATTCTTGCAAATGGCCAGATAAAAAAATCTTTAACGATAAAAATTCCAGTTTCAAAGACAGCTAAACAGGCGATCGAAAAGGCAAAAGGGAAGGTCGAAAAATAATGGCAAATAAATACCTGTCCGCCCTCCAGAAAATTGTAACAACCAAGGAAATTAGAAATAAACTGCTTTTTACCGCTTTTATTTTTTTAATATTTCGTATTTTTGCCCATATACCGGTTCCCGGAGTTGAAATCTCATCATTAAAAAGGCTTTTTGGCGAAAGCCAGCTTCTTTCACTTTTAGACATTTTTTCAGGTGGGACGCTTGCCAATTTCTCTGTCATGTCTCTGGGATTGAATCCTTACATCAATGCCAGCATTATTATGCAGCTTCTTCAGATGGTTTTTCCCAAACTTGAAGAACTTGCAAAAGAGGGAGAATCGGGACGCGAAAAAATAAATCAATACACCCGTTATCTTGCCGTGCCGATCACTGCTGTTCAGGCATTTGGAATGTATATACTTTTAAAAAACTCGCAAATTATAACTACGATAACTCCCCTCTCCTTACTTACTATTGTTACTACTATGACAGCAGGAACAATTCTTTTAATGTGGCTGGGTGAACTTATTTCAAGAAAAGGTGTAGGTAATGGAATATCCATGCTTATTTTTGCGGGAATAGTTGGCCGTCTTCCGATTGCAGTCGCCCAGCAAGTATCGGTATTCGACCCTTCACAGTTAAGGAATATAATCATTTTTGGTCTTGTCGGCCTTTTAGTTGTTGTGGCAATTGTCATTGTTACCGAGGCCCAAAGACCGATCCAGGTTTTTTATTCAAGAAGAAGTGCCCAAGGAGCATCACGTGCCTCAAGTTTTATTCCGCTTCGTCTCAACCAGGCCGGAGTTATTCCCATCATATTTGCCGTATCATTGATACTTCTTCCCTCAACTTTCTCTAAATTCTTCGAAAGTTCTCCAAGTCCTGTAATTGCAAATCTTGCCCAGCAGGTACAGCGCATTTTTAACCCCCAGGATATAACTTACAATGTTGCATATTTTGTACTCGTTGTTGCTTTTACATATTTCTACACAACCGTAGCTTTTAACACTAAACAAATCTCGGAAATGCTAATGAAGCAGGGTGGATTTTTACCGGGTATTCGGCCGGGAAATCCGACTAAAAAATTTCTCGAGTATATCTCACTCAGAATTACTCTCTTCGGAGCTATATTTTTGGGTATTATTGCCGTTATGCCCTCCATTGGTCAGGCAGTTACGGGAAACCAGGCGCTCATGGTTGGAGGTACGGGTCTTTTGATCGTTGTCGCGGTCATCCTTGAGACTTCCAAACAAATAGAATCACAGCTCGTAATGAGGGATTACGATACTTTTTTAAGAAGATGAAAATAATTTTTTTAGGCCCTCAGGGATCGGGAAAATCTACACAAGCCCAATTATTGAGTGAAATGCTTAATTTGCCAAGGATCGAAATGGGACAACTTTTTCGTGATATTGCCCAGACGGATATCACCGAAGAAGCTAAAGAAATTAAAAAATCTTTGTTGTCGGGTGTCTTGGTTCCGGACGAAATAGCCGTTAAGACTCTTCATCACGAACTTGAAAAATCAAAATATGCAGCAGGTATTGTTTTGGACGGGTATCCGAGGAACATTCACCAATATTCAGGTCTTAATTTTAGGCCGGATTATGTTTTTTATGTAAAAGTTAGTGACGAGGAAGCAATAAAAAGATTGACAAGAAGGAGCAGGGAAGATGACACGCCGGAACTTCTGGCTAAAAGGCTAAATGTCTATCACGAGCTAACCGAACCCCTGCTTGATCGGTTTAAAGAAGAAAATGTCTTAAAAGAAGTAGATGGAGAAAGACCGATTGAAAATATACATCAGGAAATAAAAAACATTATTAAAGAATGAAATCAGATTTAATTAAAACAGAGGAAGAACTCAAGATCATGAAAAAAGCCGGAAAAATCGCGGCCCGGGCACTTAGTCAGGTATTAAAAGCAATAAAACCGGGAGTTACTTTGGCCCAACTGGATGATATTGCCCGCGCCGAGATTGTAAAAAGCGGAGCATTGCCTTCTTTTATGACAGTTGATGATTATAAGTGGACTATTTGCGCAACGGTCAACGAACAAGTTGTTCATGCAATTCCGACTGACCGTAAATTAGAAGAAGGGGATATTATTGGAATAGACATCGGTGCCTTGTATCAGGGTTTCCATAGCGACACCGCAGTAACAGTCGGTGTCGGTCAGACCAAACTGGAGGAAGAAAAGTTTATGGAAACGGGTAAAGAAACCCTAAAAAAAGCAATTGCCAAAGCAAAAGCTGGTGCCAAAATTGGCGATATATCGGAAGAGATACAGGAAAATATCGAAGGAGCAGGCTACTCTATAGTAAAAAACCTCACAGGCCACGGGGTTGGTCGCCAACTTCATGAAGACCCCATGGTTCCGGGTTTTGGGGAAAAAGGTAAGGGGCCCCTTTTGCAGGAAAATATGGTTTTAGCAATCGAAGTAATCTACGCAAAAGGCAAGGGGGATATTGTTTTGGAAAATGACGGATGGACGATAAGCACTAAAGACGGCAGCCTTGGAGGCCTTTTTGAGCAAACGGTAGCAATTAAAAATAATGGCCCTATAGTGTTGACGCCGTATCTATGATTTTGATAAAATTCTGCTCTACGACCAAAAAGGAAACAAATGGCTAAGGAAGGTGTAATTGAAGTAGAAGGTGAGGTACAGGAAGCGTTGCCTAACACGATGTTCAGGGTACTTGTAAAGTCAGATCAAATACCCGGATCAACTGAAGATAAATTAATTCTTTGCCACCTTTCGGGTAAAATGAGAATTCATTATGTAAGAATTCTTCCTGGAGACAAAGTAAAAGTAGAAATTACTCCCTATGATTTAAATAGGGGAAGAATATCTTATAGACTTAAATAAATGAAAGTACAAGCAAGCGTTAAAAAACGCTGTGTCAATTGCAAAATAGTTAAAAGAAAAAGCAGGCTTTATGTTTTGTGTATAAATCCAAGGCATAAACAAAGGCAAGGATAAAAATAATATTAAATAAAAAAATAAAATATAAAAATGAAAGATCAAATATTAAAAATTTCTAAAATAAAAAGTTCTTCTCTGAAAAACTTTAATAATTTTGCATTTTGCACTCTCAAAAGCCAAAAGGATTGCATAACATGGCAAGAATAGCAGGCGTAGACCTACCAAACGAAAAAAGACTTGAAGCGGCTCTCCCGTATATATATGGTGTCGGTCTGACTTTGGCAAAAAAAATAATAAAAGATTGTGCTTTGGATCCTGATAAAAGGTCAAAAGACTTAACGGAAGATGAAGTTAATAAGCTCCAGAGAGAAGTAGAAAAGTATAAAGTTGAAGGCGACCTGAGGCGCGAAGTCCAGGCAAATATAAAACGGTTGCAGGAAATTGGAGCTTATCG
>Ga0066639_10004932_pt1 | contig 11305 bp, 9 predicted proteins | sample CryGeyCG2114_010_2_FD_59504 | JGI IMG/M metagenome (GOLD analysis project Ga0066639, IMG submission 59504) | Groundwater microbial communities from aquifer - Crystal Geyser CG10_big_fil_rev_8/21/14_0.10 | ecosystem: Environmental > Aquatic > Deep subsurface > Groundwater | place: USA: Utah... | reverse complement strand
CAATAGCATTAGATTCAAAGGTGATTTTGTCATTCCCGGTATTTTTTGTAGCAAAAAACAGTCGGGCAACACAGAACGTATTCTTTGGGAGCTCTGCATCAGCCTTTTTAGACACACGAGTGACAACGATCGTGTTGTAATTTCCTTGACCTGCGATATCGCGTACATCAACGGTGGTTTCAAGAGAGTTACATGATTCTACAATTTCTGTCTGGGTAGTAGATTTATCAAACACTAGAAGATTTTTTGGATATTTGATAAGTGCTGTAACTCCGGAAACAGACTGAATCGTCGATGCGTGAACATCGACTGTCACTTGCACAACCTGATTGGTGGTAATGATAGAAGGCGTGAAATAGAATTCCACATTGTTTTCAATAGCTGCCCGTGAGCGTTCGCTATAATCATAAAAAAATCCCAGAATTCCGACAGCAATGGCAATTCCTACGACAAGGAGCAAGATTTTTTTCATTTTCGGCAATAATGGTGAGTGTTGAGTTTCCATATTTATTCGTCACGCTGACGTACTTCTTGATTTGTTCTCCAAATTTCAAAATCCTGGAGTGTCACTTTTTGATCATTATTAAAATCGGCGTCTTTTGTGTTTCTTGTTCGGGTAAATTCACTTTTCCATATATCAAAGTCATCATTGTTTATATGACTATCACAGTTCGCATCTCCAAGATTTTTTTTCGGACATTCGTCAACAGTCCCGGTTGGTGAGGTTGTAGTTGTTGTTCCCGGTGTAATAGTAGTGTTTGTCCCTCCAACAGTGAATGTAAAAGAATCGTAGGTGAGGATAGATGCTGGAATTGTAGCCTGGTAGCCTTCGGCAACCGATACCCTAACCTTATAAGTTCCTGCAGGGAGAGGAGGAAGGGTTAGTGTCTGGGAAAAAGTATTCGTACCGGATGCCAGTTCAAACTCTTGATTTATTGATCCTAATTCATCATTGGCACCTGTCAGAGTTAACTTAGCAACAGGGCTTCTTAATTTTTTACCGGAAACTGTCAACGTTCCTGACTGTCCTTCGTTTAATGTAGCTGGGGATAAAACAGCTTTGTTTTGATATGTTACCCAAAGATCATATAATACTGATGTATATGCTTTGCCGTTTATCTGAGATGTAATAGTTGGAAGCGAAACGTTTTTGGGTGTAGCAATTGCTCTATATGTGTAGTTTGTTCCTTCTGTAAGCCCGTTACACTTATAAGCTTTCCTCGATGTAATTTCAGGGTCAAGCACACAATCAGTGATTTTTGTATTGGTGTTAATTTGGTATGCGGCAATTTTCGGTGCGTTATACGTCGTTGGCAATGCATCGACTTCATTCAGACTTACGCGTGTGTAGTAGGCTGGTACAGTTGGCGGATCTCCAATAACCTGACAACAGCCGGGAATAGTCGCGTTTCCATCGTAGATGTCATTCATACAAGCACGTTGATATACGAGATCTTCTGTGGCACAAATTCCCAGAGAATGTACAGGATCCGGTATGAGATTATCAATCAAAATACTAGACATAGAGCAATTTAAACCTCCTGAACAGGCAGTATCTCCATATTGTGGGTTGCAAATTTGGCCGCAAGTTCGATTGGGAGGGACTGTTGTTGGCATCGGGGAAGCCGTTGATTGCGCAGTGACAGGCGCAGGTACATTTCCGTTGATCAGAAGGAATAACGTTATGAAAAAAAACCCGAGTATGAGAAATAAATAATGCCTTTGCATGTATGCTTTTACTATAGCAAGTCTTTCTACAAACAGCAAGATACTGTTATAATACTTATTCACTTATGTTTAACTTTGATATTACAGCCAGATTAGATCGTTCTAAAGCCAGATCTGGGGTATTTCACACACCGCATAAAAATCTCCATACGCCGGAGCTTGCCATAGTGGCAACGGAAGGAGAAATTCGCTCAGTTCCACAAGAACTTTGGAGTGATCTTCCAAATCAGTATTTTATTGTTAATACCTACCATACGCATACAAAAAAGCTTGTCGATACAATTCAAACTCAAGGTGGAGTGCATGGCTATATGGGGCTTGAAGATCGCGCATTTGCGACAGACAGCGGAGGATTTCAAGTTTTTTCGTTGGGTTTTGGACAAAAGCACAATATTGGCAAACTTGCCCGTGATTTTGAGAAAAATTCGAGGCTTTCGGAAGATGATGAAAGTCCATTATCTATCTCGGAAGAAGGAGTGTCTTTTGAGTTTGACGGTGAGAAAGTCCGACTCAGTCCGGAATCTTCAATGGCTATTCAACATAAACTCGGAGCGGATATTATGTTTGCCTTTGATGAGTGCACGTCTCCGCTTAATAGTGAAGAATATACCCGTCAGTCGATGGAGAGAACGCATCGTTGGCTCAAAAGGTGCATTGAGGCTCATAAGGAACATGAAGATAAGCAGGCGTTGTTCGGCATTGTTCAAGGAGGAGAGTATCGAGAGCTACGTGAAGAATCAGCTCGGGTCGTGGGGTCGATGGATGTGCCCGGTTTTGGGCTCGGAGGAAGCTTGGGTAAGTTTAAAGAAGATGTACATGCAATTCTTGACTGGATAATTCCTCATTTGCCTGACGAAAAGCCAAGACATTTTTTGGGGATAGGGCAAGTACGCGATATTTTTGAGAGCGTTGAGCGTGGCGTTGATCTATTTGACTGTGTGATTCCGACACGAGAAGCAAGGCATCGTATGTTGTATACAAAACATGGGAGAGTGAGCATACGAAAAATGAAACATCTTGACGAACTTCCTGATAAAAGTTGTGCTTGTTATGCCTGCAAGCATGACAATGTGACCTATTCTAACCTGTGGAATTTGTTTTTATCCAGAGATTCTCGAGCCGCTATGTATGCGACGATACATAATGTGTGGTTTTATGCACAGTTAACTAAAGACATACGAGAAGCAATTGAGAATAATACATTTAACACGATAAAAGAAATGTATTATAAGTACTATTAAGAAGGTCTAATGTATTTATTTTTCCGATTTGTTTCGTCCGTTATTTTGTAATGTTAAGGATAGGTAAGAAAGTGTAGCTTATTGTTCTAATTTCTTTAATTCATCTACACGATGTGCTAAATCTCTACCTGCCTTTGTTAAATAACTTCCAATACAAATAATATCCGGTTTATATGACTGTGAAGATATGGTAGGGAGTGTATTACTATTAACTCCACCATCAATCAAAATTTCACCACTATAGCCCTGTACTCTAAGCTGTTCTACTTTTTGTAGCATTTGAGTTAAAAAAGGCGATCCCTGAAATCCGGGGTTTACGGTCATAATTTGTATATTCGGAGCATAGTCTAAGTCGTATTTATATGCTAATGAGTCGATCGTTACATTTGGAAATATGTCCAAGCCTATAGAAAATGTGTAAAGACTGTTTAATTCGCTAATATTGATCTCATGTTCTGCATTAATGAGGACGGTGTTAACCTGAATATTTTTCTCTTGTATTTTGACAATCTTCTCAAGTTCCGCTTTATAATCGGAGACCATGAGATGGAAATCAAAAGTTATATTCGGGAAAATTATTACTTCATTATGATCTATGACATCAAGTATCCCTTCGATTTGCGTTGTTATGTTCGGGACAAGATTACCGTCTGCAATATCAAGTTGGATTCGATCGTAGTAGCGTTGAAATATATTCATTTGAGCAATGAATTCATCAGGTGTTGTAGTAAGTAGTGTTGGAACTGTTTTCATATACCTTGATTATATCAAGAGAGTATCCATTCCGTGAAAATGAGAAGGTATAATACCTTATGAGTAAACAGCATATTCTCAATGACTTATCAGAGCTGATTTCTATACAATCCGTCTCAGCGGATCTTTCAAAGCGAAAAGAAATGAGCAAAGCTGCTCGTTTTTTGGAGAGAAAACTTACGGAGAGGGGCTTCATAGTGGAAATATTAAAAAAACAAGGATGTCCTTCTGCTATCTTTGCCAAATACACGGTTACCGGAGCAAAAAAAACAATAGGAATATACGGGCACTACGATGTGCAACCTGAAGATCCCGTCGAAGAGTGGACAGTTTCACCTTTTCAGTTGACAAAGAAGAACGGAAAACTATTCGGACGTGGTGTGGCAGATAACAAAGGTCATGTGATTCAAAACCTGGTCGCCGTCGGTGACTTAATCAATTCGAAAAGCCTTAAATCAAATATTATCTTTTTAATCGAAGGTGAGGAGGAGTGTGGTAGTGAGAGCTTTCTTTCGTATATTGAGATGAAGAAAGATCAGCTGAGGTTAATGGATGTCTTTTATATAACAGACGTCGGTATGCATGCAAAAACAGTACCGCAGATTATTTATGCTCTACGGGGGCTTGCATACTTTGAGCTTACTGTACAGATTGGTAAACGGGATCTGCACTCCGGTGTATATGGAAATGCTGTCCTGAACCCGGCTCAAGTTCTTGCTGACTTATTGGTTAAGATGAAGGATATCCGAACTGGGGAAGTTCATATTCCCGGTTTCTACGACGATGTACGGAGTGTAAATCAGGCTGAAATGAGGCTTCTGATGAAAGGGTCAGTGACAGATAAGGTATTTAAAAAAGAGACTGAAACGTATGGTGTCACCTCTATGAGGAATGTTCCGTCATTCCTTGCTCCGAAAATATTCCCTTCACTTGATGTTCACGGTATTGAATCGGGTTTTACAGGTGAGGGTCCAAAAACCATTATTCCTCGCAAAGCCCGTGTTAAATTTTCCTGTCGATTAGTTGAATATCAGCATGTAACAGATATTGAGAAAAAAATGCAAAAATTTATTAAAAAGCAACTGCCCGTTGGTATAGAGTATGCCCTTCAAACATTCTCATATGATGATCCTTTTTATACTTCAATAATGGATCCCTATATTCAGAAAACAGCAGAAATTCTTACCAAGCACTTTGGGCATGAGACAGTCTTGATGCGGGAGGGAGGGTCTGTCCCTGCAGCTGAGATGATGCAAAGGCTATTTCAGACACCGGTAATTCTTACAGGTTTTGTCTTACCTGACAGTAATCTTCATGCGCCTGATGAGAATTTTGATGAAGATATGTTCTTTGAAGGGATTGAGGCTTTGAAGAAAATCTATGAAAGTATCGGTTAGTATGCTGCTCCTTGAAATCCTTCGCACTGGGAAAGTGCCCATTCAAGGTATTCTTTATCACATTCTTTTACGTTACTTTTAGGCTCGCAATTTACCCAGGCATTCGCAGGGCATCGCCAATCATTATCGATAGCTTTCTGCATGGAATTGGTATCTGCCACTTCGTCTTGCGGGGCGATCACGGTTTTACTTCGAAAAAAGAGGACGAATACTATTACAATAAGCAGAAGAAAGAAGCCCAATGCATATTTATTTGAAGTGTACTTTTTATGGATCCTTCGAAGATGCTTCATAGTTTCATTATAGCATGAGACTTTTATCAAATTCCTGAGGAATTGGCAAATCCATTAGTTGAAGGACTGTCGCTGCTACATGACTTAATCCCAGACCATCTGATTGGTCAAGTGTATACGGTAAGATGTATTGTTTTTTTGGATCGTACACAATAAAAGGCACGGGATTCATTGTATGTGCAGTACGAGGTTGACCTGTTGCTTCATCAAACATCTCATCCGCATTTCCATGGTCAGCGGTAACAATACAGATGTAATCATTGTCTACCAGATATTCACAGAGTCTCTTCAACTCACGGTCTACCGTCTCAACTGCTTTGACTGAAGAATCGAAATTGCCAAAATGTGAGACTAAGTCAGCATTGGCAAAATTAACTACAGCAAATCCCGTATCCGGTCTATTAGTAAGAGCCAACTTTACATTGTCAGTGATTTCTTTCGCGCGCATTTCAGGACTTTTATCATACGTGACTTTGGTACTTGCGACAAAGGCGTGGGTTTCTCCGGGGAAGACGATCTCAACACCGCCATTAAAAAAGTAGGTTACATGAGGGATTTTATCCGTCTCTGCAGCCTTAAGTTGCTGTATGTTGTTACTGCTTATTATCTCTGAGAGAGTATTAGTGAGATGTTGTTTTTTGAAAAACACCGGGTACGGGTACGATTTGTCATATTGAGTCATTGTATAGAAAGGATTAGCCGGGAAGGCTTCATGAAGCATTGTCGCTATCTGTTTCATACGATCAGACCTGAAATTGAAAAAGAGAACCGGTTCATCCTCGCGTAAACCTTTGTAATTGGAATCAATTAATGTTGAAACTTGGAGTTCATCGGTAAGCTTTTCTTCGTAATTTTTTTTGAAGGCATCTTCGAGAGTGGATGCATTTTTCAAGGCCTTAGAGTGGACGATGAGATCGAAAAACTGTTGAGTACGATCCAAGTTGTTGTCCCGATCCATTGCGTAAAATCTTCCGGTTACTCCAACTATTTTCCCGAACTGCAGTTCATCAATAAGCTTTTGTAAAGTATTTCCATAACCGATTCCTGATTGGGGAAGAGTATCCCGTCCGTCGCTTATTACGTGAATAAACGGTTCCTTGCATCCGTACTCATGCATAATGCGAATAATGGTATGAAGATGAGTATCATAACTATGTATGCCGCCAGGAGAAAGGAGGCCCAGCAAATGTGCTGATTTTTCTTTAGCTTTTTCGAGAAAGGCTACAAATGTTTTATTGTGCTTAATTCCATACTCCTTATTATCAGGTTCTGCGAATGCACGGTCAATACGGACAAGGTCTTGATACAGTACACGACCTGCTCCGATGGTCAAATGTCCGACCTCACTTCCGCCGATTTGTCCGGCAGGAAGACCGACCGCAAGTCCGCTCGCTTCAAGCTTGGTATGAGGATAAGATTTCCATAGTTCATCAAAAAAGGGGGTTTTTGCTACATAAATAGCATTTGTTTTATTCGGTTTTCCGATGCCAAATCCATCGAGGATAATCAGTGCGACTTTTCTCATGTGACAATAATATCAGAAGAACGAGCATGCTACAAGATTACGGAGTCGGTGTGTTGGTGGGTGTATTGGTCGGGGTGGGTGTGTATGTCGGTGTCGGTGTAGATGTCGGACATACTGCTGCTCCGGTCGACCATGATGAAACGTGATTTGTTTCCCCATAACCATCTTCAGCTCTCACCCGACAGGTAATCGGCATACCATCTCCGGGTGTTGCAGCATTGTAGCAGGGAAGATCCTGATAATGGTCTGTAGTGGTGGTATTACAATACCAGAACGAACTGCTGGTAAAAGTACCGTCATCAGTACACTGCAGGAAATAATGATCGAATTTATCTTTACATCGGGGATCTTTCTGATAATCAAAGTCCCAAATCCATGATGTGCAGCTATTTCCCTGGACATAATCTATATTGCAGTCAGGGTCATCACCGGTGATTCTGGGACAGGATGAGCTGCTGTAAATCCAGTCTGTTGCGTTCTCGGTTCCTCCGTCATCGGTTTCAGCTCGTACACGGCAAAATACTGATTGCCCGGCAGCCGGTGAAGGAGCGGTAGCACAAGGGAGTGATAGTTGGTTTGTGGTCATAGTCTCGTTACAGTACCAGGTGGCTGGATCACTCGAACTCCAGCTCGTGCTTTTACACTGAACAAAGTATTTGGTGTACGTGTCTTCACAGGTTTGACTTTGCGTCAGGACATCATTCCAGATCCAGGATGAGCAGCTATTCGGCTGTAGATAGCTGAGTTTACAAGCATTTTTAGTATCTGTACTTACAGGAGTTGCAGTAGGAGACGTGGAAACTGCCGCTGTCGGGGATAAATTTGCTCCAAGTAAACATTTAACATAATCCTGAGTTGTACATTGTGTACCTAACGATTTCAAAATACTTGTGCAGTCAGTTGTTGACTGACAGCTGGAGGTTGTAGTAGTAGTGGTGGTCGTGGTAGTTCCGGAAGGAGTAGCTTCAGGCGTGGGGTAATAAGTTACTGATCCCGATGGTGAAGCCATCATCGTTGGTGTCGGGACAATTGAGGGTGAGGAAGTAGCTGTTTTTGTAGGGGAAAGATCAGCTGAACCTGATCCCACCTCAAGAGAAGGAAAAGGATCATCAGGATTGACTTCCGTGCCGTCGCCGGCAGGTGTAGTAAATGTCCAGGGTGAACCGGCATCATCATATACGTTTTCACCGCTTCTGATTCTAAAATAGTATGTAGTATTCGGTTGAAGTCCTCCTATCTCAATGGTATGTTCCGTTGCTTCCAGATCTCCAAAAGATACCTCAGTCATGGCATCAGGTGACAAACCGTATTCGACAACGGCGATTGTTTCTTTGCCTGTTTGAAAAGTGACTTGAGCATTTTGTCCATCAATAGGCGCACCACTGACATTGAGCGGAGCTTCTTCACTTGCCTCGGTTGCCGTTCCCTGGATGAGAAAAAAGGTCATGATAATAACCGCTATCAGAAGAGGAATTCCCACTGAAGCTGCAATCAGCATTATTTTTCTTTGAGACAATTTATTTTTGAGTATAGTTGCAACCGGCATATTTATTTCGTTTTAAGCTTTTTCATGAGGTTCCGATATCTCATAAATAATACGGCAGTCAAGACAAGCATCAGGACTGAGATAACGACATAGCCCCAGTTAGATTGGATATTATTACTGACAGAAACTCCCAGAACTTCTGTTTGATCGTGTATAGCTATTGATGAGGTATGAGCCCTTGTGCTTGTGCAGTTGATGATATTGGTCAGATCTTCATCATTTCGGATAATCTGAGAAGTCTGTGTCATAAAAGGTACACACTGAATCCGAAGGTCGATTTGACCACTTGTTTGTGCCTGAAAGTAAATTGTGGCAATTTTCCCATTAGTCACCTGTTTCAGATCAGGAGAAGGATTAATTGCATATATATAAAGATTTCCCGGCTGAAGAACTTTGGCATCAACACTTTGAAATAACTCTCCCTTTTTGATCTCAGGGTTCTGGGGAGATGCAATACTGAGGACAGAAGGATCATATGAAATGTAAATGTCCGTTGAAATCACCGGATCCGATCCGCTATAAATCATTACATCAACAGGGATTATGTCGCCTGCCGAAGCCGTAATGTTAACCGGATCAAAAGAAAGAGAAGCCGTTTGCGTTTGTGACATAATGTTATTTTACTTGGAGACCTACTATGGATGCAAGAGATAGTTTTATGAATCTCTTCACTGAGCCTTCAACCGTAAAATTTCATAGATTTTTTATCAGAATCCGTTTTCAATCTCCACCAGGCGATTATACTTTGCCAGTCGCTCACTTCGTGACATTGAGCCGGTTTTTATATACTCAGCTCCTGATCCGTATGCAAGGTCCGCGATGAATGTATCTTCGGTTTCTCCTGATCTATGAGAAACGGCAACATTCCACCCTGCTTGCTGTGTCATCTGGATAGCATCTACGGTCTCAGAAACAGAACCGATCTGATTGAGCTTAATGAGGACAGCATTTGCTGCCTGTTTATCAATCCCTTTTTGAATTCGTTTAGGGTTTGTGACAAACAAATCATCACCCACAACCTGAAACTGAAACTTTTCAGCCACTTCTGTAAATTTGGTAAAAGCATTCCAATCATCTTCGGCAAACGGGTCTTCGAACGATTGAATATTGTATTTTTGACCTATCTCCTGATAGTAAGAAATCATTTCATCAGAGGATTTCGTTTGATTGTTCTTTTTAAGAATATATGAACCATTTTCATAAAATTCTGAAGCTGCACAATCAACTGCAAACTCAAAATCCTCATTTCTTGTATAACCGAGATTTTTCGCAGCTTCTTCAATAATCTCAAATACCTCTTCGTTTGAAGATAATGCAGGTGAGTATCCGCCTTCGTCACCCACAAGCGTCGAGAGCTTTCTTTTTTTAAGAACATTGCCGAGCTCCGCAAAAATTTCAGCTGCGATCCGAACAGACTCAGTTGGCTTTATCGAATGCGGCATTACCATGAACTCCTGAATATCAAAATTCCACCCTGCATGTTTACCGCCGTTTACGACATTGACCATAAGTCTGGGGAAAGATGGTACCGTTGTGTGATCGCCAATAAAGTAATAAGTATTGATGAATTTCCATAACGGCATGTCAGTGGCATAGGCTGCTGCGCGATGCAGTGCAAGGGATACAGCAAGAATTGCATTTGCTCCAAGCTTAGATTTGTTTTCAGTGCCGTCCATTTTAAGCATTATCTGATCCAGTTTTCTGGGATCAACAACGTCCTGACCGATCATCGATTTTGAAATTTGCGTATTTACGTTTGCTACCGCTTTTTGTACTCCTTGACCAAGGAATTTTGATGTGTCACCATCTCGGAGTTCGAGAGCTTCATGAGTTCCGGTTGATGCTCCCGAAGGAACGGATGCTGAGTGGATTGAGCCGTCATCTAACGTAACAAATGCACGAATGGTTGGTTTGCCGCGAGAATCGAGTATCTCGAGGGCTTTGATTTCCTTGATTTTCATAATGCTATCATAATATCACAAGCTCAAGAAATTGTAAGACTGATGTTATAATGAGTGATCTATGAAACTATATCTGGTTCGTCACGGTGAAAGCATCGGGAACACAAAGCAAGGCTTTATATCAGGACAAAGTGATCCTGACGGATTATCTTCCAAAGGACGTGTACAGATCATTCGTACTGCATGGGAGTTAAAGAACGAAAAATTTGATCATATATATGCAAGTCCTGTTGCTCGTGCTCAGGAAACTGCCGCTATCATAAAAAGCTATCTCGGCTGTCCCGTAAAAACGGAAGATTGGCTTACCGAACTTCATCACGGAATCTTTGAGGGTTACTATTGGTGGGAAGTCATTCATAAAATTCCGCCGTCCTGGAGAGCTCGTCGTGAAGATTTCCGTACGCCTTACCCGAAAGGGGAGAGCATGGAACTTCTGATGCAAAGAATATCGAAAGGTATTGAGAAATGGTTGCAAACTCTTGACGAAGACGGTTCGTATATCGTTGTCAGTCATCAGGCTGTTATTACTACAATTCGCTATTGTCTTGAGCATGGAGATTACTCGACGATCATCACGAAAGAAGAGCAAGAAAATTACTTAAAGTATTTGCACGAAGTCAAACTGGATAACGGTTGCATCGCCCAACTTACTATTAAAAATAGCAAGTTGTTATCAACTAAAGAAATCATAGCTTTTGAACCGGTTAAACCGAATAAAAACAGCATAGCTTTTTATGCAAAAGAACTGCTTCAGGTTTCAAATGAGCCGAAAGCTGAACGTATGGAAACGGCATCAGGAAACTCTGTATATAAATTACATACGTCTACGCCGAAACTTTTAAAGGTCGTCCGTGACAAAAA
>Ga0066639_10004930_pt1 | contig 11307 bp, 10 predicted proteins | sample CryGeyCG2114_010_2_FD_59504 | JGI IMG/M metagenome (GOLD analysis project Ga0066639, IMG submission 59504) | Groundwater microbial communities from aquifer - Crystal Geyser CG10_big_fil_rev_8/21/14_0.10 | ecosystem: Environmental > Aquatic > Deep subsurface > Groundwater | place: USA: Utah... | reverse complement strand
GGGCCAAAAGGTCAGTGGTGATCATGATTTGAATTTTCTTTTCTCGGAATTCACGCAGCACCCGACTGCGATGCCCTGGGGACAACCCTCCGTGAATGAAGTCACTGGAGAATCCATTTTCCTTGAGATGAAAACCGATGCTTTCACAGCTGGGTTGATTGCCCGCAAAAATGATGACTCCCCCATCAATGGATTTGAGCTCCAAAGCAAGTCGATCATTTTTCATTCCCCGATCAACGAAAAAAACCTTTTGTCGAAGCTGAAGCACTGGCATCTCCGCTCGCTCCGAGCGAAGCAAGTAAGGATTTTCTCTCATAATTTTTTGTGCAATATTCTCGACTGAGGAACCAAAGCTGGCGGAAAACATCAGCGTCTGCCAGTTTCCCCTCATCGTTTTCCGAATATTGTCGATCTGGGGCGAAAACCCCATATCCAGCATTCGGTCGGCCTCATCAATCACCACGGTACTCACCCCCTGTAAAAGAAGTTTGTTCGTGAGCAGATGATCATTCATCCGTCCCGGTGTCGCGACAATGACCCGAGGTTTTTTCTTTAGCTGACTGACTTGCTCTTTGTTGGGAATTCCACCAACAATCAATGAGACCTTCATCGATGAGCCCTCTAACAGTTCGTTAAAAACTTTGTAGATCTGTCCCGCAACCTCTCGACTGGGGACTAAAATAAGAGCCCGAGTCTCAGTTTGGCGGATCAAATTTGTGACAATGGGAAGTGCATAGGCCAAAGTTTTACCGCTGCCCGTTTGCGCCACCACAACTGCATCATGCCCTTGTTGAATTAAAGGAATCGCCTGACTTTGAATCAAAGTGGGGGTCAAAATTCCCATTTTTTCAATGGCCGCCAAAGCCTTCCCGGCCAAATTCATCTCTTGAAAGCTTTGCTGCTGCAGTTCCGTTTGCTGAAATTTCATTCGAGACGACCCTTCTTGCCTGATTTCACGGCAATATAGAGAGAAAACACCTCGCAGTCAATTGAGACAATTTTTCTCAGGAGCTCGCTGGAGGCCCAGAAAATTGACTTTTTCTTGCTCCCTATCGATGATCAAGAGGGCCTGACGAGAATAAATATGCCGTCCTTGGAGAGCTTATGAAAAATACCCGCCGGGTTGCACAGTAGTGGCCAAGTGTCAGAGCGCTGCAGAGGCAGTACAGTGTATCCAGTCTGGCCACCGCGTGTTCGTGCATGGCGCGGCGGCAACTCCGTCGATTCTTCTTCAAGCTCTGGTCGAAGAGGCCTCTCGCTTGAAAAATGTCGAGTTGATTCACCTTCATACCGAAGGCAAAGCTCCGTATGCCTCCGCAAAGTTTAAGGATAACTTTCGAGTTGTTAGTCTTTTTTCTGGAACCAATCTTCGTTCAGAAATTGGCAGCGACCGGGTGGATTACTTGCCCTGCTTCCTCTCGGAGATTCCATCTCTCTTTCTGTCAAAACGCAGACCCTTGCACGTAGCCCTTTTGCACTTGTCGAAACCTGACCGCCACGGGTTTTGTACCTTAGGTACTAGTGTCGATGTCGCTAGAGCGGCGATTCAAGCCGCGGACATTCTCGTCGCACAAATTAATCATCAGATGCCGCGAGTGCATGGAGACGGTTTCGTTCACCTTGACGACATTGATCACTGGATCGAAGTCGATGAGCCTCTACCCGTCCCCGAGAGCCGCCCACTCACTTCTGAGGAACTCGCCATTGGCGCGACGGTGGCGCAAATGATCGACGACGGCGCCTGCCTGCAAGTGGGTATTGGAAATATTCCAAATGCTGTTTTGGCGGCCCTGAAGAATCATAAAAATTTGGGCGTACACAGCGAAATGTGGTCGGACGGAATTTTAACCTTGCTTCAGTCTGGAGCGATCAACAATTCTCAAAAGACTGTTCATCGACACAAGACAGTCTCCGGGTTTATTTTTGGCTCAAAGGCCGTCTATGACTTTATCAACGACAATCCATCCGTGATTCAGTTGGGAGCAGACTATGTTAATAACCCGCTCGTCATTTCAAGAAATTCCAAAGTAGTTGCAGTCAACAGCGCCATTGAGGTGGATCTCACAGGCCAAGTCTGTGCTGATTCCATAGGGCACAAAATCATTTCAGGTGTCGGTGGTCAGGTGGATTTTATCCGCGGCGCCGCTTTATCTGATGGAGGACTGCCCATCGTGGCAATGAGCAGCCGAACAAAAAATGGAAAATCCAAGCTCGTCGTAGAGCTCCAAAGTGGGGCGGGCGTGGTCACTACCCGAGCCCATGTTCACTGTATCGCCACCGAATATGGCGTTGCCGACCTGGCCGGAAAAACACTGGGGGAACGAGCCCGGGCACTGATTCAAATCGCTCACCCAGATGATCGAGAGTTTTTGTCCAAACAATGGCATGACTGCCGAAGATCTTAAACTGACCTATTGATCACCCATGACACACTGATGAGACTCAAAATCTTGCCGGCACTGCAGGACTTCCTGGATCTCGTCTGGCAGGAGTTCCTTTTGTCTTTGAACAATTTCAGAGTGAGGCTCGACATAGTAATTCTTCTGGACACGAGCTTCCGCAGGAAATAACTTCTGCAAAGAGGGCTTTCGGCAAAGCCAGGCGTTATTGAATAAATACCGGGCTCTACGAACACCCATATCTTGCTCGGCAGCAAGGATCCTGGAAAATACCCGCTGACCAATCGCATCGGCAAATCTCTCGGCTGGAGAAACAGAGTAACCATCGGTGACCAGCCGCTCTCGCTCAGAGTACACACCTTCCATGCCAACCTTGGCCTGAACAAACTGCTCTTGAAGATCCTTCGCGCGATCAATCGCGATCTTGAACCTTACAGCTGCAACTGGCTCCTTGGAACACCGATATTCAGCAGTAAAAAACAACAACAAACTCATATCGTCCTCAAAAGGATGCGCCTGTGTCTGCCACAAATAATAAGCACAAGGATTTAGATACATGGGATTTTTTTGAGAGGATCCATTCATCAAAGGAATCTTTGGACTGATCACTCTTAAAAAAATATTCATCTGCGCAAGGTCCGCCAGGGTCTCGTCCACATTTTCCTTAGCAATTCGAGTCAGGTACTCGTCTGGAATAGGTGTCTTTAAAGCCTTGTCCTGTAGACAAGTATTGAACTCTGGCAAGTCAGCTTTATATGTTTGAAACTCGGCCAATGAATTGCCGAAGCTTTCTTTCATTGTATCCCAGTCCTGACAACTAAAGGCCTTGCTCGAACAACTTTTTTCCTTGATCTGTTCCAAATGATTTCCGAATTTCGACTGTCTTTGGAAAAGATAGCGTGACCGCCCTAGATCCAGAGCATGCGCCAATTCATGGGCCAGAGTCTGATCAATCTCTTCTGTATTAAAGTCTCCGGCACAAACGGTGATTTCATTTTTTTCTCGAAAGTAATACGCGTTGGATTCATTTTTATAACAGTCTTCCATGTCGATCTGCGGATCCGACCCAGGCACGATCAAACGCACCGACTCGACTCGGTTCATCCATTTCTGTTGAAGGTCTGCCGGTAACTGTTTGCTCGACTGGATCTCATCAACATAGGTTTTTTTAATCTTCTCAAACCTGCTTTCAACCATTTTCCAGTTGGGATGATTGGACCAGATTGCAATGGCGATCTCGGCTTTCAGCATGCGCCCCAGTCGTTGCGCCTCGTATTTCAGCTCCAGCGGAACCAAATCTTCCTGAATTCTCGAGTAGCCAGGGTATTGCTTCTCCATCCTCGAAAGAACAACCTCTTTCACGGCTAAGTTCCATATAAAACTCAGCTCATCTTCATCCCTGAGGGTTCTCATGCGGTTCTGAAGTGTCATCTTTTGCGGAGAGGTGCGAGACAGATACTGCCTCAGTTTTCTTGAAAATTCGTGACTGTTCAACGAAGCTCGCAGATCTCTGGGGAACCGCTTCCAACCCGTGAGTTTACTTTTCATAAACTCATAGTCCTTTTGCAGAAAATCGTTCTCTGTTCGACCCATTTTTACATCAAAATTTGTAGTGCCAACTGTGAACGACATGCTTCCCTGATTTTCAGGAGAATACAGTTTATCGCAGAATTTTCTCACCATCTCAAGACAAGGTGGTTTTTTTGAATGAAGGAACGAGAGAGACTCTGGAATTTCTTGCTTCTCCGGATTTCGTTCGCCGGGCGTGGAGCTGTCATGATCTTGAAGTGTTGTACAGGCCGCAAGCAAACATAAAATCACTGACAATAATCTACTTGGTTTCTTCCACATTTTTTATATCCAACTCATCGGTCAACGCCGAAGTTCCTGCTTGAAATTTTTTAAGAATTGACCCGTAGAGCCGCCCCAAAAATCCATGCTGGCTAAGAGGAATGAGAACGGCGGTGCAAACAATACTGAGAATAACCACTGAGAACACAATCGCTTGAATAGTCTCTGCCCGAGGAATACCCTTTTGAATCACCAGACTCACCAAAACGGCGGGAGCTAATCCTTTGGGGATCATCACCGCTGTGACTAGGGCATCCTGCAAACTCACGCCCTCCTTGCTCATCGAGTAGCGTGTGATCCATATTCTTAGAAAGTACAATATCAGAACTAAAATCAACGAAGCAAAAACTACTCCTAGATTTGTGATATGAATGGAGACACCTAGGAAGATAAAAAAGAAGGTCTTCAACAGAAACACGATCTCTTGATAAAATTGTCCCTCCACCTGAGAGACCGTGGGAAAGTTGGATTTTTTAAAGAGCACGGGCAAATTGGCCAGTGTAATTCCAAATGAGAGTGTTGCGATGGCTCCACTGATTCCTAGAATCTCGGCAATCCCATACAAAATAAAGGCAAAGGCGATGGTGGTAAAAACCGATGTCGGGATCTCCCGCACTTTTTTCCAAACCAGGAGCCATATAAATCCCCCCAGAACTCCAACGACGGCGGCAAAACCAAGAGACTTTAAAACCTGAACCGAAATGCCTGAAATACTCAAGGCTCCCGACTGCATCGAGCCCACCAACGCAAAGGTCAAAACGATACAAATAACATCAGTCAATGCTGATTCAAGAACGAGAATTGTTCCCGCTTTTTCGCCGACTTTCAACGACTGAACCATAGGAATAACCACGGCCGAAGATGTCCCGCACAGAATGGCCCCAGTCAACAAAGCCAGACCCCAGTCTCCCCCCAAAAATGGAAAAAAGCCCACGGCCAAGATCACCACTGTGATAATAGCGGTCACAAAAGTCAGGACCAAGGTCGGCCCGAGACTTCGCCCCATACTGGAAAGCTTTAGCTGAGTTCCGCTCTCAAAGAGAATAATGGCCAAGGCCACCACAGTCATGACTGAGCCCATGCGACCAAAGTCTTGAACTTCAACCACATTCAAAAGAGGTCCAATCAATATTCCAAGAAACACCAACATCAGCACGTCAGGGATCCGCGTAAAGCGAAATAGAAAAGTCAGGCCATGAGCCAAGAAATAGAAAAGACCAACAATAAATAAAACTGTTCCGGTTTCGATCCTGACCTCCGTGTTGCAGTCCCATCCCCAGTCAAGACTTTATCTCTCTCTCTTCACTTTACGAAGAACTTCCTGCTCAATTTTTTTAATTTCAGAGGAATCTGGATCTTTGGCTTTCAAGGTAAAAAATTGTTTGAACCCTGAAGCAATATGTTCAAGTTGTTTTGCGTACTTACTGCAGCGATGGCAGATCATAAGATGCATTCGCACCTCAATACGTCGCTTCCAAGACTTTTGGTCATCGGAGCTCACAATCTTTACAATCTCCCTACAGCTTAAGATGGGTCCTTGTTACCGCTTTATCCCGGCTTTGCAAGAAGCTCCGGCGCCCTTGGATCTGCAAGCGTCCACAGACAAAAACTGGGACCCCCGCGCTGCCAACCACGTAAGAATAACGATATAAAGAAACTCGCTGATATCTAAAAGCGATGAAATACTGGTAATGTCCTCCAACTTCGCTGTGATCAAAGCCACCACCATAATTCCAATCAAGGGCAAGCTCGACAAACGAGTGAAGAATCCGACCAGAATAAAAATCCCAAAAATCAGCTCAAAAAAACTGACCATCGGAGCTTGAATGGATGCCAGTGGGATATGCAAGGACTCAAAATAGGAAATCACCTGTGGCATATTTTGAAACTTGCCAATGCCGGAGGGGATAAAGACCGCTGCGATAACGGCGCGGCTCATCAGCTCAGGAATCCCCTGGAGTAAACAATTAATTTTTAACACTCATCTCTCCTTTTGCAATAGATGACTTCGTCTCGAACCCAATTTGAAAATAAATTCTGCAGTTGCCCCTCATCCATGCGAAGGCTTTCAACCAATTTTGCCAATTCTTCGACTTCCATTCGCCCACTGATCATTTGAAAAAAATGAAATTCCTCTGGACGCATTTGCCGGGAGCGAATTTCCCCCCAGCTGCGATATGAGACAAAGATATCCGTCTTTCCGATGAAAGAAAATAAAGTAGCATTTTTAATAATCACAAAAGGAATTCCCATCCCGATCTCCTGGGGACCCAGAACGTTCTGCCGATCGACCTCTACCTGATGGGAGGCTAGAATTTCGATCCAATCCACGGACGCTGCCTCGTAAAGTTCATCAGAAGATTCCTTCATCCACTGTGGAAAATGCTGACTGGCCTCGGCGAGGCTTGCGTAACGAGAGGGATGACTTTCCAGATACATCGCCGCATTTTTGTCAAATTCGTCGCTACCCAATATTTTTTCAACTCGCGGAAAATCATCACGCAAGGATTCCAACATACGGTTTTTATATGCTTCCTGATAAATTCTCAGACGCTGTTGGCTGGTGATCGGAGGCTTTTCGCAAATCACGGAACTCAGCTCAGCATGGGGTTGATCGGGATTCTTGATCGCGCCCAAAATCATTCTTTGAATTTCACCCAAGCCGAAGTTTTTTTTCACTTCTCACCTCTGTGATTCTCTGAACCTCTGACTCTAGCTCTGCCCAGACGGGTATGTTTCCATCCCTCTCGATCATCGTGCTCACCGGTCCAAATTCATTGTTCCACCAGCGATACAATTCCCACACGGACTCACAAACCGGATGATCATGAGTGTCGACCAGATAACCATCCATCGTGCTGTGACCCGCCAAATGAATTTGTCCGATCCTGTCAATGGGCAGATGACTCAAATACGTCTTGGGATCAAAGCCATGATTGACCGAACTGACATAGACATTATTGATGTCCAACAAAAGACCACAATCGGCCTTCGCCAACAATTGGGACAGGAACTCCCACTCACTCATTTCAGAGGCTTGGTATTCGAGATAAGTAGAAGCGTTCTCAATAAGAATTCTTCGCCCCAAAAAGTTTTGAACCTGATCAATTTTTTGACTGATTAAATTCAAAGCCTCAGTCGTATAAGGAATTGGCAAAAGGTCATGCAAATTCTCACCACCAACCCCTGTCCAACAGAGATGGTCGGAAACCATCGCTGGCTGAACCATATCCACCAGCTGCTTAAGCCGCTCTAAATAGTTTTTATCTAAGACATCGACAGAACCCACGGACAAAGAAACTCCATGGAGAAAAACTGGAAAATCTTTTCTGATTTGCAGCAGATTTTCCTGAGCGCCGGCCATCGGAGAATCTTTCCAGGCCATAAAATTTTCGGAAATCACCTCTACCCAAGAGATGGACTTTGGCTTCTGTTCCTTTATTTCCGCATAATGTGGTGGGCGTAATCCAACGCCCACCCCAAGATCATTGAACAATGACTTCACTAATCATCCTGATCTTCTTTTTCAACTTTTTCATGCCCTTCAACTTTTTCTGAGCAGCCATTTTTGCAAGAGTTTTTATCCTTCTTCTTTTTCATGGCTTTCTGGCCTTTGCAGCTGTTTTTTTCATTCCGAACTTTGCCCTTGCAGTTGTTCTTTTCTTTGGCCATTTTGTCACCGGTATGGCCGCCAGCTGCGTCCTCCGCTCGGGCAACACTGGCTGCCATCAACCCAGACACAATGGCCGTGGTCAGCAAAGCTGTGATCTTGTTACTCATTTTTCCTCCTGTGGTTATTTTTCAGTCTTAGGACTGAAAATTTGAACAATCGCCTTTACAGTATCAGTGACCTTCACGGTCGATTCGTTACACTTATTTGGGAAAATATTGTCTCATTTTGAGCTGCGGTCGTAAAGCGGATCGTAATACCAGACCAAGAGCTTTCGAATCCAATGGCGATTGGACTCCAGACCCAAACCAGACTGAAATTCTTGATGTGAGATATCAAGGTCGGAAAGAATTTCTTGAGTCCGCGCTCCCCCAAGCTTCCGAGAAATTGCCCGTACAGCTCGACGAAAATCCTCGAATTTTTGCAGGTCCCCATCCACGCCCAGACTGGACTCCAAAATATAATCACGAAAAATATTTTCTACTCTTTCTTCGAGACCAATTTTTAACACCAGCTTTTTGCTGGATTGCATCTTACGGTGCAAAATCTCGGGCAGTGCCCTCTGACCGATCATTCGACTCTCATTTTCAATTAAGACGGGTCCATGGCCATCACTGAGACGCAAAAATGCCAAAGCTAAGATATTCTCAAAATTCACTTGCGACGGCTGAGGATCAGGCAATGCGCCAAAAGCTGAGCCCCGGTGACGTGCCAAGTCCTCAAGATCAATGAACGAGGTCTGTTGCGAATGAAGATACCTGGTTTTTCCAGAACCTGTCGGGCCACTGACGACCAAGAACTCAGATCTAGCCACACTCTCTTCGAGAGTTTCTATAAAAAAACGTCGCAAAGCTTTGTAGCCACCATCAACAATTGGCCGATCTAATCCCTGCTCCAAAAGCCAGGTCTGAACAATTTGCGATCGAAGGCCCCCTCGAAAGCAGTACACAATAGATTTGGGTCGTTGCCGGATCTGATCCATCCACGAACGCAATCGAGCGGCGCGGATCTCCCCACTCACCAGCTGATGCCCAAGCTCAACGGCTGCCGATTGCCCATGAGTCTTGTAGCACAGTCCAATTTGATGACGTTCGTTATCCGTCAGAAGCGGAAGATTGGTCGCGCCAGGCACCGACCCAAGATCAAATTCGATCGGCGCTCGAACGTCAATCCATGGCGTTTCTTGCAAAAAGAGATCTTTGAATTGAGATCGCTGCACAGAGTTCATATAAAATTCAATAGAATGGAAGAGGCGGGGCGCACAGCTCCAATTTTTTTTGCCATTGGAAAACGAGAAGACAGAGTGGACAAGATGGCGTCTGCTTGATCTTTCGCAACCGCCAACAAAAGCCCCCCACTTGTTTGCGGATCAAACACCAGCTGTTGTAAACTCAAATTTTGATCCCCAAATTGAACTTGCCCCTGCACATATTCACTGTTGGTGCGATGAGCTTTGGTCAAAAATCCTTTGGCCAACAGGTCCAGAGCTTTTTCAAACCGTGGCAAAGACGAGGTCTGTATTTCCAATTGCACCTGACTGGCTTTGGCTAGATTCAATCCATGGCCAGCCAAACCAAAACCAGTGATGTCTGTGGCCGCGTGCACTCCTGCCAATTGATCTGTCGACAAACATCCGACCACATCATTGAGTAAACACATACTATCCATCGCATCTTGAATCTGTGCTTCGGTGACCTCGCCCCTCTTCAGTGCGGCGGTCAAAGTTCCAGTGCCCAAGGACTTGGTCAAAATCAGAACATCATCAACCTGTGCCCCGGCGTTGGACCACACCCTGTCGGGATGAACGAAACCAGTCACCGACAGACCGAACTTCATTGTATCATCATCGATCGTGTGTCCCCCAACAAGGGATGAACCTGATTCCGCAATGGCGTCGCAAGCACCCTGCAAGACCTCCACCGCGACCGAATTCTCAAGAACAGCCAGAGGAAAAGCAAATATCGCCATCGCCGTGGCTGGTTTTCCACCCATGGCATAGACGTCGCTCAGCGCATTGGCCGCGGCAATTCTTCCGAAAAGCCGCGGAGAATCGACGATGGGGGTAAAAAAATCCAAAGTCTGTACCAGTGCCAGCTCGGAACTGACGCGGTAAATGGCGGCATCATCAAAGGTTCCACTGTCGACCAACAGCTCCTTGGGAGCCGCCGGAAATTTGACTTGAGCGAGAATTTTTCTGAGTTCAGTGGCCGCAACCTTTGCCGCACAACCACCCTTTTGCACCGTTTGAGTCAATCGAACTGTGGAAACTGTATTCATCCCAAAAGGCTGCCATAAGTCCCGGCAAAATGCTATTCGAAGATCGGCAAAACCTTTCCTTCGTTCGTCGCAGGCGGCAAAACTCCGACCGAAAATGTTAACGTCGGCGCAATATCGATGACTTTGGCAGTCTGGGAGTAAACCCCCGCCTTGAATTTTCGTCCAAAGAAAACCAGTGGCACCGTGCGGTCATAAGAAAACCCCGTGAGATGATTCACAACATTGTCATCTTTTTCCATAAAAAATGGCCGAGGAATTAACATCACGTCCCCACTCTTGCCGGGCACATACTGACGCTGCACCTGTTGCCCCAATTCTCCCGGAGGATAAAGACCCTTTTCGACTTCAGACTTGGTGACCACAGTTAAAACCCCGTCCAAGGCCGACAAAACCTTTTTGACCTCGGCTTCAACCGCAGCACTGGGTAAATCCTTTTCTTTCAAGGTCTCTCGGTTCAGATAGAAATTGAGATCTTTTGAAGCGACAATCCATTCCTTATTTTTAGGCGCGCCAAATTTTTTATCCAGGCTCTCATTCACGGCACGGTACATCTGCAGATAATCCAGTCGACCTGCTTCAAACTTGGCCTTTGCCGCATATTCCACCGTGGGCGCAATCCCATGATCCGCAGTCAGCACAATTGTTACCTTGTCCAGCGAGCCCAAATGTTTTTTGAGTTTGGAAAAAAACTGCGCAAGTCTCTGATCTTCATAAACAGTGAGGTCTTGTATCTCCTGAGAATTAGGTCCAAAACGATGCCCTAACATGTCATGACTGGATAAACTGATTGCGAGCAAATCTGTACCATCCCCCTGGCCCATTTTTTCTGCACTGAGCGCCTTCTCGGCCAAATCGAAGGTCACATCCACGCCGTAACTGAGACTCAGGCCTTGCTTGGAAAGAAGACGAATCTTTTGGCCCTTCCAAGTTTTTTCCTGTCGATCGGCAACTCGAAGCTCCGCATTCACCATTGCTGCCCACGACGGAATCGCTGGCCCATAATAGCTGCTGGTCTGCCACTGAAAATTCTTGTAGTCCATCCACAACGCCATGTCCGCACGATGTCCACCCAAGACAATGGCCGCCCGATCCTTGAGAGCAATGGCGATG
>Ga0066639_10004923_pt1 | contig 11317 bp, 2 predicted proteins | sample CryGeyCG2114_010_2_FD_59504 | JGI IMG/M metagenome (GOLD analysis project Ga0066639, IMG submission 59504) | Groundwater microbial communities from aquifer - Crystal Geyser CG10_big_fil_rev_8/21/14_0.10 | ecosystem: Environmental > Aquatic > Deep subsurface > Groundwater | place: USA: Utah... | reverse complement strand
ACCCAGGCCGCGGCGTGACTGTACTGGCCGCCGTTTTCCCGGACTCCGGGCACGTAACCTTTAATGTACCCCGGATCTCTTTGAGTCTTGTCAAAGGGTGGGGTCAGCAACAAAATCAGCTGAGACTTTTTTTGAACTAAAAATTCTTCCACCTTTTCCATGGCTAATTTGATCCGATCGGGGTCTCCCGCATTCGAAAGAACCGCCCAGGTCTGGGAAATAGAATCGATACGGCACTCTTCATTCAAACTTGACCCCAAAGAACTGCCATCGTCAAAAAAGGCACGTTTGTACCACTCTCCGTCCCAAGCATTTTGTTCCACTGCAACTTTCAATTTTTTCATATGAGACTCAAAGATGGCGCGGTCACCAGATGATCCTGGTCGATCACACAGGGGAACAAAATCTTCGAGAACTTTGTATAAAAACCAAGCCAACCAAACACTTTCACCTTGGCCCAAAATTCCGACACGATTCATTCCATCGTTCCAATCGCCCGTTCCCATAAGAGGCAAGTCATGTTGCCCCAGGGACAGTGACCGATCAATTGCACGGCGACAGTGTTCAAAAATTGTTGCGGACTCTGAGGAAATCGATGGAAGAGTGTATGAATCCTCTTCGGCGGCCTGAAGCAGCGGCGCTTCGATGAAAGGCGTAACCTCGTCTAAAATCGTTTTGTCCCCAGTGATGTTGATATAAAAACTGACAACAAAAGGAAGCCAGAGTAAATCATCCGACATCTTCGTTCGAATTCCCCGTCCAGTAGGGGGATGCCACCAGTGCTGAACATCTCCCTCTTTAAACTGATGCTGACTGGCGCGCAAAATATGCTCTCTCGCAATACTGGGCGCGGCATAGACAAATGCCATGCAGTCTTGAAGCTGATCACGAAATCCATAGGCACCGCCAGACTGGTAAAAGGCCGTTCTAGACCAGTATCGACACGACAGCGATTGATAGAGAAGCCATCTGTTCATCAAAAGATCCATGGTGGGCTCCGGTGTCTTAACTTGGACGGTCTCATTCAGGTCTGCCCAAAATCTGATGGCCTCCTTGAGCGCACTTTTGACGACATCGAGTTTTCGATAGCGAAGTGCGAGCTCGCGCGCCAAATTTTCATTCTCACATTGCCCGAGCAGAAAGGAGATTTCAAATTCTTCGCCGGCTTGTAGTTCGATGCTCGTCTGAAGAACCGCACAGGGATCCTGACCTGTTCCTCTTCTCTGTGAAAGACCCATGCGTTTTAATCCGACTGGATCTGCATAATTCCCATTGCGGCCAATAAATTCTTTACGGCTGCAGGTGAATGTTCGACGAACCTCACTGAGGTCAGCAAAAGAAACCTGGCTGGAAAATTCGTTGTCATGGGGGTTTTTGGCGAAAATTGCTCCACTGTCTTTGTCTACATCACAGATTAAATAGGGTGACGTTTTTTCTTTGCGAGTTCCCAATACCCATTCAGTGTAACTGATGATCGAAAGCTTTCGTTTCCGAGAAGTTTGATTCCTAATTTTCAGCAGAGAGATCTTCACAGGGTCTTCCATAGGAACAAAAAGTTTTAAGGAATGTTCAATCCCATGGCCAACGTGTTCAAAAAAAGTATAACCTTGTCCGTGTCTAATCGTGTAGGCGTTTTGACTCCTTATGGGCAATGGTGTCGGCGTCCAAATTTCTCCTGTTTCATCATCTCTGAGATAAATGATTTCACCAGAGGGGTCACTGACCGGATCATTTGACCACGGAGTCAAACGATTGGACTGACTGTTCAATGACCATGTAAAACCAGAACCAGACTCACTCACTTGAAAACCAAATCCATGTCGATTTCCAATGACATTGATCCAGGGTGCCGGCGTCCATTGATTCCCGTTCAGAAGAATAACATATTCCCTGCCATCATCAGAGAAGCCCCCGACACCATTGAAATATTTAAGAGGCAAATTTGGCGCCCTAATGGGGGTTTCGATTTTATGAATTTTGGGAAATGAAGCCAATCCTGGATACTTTTCCTCGATGGCTCGTCGATTCACCTGTTCATTCAGGGGCTCGCTGGCTGTGAGTGAAACACGCGCGACAGACTGAATATGCGCGATGTCTTTGTCGGGCGTTATCTCTCGTCTTAAAATAAATATTCCACCATTTTTATTGAGCCAACTTTGACTTCCAGTTGCCCGAATTTGCTGCAGAAGTTCCGCCTGTAAATCTTGATGATAGGAGGCCTCGTGGTCATTGATGATAACAAAGTCATAGGACAGACCCTTGAATCTCAAATACTCATGACACCTCAATAGCTTCCGGATAACTGCGATATCTTTTTGATCAGAAATTCGCACGACAACAATTGGCAAATCTCCGCCAATGCCACTGGGCCAAAGGCTAGACTGTCGATTCGTGTTGGCGGCCCGAAGGTGTGTTGGTGGCCTTAAAGAGGGTTCTGAATACAAAATCCGCTCAGCCAAACGTTGATAGAGATAGGCCGTCTGCGAGTCAACATTGAGATGTCGTAAGTCCACCTGCGCCTGCATCCAGGCCAGTTTGGATTCCCGGTCAAAGGCATGAATGTCATGGTAGCGATCTGCCAGCTCGAGCGCCATTTCACGGGAGGTCGCCAACCCTGTCGTGAAAGCGACGCGTAGACTGCCATTCGCCGGGACCCGAACATGGACTCTCAAGGAAAGGATTGGATCAATTGTAGCGCCTGAGGTGTTGGACAGCACTCCGTCGTCGGACAACGCCAAGGAATTCTGGAGTGTACGCCCCCGACCAATGAACTTTGCCCGATCCGTTTCATATTGAATATCAGAAAGCATTTCTCCGTCGGTAACAACCACATGGAGCCCCCAACATTCCAAGTCCTGGGCAGATCGTTTTCTTCGTTTTGCCAAAAGAGCATTTCTGGAGGAAACAAATTCTGTTTGAATAAAGAGCTTACTGAAGGTCAGATGATCTAGATCATTGTTGGGAAGACCCAGCACCGGCTCTAAATAGCTCGTGAGCTCGAGAACATGTGGCTCATCCGAATGATTCGTCAGCGTGACATACCTGATCTCGACATTGTCCTCCGGCGCCACCAGAATTTGAGTGTAGGTCGATATATCTTGATCCCGTCGACGAAATTCGACTTTTTCTTCCCCGAATGAAACCTTGTATGATGCTGGCAAGTTGGCCAGAGGCAAATAGCTCGTCGACCATATTTTGTCTTCAGTCAGATCTCTGACAAAAATAAAGCTTCCGCTGTTGTCTCTTGTTGCGTCCTCTTTCCACCGAGTGACCGCCAAATCATCACATTTTGAATACCCCCCACCCGCTGTCGAAATCATAATTGAATAGTTCTGATTGGAAAGCAGATGAATCCGGGGAGTTGAGCTGTCCGGATTACTGTAGTGTTTTATCAGAGAATGAGCCGAAGGCTGGAACTGGGTTTCAAGCTCAACCTCAGACGCTTTTGGCGGAGCCAGCGCGACTCCCTGAGGAACCCGCTCCTGCAATAGCAATTGCGTGGCTCTTACTCGCGGATCGCGGTGAAATCGATCTTGGACAATATTCTGGTGAATCACATTATTGATAGAAACAAGACTCATTCCTTGGTGATGCGCCATAAAAGACTTTACGATCGCAAACTTTTCGTTCTCCGGCAGACGCTCTGGTGTGTAATCCACAGATTCAAAGAAACCAAAGTTCGTTAAGAGTTTTTCTTTGATCAGTCTTTTTAAATTCTGAATGGCAGCCCCAGGATCTACCTGTGCCGCAAGAAGTGTGGAATACGGGGAAATCACAAGATCATGACTTAAGCCCCTCTTCAGTCCCAGCCCAGGAATCCCGAACGGTCCATATTGATAGTTCAGTTGAAGATCTCGGGCGTTGTAGCCTGCTTCGGAAATTCCCCAAGCGACATGCCGTTCATTTCCATATCTAATTTGTCGGTCTATCACGGAATGAACAGTTTCATTCAGGAGGGTGTTTTCGTAACTACGCAAAACGAGCATCGGCATAAGATACTCAAACATGGATGCAGTCCAAGACACCAGCGCCTGCCCACTGGCAGTCGGAACCAGTTGTCGTCCCAGCCGAAACCAATGCTCCTGTTTGATGTCACCCTTTGCAATGGCAATAAAACTTGCGAGACGAGACTCCGAGCCCAAAAGGTCATAAAGACCAGTATCAAATTTTCCCTCACTGACATTGTACCCAATCGTAAATACCTCACGATCTTTTTCCAGCAAAAACTCAAAGTTCATTTCTCTAAATTTTCGATCCATAAACTGGGCGGCCGTTTGGGCTTCGTTCAACAGACTCTGAACATGAGCAATACTCGCTTCTAGCAATCCGCTAAACTTCGAGAGCAAAACGCCTATTGATGATGAATTATTGAAGGACCCCTTTGGCTTGTTCAATTGGATAATTGCTGCTCTGTAGTTTTCGATCAAGTCCGCAAATGATGTATTGCTATCCAGGGCATTTATTATCTGATTCCATCGGTTTGCCATCTCCTCGTCCTTTGAAATCAATTCCGCGGCCTGAGCAAACTCACTGGCGAGCCAGGGAGCTAAGATGCCGATATCTTTTTTTACTTCGGCCAGTTGATGGAGACAACCATCAACCAAAATGCTGACATCATTTGACTGTTCCAGTTCTTTTCGAAAGGCTTCAAATTCCTCTTGAATCGAGCTAAAGAGCTGCATCCAACTCGAGAACTTGTCAGGGGTGGGCCCCATGACCGCAGCCTTTATAGTTTCCAATCTTGGATTCAAATCAGACCTTTTATTCTCAACTGCGGCCAGTTCGGCCTCGATGACTCGCACCGAATCTTCTAAACCCTGTATCACTTTTGAATCGACAACAAAGGAGCTGCCAACCTCCAGGCAAGCTTCTCGGACTGCGATCAAATAGCCGGCCAAATTTCCACTATCAACGGTGGATACATATTTCGGGCTCAGAGCAACCAACGAATGGGTATCATACCAATTTAAATAATGTCCCTCATGCAACTCCAGCTTTTCCATCGTCGCCAGAGTAAGCTTGAGTCGACGAATAAATTTCGCTGTGCTCAGGTACCCGAAATCCCGAGCCGTCATCAGTGATAACATATAGAGACCGATATTCGTTGGCGAGGTTCGATGCGCAGTCACTGGAACGGGAAAAATCTGGTGATTATCGGGCGGAAGCCAATTGTCATCTGGACCTACAAATTTTTCAAAATAGTGCCATGTTCTTCTGGCAATTTGTCGCAGAAGGAGACGTTCATCATGAGAGAGGTGCCTTCCCTTTTTTATCAGACTACGACTAAGCCATCGCGCCGCCATTGGGTAAGACATCCATATTAAAATAAAACTGAATGCGACAAGCTCATAGCGAGGCAGACTGGTCATTCCCAAAATACCAACCGCAATAAGTCCAAATTCGGTAGGCCAAAAACTTTGCCAAATCGGATGTCGCTTTAATGAATTTTCACGTTCCGCTTGCGCCGCCGTGGACCACTCTAACAGTTTAGAATGTGAAATCAATTTCCGGTAAAAAACACGCCCAATGGCATCAAGATGAATGACGGCCTGGTGAGCTAAAAATGTAAAGTAGACAAAGATCTGCAAAAAACTATTCTTGGTTTGAATGCCCGAGGGTGATATTCGAAAAGAACTCTTTCCAAAACGGGCTTTTATACCCCCGATGATTGCTTGAGCCAAAGCGGGAAAAACAATCAACGTCAATGTGTAGACTGTCCATGTTAGTATTGATCCCGGCAGGAATCCGAACCCCAAAATAAGCAGCAGAAAGGTGGTCGGAGCTACGAGACTGCGTCGGAGATTGTCAAATATCTTCCATCTTGAAATAAGAGGCAGGCGATTCCGGACCCATTGTTTTTTCCCATTCTGGACAAATGGTAAAATCCACGGACTGATTTGCCAATCTCCCCGAACCCATCGGTGTTGTCTGGTAAAAAATGCGCGATAACTTTGAGGATAGTCATCCAACAGCTCGACATCGGTAAGAAGCGCAGCCCTTGCAAAAAGACCCTCAAATAAGTCGTGACTTAAAACGGTATTTTCTGGCACTCGATTATCTAGGGCGGCTTCAAACGCATCCACGTCATAAAGACCCTTTCCTGCGAAACATCCCTCGTGAAACAAGTCCTGGTAGACTTCCGAAACTGCGGTTGTATAGGGATCAATTCCGGTATACCCAGAAAAAATCTTTGAAAAACGGGATCTCGAGAAGCTCTCCAGCGAAATCCCCATGCGTGGCTGGAGAACACCATAGCCTTCAGTTACTCGTCCCAAATCTTTGTCGAAGACCGGCCGATTGAGGGGATGGAGAATTGTCCCAATCAATTTTTGGGCGGAATCTCGAGGCAGTTGGGTGTCCGCATCCAAAGTGATTACAAAGCGAATAGTGGGCAGGAGGTCGGAAGGAGCGGTCGCAATCGCAAATCCTGTATCCTGTGCCCCGCGAAGAAGACGGTTAAATTCGTGGAGTTTACCTCGTTTTCTTTCCCATCCCATCCAAATATTTTCTGAACTATTCCACCGACGATTTCTATGAAACAAGAAAAACCGGTCTTCACCCCGAGAAGCATACTTTTGATTCAAACGATCTATTCCATCCATTGCCGCCTCAACAAATTCGGAATCAGATGGCTGAGATTCACTTCCGCTGTCCGTAAAGTCTGTTAGCAATCCGAAAAATATCTCCTTTTCAGGGTTTCCCAGATAATGGATTTCTAACTTATCGATCAAATCTCGAATGACCTTCACATCAGTGAGCAAACATGGGATCACCACGATGGCTCTCGCATTTTCGGGAACTCCCGTGGACAAATCTAATTTGGGCAGATTTTTTGGAGGGATGAGATGAGTCAGAACAAGATTAGTCAGACTTAGCGCAAGATCACTCGCCGGAATAGAGACCAAACACCCGACACCCAAAATCGTTGGAAAAGAGATCCCGAGGAAAATTAAATATCCAACTGGCAATGCGAGTACTGCCGCAAAAAAGAGAATTAAAATCCCAAAATAGGTAATATTCTTATGGGAATGGGATAGATCAAAAATGCTACCCATTTTATAGTTAAAAATTTTTGCAAGCCTTGGAAGACCTTTATCGATAAGGTAGTATCCTACATGCGAACTTTTCGCATTGCCTTGGGAATCCGACGAAGGCCCCTGGGCCAAATGGATGACAGCTTCCGCAATTTCTGTCTGAGATACCCCCGTCTTTTTGCCAATCCTTTCGACCACGTGTCGATAGCGATCTCTTGTTAAAAAATCCATTTTTCCATAGATCGGATCTCTCTCTAAAATACGATCTACAAGACTTAAGCTCTCGAAGAATTCTTGCCAATTGAGACTCGAAACAAGCCGCATACTTGTAATAATATTGGCGACGGACACTTGATTGGAAGCTTGGCACTGATGCGACAGATGGACAGCTTGCTCGGTGGAGCAATCTCTCTCTAAGAGATGCTTCTCGAGGAAATCCAACGCCGGCCAGATCTCGGCCTCTTGATCTCGAAAACGTTTCGCGAGTTGAGCGAAATAGGCACATTCCGTCTGGATGTGTCCACCACAAGAACTGGAGATTTTTTGTATTAATTTTTCGGATTTGTTCTTATCAGAAATGCCTTCAAATATTTCATCCGCAATCTGATTGGCCAAATTTCTCTTTTTGTGATCGGCCAGTGTCCGCACGGCTAAACGCCGCAGATTTTCAACCAGCACCAGACGTAGTGTGATCGCCAATGCCCAAAGCTCCCCGATACTTAAAGGCGAAACCTGTTGGTATGATTGAACAAATCTCCGGATTGTTTCGGGCTCCAATTGACTGTCGGTATGAGCGACAAGCGCCAAAGAAACAGCGTATATCCGTGGATATCCAGCCAACTCTCCCACTGCGATCTTCGGTAGCTCCTTATAAAAGGACACTGGTAGGTCTTCTTGAATTTCTCGGAGTTGCTCTTCGACAATATGAAAATTGTCGGTCAACCACTCCGCTGCGGGCGGTATGGTCTCTTTGCTGTGAATGGCCTCAGAAAATGCACGATAGGAGGCCAAAAGCTTTTTCCCATTGTCTCGCATCCTGGGCAATAAAGGCTGGGTAATTTTGGGGTCATCGCTGACCTCAAGCTCGCGGGCCAGGTAGACCGCATAGTCTTCCAGGCGCTCGACACTATAGATTTCCCCTTTGATCGAGTATTCGATTTCTTCTTCAGAGAACTTCAATGGGCGTTCTTCCCTTAATAAAATTAAAAACGGACAATTGCCCCGTTGATGTCACATTTTCACCCGTCAACCAGACCCATCTCTTCTGAGGCCAGCACTCGCAGGTCCTACACATGAGGTGAGCACAGAACATGCCAATTTTGTTGTTTATTGGTTCTTACTGCTCAGTTAGGCGAGATACACCGATCACGCCTTTGATCTTTTGCAGATCATAGATGACTTGATTCAACTGCTGTGTGTTCCGAACTCCGACTTCAAAGGTGGCAACAGCTTTTTGATCTCTGGTAGTTCGTACTTGGGCGTTGTGGATATTCATTCCTTGGGTTGAAAAGGCTTCGGACATGCTTTTCAAAAGACCTGGCATATCTTGAGAAACCACACGCAAACGCACGATGCGTTCCTGGCTGCCTTCTGCGGCGCCGGAGGTCCAATCAACATCGACTTTTCGCATTTGATCAAACTCAAAAGCTTTTCGACAATCCGTTCTGTGCACCGTGATTCCTCGCCCTCGGGTAATGAACCCCACGATGGGATCGCCGGGTATGGGATTGCAACAACGGGCATAGTGCACCAAAACATCATCCATGCCACTGACGGCAATCAAAGACCCAGACTTACGAGCCTTCTGCGTCGCGGACTTAAAAACATTTTGCAAGAAGGAGCCCTGCTTGTCTTTGGCCTCTTTCTCTTTTCCATCCGCTGTCTGATTCACCAGTTCTGGAGCAATCTTTTCAAGCAACAACCGTGGTTCCAGTTTTCCATATCCCACACGCACGAGAACTTCGTCATCGTCATGGATGCCATGGTCCTTCTTGAATTTTTCAAAAAGCTCCCCTTTTAAAAACTTCAAACTGGCAGCACCGAACTTCCGAAATTCTCTCTCGACCAGCTCTTTGCCAAGAGCATGCGATCGTTTTCGCTGCTCCTCTTTCACAAAAGCGCGGATCTTTGTTTTCGCCTTATTAGTGACGCAGATCTTGAGCCAATCCTTCGAGGGAACTTGAGTTTTCGAAGTTAAAACCTCAACCGTGTCTCCATTTTGCAGTTGGTATTTAAGCGGCACCATCTTGCCATTAACCCGGGCTCCAACAATGCGGTTTCCAAGTTCTGTGTGAACAGAATAAGCAAAGTCGATCGGAGTTGCTCCGTCCGGAAACTCTACAACTTCTCCCTTGGGGGTAAAGACATAAATTTCACTTTCAAATAGATCTGTTTTAACAGTGTCCAGAAATTCATCCGAATTTCCTACCTGCTGATGCAGAGACACCAGATCCTTGAGCCAATCAAACTGCTCCGAGGTTTCTTCGGTTATTTTTCGACCCCGCTCTTTATAGCGCCAGTGCGCCGCGATCCCTCGCTCAGCAACTAGATGCATTTCTCGAGTTCGGATTTGAATTTCAATGCGCTCACCGCCGGGCCCCACCACCGTGGTGTGCAGGGACTGATAGTTATTGGCTTTTGGCATCGCGATAAAATCTTTAAAGCGTCCTGGAATCGGTTTGTACAAAGAATGCATCAAACCCAAAACTTCGTAGCATTGGGGAACCGTCTCGACGATCACTCGGAAAGCGAGAACATCATAGACTTGTTCATAATCAATATTTCGAGAGGCCATCTTTCGATAGATGGACCACAAGTGCTTTGAGCGACCTTGGATTTCAAAAGTCTTCACTCCGCCTTTGTTCATTTCCTGGCTGATCATTCGCTGGACATCTTCGATGTAGTTAGCCTGATCCCGCTCTTTCTTCTCTACTTTTTGCTTGAGTTCATAGAACATGTCCGGTCGCAAAAACCGAAAACTCAAGTCTTCCAATTCAATTTTTAAAGAACTGATCCCCATCCGACTGGCCAAGGGACAATAAATTTCCAAGGTCTCCTGAGCAATGCGGGCCTGCTTTTCATAGGGCATGTGATTCAGAGTTCGCATGTTGTGCAGGCGGTCCGACAGCTTCACCAAAATAACACGAACGTCTTTCCCCATGGCGACAATCATCTTGCGAATATTTTCGCCCTGTTTTTCACTCGAAGTTTTAAACTTCATCTGCGAAATCTTGGTCACGCCATCGACGAGCATCGCAACGGTCTCACCAAACTCACGGCGAATGTCTTCAATCGTCGCCTGGGTATCTTCGACAGTGTCATGCAAAAGACCGGTGACGATGGAATCCAAATCCAACTTGAGGTCGGCCAAGATGCCCGCTACACACAGCGGATGAGAGATATAGGGCTCCCCACTTCGGCGAATTTGTCCAAGGTGGGCCTTCTCAGAAAAATGATAGGCTTTTTCGATCAGGGAAATGTCGGCACTGGGATAATAGGCACGGATTTTTTCAGTGAGCTCGTCAAGAGTCCGAAGGGGTTTTTCGCTGAGTCGTTCTGCTGCTGCAAATTCGGCCATCAGTTCCGTATCGGCCTCTCTCTGCGCTTCTGAGAGTCCAGCTAGACTGTGAAATCAGCCTGATTTCAGCCTCAGACTAGACCATAAATTCGGTCTTGATTCAGCTACTTATTCAGATCGGCTTCGATCTGCTGCTCTGGGGAGCCAAGTTCCGGAGTCATTTCGAAAATGACGTTTCCAATAGCCACTTCTCGCAAAGCACCAACAATGTACTTGTTGCCTTTGGTCGCGACTGTCAGGTCAGAGCCTTTCAAAAGTTGTTTCGCTCTTTTAGCCACCAACAGGACCAAAGCAAAGCGATTAGGAACTTTATCTAGACAATCTTCAACCGTCACTCGAGCCATGAGAAATCTCCTTCAGAGGTCTTCCTGCGCTGCCCTCAATCAATTATTGGGCGAAAGACGAGGTTTAAGAACTACAGCTATGTTAGCAATTCTTCAACGATTTTTTTGAATTTCGCATAAGAGGTGTGAAAATCGTCATTGACGATCTGAAAGTCAAATTTGTCTGCAAACTGGATTTCCTTCTCGGCATTCGTCATGCGCACTTCCAGGTCCGCAGGCACCTTGCCATCTCGCTTTATCACCCTGCGTCGGAGCTCGTCGATACTCGGTGGAAGGATAAAAATGGACTTAGATTCCGGGTACTTCCGGCGAAAGGTCTCTGCCCCCTGAACATCCACGTCCATGATAATGCATTGATTTTC
>Ga0066639_10004922_pt1 | contig 11318 bp, 12 predicted proteins | sample CryGeyCG2114_010_2_FD_59504 | JGI IMG/M metagenome (GOLD analysis project Ga0066639, IMG submission 59504) | Groundwater microbial communities from aquifer - Crystal Geyser CG10_big_fil_rev_8/21/14_0.10 | ecosystem: Environmental > Aquatic > Deep subsurface > Groundwater | place: USA: Utah... | reverse complement strand
CGCCGGCTCTTTGTACCACGTGTACATTACAGCGACGAAAAGAACCACCGAAAGCCCTAGGGCTAAGAGAGCACTCAGCTCTAACAACTCGCCAAGTTTTAGAGACATTAAATTCCCCTCCAATAATTCCAGCAACTTGTATTAAGACACAAAAAACATCAAGTAGCAATAAACAAAAAGACGCTCCGTGCTAGTGGCACGGGGCGCCTCGAGACTTGTCGGAGTGTCTTACTCCCACTTGTCCCACCCTCCGCATATTGTCGGTGGTGGTATGTTGTCCTTCTTGTCCCAGTCTTCGAGCTGAGCGAGGTCGACGTCAGGTTCGTCATCGTCAATCCTAGCAAGTCCCCGAAAGTCGAGATACTGAGGAAACTTGATTGCGAGAACCACGATGATCGCAATCGCAGCTGCGGCGAAGAGCGTTTCCAAGAGAAAGTCCATTCTTCACGCCTCCTAATGTAATGAGCTTATCTAAGTTAAACCATCTAGAGCTACTCAACGCAAGCACTACTCCATATGTAAAGTATCAAAACGCGAGGAGATGCGCTCAGCAATTTGAGCGTGCTGCTCAAGGGTAGGGTCTTTCGCCACCAAGCGCTGTGCTTCGTTACGCGCAGCCTCTACCATTTTTAAGTTTTGGAGTGCTTCCATACCAATGTCGGACACTCCCCATTGTTGTGTGCCGGCGAGTTGTCCTGCGCCACGTAATTTCAAGTCCTCTTCAGCAAGTGCGAATCCGTCCGAAGCCTTCTCAAGTGCACGGATACGATCGAGCGAGCTCTTAGTTTTTGTATCTGAAAAGAGGTAACAGTATGGTTGGTAGCTTGAACGTTGTACGCGACCGCGTAGCTGATGAAGTTGTGAGAGGCCAAAGCGCTCTGACCCTTCAATAATGATAAGTGTTGCATTTGGCACATTGACACCAACTTCTATCACAGAGGTTGCGACAAGTACGTCTGTTGTGCCGCTCTCAAACCCATACATCGCTGCATCTTTCTTTGCCGGAGTCATTTTCCCATGCAGTACATCAACATGATAGTTTTTAAATGGGCCATCTTGTAGGCGTTTTGCTTCTGCTTTGACCGACTTAACGCGTAAGGCGAGTGCTTTGTCGGGGTCAGGTTCATCAATGCGTGGACAAATAACATATGCCTGGCGCCCGTTGGTCATTTCAGAGCGTATTGCCGTGTACACTTCGTCACGTTTGCTTGGGGGCACTACTTTAGTATGAATCTCTTTTCGACCCGCAGGACGCTCGTCGAGCACCGAGAGGTCGAGGTCGCCATAAATGGTGAGTGCGAGTGTACGCGGAATCGGAGTCGCCGTCATTGATAGTAAGTGCGGGGCCGAACCGTCTTTATGAGCTAGCTTTTTTCGCTGCTGTGTACCAAAGCGATGCTGCTCGTCGATGACAACGTATGCAAGATTTTCAAATGTCACGGTTTTTTGTATCAGTGCGTGTGTGCCAACCACTATTGGTATCTCACCATTAGCGACCCACTTAGTGAGTTGTGCTTTTGATATTTTAGTAGGCTCCTTCGGATTTACTTTCGAAGGAAACTTTTGGCAACCGCTTCCGGTAATGAGTGCCATAGGAATGGGTGAATGCTCGAATGCTTCGATGAGGCTTGCAAACTGCTGCTTAGCGAGGATTTCGGTTGGTACCATGTAGGCAACCTGCGGTGGCTTGTGCGTTTTGTCGGTGAGAGCACCTCGTGCGATTGCGTACATAGTTGCAGCGGCAACCGTTGTCTTTCCTGAACCCACATCTCCTTCAAGGAGTCGCGACATTGGATAGGGTTTATTGAAGTCGTCCATGGTGTCGCGAATCGAATGCTCTTGTGCACCAGTGAGGGTATAGGGAAGGGCGTCGAGGTAACTCGCCAAAGCCTGTTCGTTTGGTTCAACATGTGGTGCTTTGAGCTCTTGTGTATCGTGGCGATTTTTCTGGTGAGCAACTTGGATGAGGAACACTTCTTCAAACGCAAAGCGCTTGCGCGCTGCGCTTGCATCTCGACTCCTCAGCGGCGTGTGCACCCACACAAGTGCGGTTGCTAGTGTTGGAAGTTTATATGCTTTAAGGATTTCTTCTGGAATGCAGTCCTCAATCTGCTCGTGCACATTTGCTTCGAGCGTCTTGTGTAGCGCGTGGTAGATCCACCTGCTACTGATGCCGCGACTTTCGGGGTAGACAGGAAAGAGGCCTGCTACAGGGCTCTCGGTTTCAAACACATCTGGCAGATTCGGCATAGGCTCGATGGTTGGGTTTGCAAAATACAGGGTACCTGTTCCAGTTGGTTTTCCGGTAACCTTTACGTACTTCGCGTGCTCAAACATTTTTACTGCGTAGGGTTGGTTAAACCAACGCACTTGTACGCTGCCTGTTGGGTCAGAAAGAGTTGCTTCAATTACGTAGCGTTTGGTGCGCCACGATAGTTTTTTATCGAGGTTCGAGAGCTCGCCGTATACGGTAACCGTTTCATTCGGGACGATGTCGACAATATGATGTGCTGCACCGACATCTTCGTAACGGTTAGGGAAATGAAAGAGAAGATCTTGTAGCGTGCTAATACCAAGCTTAGCGAGTGCTGCCTTTTGCTGTTTGGAGAGTCTAAAATGTGAGACTACTTCATCACTAGGGTGCATGCACCGATTATACCGCGAGAGTCTATCGAGCGCGCAGTTTGCACGATTTGGTTACGCCGTTCCACTCTCCCTCATAGCGGGCACACTGGTGTTGTTGAATAAAATCGGGGCTTAAATCGTACGCAAAGAAGAGAAAGAAGTAGTAAAAAAACATAAATACAATAAGTGCCGCAATGATACTCACTGGAATAAGTGCAATGCTTTTAATAGTGCCGAGGTAGGGTATTTTCATAGACTATTGAAATTTCTTCGCAGCGTCGCTAATAAATTGTGCCATATCGGTATCTAGATTTGTGATCTTATTATCAGCGTCGTGTGTTGAAAATGCAAAAGACACTTTGTTGTATGTGTTTGTCCAGGTTGGATGGTGGTTCATCTCTTCAGCCTTGTCGGCTACAGCTGTGATAAACGCAAAGGCAGTTTTGAAGTCTTTGAAAGTGAACGAGGCTTTTAGTTTGCCGTCCTCAGCCCGCCATGTTGGGAGAGCAGCGAGAATATGAGCTAGTTCTTCTTGTGAAAGTTGGACGAAATTGTTCATCACAGAATTGTACGGGAGCAGCGGTGAAACGCTACCTGAGATGTTGTCAACAGGTACCTTGCAAAGCAAAGTAGCCAAGGTATACTGATTGGCATGGGCGAGAAAGATTTTAATGTAGAGAATGCGCGCGTGCAGATGCGAAAAGGGTTACTCGAGTTCCCGATTCTTCTTATCGTTGCACGAGGGGAAGTGTACGCTTCCGACATTTTAAAAGAACTCAAGAAGGCAGATCTTATTGTCGTGGAGGGGACACTGTATCCACTTCTCAGTCGCCTAAAGAAAAGTGACTTGGTGAACTACGAATGGCGTGAGTCACGCACGGGACCACCGCGTAAGTATTACAAACTAACAAAGCAAGGTGGACGTGTTTTAGGGGAGCTGCTCATGACGTGGGATGTTCTCAATACTTCAATTACCAAACTTATAAAAACGTATGAAAAAAGTAGTTAGCATAACAATTGGTGGTATGGTGTTTTCGATAGAGGAGGATGCATATGGAGCACTGTCCGAATACCTTACGGCAATTCGTGACCGTTTTAAGGCTACCGACGAAGCGGAGGAAATAGTTGACGATATAGAACTGAGTATCGCCGAGAAGTTTAGTAAAAAAAAGAAACCACAAATTATACGAAGCAAAGATGTCGAAACTATTATCGCCGAAATGGGAACAGTTGAAGATTTCGAGAAAGAGCTTTCCGAAATAGAAACTGATGCTTCGGGATCGGATGATCCTATCCAGAAACTTAGGAAAAAGCTTTACCGAAACACAGACGATCAGATAATCGCCGGCGTAGCTTCTGGTCTTGCGGCATACTTCGGGGTCGACCCCGTATTTATTCGTCTGTTGTTCGTGCTATCAATCTTTTTGCATGGCTTTGGCATACTTGCGTACCTTGTGCTTTGGGTAGTGATGCCTCCTGCCGAAACTGTTGCGCAGAAACTTGAAATGAAAGGTGATCCAATCACACTGCAACAGTTTGAGAAAATGCTTAAGGATAAGCTGTCTCCAGAAACGAAAGAACGTACCTCCTCTTTTGCCAAAGTGCTAAGAGCTCCGTTTGAACTTTTGAGGGGATTAATGCGGGCTTTTGGTGCATTACTTAGAAGTATAGGCCCTCTTATTCGAGTAGCTTTTGGTCTCGTACTGATAGTAGTGAGCTTCGGAGCCGCACTGGCGCTTACCGTTGCACTCACTGGTGTGCACTTTAGTGTGAACTCGGGTTTGTTTGAATTGCCAGTGCGAGACTTCCTCACTGGCACTGAGTATGCAATTGGACTTGGCGCAGTGTACTTACTGTTTTTAATTCCGGGTGCGATGGGTGTCATGCTCGGAGCTTCGTTAATGAAGCGACAAAATAAGTTTAGTGGAGTCATGCTCGCACTATTTGCCGTCGTCTGGTTTGGTTCTTTATTTGTTGTTGGAGATACAGCTTCCGCATTAGTACCACAGTACCGTGCGTATATCGAAAATATGCCGATCGCTACCCAAGAGCATCAACTTGAAGCGTTCGATCAGATAGAAGTATTCTCGGGCGATAGTGTTGTAATTAGACAGGGGGAAGAGTATTCGATCTCGTTTACTGGTAAAGAAGCGAGCGTCGAAGATCGTTCGTTTGAGGTACACAGTGGAGTACTTACCGTAAGTGACGGAAAGCGAGATCATGTATGTATTGGGTGTTTCCAACCTTCCGTAGACGTTGTTATTACGACACCAGCTCTTTCTTATCTAGAGGCCGCACATGGAAGCCGTGCTGTTATCGAATTGTTCGAAACTGACTCACTCGTCGCAGAATTTAAGCATGGTTCCACTGGAGAAATTGATATCGTGGCTACCAAGATGAAGCTCGTTGCTTCACACGCCTCGCAAGTAACAGTACGAGGTTCGGTAGAAGAAGTGAGTGCTGAGATATATTACGCAGCCCGTGTGGATACCTCTGACTTGGAAAGTGAAAAGACTTCAGTTGAACTCGACTATTCAAGTAGTGCCGAAATAGGCTCGACCGATGTGTTAAACATTACCGCGCAGCGTAGTAGTAGTGTTCAGTATGTTGGAGAGCCAGAACTCACAGAAGATATTTCTGAAAGTTCGAGCGTGAGAAAGAAATTCTAAGTCTTGCTGTGTCCATTGGGTGCGTTCGCATCTCAAATAAACGTCTGGTAAGATTAGTTTTTATGGATCCCTACCAAGACAACTCTCCCGCAGGTGACCACGTTGAGGTCGCTACAACACAACACAGTGGACATGGGCTCATGGCGAAAGTCTTGGCTGCACTAGCCTTGCTCGGTGCAGGGATCGTATTTGGGGTAGGTATCGCAACTTATTACAGCATCGAAGAATTACCCACAGTGGTTTCGCAGGAAGATGAAGCTTCTCTCGATATAAGACGAAGCGTGCTTATGGGGCAGCCAGACAAAGCTGCACATCATTTCCTTGAACGAGACGGCAAGATGTTTTTTGTAAACTACAACACGGGAGGACCAGATTTGGACTATCAAGAAATAAAGGGGGCAGATTCAGAGACATTTCAGAATATAGGGAGTGACTATGGGCGTGACAAGAATTCAGTTTTTTACCAAGACACACGTTTAGATGTAGCGAGCCCAGATGGATTTTCGATTCAGTCGATTTCCGCAGTTACAAGTTACAAAAACAAGAGTACCAGTCTTATTGAAAGAATGGATCTCGGAATAAGTAGCGAAGACGGAGAGGTATTTGGCTTCGGGGTGTTGCTTGAAGACATTAAACCTTACGAATATACAGTCTCATGGGAAAAGGGAAAATTCTGGTTTCCTGTAGTGAAGTCTGGTGACGTTATTTGGGTGAAAGATACCAAGAGTGGTTGCCACGGACTTCCTACATATGTACGTGTTGCTCCCGAGGATCTGAATGAATACGAAGTGCAATGCTAGCAGCTATGAAACGACCTCTTTTTGCATTACTTATCGCGTTTGTTGTGATAGTTGCACTCGGTACGTTCCAGTCGAGGAATGAGTCTGCACAGCAAGCCGCTGCCGCGGCAGCGGTAGACGACGGGGTGGTCACTATAAACTGGATGATTGGACACGAACCAATCCACTATTTTCTGCGTGCCGCACAGACATTTAAAGATTTGGTAGAAGAGCGCTCACATGGCGAGATTGTAGTAAATATTATTCTACCCGAGACGCAGGACGAACGTATCGACTTTCGCGACCAGGCACGCGGCATGCTCGAAAGTGGTGCAGTCGACATGATGCAGGCGTATACAGGGACGTTCTCTAACGATGCAAAAAGTATCTATGCACTCGACACCCCGCTGCTCTTTAGAGACTACCGACACATCGATGCGGTGCTTGAGGGGCCAGTGGGTGAGTCGCTTATCGCAGATATCGATACACACACAAATGCGAAAGCGCTTGCGTTTACCTTTAGTGGCGGGTACATGTCGTTTGTTTCAAGCGAAAATGACCTCGCATCTCTCACAGATCTCAAGAACTTGCGTGTGCCCGAGCAGGGCTTTAATGCCGCGGGAGTGTTGCTTGGTCAGCTTAATGTGACACCGGTGCCATGGGAAGCACCTAACGGTGATAAGTATTCATTCTGGAGCCACCTTACAACTGGACACGCCCAGGCAATAGAAGGGGTGTACAACGATGCGATCGAGCTCATCGATGGGGGTGAGCCGATTTCAATTCTGCACTCAAAGCATCGCGTGCTTTTCACCGTGCTTGCGATGAACACAGATGTATACAATTCACTTACCGAGGAACAACAGGCGATTGTGCGTGAGGCCGCTATTGAAGCCGCACGTGCAGAACGCCAAGAAGTGGAGGCAGACGAAGCGCGGCTATTGAGTGATGAAAAGTATGCACAGCATGTGCACGAGCTATCTGAGAGTGATAGAGAACTTCTTGAAGATTACGCTGCTCAAGCAGAAGATGCCGCAGCAGAAGTGGCGGGGCAGGATTTGATCGACGCGATAAAAAAGGAGGCTGGGGAGTAGCAATTTCTCCATAAGCATAAGCATTAAAATACGTATCCACATATGTCGACCTTGAGAGACGGGGCGACGAAGTGAATTGGTATAATGGTTAGGATTATGAACCGTCCACTGGTAGCACTTGGTTTGGCAGCGATCGTCCTTGTTTCGATGGGTGCGTTGCAGCAGGCAGGCAGTGTCTCTAACCAGCAGATGGCAGCAGCAGAAGGCTCCTCCACAGGTTTTTTACAAAAGACTCCAGTTAACAAAAAATCAGTTGTTCCAACTGATACCATAACCAATGTTGTTGCTTCGAACGATACTACAGTATTTGACGTTACGGCATATGGTGCTAAAGGAGACGCTGTTACCAATGACGTAAACGCTATTCAAGCGGCTATTAATGCAGCTATTGCTGCCGGTGGCGGGACTGTATATTTCCCGCCAACAAAAAATGGGTATGGTATCTGCTCCGCGAATCTTTCTGTGGCTGCTGGCAGCGGGGTTGGCATTACATTCTTGGGAGGTGGCCCTGGAGTTCCCGCTGTCACTGTGTTACCTGGCTGTAAGACACCACCACAGCAAATGTTTTGGATTAGCAACTGGGATTCAACGACAGTGAGTAAAGCCAGGATTTCTTTTGAAAACATGCGCATCGATGGCTACTGTCTCGCGAAGTACAATATCTACAACAATGCAACAGTTGGACTAACTTTCCACAACAGCATACTACGCAACGTTGCTGTGGGTGGAACAAACTACTATCAGAAAGCCGGGTACGAAACCTACATGGACTTTAGTAACCGCTTGGAAAACATCAACGACGCCGGCCGTGCGTGTTATTCAGCAGGGTCACAACCAAGCTATAATGTTCACACGAGGGGCACTGATAGCCATTTTGGTGCGGTTGCCGTAAATGCGAGTATTGCCAACTTCTACCAAGAAAATGGCGGCAACAACGACTTTTCTCATGCGCATGGGTGGGGATATGCAGGTGGTTCTGGCGCAAACAATCAACCCGATTTGCGACCACAGTACACATACAAAATTGTCGGCAGAGCAACTCTTGTTGGCAGTGTTGCTGATCACTTTAAAAGTGCAGGTTTTCATATCGAAGGTGATGTTTGGCAGCAGGGCGGTCAGTTAATTGGGGCAACCTGTGTGGCGGGCGGTGGCCCATGTATTGAACTTGATGCTACCAACGGCAAACTTAAGAACTGGGTTGTTACTTCGAATAATACTGGAGGGTACGGAGACTCAGCCATTAAAGTTTTGGGTACATTGGATAGTTCCAATATTGTTGCCAATAACATCGGAATTCCAGACATCTCGGCAGATAATACGTCATCAAGCAACACATCAAGTGCGCTCACTTTCACATCCGATTCAGCAAAATTTAGTACATTTGTAGGGATTGGCGGAGTCGACAAACCTCTTGCGCCACTCCAAGTTGGTTCAGATCTTTCGTTCGCTGGTTCGTGGCCAACTATTGGATTTAACACCTACAGCGATGGGCGGTGGCGATATATGACTAACAATTCAGCCTTCACTATTGGAGCGGACTACAACAGCGACGCATTTCATGTCAGCGTTGCGTCCCCTGGAGGAAAGGGAGATATCGCCCCACTAAAACAAGCATTTATCGTAAACAGTGAGGGAAATGTAGGAGTCGGGGTTAAGAATCCAACCCACCTTCTTCAGTTAAGTGCCAACGACGCATTTAAGCCAGGAGGTGGTTCATGGGGCGATACTTCAGATGCTCGTTTAAAGACAAATGTTGCACCAGTTACTGGAGCGTTGGATAAGTTGATCCAGCTGCGAGGTGTCACTTACGACTGGATTAATCCGCAGCTCCACGGCAATACAGCGGCAACAGGCGGCTTCATCGCCCAAGAAGTTGCGGCAGTATTTCCTAGTTTTGTAAGTCAGTCCGCGTGCCAAGGTGAAGATTGTGCGCTGGTAGATGCGTCGTCAGGTAGTGTTCACACACTTTCGCTCCCATTTGTTTTTGATGCGTATGTCGTTGAGGGTATTAAAGAAGTCACAAATATTTCTGGCCTATTCAAAGAGAAACTTACTGCATGGCTTAGTTCTTCCGGTAATGGACTCAAGAGTGTTCAGGTGGAAGAATCAGTGTGTATAGGAGATACGTGTTTGAGCGAAGCAGACTTGCAGAAGTTGTTAGCAAATTAAACGTCTGATTTTTTGCTAGATCTAGAGTAAATCTTAGTTTTTGCCAAAAAAATCTTGTTTAGTACAGGGAGTTTTTCTTTGGAAGGCTCCCTCAGGCTGCGACTTTGTTTACTCAAAAGCGAAGCGATTGATTTGTAAACAAGAAGTGCCCTTGTGGTAGAACCGTGGTCGGTATGTCCAGTAAAGTTATCCCACTATCTTTTAGACTTTTAGAATATAAATCGAAGGTTCCTCGTGCGCTTAACTATTTACCTTTGATATCTTTCAGTTTTGTCGAGAGTGAGTAGTACGTCGTCGTGGCTTTCTAATATAGGGTTTAATTGGCCATAGTAAGAGTGCCCCAGCTACCGACAGTATAACCACTGTCATAATAAGCGCTGGGAAACCATTAGTAAGCGCAATAAGCCCGCCTAGGGCTGCAAACGCCGCTCCAGTGAGGTCGGTGAGTGTAAAGTATATTCCCCATTCCATCCCTTCTTTCTCTTTGTCTATGTGACGCGTGAATATCGCCATATACGTGGGGAACGTAAAGGCAGTGAAAAAACCAAGAAGGAACTGCACTAGATATAGCTGCAGTGGTGTATGTATTACCAGATACAAAAGCGGTATGAAAGCGATGAGAATAGTAAAAGTAAACAAGAACCAGAAGTCATCTTTCTCTCCACGTATCTTGTCGATAAGGTACGCAATAGGAATTTGCAACACACTTTTAGTTAGTAGGTAGATACTCGCAGCAATTCCCGCTACGGCCACATTTCCTCCCACAATAAAGTCTTCGATAAAGAGTGCAAAGACTGGGCCGAGTAGGCCTGCGGCCCCCACAAGCACCGTGTCTGAAATAATCAAGAAACGAATAATCGGATTGATCTCCTTCAGAAAATAGTGCTTGAGCTCAGTTGATCGTGCTCTCATATGGTAATGGTAGAACTATTCTACTACCCTCATAAGAATAAATCGAAGGCTCGAGTGCGCAATAAATATACGAGTATCTCTTGTAATGTCTGTGCATTTGGAACGTCACCACACATATAGAGACTACAAACACTACCAGGTCGACTGTGTAACATAAGCAGTCTCTGAATTAATCTCAATAAAATATTGTATGAACAAAACAATACGTCTACAGCGATATGCATCGCGCACAGAAGTTCTCTCGGGAGCAGTTGTAGTAGCAATGTTGGTGTCTGCACTTATCGGAGTCCAAAGTGCATCTGCTGCGATATCCACACAGCTCGAACTAGGTGACCGCGGTTCGGAGGTTACCGAACTTCAGGCATTCCTTTCGAGGGATGTAAACTTGTACCCTTCGGGTCTTGTTACTGGATACTTTGGGCAACTGACAAAGGCAGGAGTGGAGCGGTTCCAGGCGGCACACGGGATTGTCTCAAGTGGAACCCCCGCAACGACTGGTTACGGTAGAGTGGGACCAAGGACGATGGCCGCTATTAACGCACAGCTCGCAGGTGGTGGCAATCCGAGTGGGGACGTTTCTGCTCCGATAATCAGGAGTACAAATGTAAGTGTCGACAATGATGGCGCTTCTATTACCTGGACCGCAAGTGAGGTATCTATGGGGAAAGTGTATTACAGCACGTCGCCTATCAGAATAAGTAATGTTTTTGACGCGACAGGTATATCCTCTGGTGAACCTATTGTGAGTGGGACATTGGCTCAGTACGATGGCATTGCTCGTGTTACACACACGGTGAACATCGATAATTTAACGCCAAACACCACGTATTACTACTTGATCGTAGTATTCGATGCGTCGAAGAATGCAAACTTCACTCTTCCAGCATTATTCCACACAAGCTAACATCCGTAGTGTATGTGGAACGTTGATAAAAATCACCGCCTTGAGGCGGTGATTTTTACGTAACACTAACGTTGCTGTAAATGCGGAGGGATTCGGTCACCTCTGCATGGATTTTGGATTTGAAACAAGCCAATTCTTTGAGTTCGTCCGACAATTTGCCCGCTAT
>Ga0066639_10004918_pt1 | contig 11325 bp, 11 predicted proteins | sample CryGeyCG2114_010_2_FD_59504 | JGI IMG/M metagenome (GOLD analysis project Ga0066639, IMG submission 59504) | Groundwater microbial communities from aquifer - Crystal Geyser CG10_big_fil_rev_8/21/14_0.10 | ecosystem: Environmental > Aquatic > Deep subsurface > Groundwater | place: USA: Utah... | reverse complement strand
AATTCATTTGCTGTCATATGAAGGAATTTTAGCAAATCAGGCCAGAAATTAAAAGAAGATCATGTTTAATGATAAAGCTATTTTCTTCTTTCTTTTTCAACTGAAATTGTACACTCAGTTACCAAAGCGGCAATTGCCCCCACAGCCGCCAACACCGGCGCTAAAACAACGCCAACAACTCCAATGGTCAAAGGAAAATTAACCAAGGTTTTTCCACTTTTATCTTTAATCGTAATTTTTCTTACATTGCCTTGTTTAATTAACTCTTTTACTTTTTTAATCAGTTCATCGCCCTTAACTTTAAATGTTTCTTTATCTATTTTTATCCCTTCTTTTTTAGGTTTAGTCATTTTTCTCCTTTAAATAAATATTATCTTTTTAGAGCTTTGCCATTTTTGACAAAAAATTTTTTCACTTTTCTCATTTTACCGACAATTCCCTCTTTTAAAGTATTGCTGTCATCCGCTTCTGGTATTTCTAGTAATTCTTCCCTTTGTTCCCTTAACGAATCCTCTAAGCTCTGCCAAAGATTTTTTCCCTCTTTCAAAAGTTTTTTCTTTAGCAGTCTGCCTTTTTCTGTTTTTAAAAAAAAGTTAGATAAACCACCAGCTAATAAACCAACAACTAACCCTGTTATAAATCCGTTGTTTTTGTAAGTTTCTTTGTCTCTATTATTCTGCTCCATTTTTAAAAAGCTCAGAAATTGACTTAAAGGCTTTTATTCCTCTTTTTAAACCAGCCAGAAAAGTTGAAGCTTCCTCTACTGGTTCACTAATCATGTGGCCAACTTTTTTTAAATCCTCGAGCATATTATTAATCTTGGTTAAACTCTGACGTAGCTCTTTTAAAACCTTAAAAACCTCTATGCCAATAATTGTCATTACTGTCGTAAGAATTGTTATTACAATAATAAGAAGAATTTGAACAGCATCAATCATAGAAATAAAGATCAATTTTTAAAAGACCATCTAATAAAATGATGTAATATCTAGCTATCATTGTCAACTAGTTTAATTTTCCGGGTAATCGTTTTTTGTTTGTTGTGACGATTAATAGCCGTGATAATAATCGTGTTTTCCCCAGGAAAAAGTTTAATTTGATACTCGAATTTCCCATCCTTATCAACCTCAATCAGTTTATCATTTATAGAAACCGATGTCCCTTTTTTAGTTTGACCACTTATAATTACTTTCTCTTCTTTAAAAACCTCTCCCTCTCTTGGCTGATCCAATTTCAATATTGGGGTGCCATAAAAATTTTTTAATTGGATAAGAAGATAAAAACCAAGCAATAATGAAATAAAAACGATTCCTCCGATAATTCCAGTTTTTGGTATCCAAAATTTTTCTTGCCAATTTTTAGTAAAACTTTTTGGAATAACTTTTTCCCTCTCATCTTTTTTCTTTGAGTCACGCCGAAAAATCGCCACCATCCTTACAGGATCTAATCCTAGAAAATCACTGTAAATTTTTATAAACCCTTCCACAAATGGCAATGGCGGTATTTTAGAAAAATCATTTTGTTCTAAAGCAATTAACGTTTTCAAAGGAATCAAAGTTTTTCTTTGCACTTCCTGCAATCTCTTCTTTTTTTTGGATCTTTCTTTTTTTAAAATTTCGGCAAGGGTTTTCATCTTGAGTTTATTATTCTGTTGGAGAAAAAGTTTCTTCTTCGGCTCTTAAAACTTCACTGGCATTGGAGATAAGAACATCTCTAGGTTTAGAACCTTCTGCTGGGCTAACAATCCCTGCCGCTTCCAATTGATCAAGAATTCTGGCCGCCCTAGCATAACCGATAGAAAGTTTCCTTTGTAATAAAGATGCCGAGGCCTTTTTATTTTGACAAACAAGCCTGACTGCTTCATTAAAAAATTCATCAGTTTCCCCTGTTCCTAAACCACTACCAATAACTTTATTCGCATGGTATTTGTTAGTTACCTCTTCTGTATAGTGTGGCTCGATACCTGTCTGTTTAAGAAAATCAATAACTGTCTTTATTTCTCCATCAGAAACATAGGCTCCTTGTACTCTTGAAGGTTTTGCTTGCTCCGGTGGAATATAAAGCATGTCTCCTCTTCCCAATAATTTTTCAGCTCCAGGAGCATCAATAATAACTCTTGAATCAATCATTGAAGAAACATTAAAGGCAATCCTCGCCGGAATGTTGGCTTTGATTAAACCAGTAATAACATCAACTGAAGGCCGTTGGGTTGATAAAACCAAATGTATTCCTGTTGCCCTTGCCATCTGGGCAAGTCTAGTAATCGTATCTTCAACCTCTGATGGAGAATAAAGAATAACATCAGCCAATTCATCAATAATTATCACTAAATAAGGAAGAAACTGAATTCCAGAAAGTTCATTATAGGTCTCAATATTTCGTGCTCCTGCCTCGGAAAACATTTTGTAGCGCCGTTCCATCTCGGCAATTGTCCACTTCAAAGCCGAAACAACTTTTTCCGGTTCTACAATTACTGGAGTTAAAAGGTGGGGAATACCGTTATATTGGGTTAATTCTACTCTTTTTGGGTCAACAAGGATTAGTTTTACCTCATCTGGAGAAGCCCTAAAAAGCATCGTTGTTATGAAGTTATTAATTGCAACTGATTTACCAGATCCTGTGGCGCCGGCAACAAGAATATGAGGCATCTTCGTCAAATCGGCCACTAATGGTTTTCCAGAAACGTCTAGTCCTAAGCCTACCGCTAATTTTGATTTTGTCTTTTTTATTTCTGAAGAAGATAGCATTCTTTTTAAAGTCACCACTTCTAAAGAGTGGTTCGGCACTTCAATACCAACTAAAGATCTTCCTGGAATTGGCGCCTCAATTCTAATTTGCCCGGTAGGAGCGGCTAAAGCTAAGGCTAAATCATTAGATAAGGCGGTAATTTTAGACAATTTAGTTCCTAGAGAAATCTCCAAAGCATACTGGGTGACTGCCGGGCCGCCATTAACTTCTGCTACTTTTGCTTGAATTCCAAAACTGTCTAGTGTTTTTTCAATAAGATTCGCATTTCTTTTTACATCGCCCCTATCTGCTTCACCGCCAATAACATCGGTTAAAAGATCTAACGGAGGATATTGCCAGATTTTTTGCTGAACATTTGATAAATTACTTATTGTCGACGAGGGAAGAGAAAAATCCTCTTCACTTCTTGGTTTGCTTCCTCCAGTTTTATTTCTATTTCTTGTGTCTGAAATCGAAGTTGCAATTCTATTATTAGTTACCTGAATCTGCATCGCTCTTCGGGAAGAAGAAAAATTTTTCTTAAAAAATAAAACAAAAGATTTAAGGAAAAAAATAATATCTTCAATTGATGTTTCAAATAAAACCGTGATCCCAATAAAAACTGAACCCAAAAGAACAATAAAAGCCCCGACTGAGGTTATTAAACCGGCAATCCCTCGCCAAATTTGTAAACCAATAATCCCCGCCCTACTTAAACCAATAAGAGAAAAGAATAACAATAAAGCCCCAATAAACACATTTAGGCGAGCTAACTTACCCGAAGAACGAGCAAACATTAAACCACCAGCAATCATCACAAACGGCAAAATTATTATTCCCCAACCAAATAATTTGATTAAAAGATTATTAAAAAATATCAATAGCTCGCCTTTTTGAGAAAAAGAAATCATCACTAAGCCCGCAAAGACAAAAGACAAGGTGCTCATTACTGAAAAAATGGTTCCTTTTTTAAGACGGTATCTTATTTTTCTTTTTCTTCCTCTTTTTCCCATATTTCTCCCTAGATAATCTTTAAGAGAGTCCAAATTTATGTTACTATAAATTTTTCCCTGTTTAAAAATTCTAATATCTTTCCTTCCTCGAGTAGAAGGACTTTGTCTTCCTGATAACCCATATTTTGAGCTATCTTGCTGTAAGCATACATATGTCGATAGTCTCCTCCAATAGGAAGTAAATATTTAGCTTTTGTTAAAAATAAAAGCATCTTAATATCACCACTGGCACCATGACCCGAAACATAAAGATTCTCTTGGGTTTCATAATAATGAATGTCTACTTTCTTCTTTGCTAAGTTATCAATTAAAGCATTAACGTCAATACCTACTCCTGGAGGAGAAGGATCAGCAGAAAATATTACTGTATCGCCCCTACCTAGTTTCACTAATCTATGTTTGTCCCGACTAATCCTGTCTAAAGCTGACCCTTTCTGGCCATAGCTTCCAGCGGCAATGACAGTAATTTTGTTGCTGGCTGATTTTTTTACCTTAAAAGGCTCAATAAAATATTTTTTTAAAGAATGGAAGTAACCTAATTTTCTGCCAATTTCTACTGATTGTTCCATTGATTTGCCCAAAAAGGCTATTTTCCGACCAGTGTTAATTGAGGCTACTACAGCCTGTTTAATACGAGAAATATTAGATGTAACGGTAGTAACTAAAACCAACCCTTTTGCTTTGTACATAATATCAGTAAAATTCTCTTCAATATTTGCTTCTGATTTTGTATAACCTTCCTTTGTTGCCCCTAAACAGTCGGAAAGAAGTAAAAGAGGTGGTTGTTTTCTACTAAGAAAGGCAACTTGATGAATATCGAAAGGCTGATCATCAAAAGGGGTTAAATCAAATTTATAATCAGCAACGTGAAAAACATTCCCCAATGGCGTTTCAATAAAAAGACCCAAGCTTTGCGGAACTGAATGGTTAATATGGAAAGCCGTCACTTTAAAATCCCTAAAGAAAATAGTCGATCTTCTATCGGTAAAATTAATAAATTCCAGATTCTTAAGTGATAAACCAAAATCTTCGACTTTTCCTTTAATAAACTCTGTTGCTAACTGAGAGCTAAAAATAGGAATACTGGCATTAATTTTAGAGAAAAAGTGGGGAATTGCTCCATAATGATCAAAATGGGCATGGGTAATAAAAAGTCCTTTTATTTTATGTTTTCTTTCTAAAAGATAGCTAAAATCTGGAATAAAAAGCTCTTCTTGGGTAGCATTAGGTTCATCTGGAAACCCAATTCCGCAATCCACAATAATTATTTCTTTTTCCGTTTCATAAACAAACATATTTTTTGTTACTGCTCCCACACCGCCTAAGGGAATTATTTTAAATTTATTCATTTTGTCCTGCATCTTTCATAAATTTTTAAAAAGAGGGTAAAAATTCTTTTAAATTAGTCTGATTTAAATGAAAATGTTCCCCTTTTCCTTCAATAATTAATTTGCTAACTTTACGGCATATTTTTTCAAGATTTCTCTCTAAACTTCTCATGCCGGCATCAAAACCTAAAGGTCTAACAATATTTGGCCACAAAGAATCATCAATTGTCAGATTTTCTGTTCCTAGTCCAGATTCCTTCATAATTCTTGGTAAAAGATATTGTTTAGCAATAATCGTTTTTTCTTCATCAGAATAAGATGGCATCTGGATAACTTCCATCCTATCTAAAACAGCCGTCGAAATATTCGCTGTATTGTTACAAGTAGTTACGAACAATACTTTTGATAAATCAAAAGGATAATCGATATAATGATCTATGAAAAACATGTTTTGCTGAGGATCAAGTACTTCAACCAAAACTCCCATAATATCGCCTCTAGCATCTTCAGCTACTCGATCGATTTCATCTAGAAGAATCACTGGATTTCTACTCTTTGCCTTTCTTAGGGCTTTAACAATCCAGCCTGGCTCGTTATCTGGATGAAGTTTTGACTGGCCTCTCAAATCTAAAGCTGATCCCATCCCTCCAAAAGGAATACGACTAAATTTTCTTCCCATTGTTTCTGCCAAGGCATAAGCAAAAGATGTCTTGCCTGTTCCCACTAAGCCTACTAAACACAAAATTGGAGAACTTATGGGATTATTTTTTTGTTTGTTTAGTTTTATTACTGACAAAAACTCTAAAATTCTTTCCTTAACATCTTCCATTCCATGGTGATATTTATCCATTATATTTTTTGCTCTCTCTAGTTCTAAAATGTCTTCTGTCTCTTCTTGCCAGGGAAGAGAAAGAACCCAATCAAACCAATGAGCCAGTTTTTCATACTCTTCGGCATAACCACCAAACTTTGCCATTCTTACCAAGCGTCTTAACATATTTTCTGCTTTTTCTTTTAATCCTTCTGGAACACCACTCTCATCAAGTCTCGTTTTTAATTGAGTCACTTCTTCGAAAAGATCGCTTTGTAGTGAAGAAACACTAATATCTGTAGTAACCATTAAATACCATTATAGAGGGAAATTTCCTGTCTTACAATAAAAACCTAAAACAAGAAGAACTAACGATTAAAGTGTGGTCTTTTGCGAAATTCCTTTCTTGGATTTTGCTGATAAGAGGGTTTGCTTCTATCTTTATTGGCTAAACTATCATCAAGAATCATCGAAAGATTTATTCTTCCTAAATCATCAATCTCGACTACTTTTACTTGCACTTTATCACCAATTTTTACTATATCTCCTGGATTCGAAACAAATTCTGCTGACATCTTAGAAACATGAACCAGACCTTCTTTCCCCGGTAAAACTTCAACAAAAGCTCCAAAAGGTTGAATTCTTTTTACCTCTCCTTCAAAAATTTCTCCCACTTGAACTTCTTTTATTAAACCCTCTACCCAATCGGTCGCCTTTTTTACTGCCTCTGGACCAATAGCAGAAATAGTAACCCTTCCCTCATCGTTAATATCCATCGCCACCCCAGTGTCACTAATAATCTGACGGATCATTCTTCCTCCTGGACCAATTACCTCACCGATTTTGTCTTTTGGTACTTGAACTATACTAACAATAGGAGCGTGGACAGACACTCTTGTCCTGGGTGCTGGTAAAACAGCGTTCATTTTATCTAAAATATACAATCTCGCCTGTTTTGCTTGGCCAAATGCCTTAGCTAAAATTTCTGGAGTGATACCAATAATTTTAACGTCCATCTGTAAAGCCGTTATTCCATCGGCCGTACCAGCAACTTTAAAATCCATATCCCCTAAATGATCTTCTATCCCAGCAATATCTGTTAATACTATGTAATTTTTAATTTCGTTTTTGTCTTTCTTGCCAAAATCGGCTATTAAACCCATGGCAATTCCGGCAACTGGTTTTTTCAAAGGCACGCCAGCATCCATTAAGGAAAGGGTTGATCCACAAACAGAAGCCATTGAAGTCGAACCATTTGAAGACATTATTTCCGAGACTACTCTAATTGTGTAAGGGAATTTATCCTCTGAAGGAATCATGGGAATTAAGGCCCTTTCTGCTAAGGCTCCATGACCAACTTCTCTTCTTGAGGGCCAACCTAAACGACCAACTTCGCCAACCGTAAAAGGAGGCATATTATAATGATGAATATATCTTTTTGTTTCTTCTCCTTCTATGCTTTCTATCCATTGTTCCAAAGAAGGCGAAGCCAAGGTGGTAACCGTTAAAGCCTGGGTTTGACCACGTTGAAAGATGGCTGAACCATGGGTTCTGGGCAAAACACCAACTTCAATACTTAGAGTCCTTATCTCATCAGGCTTTCTACCATCTGATCTCAACTTCTTTTCTAAAATCTGTTTTCTAACATGTTCTTTAAATAAATTATCTACTATATTTTCAATTAATAGCTGATTTTCTTCTTTATATTGTGTCTTTAAATCTTCTTTCAAAGATTGTAAATCTTCTTTTCCACTTTCACCTCTAATCATTTTTTCAATAGTTGATTTAAGTCTTTTTGAGGCTTTTTCTTCTACTTGTTGTCTTAATTTTTCATTATTTTCTTCTTCAATGGTTTGTTTTTCCTTCCCTATCTCCTTACGTAATTCTTTTATGGCTTTAATTATTTTTGTTATTTCTTCCTGAGCAAAAACCAATCCTCCAACTGCCTCTTTTTCGTTAACTTCATTAGCCCCAGCCTCGACCATTACGATTGCTTTTTCAGTCGAGGAAATAATTAAGTCTAGATCAGAAAATTCTCTCTCCTTATATGTTGGATCGGCGAAAAATGTTCCCTCTTTGTAACCAGCGCGAATGCCGGCAACTGGACCATTCCATGGTATATCAGAAATCGCTAGGGCCGCCGAAGTGGCACAAATTGATAAAACATCAGGATCATTTTCTCCATCAAAAGATAATACCGTGATTATAACTTGAACTTCATTTCGGTAATTTTCTGGAAATAAAGGTCTTATAGAGCGATCAATCAATCTGGCAGTTAAAATTGATTCATCTGAAGGACGGCCTTCTCTTTTAACCCAACGACTACCCTTAATTTTCCCACCGGCATAAAGCTTTTCTTGATATTCAACCGATAAGGGCAGATAATCTAAATCGGCCACTGATCTACCAGATACCACTGTCGCCAAAACAATTGTTTCACCCATTTGAGCCAGAACAGCGGCATTGGCTTGTGGAGCTAACTCACCTACTTGGAAGATTAATTGCCTACCATTAATATCTACTGTTTTTTTTATTACGTTTTTATTGTCAAACATTTAATTTATTTTTTCAGGCTTAGTTCCTTAATAACTCCCTTATATCTCTTATTGTCTTTACCATTGAGATAATTAAGAAGTCTTCTTCTTTTTCCAACCATACTCAGCAAGCCCCTTCGGGAATGGTTGTCTTTTTTATGAGCTCTTAAATGTTTGCTTAAGCTTTTAACCTGAGCACTAAGAAGAGCTATTTGAACTTCAGGACTACCTGTATCACCTTTCTTTATGGCAAATTTTTCAATAATTTTTTTCTTTTCTAATTTTGGTAATGCCATTGTATTTTTTTAAAATTTATAAAATATAAAAATCTTCTTAAGTTTACCAACGAATTTTAACAGAATAATTAACAGGATACAAGAAGAAATTATTATCTCAACCGTCCGCCGCTACTAAAGACTTTTGGTTTAAACCAATCAGGTGGAGTAATGCCATTTTTTTTATCTCCAGATTGTTCCTCTTTTTTATTCTTTTCTTCTTGAAAAAAAGATTTTCTCTCAACTGTTTCTTGAGTTAAATTATTTTTTTGTTTTTGGGTATTTAAAAGATTCTCGCCGGAAACTTTCTCTTCATTAATAACCTCAATTGGTTTTAAATGATTTCTTCTGGCCCCTCTTCTTAAACACCAGGCCACTGCTTCAAAAGCAGAGGCTTCAATGTTGGAGCTTTGAAAATAATCAGTGCTTGTTTCAATTGCTGCTAAAAGATTAGTAGCCGCATCGCTATCCATTGATAAACTTAACTGTTTGAATAAAGAAACTAGGATTTCTGCACATGAGGAAGCTTCATCGCTAATTAAATTAATCTTACCGAATTTATTATTATTTTTTTCGTTACTTATATTAACTATAAAAGACTCTTCAAAAAAGCTTCTTTCTTCTTGATAAAGCTCTTGCAACCCTTCAAGTGATTGCGCCCCAATAACAAAAATTAAATCCCCTTTCATTCCCAAATATGAATAGGAAACTTTATTACTATCTAAGGGCTGATAACCATTACGGGGTTCGATGACAAGATTAAATTTGCCATTGTCAATATTATAAGAAACTTTTTCGATTGCTTCTTTTTCATAAGCAAAAGAAATTACTAGATTTCTATTCGCTATTTTGTTCGTGATTCTATCAATACCGTAAAGATGATTAAACTCAACCCTCATTAAACTAGGGCAACCAATTATTACCCTTTTATTCATTTTGATTAAAGACAGATACAATGCCAAGGCTGAAGCAGTGGCGTCTAAAGAAGGATTGGCTGGTAAAACAATTACTATCTCTTTGGCCTTTTGCAAGTAATCTTCTAGCGGATTTAAATCAACATTAAGTTTCATATTTAAAAATATGCTTCATTTTTTACTATAGGATAGTATAACATCTCCTTTTTCAAAGTCAACATCTTTTTGAAAAACAATTCCCACTTCGTCACCAACCTTAACTTCTTGCACTTCTTGTTTCTTTTTTTGAAATGATTTTACTTTGCTGTTGGTAATAATCTTATCTCCTCTTTTAATATGGATTAAGTTTCTTTTATTTATTACTCCTTTGGTTACTCGACAACCCGCAATATGATTACCTTTTATTTTAAACTCGGCAATTACTTTACCTTCTCCTAAAATTTCTTCATCAATGGTTGGCTCTAAAATTTTTAAAACTTGACTTTGAATATCTTCTAGAAGTTCATAAATTATCCTATATTTTTTGATTATAACCTTTTCCATGTCGGCTAATTTTTGAACCGGGCTGCTCATATTAACATTAAAAGCAATAATAACGCTCCCTGTAGATTTGGCTAGTAAAACATCTGATTCTGACACTTCTCCTGTCTGACTATGAATGATCTCTACTTCTTCAGAAAAACTGGCTTTAATGGCTTGAAGTACGCCAAAAGTGTCGGCTTTAAGAATGATTTTTATTTTTTTCTTTTCTTCTTTATCTTCGTCTTCTTTTTTAACAATTTTTCTGGTTATTTTCTTAACTACTTTTGTTTTTTTTAATTCTTTCCCTTCTAGTAATTTCACTAATAAACCCGCTGAAACTACTTTTTTAATTCCCATTATTTCTACTGGACGACCAGGCTCAGCTTTATTTATTGATCGTCCTTTATCGTCAATTATTCTTTTAATTTTTCCATTAGTAAAAACCTTCTGATTTTTATTTACCACCGTTATTTCATCCTTAAGTTTTAAAGTTCCATCTTTTATTATTAGACTTGTTACAATTCCTCTTTTAGAATCTAATTTTGATTCAATAATTATGGCCCTTAATTCCCCTTTGTTACTGCCCTTTAAGTCTTCCATTTCTGCCAAAAGAAGAATCATTTCCAGCAACTCATCCAGTCCTTTTTTTTGTTTACCAGAAATGTTAACTGTTACAATGTTGCCACCATAACCTTCTACTAAAACATTTTCTTGAGCCAGTTGAGCTTTAACCATATCCGGGGAAGCTCCCGGTAAATCAGTTTTATTAATGGCTACCAAAAATGGAATGCCAGCCGCTTTTATGTGTTGGATTGCTTCTTTTGTCTGTGGTTTTACTCCATCATCGGCAGCAACTACCAAAATAGCTAAATCAGCGACTTTTGCCCCGTAAGAACGCATTTTCGCAAAAGCTTCATGACCTGGAGTATCAATAAAAGTTATTTTCTTGCCTTGATGTTCTATTTGATAAGCCCCTATGTGTTGGGTAATTCCGCCATATTCTTTGGTTGTTAAATCTGTTTCTCTAATAGAGGAAAGAAGAGTTGTTTTGCCATGATCAACATGGCCCAAAATGACAACAACTGGAGGGCGATTTTTGAAGACCTTCTCATTTTCTTTATTAACAGATTTAGTTTTCTTTCTAACCATTGTTTTCTTACTTTAATATTTTTTCTAAAAGTTTTTTTAAAAATGTTTTTTT
>Ga0066639_10004917_pt1 | contig 11326 bp, 9 predicted proteins | sample CryGeyCG2114_010_2_FD_59504 | JGI IMG/M metagenome (GOLD analysis project Ga0066639, IMG submission 59504) | Groundwater microbial communities from aquifer - Crystal Geyser CG10_big_fil_rev_8/21/14_0.10 | ecosystem: Environmental > Aquatic > Deep subsurface > Groundwater | place: USA: Utah... | reverse complement strand
GATTTATGCTTTTAATGTTGGTATTATCCCCCGATGCATCTAGGCATTTTCCATTTTTTTGAACCTTGAGACATCCAGCCTCTTTTAATCTTTCTATGGCTGTTCTTGCCTCGATAACCGAAATGCCCAGTTGTTTTGCAATCCAACTTGGAGAACATTGAAAAGTAGGCAAAGCTGTCATTTCTAATATAGCGTCATGATACCAATCAGAAATGGAGCCAAAGTGTGCCGCCTTTAAAAGCGAATATGCTTTTTCTGGTAGTGGTTCGTCATTTGTATTATTTTTTCCTGAAATTTCTGTGAATGAGGTTAATTCTGCTTCGCTTAGCCCCAGTGATTCGCCAATTTTTCTTCCTGTTTTTGGAGTTAGCTTTCTTGTGCCTTTTAATATTTGGGAAAGGGTGGCATGGCTCATGCCAATACTTTTAGAAAAGGATCGTAAGGAATAGCTTGGGTTTCTTCTAAACCTTTCGAGTAACTCCTCTTGCAGATAAATTCGAAAACTTTTCTCTAACATGGAAAGGAGCATTACTACGATATTTTTGTCAAAACAAGATATTTTGCTCCAAAATGGTGCAAAATACTGCTCCAGTCTTGGAAAATTGATTAAAGTGGGATGTGATGTATTCAAGAGAGTGAGTGTCAGGTAGAAGTTCTTCCAACGAGTTCTCCTCTTTAATTAAAGGCAAATAAGAGAGTGCAGGGAGCGTGCTCTTTTGGAAGGTGAAGGCTTTTAGGGAATTTGAGGAGTATTTTGAGTTGTTCCTTGAAGTCCTTTTAAAAGTCGTGTTGAGTTTGAGAGGTTCTGAGCTTAGAAAGCGAGAGAGAACCCGCTGTTTTAGAGAGTTTGTTTCCGTTTGGATCGAGTAGGAGTGGGTGGTGGATCCACTCGATTTTTGAAAAATGCGCATCAAACTGAAGAGCGCAAGCGAGTGCTTTTTGAACCCAAGAAGAGGGGAGGAGGAAAAGCGGATGGCAGTCGTGCCAGGTTGAAAGGAGAGGTTTTTTGATTTGCACGTGCCTCAGTAGAGCCCAGAGGCACTCTTTTAATCCTTCCCACATCGCGCTTTGAGTTTTACCTTGGACGACCTCCATCAAGCACTTATTAGTCATATTAACAATCATCGAAGCGAACTGAGTTCCCCCGTAGTTTTTGCCCTTTTTTGATTTGAATTTGCATTCCACGGACATCACTTGGATTTGAGTAATAGGGATTGGGCATATAAAAATCTACATCTTCCATGACTTCCATCACTACGATTCTTTGTATGGCTTGCTCCCAAGGTCCTCTGCTCCCTTCAATCGTTCTTGAGTATTCTTCTACCTGAAAGCGAACAGCAGTATCAAACCCATGGTAGTCGGCCCACAACATATCTTTTATAAAATCTGGAAAATTTTCATATTCTTCAAATCCGAATTCAAACGACCTTTGCTCACCTTCAACTTCAATTTCAACCCAACCCGTATGTTCGAAATTGAAGCCTTTTAAGATCCCTGTCATAACAGGCTTTGAGTCTAAAAATTCTGCGGGCAAAGGATGACTTTGGGCTAAGGATTCAGCTTGGCCAAATGCAATCAAAAATACATAGATAACAAAACCACCTATCAGTCTTTTCATATATTGAGCTCCTGGTCCGTAGCGAGGCAAAACCAAATGCTTAAATTTCAGTGACGCACTATATTAAATCCTGAGCCACAGATCAAGGATAAGGGTTGAGTTGGTTTGACAGTTTAAGTCGTGGGTTTTCTTTGCTTAACCTAGTCATTTTTTCAGTGTTTTTCTTTTTTACATGAAAACGAATAATGGATTCAGAGACATCAACAAGGAGGGTTAAAAAATAGCGCCCTTTTTTCCAGTTCTCCCCCCTTCATTTCCGTTTCCCGATCCGTTATGGGATTGGCAGGTGTTTTCAAATTGGTTTCCTATGTAAGTTTGCATTTCAGGGCTATCGACAATTTGAAGGCAACTTTGAGAGGGACTGTCTACGGTCGCTTTTAGTAAATCGAGATTTTCTAGAAAGTTTAATTTATTGTCTGTACCCGATCTGCTCTTAGCAATCGAATTTCTGCCATCGTAACGAAACGTCCATTCACTCAATGGATCTAATCTCCTAAGATCATGGGACATTGCAAATTCACTGCTATACTCAAATTTAGAGAATTCAAATGAAACCCCAGGGAAGTAAGCCTTGCTTACAATTTGAAAAATTTCTGTAACTGCCTCTCTACCCGTGGCTTCTTGAAATGGACTAAAATAGAGGAGATAATCTTCATTTATCAATTGAACTGGGTTTAGGATGACATAGCTGAGAAATACGCTTACATCTGTAGTTGGAGATCCAATCGTGGAGCTGAGCTTACTGAGTTCCTCCATCATTTTTACGAGCGGCCCGTCTCGATTTATTAAAGTTAAACCCAGCAACTTTGTTTTTCCATGTCTAAAAAGCTGATTGTCATTATCTAGGTTGTGGAATTGGTGCCCAAGTGTTTGGAAATAAACATCACCCATCGATTTTTTTTGCAAAAATCCAGTGTACATACTAGCTAATACTTCATCTAATAAAACCCATTCACTCGGGTTGTAGTAGTCAGAAGAAATAGGGATTAGTTTATCCCTCATGAGGTGGTCAAGCTCATGAAGAAAAGACCCAGCAAGATTGAAGGGAGCCATAAAAGGGTCTACGTAAATCGTCGAATCAAGACAATTGTAGAAAGCAAAAATTTCATAAAAGAGATTTTTACCTCGTTGTAAGTATTGGCAGCCCAAGTCTTCTCTTTTTTTTGGTGTCAGAAATTTGATTTTACCCTGGCTCATAAAAAAGAAAGTTAACCATGTCGTTGTTGGTCGTTCATCATAGATTCTATTGTCGGTATTTGCGTTCTCAAGTTGATTTATAGACAGGACGAGATACATTTTTGATAAGTCTTCAAAACAGGGAGAGGCTTGATTGTAGTGAGTTAGAAGGAGGGATTGAATCTCTGAATAGAATTTATCAGAGATTTTCGAATTGTTTTGTCCAGCAGCTTGAAAGTAAGTTTGCATATTTAAGATGAGCCTAGCAAGATCTGGATAGCAAGTTCTAGCTGTCCCGAGCAGGAAAGGGTAGGTTTGTGGACTGATATCCTTGCCCGTTAGGACTTCCTTTTTTAAACTTTCCCATCCTTTTTCCGGAGAGCCTTCTGAAAAAGTAGACAGTTGCCATGTTAAATCTTTGTATAATTCATCATATTCTAGATGGTTTTGTGCGATAGCCGAGGTTGCTAGAAATGCTAATCCAAAGAATAGATTACATAAAATTAAAAAAAGTTGCTTCAGCATATTATGTCCGTCAGTATCTTTATAAAATTAAAATAGGGTCTACTCGGAATTCACTATTTTTGCTTCTGATGCTAATATCGTATTGTTTTCTCAATCTAGAAATCAAAACTTTTAGGGTGTTTTTAAAGTCCTCGCTATTTTTTAAATTAAGTTGGTAGACAAGCTTAAAGAAAGTATCGTGAGAAACAGACCCTCTTCTAAATGCAACCAGTGCCTTTTGAGTTCTGGGCTTATTATTAAGCTGATACACGGTGAAGGGGTCTAGTTTAATTAATGCTTCATGTTGTTCTACAAAGACATGGTTACTGATTGAATATTCGCTTAAGTTAATCTTTTTTGAACTGGGTACTCGGGTTGCTACGAGTTTTCCAGTCGTGGTTTTTCCGAAGCGGTCATTCCATAAATCTCTTACTCGCTTATACTCACTTAAGTGTGGGCTTATCGCGTGTTCCGTGCTGGTGTGGTTGTGTGTTTTGGCGATATCGATTTGAGAAAGACCAGAATAAAGGTTGTCTCCTATGATTTCAGACAGGCGATAACATAAATAAGGTTCAAATATAGCAGGCTCTCTTTTTATGGTATGGAGATCAGTTTTGACTCGCATGAGAGTCAAAAGGTGGTCGGCGTCTAGAGTATTCTCACGAATAAGCTCTTTAAAGAGTTGGTTAAACAAATTTTCAGCTTCTTGAATAGACCTAGTGAGCGCAAATATCTTTATTTTGAGAGTTTTAGCGTAGAATCCTAGTTTCAGCTTTGGAAATAGCTTTTCGAATGCTTCACAACGGTTAACTTCGGATAGGCTTTTTGAAAATTCTCCTAGCTCGTACAGGCAAATACTTGCTAGTTGAGAAAGGGTAAATTGAGTCACGCTCGAGGGAGAGTGGTTTCTCGATTGATTAATTTCACTTAAACATTGTTGCCAATTTCCTTCAAAAAATTCAAGGCGGGCATTTTCTAAGAGGGTCTCTGCCTTTTCTGTTTGTGCCTTTTTGGAAGGATCAGATAAAAGGTATAAGTTAGAACGGGCCTCGTCGAGGTTGCCCCTTGAAAGTTGAGTGCGAACTCTCTGAATGAGGGGGATAGAATGCAAATCAGAGAGCTGATACCCTTCTGCTTTTCGGTAGTCCCCTTTGTGGCGATAGTAATAAGGCAAAGCAGAGCTTGAAAGGGCCAAAAGAGAGATTTCTCCGGTTGTGATGTGCTTTGTTTCTAGGGTTTTCCAATTGACGTCATTCATCAGGGGTTTGGGATGCATCTTTAGGGCCAAAATAGAAGGGGGTTTATTTGTTTGGGAGGAGCAGGCTAAGCTCTAGTTTTTCCAGGGGGTTTTAGACACTCTCAGTTTAATGTCTATGAGAAGGTAAATGCCAAAATGAAGAGTATTGAAGTTTTTACAGAGTTTGGTGTTTAAATTTTAATCAAGAGCTCTCTATTAGTTTGCTTAAGGCAAAGCCCATGACAAATCATGAAAGTCTTTAAACCCTGCGGGTCTCGTTTTGACACTCTTCACAAGTAACCCCCTGTAATTGAAAAAAATAACTCATAGCATTACTATCCCACTTGAAAATATTTAATAGAGCCTTCCTCAAGAAATGAGGAGAGGAAAAATCTAATTCCGGCGTTCATACGAGGCCATAAGAAAAAAGGATTGATTATGAAAAGAGCACTTTGTTTCAGTTTGTTAATCACGGTTGGACTTTCTTTGTCAGTGCCCGCAGTGGCTGATGTGCAACTACTTCTTGGAGGGGATGCAATTTACTGCAAATCTGATCAGACCCGGGCTTTCCCAAAAGACGGGTATTACACACTAGATTATGCCATGACCGTGAGTGAGGACGGTTCTGAGATGTTTTTCCCTCCTCCTCATTGGGGACTCACTCAGGCCCTTGATCGAATTTCAAACTTGCTTTCGGCAACAGACTATAAAGAGAGTTTTGATCGTTGGCGTGCTCAAATTGGTAACAATCAAAGCTATGGAAAACAATTTATTTGGGAAGATTCTAGTAATGGGAAACATCTCTTTAATTTGAGAGATGAGCCCCTTTCTTGGATTCCACCAGAAAATTGTAATTACTCTAAAGATCAAGAAGGAAGACCTGTTTTTAATCAAGCGGTGGTTTTAAAAAAATCTACTAGTAGTCAACCTTCACTCTACAAGCGTGATTTAGGGCTTTTAGCTGAATTAGAACAGACTTCTATTTTGCAATTATCAATGATTTATTTTCATGAATGGGCTTGGAACCACGTTTCTGAGCCAGAAATGATTTGGAAGGCGAATTACCTCATTCATCACCAGGTAGTAGATTTCAATTCCTTAGGTAATGAACTAAAGTCTTTTGGATTTCAAGTTCAGAATGGTTTTAAAAATAATAATGGATCTCTGGAAGCTTCAACACGGTCTACAGTGGAGGAAGATCTGCTTGGGCCCTATGATTTAGAAGGGTATTGGAGATGTTTCGTGAAAAGCCCATTTTCTTCTGATTGGTTCGCGATTACGGGTGATACGGATTCTCCGACAGTAAATATTCATTTAAAAAAATCTCGGTCCTATTATACTTTTACGTGGCATGATACAATGGCCGGTTTTGATTTGCGGTATGTAGCGAATCTTAAAAAGAGGTTGTCTCCGAATTCTCTAGGGCCTAGCAAACTTATTATGAGCGGACGAAGCGATAGCAGCACCATTTTTGGAGAAACAATTACGGATCAGAATTTAATATTGACCACCCTTGCAGAGGACTTCATTTTTATCGACTTACCTTGGAAGCATGACGAAGTTTATGAGGCTAATTATTTTTATGATAGGGGAGTAAAGCCATACAATGTGACACTAGGGTGTATGAAGCATGCTAATGCAATGCCATTCAATGAACAGTTTAAAAAGAAGGTTAAGGAATTAGGTTATTCAGATCGTATACAGGCTTGCGTCTTTAATGGGCGCTGCGAAGAGCGATAATAAATGTGATTTGGGATTTAGAGGAAGAAGCTTTGGATACACTCAGTTTAAATAAATTTTAAAAGGCTGTGCGCATTTAAAATGGATTCTGAGTCTTCTAGGTTGAGGTATTTTGCAACTTTTTGATAAAGGAAGCCCGGAGATTTCTGAGAAGCCCGAATCTCAGAAAGAGAAAAAGAGCCCGCTGTTTTAGAGAGTTTGTTTCCGTTTGGATCGAGTAGGAGTGGGTGGTGGATCCAATGAATTTTTGTAAAATGGCCTTGATACCCAAGCGCTTTTGCAAGCGCTTGTTGGGCAAGAGAAGAAGAGTTGAGATCATCTCCCCGCACAATGAGCGTGATCTCTGCCTCTTTGTCATCCACTGTGCTCGCGAGTTGGTAAGCAGGGCCATCGTCTTTTCTCCAGAGGATGAAATCTCCGAGCGGGTTTTCGTATAGATCAGCTGAAGAAAATCGAATGCAGGTTTTTCCTTTTTGAAAAGTGAGATTTTTTTCTTTGCATGTTCTGGGATAAACCCCTGAAGGGTCTGCTTGTTCAATCTCTTTTCGTGAACAAGAGCAATGGTAAGTCTGTTCTTGAATGGGTGTGAGCGCTGCTTGGTAGCGGTCTTTTTTTATCTGCTGAGAAAACTGAGATTTAAATTCTTGAATGGATCTTGGACCGTCATCGTAATCAAGCCCGAGCCAATCGATGGAATCAAAAATATCCTGAATGAATTCATCTCGCGTTCGAGAGGCGTCGCAATCATCGATTCGAAGAGAGAGAACTCCCCCTTTTTTTCGGGTGAGTGCCCAGGTGAGGATGAAGTTAAATGCATTCCCGATGTGAAGGAGCCCACTTGGGGTGGGGGCGAGTCTTGATCTGACTAAAGGGTTTGACACTGGAGTGGGGCCTTTTAAAACCAAAGGTTTGGAAAAAGCCCAAGTGGGAGGCCAAACCCCACACTTGCCTGAAAGCGAAAGCCAGACTCTTCGAGTTTTTTTAGAACCGCTGTTTGAAATCTTAAGATGATCGGGAGGATAAAAAGATCCTTCGTGTATTGAACCCCAAGAGCGGGTACGGGGTCTCGTTCATCCCAATAGCGATGGTAGATGAGAGAGAGTGTATCGATATCGGCAAAAAAGGGAATCCAGAGGAAGGTCAGAGATCCCAAAGTGTAAACTCCAGCAGACACGGCATAGCCGTCAAAACCAGCTTGGAGCTCAACACTGAGTCCTGTTGATTTGGCGTCGTAAAGGCCTAGGTATTTATTGGTCCGAACCTCTTTTTTAGTGGTTCCAGGGGTCACGTGCGAGCGGACCTTTCCCATTAAAAGGCCCAGATTTCCGGAGGCATTGGGAGGATAGCCTGCTTCGAGTGCCGCGTAGATTAAAAATTTAAGTCCCCGGTCTTTCATGGGGCTTTGTTGAAGTTTGGAATCCAGTTCAGTGTCCAGGTCTTTGGTTTCGTCGATCACAAGAGAGGTTCCAGTTTGAAGATCTGTGAAGATCACTTCATTTGGATTCTCTTTGCTTCGTCTCACAAGAAGAGCAGTAGTTTCAGAGTCCATTCCTCGAATGGGGCTTAAAAGGGGGGAATAATGCGGCTGTCTATCCATTTGGGCGATGGATGAAAACGAAGCAAATGAACACGTTCCCAGGAGAATGAGAAAAAGGAGAACTTTTGTGGGCATTTTGTTTAGCCTTTCATCGTTTAAGTGCACTCTACATTTCTAGACACTTTTGGATAGCGAGAGACGTTTCTTCCGGTTTTGAAAGCATGGGGAGATGTCCGGAGGTAATACTGAGGACTTTATCAAAGTGAGTTCTTTGGGTGTATTTTCTTTGAGAAGCTAAAGTAACAATTTGATCTGCTGTTGCGTGGATATAGCATTTTGGAATTTGTTCAAAATGTGCTTTATCAAAGTTTAAGGCTGTTTCTCCAATTTTGGCGGGTTCAGAGTAAATAGGGGGAAGAAGTCGTTTGTTTGATGCCGAGTTACTGAAATCTTGAGCAAAGGCTTGAAAGAAAGCTCCTTGATTTTTTGGGGTAAAAAGGTCATTTTTGAATTCAACTGCCTTGAAATACCACTTTTCATCTCTTTTCTCTAGATAATCAAAGGCTTTTTCTTTTGGGAAAGGGACAACAGCAGTGATGTAAATGATTTCTTTAATTTTGCTGGGGCAAATTCCTAGCATTTGATTGATAACTGCTCCCCCTTGGCTGTGTCCAACAAGAATCGAGTTCTCTTTGGATTCCGCACAAACAAATTTAGCTAAAGTGTCCAGATCCACATTTTTAGAATGAGTTCTTCCTGGTAGAGAGGGGCTAAGAGTTTGAAAACCTTTTTTTTCTAAATCCTTTGCGACAGTTTTCCAGCTCTGCCCATCAAAATGAGCACCATGGATTAAAATAATTTCATTCTTGGTTTTAATCGGAATTGAATTACAAGAAATTGGAGTTAATTGGAAGAGTAGAATTAACGCTGCGAATAATGGATTTGACATTTTTTTTGGCCTCTTATACACGATTTAAAAATCTTTTTAGGAAGCAAGAACTCATTAGACTCGCTTCATAGCACCTTCTTCCGTTATTTTTAAAGTAAAAAGAAGACCAAATAATTTTTATTTAGTATTTAAAAGGGGATTAGGGGCACTGATAGGTTTGCATTTTATAGACTCGCCGCAGCTTTCTAAAAATCAGGGGGGTCTTTAGACTTTAAGGATAACTCAATTTAAGAATCGCCTTTCAAGGAGGAAACGATGATTAAGCGAATACTAGTAGCGTTCATTGCTGTGCAGTTTATGGTGCTTCCCGCACAAGCAAACTTTTCAGAACTTGGCTCTCAAACGGGAACTATCGATTGGTCTCTACTTCATCAAAACTGGACCCAATCTATTGAAAAAATGAGTGACGTTGAAATCAAAGAAATGCTGATTCAAGGAGCCGAGCAGTATTCTCCGGAGTCTCTTCCCCAGTTAGAGGCCGTTTTCGCAGACCCAGCGTTCGATGCAAAACAAGTGATTATCAGTTACTACGATGCTGAGTTCGCTCGGGCTCAAAAAATGACGGACGATCCAAGCAAGGTTTCATTTTGGAAGAAAGCCTGGGGAAAGGTTAAAAAAGGCGGTTGCTATGCGGTGAAGGGTGTTGGGGCAGCGATGGTCGCTGTAGCTGCCGTGTCTTTGGGACTCGCTTCGATTGATGTGGTTAAAGCCCTCGATGAAGGAACCAAGCTCGATGCAAAGCGATTTGCAATTCTTGGAGCATTGGGTGCTGCTCTTGGATGGGGCGGTTGGAAAGTGAAAAAAGCAGTGAGCTGTTAATCCCAGTTTAAAATTTTATTGATTCGAAAAGAGGGGCATTTAGCTCCTCTTTTTTTTCTCTTTTTTTGCCAGCGTGATCAGTGTGACTGAAACGGGCTTTTCTTCTTTTTTTTGAATCATCTGTTTTAAAACTTCAGCATACGTTCGTGAGGTCGCGCCTGTTGTGAGAACGTCGTCTATCAACCAGAGGTGGACGATTTCTTCTTGGCGAGGAGAACCTCGGAGTCTCACTTTTGAAGCGATTCTCTTTCGATGTAATTTTGTATAGCTCTCCATTCGCTCATCGTAGTTTAAACTCGATTGTTTCTTTTTTAAAAAAGGTGAGACTAGGGACTTTAAAAAGGAATCTTTAATGAGAGCGGTGTTATTTGATCCAAAAGAGTGACAAGAAGAGAGTGTTTTTAGAGCTAGCTTTTGAGAAAGCCCAAGACGAGTCAGGCGAGAGGGAGGGATTCCATAAATGAGGTTTGGGAATTCAATTGGATTGAGAGAATTCAATAAGAAGAATAATTCTTTTAAGAAAAGCTCTAATGTAGTTTTTTCGTACAAGAGTGAAGACCCCCCCTTTGATCGAATGAGGAGGTTTTTTAAAACCCCTTCAAATGAGAAAAAACTGATACTTCGATCGATTGGCCCGTCTATCAGTTCTCGAGAAAAACAAAATCCGGGTAAGCAATAACGTTCTGAACAAACGGGGCAGGGTTCTTGTTCGCTTGAGTTCAGGCGGTAATTTAGATCGTTTAATTCTTTTAAATGAAGTTCACAAAACAGTTGAGAAGAGCGGATATTTAAAAGAGGAAGTTCACAGGTGAGGCACCTTGGGTAAAAGAAATGAACAAATCTTTTCATTAAATTCTTAACTTCAAGAATCATACAAGTTTTAGCTGGAATTAACGCAGGAAAAGCAATTTTTGAGTGGTTTTAAAGATTTACTGGTTTTTAAAGTAATCCAGGATGGGCTTTTGGCCTCCAGCGAGGTCAATAAATAGGGTTTTCTTCTGAGACATGAGAAATTTTCCGGGCGAGGTTCCTTTTGGTTTTTTTAAATATTTTTTCTGGCAATAGTCGACGTGCCCACGTTCTGATTTTTTTAATGAACTATAAAAAAGAGCCAGCGTAGAAGCCTGGAGGAGGAGATCGAGAGAGGGGATTTCTTTTTTACTTTTTAGTTTTAAAACAACGTGTGAACCGCTCGCTCCTTGAGCATGAAACCAATAATCATGGGGTAAGGTGAATTTTTTAGTGAGGGTTTCATTGGAAGTTTGATTAGTGCCCACAAGAAGAGTGTGCCCTGATCCAGTAGTGTAGTTTAAAATCCCTTTTGGGAAGAGCGAGTGAAATTTTGTAGTGGGGTGCCTTTGGGTTTTGCTTGGATTTGGCAAGAGGCGATTTTTCTTCTCTTCTAACCACTTGGGGAGGTTCTCTAGTGTGAGATTTTTTTTAAGATTAAGGAGGTCTGATTCCATTTGAGTGATTTTTTGATTTAATTCTTTAAAATGAGTTTGAAAACTTTTTGATTTTTTCATTTTTCCGTAAAGATCACCTAAGGCAGACTGTGGAGTCGATCCAGCCGGAATGCGAAGAAGAGAAGAAACCTCATAATCCGTTTTTAATGGGAAAGGCTTTTTTTTAAGCTCTGAGAGGTGAAGGAGGAGGGCATCGGCTAAATCCTTCCAGTGTTTGGGCGTTTGGTGGTTTTTTTGATCTTTTTCTAGGTTTTTTTTGAGTCGTTGGATGGAGTCTTTC
>Ga0066639_10004916_pt1 | contig 11326 bp, 5 predicted proteins | sample CryGeyCG2114_010_2_FD_59504 | JGI IMG/M metagenome (GOLD analysis project Ga0066639, IMG submission 59504) | Groundwater microbial communities from aquifer - Crystal Geyser CG10_big_fil_rev_8/21/14_0.10 | ecosystem: Environmental > Aquatic > Deep subsurface > Groundwater | place: USA: Utah... | reverse complement strand
CTACCAAAAGTGTTCTTCCCCACCCTAAAGGATGGGGTATGGAACGAACACTTTCATTTAGGGGTAGATTTTTGTGATACCAAAAATTTCGACCTAAAGGTCGGAGTATTAGACCCCTGTCAAAATTTTTTAGTATAAAAATCATCTTTCTTTTTCTTATGTTTAAACTTATAGATTAATGCTAAAAACAATAGTCCGATAAGCAATATAGGTATGATTAAGAATGCAAAAGAGAATTGTTTGGTTTCAGGACTGCTAATATTTTTCGATGGATCAAATAATTTGTTGTAATCCTCAGGAGTTAAAAATTTTACTGAAAATGTTTCAGAACCTAAGTTATTCCCTTCTTCGTATTTTGTTAACCTTAGATTATATTCTCCAGGAATAATATTTTCCGCATTAAAGTATTGCTTTAATTCCTTTTCACTTAAAGCAGGGATATCAATCGAAGCTGTCTGGAATGAGATTACAACTTCATTTCCTTTTAGTAATTCTAAGTTGACATAAACATCTTTAGTCTCTTTGTTCCAGGTATTTCTTAGTCTCAGATTTATCTCATTAAAATCATTGGCTTTGAAAACTGGATCTAAATCTGCTACTACCAAATCTTTCTCACCCAAGTTTATTTTCTCCGTGGTTTTAGTTTCTGCGCCACCAAATTGAGTTACTGCAATAATGTCAAATTCGCCTTCCCCCAAATCTAATAAAGAAAGTTGCGCATCCAGATTTTTTGTTTCTCCGACACTTAATCCCGTTTCATCAGTTTTAGTTGTGAGTTCTCCCCCATTGCTTTTGGTTACATAGAAAATAGTCCGAACTTTATCTAGATCCAATCTGCCCAGGTTGGTAAGTTCGGATACGAGGTTAAGATTATCACCATCAACATGCGAATAGACAGTAGTCTTCACATATTTTTCTGGGACAGGACCAGATAAGATCAATTTGTGTTTTAAAGATACGGCTACCTCAATTTTATTATGATCATCCACTTCTTGCGTGATGATTATATTAGATAACATACCCTCTGGATTTAATCCTAACGGCAAACTGATAGTGAAACCAATAGTTTTTTCTTCATCATTTTTCTGCATCATGAAACTATCCTCCTCAAAGGTAATGTAATCCCGAATGTTCTCTTCTGCAGATAATTTTATCACCGTCTTCAGATGATCATTATTGACGACAGTAATTTTTCCTTCATAGATCTCAGCGTTTGATAAATCTACAATGGTCTTGGCTGGAATGACTCCCAACCCTAAAACTAACTGTAAAGTTAGCAAAAATACAATTGCCCAGACTACTTTTTTTTGTTTCATTATTCTTATCTCAACCCTCAACGTTGAAGGTCACTAGGGAGCTTTTCGCTCCTGCACTTTCATTGGTTGGTACTTTGACTAATATATCAGTATAAAAATCATCATATTGATTACTCCAATTAAGGAAAACCAGATGTGGCGTACTGCTTAATGTTGCAGTCATATTGGTATAAGTTGTTTGTGATAAGCCGAGATTAAAAGCGTTTATTTCCTTCTCCCTTACTTCAAATTGATAATAATCTGAAGGGAACGGGACGGCATTGAAATAGGAGGAAGCATTGATTGTTATGTTAAATTCAATATTGCCTACATTCTCCGCATAAAATGGTTGATAGGTATTGTTGCCTGTACCAACTATCGCTCCTGGTGCCTGCTGTCCAAAATCCACCGAATTGTTGATGATGGATATTGCCAAGTATGATTGGACTGTGAAGTTGAAGACGCTGGAATTACTGCCATATCCCGTGCTATCATTGGCAGCAACTTTCCAAAAGTAAGTGGTATCGACATCTAACACTTCTGGGAATTCAAATGTAATATTTACATCAGAAACATTAGTTATATTTGTCCAGCTGAAAACAGGACTGCTGAAATCGGGTGTGTCATCTATCGTGAAGTTATAATTCAAGACATCACTGTATTGATCCACAGAATTGTTCCAGACAAATTCAGGCGTCCTGTTTGTAGTAGTTGAACCATCAGCTGGATATATCAAGACAGGCGCAGTGATGATTTCTCGGGCACTAAAATTTCCCATATAACTTACATCAGCAATTAATGTTCCACCAGTATAGCTAAGGATATTACAGGTATCAGTATCATCGCATCTGAAACTATCTCTTAACAGGATTGGATCTGTGAAAGCTAAACCGTTTAAAGTGATGTTGGCACTGGAATTTATTCTTGGTGTTGTCGAGAAAGCCGTGACATTTAGATTGGCAATATCACTATCGATGAATAGATTTCGCCCGATACCAATCCCTAGATCATTTGTTGAATTAAGCGTCAAATTGTTGAGGAACCCATTACTGGATGTATTTGTCCACCTGATCTCACCAAAAGAATTGTTGTAGACAAGATAATTGAAGAAAATACTCGTATCAGCTATCAAAAGATTGTCGACAGAGGTTATATTGTTGTTGACAATAATGTTGCTATTGGTTGTAGCACCTAAATATAAACCGTAATTATTTATACCACCAGTTCCACCAGCAACGATAACATTATTGTCAAGGACGTTGTTGCTTCCTGCTAAGTCTATACCAAAATTTATGATAGTGCCATCAGTATGGATGGTGTTGTTAACGATGTTAGCACTATCGTTGTAAAAGTATATTCCATAATTAGAATTGGCAGTCCCATTAGTAAAGATGGTATTATTGATGATATTGGCATAAGAATTAGAAAGGACGTTGATACCATAATTAGAACTTGTTCCATTAGTTGAGATAATATTGTGTTTGATAGTGTTGTTCAATGAATATGAATACAGATATATCCCCATATTACCAAACGATAACCCATTTGTATTGATAAAGTTGTATTCCAGGATGTTATTGCTAGAGGATAATAAATAAACCCCTAGATTATCAAAATCAGACCCATATGGAGATAGGGTGTTATTGGCAATGATAGTGCTATTGGCGTTAACAAGATAGAGCGCATAATTGAGACTTGTACCATTGGTCAGCACGGTGTTGTTAAGAATATCTGCACCGATTGAATCATTAACATAAATCCCATTATTAGAATCAAAGCTTCCGCTGCCACCTCTTTTGACAAGACAATTCTTGATTGTTATATTATCATTCTGATTAGTGTAGATACCATAACCGCTGGCACCGGTTCCATACTCAATCTGGTAACCAGCGCAATCCAATTCTATGTTTGAAGCACCAAAAGTTATGCACGTTCCAGTAGCGGTGATACTTTGTGTTAGAGTGGTATTTGAAGTGATGGTCCCGCATAAAGGAGGTCCTGTGAATATAGTAACATTATTGGAACAAACTCTGCTACCATCCTCTTTACCATCATTAGGAGTAACGCAGGCTGACCAGTTATCACCGATAGTTGTTTCATTACCCACTATCAGATCAGTTCGATTATTATACAAAGCCATAATCTGTTCTGAGGATAAAGAGCGATTATAGATCTGCACTTCATCAATAGTTCCGTTGAAATAATCTCCTAGATGCAATGTACCATTAAGTTTTATCGTGCCAAAATTACTAGTGGAAATCTCTTGTCCATCAACATACAAGCTTCCTTCATTTCCTTGTTTATTAACCGCTAGCTGCGTCCAGCTGTCTTCAGGATAAATTGAACTATTGATACCATTGCTCAATGTAGCATAATAAATTCTGTTACCTGAAGAATACCCTGAATACCACATCTTGTATGTTCTATCATCTTTTATTACCAATGGGGCATAGACAAATCCTGCATCGCCAGCACCGATCAATCCGCGTGGCAGTTGCCCAAAGAAGCTGGTGGTGTTTGAACTCTGTGGTAAAGTATTGTTAACTTTATTCCAAGTCAAACCATCAGGAGAAGTAGCATAAAAAATGCTGTATATGTTGGAAAATCCAGAATTACTTATAGCACCATACCACATCTTATATTCATCACTAACTTTTATTATTGATGAACCAAAGATCGTGTTGTTGTCACCAACGTCGGAAGAACCAATTGGTAATTGCCCGTTATAACTAACATTATTTGAAGGTGGTGGTATAGAATTGTTATATTTAGTCCAACTCAATCCATCTGATGAAGTGGCATAGTAAACACTGCAAATAGTAGAGTAAACATCACGACAGCCGCTATACCACATCTTGTAGGTATTGCCATCTTTTAGCACTACGGGTTTTTCAACGCTGTTATTATCTCCGCTACCTAAAGTTCCTAAAGGTATCCTGCCATTAGTACTGGTAGTATCAGAATTTACCGGAACGCTGTTATCATATTTAGTCCAAATTAAACCATCCGGACTTGTAGCATAATAAATGCGCTTAATAAAAGAATCAGTGCCCCCCGCATACCACATTTTATAGATACCATTATCTCTCAATATTGTATGAGCGTCTATGGTATAATTGTCACCACTGACTCCTGTTCCTAAAGGAATCTGGCCATTATAACTTATGCTGTCCGATTTTAAAGGATTGGAATTGTTATATTTAGTCCAAATTAGACCCTCAGGACTAGTTGCATAATATATTGCATAATTACTGCTATTAAATCCTGCATACCACATCTTGTAAGTATTACCATCTTTTAATACTGTTGGATATAGCACACCTTGAGTGTCACCAGCTTCCAGACCTTCTCCAAAAGGTATTCTGCCGCCATAGCTAATGTTGTTTGATACTGGAGGGATAGAATTGTTATATTTTGACCAGTTAGTTAGAGACAAATTCTGCACAGCAAAATAAGGATTACCATTCAAGGAAAATCCTACATCAAAACCGTGCCCACTACCTATAGAAAGTGTACTGCCGTCCCCCAGAGAATAATTTTGGTATTTCGTCCGGAAAATTACTGTGAAATCATTGGCTTCAGTTGCTAATGCTATGGATATTCCACTACTGGGATTAGAAAAACTATAGGCTCCTTTGCCATCATAACCACTTGTTGAACTCCAAATCGCAGAATTTTCTGTTCCACTATAACCATAATCGGAATAATCTTCTATATTGTTATTAGTTGTTTTATTTATTTCTTCGAATGGCATGTTTAAAAGAATTAAAGGTGTAGAATTAACATACCAATTGGTAATATTTTTTACCGGATCGCCATCAGCATCACTGACAGATAAATTTAGTGTTAGATTTGCATTAGTTGAGTTAGTGGGAAAATCTGTTGCATTAAGATAAATGGCTGTTACATCAGGAGGATTGTTTGGAATAGTTGAAGTCAAGAAGGTCACATTATTTGAACATCCCTGCGCACCATCCTCATTACCATCATTAGGAGTAACACAAGCAGACCAGTTATCACCGATAGTTGTTTCATTGCTGACAACCATATCTGTCCTGTTTTGATATAATGCTAAGATTTGTTCAGCAGATAATGAACGATTAAATACGCGAACTTCATCAATTATTCCGCTAAAATCATATAATCCGTTCTCCATCCTGCCTATTTCAAAATCGCTGCTGGTAGAAAAATCAGTTCTGATCGTGCTTACACTGGTGATATCTCCTCCATCAAGATAAATTGCTGCAGAACCCAAACTTTTGTTTACAACAACAACTATATGATTCCACTGCCCGAATGTAATCGCGCCAATATTTGTTTCGGCAGCTGCAGTTGCTGCACCATTACCTGTTTCAAAGATAATTTTCCCGTCTCCAGTATTCCAAGTGTTGATCACAAATCTAAACCCGTCAGTACTACCACCACTGCCGCTGTTAGCCATTAGTGTTATTATCTGATCAGGCAGATCATTAGGTTTCGTCCAAAGTTCGATAGTAAATTGGTTGCCAAAATCAACTGTATTAAAATTAAGATAATCTTCATTACCATCAAAACTATAACCACCTTTTCCATCATAGCCCACTGTTGAACCCCATAAAGCATTAACAACAGTAGCATTGTTGCCATACCCTGAATAATCCCAAGCATTGTCAGTAGTTGTACCATTTATTTCTTCAAAAGGCATATTCAATAAGGTCCAAGAGGTACCATTAACATACCAGTTAGTGATATTTTTGACTGGATCACCATCAGCATCGCTTACAGACAAGTTTAAAGTTAAATTTGCCGTGGTGTAATTGTTAGGGAAATCAGTAGTGTTAAGATAGATTGAATCCACAGATGGGAGATAATTAGGAATCTCGATTATTGTCACATTGTTTGAACAACCACGATTGCCATCCTCTTTACCATCATTAGGAGTAACACAAGCTGACCATGTATCTCCCAAAGCAGTTTCATTGCTGACGATTAGACTGGTCTGGTTATTATAAAAGGCTGTGATTTGTTCTGCCGACAAGGAGCGATTATAGATCTGCACTTCATCAATAGTTCCGTTAAAAAAATCGGAAGAATTGTCAGGATCATAATTTCTGCCAATCCACACTGGATAAGTGTTGTTAGGCAGAGCTCCAGAATAGCTGGTGCTGGAAGCGCTCAATGCTCCATCTACATAAAGTTTCATCATCGAGCCGTCATATGTAGCGGCCAATTGGTGCCAGTTTCCATCATTGATATCTCCACCAGCAGTCGCATTATAAGAAGTTCCATCACTAACAACCAGAAATTCTCCACCATTCATAGTACTCAAGGAAAAAGGCACATTTAGTTTTCCATTAGCAACGGTAAAATTGAGATCATCATTGTCACCATAAGAAGCAGTTGTACAGGTTTGTGTAGCAGTAAAAAGAGTATTATATTGCTCCATGCAACGTATAGAATGCGGTCCAATCACATTATCAACAGTTATCGCTGCGCTGTAATTCCAAGCATGTCCAGCAGTTGTACAGGCAGAATCCCCAGATCCTGAAACTACGCAGCTGCCGCTCTGAATCTGCCGCCATCCTGTGCCGTTGTTATAAGCGATGGCCACTCTCGTAAGAGTTGAATAACACCAATTTTCACAATTTACATTCATCGTATCCCCAGGGTGCAAAGCAGAAGCATCGAAATAAATATCACGAACTGCCATATAACCAGCACTTGTTGAATCCACACAGGTATCTGTTGTTGCATCCGTTGCATCTTCATTCTTGAAACAGGTTCCGGCAGAACAAGAAACACTGGTACTACTAGCTGAACCATCAACACTGCATTGTTTAGGCGGGTCAAACCAATCTAAAGTTTTCGAATACATCTTTCCAGATTCATCAAAGGCAGTGATCATAACCTTATATTTTCCTTTCTCCACAGCATCATGAACTTGCCAGTAATAAGACCAGCTGTTATCAATCGTAGATCTGTTTAATTGAACAAGGTCGCTACCATTCTCATAAAAAATCTGTGCAGAAACATTGACATAAGATGTATTGTTCTCATAGACCAATATCCGCATAATATTTCCTGGAACAACCTTGTTAGGAGATAATTCGGCCTGCAGGCTGCCTGAAGAGACAGAGCTTTCGCTAAACAAATCATTTGTATGAGGTGCATCCAGAACAGGCACAGGTGGATCCTTGACAATGACATAACCCCCAGTAGTTGGTTTGACCCAAGCGATTAATGTCACCTGATTCTTGATATCATTTAGGCTATCACTGCTTCCCACATCAATATAAGAGGTGCCATTAAAATCATAAGCCCCTTTGCCATCAAAACCACCAGTAGCATTCCAAGTAGCATTGAAGACTGAACCATTATTGCCAAAGTTTGAATAATCCCACGAATTATTTTCGGCAGTCCCATTAATCTTCTCAAAGGGCATGTTCAATAAGGTCCAGGAGGTACCATTGACATACCAAGTGGTGATATTCTTGACTGAGTCACCATCAGCATCGCTTACAGACAAGTTTAAGGTTAAGTTAGCATTAGTTGAATTATTAGGAAAATCTGTTGCATTGAGATAGATTGAATCCACAGATGGTGGACTGTTAGCAGCTGATGTTACCGTGAAATTAAGATCATCATTATCAGCGTAACTAACTTCGCTAGTGCAGGTTTGAGTCGCAGTGAATGCGGTGCTCCATTGTTCCATACATCTCACTGTATGTTGCCCAAGAACATTATCTACCGTGATGTTAGTGGTATAATTCCAATCGTGGTTAGCAGTGGAACAAGTTGAATCAGCAGTTCCAGCAACATTGCAACTTCCACTTTGAATCTGTCGCCATCCTGTGCCGTTGTTATAGGCGATGGCTACTCTGGTTGATGAAGAATAACAATATACTCCGCAGATAACATTTATCTCACTCCCTGCACTTAACGAAGTGGCATTAAGCCAGATGTCACGCACGCCCATGAAAGTGTTCCCTGAACCATCAACACAAGAATCAATCGTTGCGTCGGTTGCATCTTCATTTTTGAAACATTGCAGATTATCACAAGCTACTCCTGTGCTACTTGCTGACCCATCGACGCTGCATTGTATTGGTGTGCTGTCCCAAAATGCTAAAGCGCCAAGTCTCGGACTTAAAATGGCTTGTACGGCTAACGGAGAAGATGAGCCTTGATCATTTGCGAGATTATCAGAATACCCTAAATCAGCAAAACTCCCAGTATCATTGTTCTCGACAGGTGTTTCCAAAGATGGAGTGCTTACCGCTGCCCCAGATAACGAATTCCCACTAAAAAACTCTTTCACAAAAGAAAAAATGCCTTGACTTTCCTGCAACACGGAGGGGGTGTCTGTAGAATTTACAGCAGGATTTAAGTCAAGGCGTTGAATATTAGTTGTTGAAAATAAAGTAAAGATAAAGATAAACAGCACAGGCAATAATGATAAGGTCAAGACTAAGTTTCTTTTTTGCGTGATTAGTTTCAATTCTTTTTCCAGAGAAAACAACTCTTGCTGGCAATTAGCAATCTCTTCATTTTCAAAAGAACCCAAACGTGATAAGCCAAGTTTAAGATTTTTAGAAGTTTTAAAATTGTAGTGTGATTTTTTCTGTTGAACATTTTTTACTAAAGAAGTTGTTTGTTCATGTAAGCTCTGCAAGTAAGATAATCTCTTAGATAGTTCCAACTTCCTCTCTTCCAACATCTTCCTCTTTTTCAACATCATTTCTTACTACCTGCTCCCCCTTTAATTCCTTTTCTGATAACTTCAACTTTGACCATCTTTCCTAACGGAAATTCTTTCCAAAACTTATGTGGTAGGGGTATTCTTCTCTGAATCTTACCTTGCGCCTGAACTTTATCCACATAGAATAATCCTTCGTCATCGATTAACCCTATCTTGACAATTGCCCCCAATGGGAAGTCTTGCCAGAATTTCTTGGGCACAGGAATCTTCCTCTGCCTTATTCCTTGCTCTAAGATTCGATCTACAAAGTACATAACAGCTTAAATGATAATAAGATAGTTTATAAGTTTTTCTAAAAATAAGTTTATTAAAGACACACTTAAGGTCTATCAAAAACACCATTAAGATTTAATTTAGATATATATTAAGTCTAAGAGATTAAAACTAAAAATGTCAATAACTATTTAATAGAAGGATTATGCTCCAAAAACATGAACAAGTATAGCCCTCTTCTTTTATGTGCAGTGTTAGCTAGTTTAGCCACAGATTGCCAAGTTCAGGCGATTAAACGATACAAATTCATCGGAACTGTTGAATCTGACAAGTTAGAAGAAGGTATTATAGATAGATACACTGTAACGTTCAGTGATGGCCCAGACAGATTTATAGGACAATATTATACCACAATAATGGATAGGGAGAAATCTGAATTGTTGAATTTAACTTTAAATAGAGGGGACATTGTAACTTTAAGTTTATCACAAGATCCCTATAGGCACCACAGTTTTAGTTTCAGGCCAGAAGATATTATTAAATTTGAACCTCTCAGTTATAAATTAAGATAACAAACCATTTTCTGCTAAGCCACTTTTTTAGAAATCTTTATAAATAACCTCTCTTCCTAAGCTCTAAACCGTTAAAACTACAATTTGTAGGAGGTCAATAATGGATAAAGAGCAAATTCAAAAAGCATTGGCAGAACTGAAGAAACAACCTAAGAAAAAGTTCAACCAATCATATGATCTAATCATTAACTTAAAGAACTTGGTTATTAAATCTAACCCTATCGATTTCTTTGTCACTTTACCTTTTCCAAAAGGTAAGACCCCTAAAATAGCTTGTTTCTGTGATCAGCAATTGGCAGAAGAAGCTGAAAAGAATTGTGATCTTGTTGTTCGGGAAAAAGATTTCGAAGAATACGTCAAAGATCCTAAAAAAGCTAAAATGTTAGCTAAAAATTACGATTACTTTATCGCTCAGGCAACCTTGATGGCCAAGATTGCTGCCACTTTTGGTAAGTCCTTAGGTATCAGAGGGAAGATGCCCAATCCTAAATTAGGATGTGTTGTTCCGCCTAACGCTGCTTTAGCGCCTTTGGTTAAAAAATTAAGTTTGACTGTAAAACTTTCAGCTAAGAAAGCAACTAACCTGCAATGTGTTATCGGCAAGGAAGAGCAAGCAGAACAGGAAGTTGTAGAAAATGCTTTAGCGGTTTATAATGCTACTATTAAACAATTACCTAGCGAAGTGCAAAACGTCAAGAATGTCGCAATCAAAAAAACTATGGGCGCACCGGTGAGGGTCTAAGATGGTAAGCCAAGAAAAGAAAAAATTAGTACAGGAGCTAATCAAAGCTGCTAAAGAATACCCTATCGTTGGCGTTGTCAATATGCAAAGCTTACCTGCTCAGCAATCACAGAAGATGAGAGAGATGCTGAGAAAAAAAGGTGTTAAACTAATCATGGCTCGAAAAAAGCTATTAAAATTAGCTTTGATGGAATCAAAATTAGCCAACATTGAACAGTTAGCGGAAAAAGTCAAAGGTATGCCGGCTCTACTGTTTACTAAAGACAACCCTTTTACCCTATATTCAATCATTCAAAAAAACAAATCCGATGCTCCAGCTAAAGCTGGACAAGAAGCGCCTAAAGACATCATCGTTCCTGCCGGACCAACAGGTTTCGCTCCTGGACCGATCATTTCAGAACTGGCTGCGGTCGGCATTAAGACAAAAGTCGAAAATGGTAAACTTACAATCATCAATGATGCAACAGTAGCTAAGGAAGGAGCGATCATCACTCCAAAATTGGCTGAAACACTTAAAAGATTGGATATCAAACCGATGGAGATTGGTTTAAACCTGACAGCAGTTTGGGAAGACGGTTTGGTCTTTGCTGCTAAACAATTGCATGTTGATGAAACAGAATACGCTCAGAACATCACACAAGCAGCTCAGTGGGCAATGAATCTGGCAGTAGAATGTGGAATCTTAACCAAAGAAACCACCGAAGTTATCATCCAGAAAGCTTTCAGGGAAGCGAAAGCAGTTGCTATTGAGAGTGCTTACTTAACT
>Ga0066639_10004915_pt1 | contig 11326 bp, 9 predicted proteins | sample CryGeyCG2114_010_2_FD_59504 | JGI IMG/M metagenome (GOLD analysis project Ga0066639, IMG submission 59504) | Groundwater microbial communities from aquifer - Crystal Geyser CG10_big_fil_rev_8/21/14_0.10 | ecosystem: Environmental > Aquatic > Deep subsurface > Groundwater | place: USA: Utah... | reverse complement strand
TCTGTACTTCGTCTGATACCCCTTCCCATGCTGAAGTGAGTATTGAAGATTTTGGTTTGGGAGCGATTATTGAGTTTAATCTAGGGCATAATCAATCATTTATGGTTTCTCCTCAATACTATTTTACGACACTTCGGGCATCGAATATTTATGAGTTACGGCACTATAAATATGCAGGCGGATCAGCAAATGATTTCTCGGTATTGGGGCATTATATTGCGCGGTTTGCTGGTGGATATCAGGCGCTTCAGCTGGGTGGTGGTGTTGAAAAGGGTGGCGGTTTTAACGGAAATGAAAAGAAAACCAATTGGGTGGCGCACGTTGGACTTCAATTTGGCGGGAAGGAAACGTCAGACTCTAGCGATAGCGATGATTCAGAAAGTGATGAGTAGCCTTCACGGATTCCATAAGTTTGGGCGGGCGTCAGATATTTGACTTTAATTTTCATGACTTAAATTTTCGATTATAAGACGGATTAGAATCTACCGATAAGAGGGGCGATGAACGTCCCTAAATCATACATTTTGGGTGCGGCGAATTTCATTATTGGAATGATCGCCCTCACCGGATTAATTTTTCTTGGTAATTTCTATCAATATCGCCATGCTCAGCGTAGTTCTGAGAATGCGGGGCGATCACCTGCTGCTTATCAGTATCACTTAGACGAATGTAGCTCGGAGCTTCGATCTAAACTTTATACTTTAATCGATAAGAAATTTTTGCAAACGTGGCATCCAGACGAGGCCGAAAGAATTCAAGTGACCCTGCTGGCACTCAAAAAAATCAGAATGCAAAGCCAGATCATGAGCAACTGGCACGTTGAAGACTTTGTTGATAGTGGAATCGGGCGAGATGTTTCTGCTCGAGTAGAGGAAACCTATGTAGAAACGGGTGGAAATATTGTTCAGTGCTGTCGATGTCTGGCATCTCAGCTGGGATTGAGTGTCAAGACGCTCTGTGCGCATAGTGTTCTAAGCTCTAAAAAAATAATTGCAAAACCGATTCAAACCGGTCGAGATATTTTTCGATCGCTAATGAATCATGCAGGTGAGCTCTTTAGAAAGTACATCAGCGGCAGAGAAAAAGACGCGTATAATACTCGATTTTCGGTCGTAGAAGACCTACATAAAAATGGGAGATTTAAGGGATCATTTGGCCATAACGTGTTTGATGGAATGGTTGAAATCATGTCTGGTACTGTTTATCCAGCCGAAACGGTTCAGGAAATTCGACGTCAAACTAAAGCGTTTGGTCGGGATCTTGTACTACCGGATGGAAGCGTAGTCCCGATCAAGAAACCCGAGGTCAGTTCGATGATCGGAATTTCCGGGATGAGTTTCCCGCAGTTATCTGCCCAGTCCCACCTTTCGCTGCTCTTTATTCACCTGAAATTGGCTACTGATGAAAGAAATATTCGTCAGCTCCTAAATACGGGTGAAGGGGGCCCTAATTTTCATATCGCTTTATTAGAGGGAAATCGAATTAAGCTTCGTAATGAAGTATTGCAATGGGCTCGAATGACGGAGCAGTTTCCTGAAAAAGGATTTGAAGAGGCAAAGCTAGTGGCATTGATTGATCAGCTGATGACTAAGCGTGATGAGCTATTTGCTGAATTTACAGACCAGGACTTGCTTAAGGCGCAAATAGTGCCACAGTTTGGGCCGTCGTTGAATGGAGTTAGAAATTCGGAAGGTCGAATTGATTTTGATAAATTAAAGGAAATTGGCGAAAGTCCCTATGTAGCGGCGATACAATTTAAGGTGAAACAAGCTGCAAAGCGCGGATCTAAAGTAGACCCCAGTAAAGTAGATCATATGACGGCTGCAATGAGGCGAATCGATAGACGGCATCCACCCGAAACACCATTGATCAACCCAGAGCTCGATTCATTTGAGAGTATTGCGACTACGATACTCGCAACAAAGATGGTAACAAAAAAACCAGTATCAATAAAAATGGGAATTGGAAATGTATCCGATTTTTTTGAATTAATCGAATACCTGAAACTGGCTGGAGCGCTTCCGGACCATATTCAGGTAGACGGACGTGGGCTACATATTAGTCCTGGAAGCGGAAACGCGCCGCCTTTTGGTAATACCAGTTTGCCGCTAAATGACGCGATTTTGGTTGCCGACGCTACTTTAAAAAAACTTGGCGTACGTGATGATGTATTTATCGAAGCAAGTGGAGACGTGCTTTTGCCGGCTGAGGGAGTTGAGAAGCTAGCGCTTGGCGCGGATGGAATTTCTGCCGCGCGCCTGTGGATGGCCCAAGGTCTGGGTTGCGCTAAAGTTCGTCAGTGCGCAAATGGAAATTGCCCCTATGGGATTGCTGCAAAAACTGATTCAATTGCGGGGAACTTGCTTAATCCGCTCGAAACTGGACCCAAAGGTTTCGAAGCTGCACACGCATGGTTTAACGCATACACTACAACAATCGGCGAAACCGGTACGAACGATTGGCGTGAGTTTCGCGTCACGCATGGTTTGGCGAGTAGAAATCGCGTCAATATAAGAAAAATTCGTAATGATGAGGCCTTGGGGTTGGGTCGATACTACAATATCGATTACCTCAGAGATAAACTCGATTCGATTCTAACCGACGAAGAAATTCGCCAGTTTGTTTTGCCAGAATAACCCTCGTTTGATAGCTTCTTCAATCCTAGAAGGAGTTTTACGATGATTAAAGAAGTGTCCGGGGATATTTTACGTTCAGAAGCAGACGCAATCGCTCACGGTGTTGCGCCTAATGATGATTTCAAACAAGGTTTGGCGCTTACGCTTCGCGAGCAATGGCCGGCGATGTATAAGGATTTTCGACACTACTGTCAGACCACTCATCCTAAGTCAGGTGAAATTTGGACTTGGCAAGGAGTCGGTGGTCCGAAAATTGTGAATCTTTTCACGCAAGAAGCAGCGTATGATCATGGGTCAAAACCGGGGAAAGCGGATTTGAAACACGTGAATCACTCGCTTCACGCTTTAGCAAAAGAGGCTGAAAAAGAAGGTTTTAAGAGTATTGCGATTACAAAAGTAGCCACTGGAGTTGGCGGTCTTGATTGGAACGACGTAAAACCATTGATTGAAAGCACGCTTGGAAAGCTTGGGCTTCCTATCTATGTTTATTCAGAGTTTAAAAAATCGGAAAAAGCTGCAGAGTTATAACCTTTAGTTTTGTTCGAAGCTGAATATTGGTGGCTGCATATCGCAGGCGCTGCTGACGATTCCAATTTTATCAGTTCCATTGACGACGAAATTTCCCGATGAATTTCCGGTGATCACTAGCGGATTTGATAGTCGTATGCCGCCCGTCGCATCTCCATCTGAGGATGGCGGTTTATACGGATTGTTGCTACTGGTTCCTCCGGTAGAGGAAGACCAAGTAGAGAGGTAAATGGGTACGATTTGCTGAGCGGCGCTGCAAAGGGTTTCGCTAACTTGAGATGTGATTTCGCTTAATGGTTGTACGTCAATGCTAGCAGCCAAGGTTGCGGGTGATGTGATTGTAGTGGTCACGGTGGCGGTACAAACATCGGAAGTGTATTGAAGATTTGCGACGCAAATTTCACTTGTTCCACTGTAGAGCGACGACGTTGGTGTGTATTTGATCACGTCTTTCATGACCATGATCACGCAGACGTAGGTTCCAGTCGGTGCATTTCCTTCCCCTAATTGTGGGCTAGTAAGAAAATCAACGTACGAAGGTGAGGTTGTAGAAAACACCTTGATCGCATCTGAGCAATTGCCGTACTCGGAAACCCAAAATTCATAAACGGCTAGTTTAAGGTTAGTGGGACTGCTGGTTGCTAGTGCGCCAACATCTGATTCGCTAGAAACATTCAAGCTGCTAGTTGATGGAGAGCCCGCTCCGTTTACTTCGAGGTTTGGCATTTGATTGGCACCGGAAGAGTTATCTCCCTCGGCGCAGCCGCCAGCCATTAATACTAGAATTAACAAATTTACAGAGCGATAACGAAACATAGCATTCCCCTATTAGATTGAGTTCCAATCTAATATTCTAATCCTCATGGATAGGAAGACAAGAAATGCCGCGTTAATTCCGGTAAGAATCCTAGTGTAAAACGATTGGCGGTTATATTTTCAATGAGTCAAATGGATTGGCTTCGCTGGAGAGGGCTCCAAAAAGTGCCATCCCACCTGAAATGAATTCAGACGTGCCACCACCTCGAGTGAACTCCATTTCCTCGGCCGTGAGCTTTACCGGAGGGAGGTCATTTTCGGTGACTGCCACATAGAAGTCATCTTTGTTCGAGCAGGCATTTGCCACCTTATGGAGGAATTTATAACTTTTGCCCCACTGGACAGCGCTCGCGTTTCTGATGATTTCAGGGAGCTCAGCGCCATGGGTTTGAAACACCTTGGCTGTTGCTTTGTAAATTTCAACAGGGCTCAGGTTCAGAATATCTTCTAAATTTTGACTCATAGAGTGGTCGTAAAAAGCCTCTAGAGTCTTTCTTTTAAGTTCTTGGGGGTTAACAAACCCAGTATTTGAAAACATGTCAATTCTCCTCAAAACGTACAACTTCGTTCACATAATTAAGCTTTCTTAATTATTTTCCCATTATGGAACGCTGCTGTCAATCAGAAAATCAAAATGTAACTATTTGATATTTAAGTGTTATTTACTGGTTTTGCGAACTACGACGCTGCCGGCGATAAAATCGTGAAGAGCACGCTTGTCTTTGCGGAACCCGGCTAGAATAAATCCGCCGAAAAATGGAACCATTCCAAGGAACTTTCCAATAATGTCTCTGGCAATGATTTGCTTCGGACTGAGGTATTCGCCGGTGGTCTGATTCACGACTCGAAGGTTGAAGATGAGCTTTCCCGGGGTAGCAGCTCGCTGGGTGTAGAAATAGAGAAAATACGGAATCGCTACCGCGAATTGAATCGCATAGCCTATTAAATTCATTACTTGGTCCGAGTTTTCTGTAATCGAATTTAGCCCAATGAAAAACCCTACGGCAAATGCAATTGGAAAAACGATCAAATTAAGAATCATTCCGTCTACAGCAGTTGCAAGCAATCGAATCCAAAAGCCTGCAGGTTCGAACTTTGCTTCAGGAACTAGTGATAATTCCGGACCAGGGTTTTCTGCGGGAAAATGATTATTTAATTTAGCGATAGATGAATTGCTCATTATATTCCCTTCTTACCGATTAAATACTGGTGAAAGAATTCGGCGAAAAAACGGAGTTTTTGGGTTTTATCCAGGAACGAAATTCCTTTAATCTCGAAATGGGGTGAAAGTTTTTCTTCCCAATGGGTTAGGTCGATTTCATGAATGTCAATGTCTTGAGTGACTAGGCGGGGAAACGCAAACTCCAGAAACGAAGTCATGAGCAATTCTTCAATCAGAGCAATTTCTGATGAATTTAGGTATTTTTGATAAGTGTTTCTATCTAAGTAGAGGTGGTGGCCTGGATCGAAGCTTTCGTCCTCAACGACCATTGTTTTTCCGAGAAGATCACCGATTCTTTGATGTTTTTCGGTCAACGCCAGCGTGAATATTCCAATCAGTCCAAAAAACTCAAACGGAAGAGCGAGACCCCTGATCGTGCTTTGCCAAAGAGAGGGGTTTTGGCCGGTTCCGAAATCCACAACCCTCAAACCGAAGGCCTTTTTACCTGGTGTTGAACCACGCTTCCACTCAAAGAGCGAAAAATAAAAATGGAAAACAAAACAAGAAAAAATGAAGTAAGAGATCACGAATGCTGTGTTTACTAATTGCGCCGTCTCGTTGACGCCGTCTAACGATGAAAATGCAGCTTGCATCAGCGGGATGGTGAGGAGTGCCAGTGCCAAAAAACCACCATATAGCCCTGCCGTGATTGCGCCGAGGTCGACTAAGAACGCGAACCCGCGCTTTAGGCCTGGAGCGGGCTTAATCAGCACCTCTCGTGCCACTAACACCGGGAACATATTGTCGGTTTGAGAGTCCTGAGTAGATCGCCTATTGGTTGAGTCCATCATTAATACCGTATCGGAATGCACCGTCAAATCTTTAGCGCTTGCTTGCCCACAGGCGGAAAAATATACCGAGTTAAATATCTGTAATTAAAAGATAAAATTTAAGACGTGTGAAAGCTATTTTGATCAGCCTCTTTCAAGGCCTATTTTTATTGTTTCTGTTGATGCCTGCCCAGGTGAGGGCGGAGGTTTTTAGTTTGAAGGATACAATCGAGATTGGACTAAAAAACAACTGGGATATCGTTCTAGCTGATATTGCGAAAGAGTCGTCTTTGTATAGCCTCAGAAGTGGCCGTGGCGATTTCGACCCGTCTGTATCTATTGGAACCGAAAAATCCAATTCGAATGCGTTTACAAATTCATCTAATACGACAACCGACACAGACACCGATTCTTATTCGGTAGCAATATCAGGTAAAACTCCCTTTGGTCCGTCCTATTCTACGTCTATGAATGCAAGTAAAGCGTTGACCGACACAACGATAACGGGAATAGATCCAGAAGAAAGTAAAACATTTACTAACACTTGGAAAACGACATTAACGGTTCCCCTTTTAAAGGGCGGGTGGAAAACAAATGCGCGACTTTCACTAGACAAGGCTGAACGCGTATATTTGCTAAACGGTCTCAAACTTAAAAAGGCACAAATTGAAAAAACAGCCGAAATTATAAATGCCTACCTAGATCTCAGTCTAGCGAGTTACTCTCTTACTTCGAAAACTCGATCGCTAGAGCGTGCCAAAGAAACACTAGAGAAGGCCAAAATTAGAATTAAAGCTGGAAGTGTCGCGAAAATAGAAGAATTTAGCTCAGAGCTGGCAGTTAACAATCGAGAACTAGACGTGATTAACGCGACGATTGATCTGGAAACCAAACGAGAGAATCTATTGGATTTACTCAAATTGCCGCTGGATCAAGATTTCCAAGCAAAGGAAGTTGTGGTTCCTAAGGAGTCGATGGAGCTCAATTACGATAATCAACTAAAACAAGTTACTGCAAAAAATATCGATCTCCGTCTCAATCTTATTAGTATTAAAAATACTCATTCCGACCTAGCTGCGGCAAAACTGAATCGACTCCCGACGCTTGATCTAAAGGGAAGTTTTTCACTAGCTGGTTCGGATGACGAGACACTGAGCAACGCATGGAAATATACGTTTGATAAAAATCGAACGAAATCATGGACGGTGGGATTAACGTTGACCATGCCGATTGGCAATCGTCAGCCATATTACCAAATGATGAGCTCAATCAACTCTCTCAAAACAAATGAGCTCAATAATGCACGTACGTTGGTTCAAGTCGAGCAAGATCTTAAAAAAGCGATCAGAAATATAGAAAGCAAAGAAAAGCAAATAGGAATATCAGAATTAAAACGAAAAAATTCAGAGCTACAAATGGAAGCCGCCAAATCTCGTTTTTCAGTCGGAAAAATATCAGCCGATAAGTTGCTCGAATTTCAGGATGACTATTTGAATGCTGATATCGCGCTTCAGCAGGCAAAGTACGATTTTTTAAAGGAAATAGTTACACTAGATAAATTAAATGGAGTCGCACATGCGGTTGAGTAGGATTAATTTAGAATATCTACCGAGACTCGTGATTCTTTCGCTTAGAAATCTTGGGTATAATAAATTTCGATCCTTCTTGACGTCGATCGGAATTATTTTGGGAATTGGAGCGGTGATTACAACTTTTGCAGCTTCAGAGGGTTTAAAGAGTTATATTTCGGCCGAAAACGAAAAAATGGGCTCAAATTTAGTTTTCTTCTCGCCCAGAGATTCTTGGTTAACAGATCCCAAGCCAATGAGTGGAAAAGATATTCAATATGTAAAAAAATATTCCACCTCAATTAAGACTGGCACTATCTTTGAGCAGCCCAAGAATGTGGACGTTCGACATCAAAAACATTCAATTGCCAATGTCACTCCGATCGCAATTGATTCGGAATATAATGCTGTGTTTTCGCCAAAGATTGAAAAGGGTCGATTTTTGAATAAAAGAGAAATCCAAGATGGAATGCCAAAAGCGGTACTTGGGTTTACAGTTGCTAAAGACCTATTCAATGGAAGTAATCCGGTTGGTAAAACGGTTGTGCTTCGAACCGAATCCGGAGTTTTTAAGCTTTTGGTAACAGGAGTTTTCGCAGAACGAGGGCGAGGGTTCAATTCAACTGATCTTCAGATCTTTTTATCAAATCGTCTGGCAAAAAGAATATTTGGCAATCAGTCTTCTCAATCATTGGTGTTTCGCTCAACCAGCAAAAATACAGTCGAGCAGGCAAAAAGAGAGACGCTCACTTTACTAAAGCCTGTTTTTGGAAAGATGTCTTATGCGAGAACAGCCGCTGAGTTCTTGAGGTTCGCTAAAGAAATGAGCGGCAAATTTGGAATATTAGGATTTTCCCTATCCACAATATGTTTATTGGTAGGAGGAATTGGTCTGATGAATATAATGCTCGTGTCAGTAACAGAGCGCCGGAAGGAAATTGGAATCAAGCGGGCAATCGGATTTAAAAGAAGTCTCATTTTATCCGAGTTCCTTTTGGAGGCAATCTCTCTTTGCGTCATTGGCGGATTAATAGGTTTTGTTATTGGTTCGATGGGTGGATATGTGCTTTCAGTATTAGTACTCGAAGTGCCAGCAAAGATATCGATTAAGGCTTTTTTGGTGGCATTTGGATTTTCAACATTGATTGGGACAGTGTTTGGATTATCGCCGGCAAAAAAGGCGGCAGGATTACAGCCAGTTGAAGTATTGAAGGGGTGATTAAAACGTGAAGAAAAAAAAATCAATAATGGCATTATTTTCGATGTTTATTTTAAATAGTTTTACACTTGGATGTGGTAAGGCGCAGAATGAATCACCGAAATACCTAATTGTCAAAGCCGACACGAGTAAAATTGCGGATGTGGTTTCCTTCACTGGAAAATTGCGGCCTGAGTTGACCGATGAAATTCCGATAAGCGATCAAAAGATCGTGACAAAAGTATTTTTTAAGACTGGTGACAACGTTAACTCTGGAGATGTGATTGCCAGAGTCGAAGACAATGCACTTGCGGCAAAAGACGAAGATATTGGAAATCAAGTTAATCAGAAAAAAATCGCTATGAAAGAGGCCGAAAGAAAATCCGCGGCTGCACTCAAAGACTATCAAACTCAATGGTCTCTCTTTAAGAAAGGAGTAATTGCAAAACAAGAACTCACTTCGGCAAAACGTTCTTTAGCATCCGAGCAGTCAGCATTAAGGGCAGCGAAGGCCGATTTGAAATATCTAGAAAGCAAATCAAAAAAAGTCGATATTGAGATGTCAGGACTAGATGTGAAAGCCACCCGATCAGGGACCTTGGATATTATTTATTCTCCGGATAATGCAGTCGAAATAAACGCCTTTCGAATATCGGATATGTCACAATTCGAAGTACGCCTGGAGGTGAGCGAATTAGACATAGTGAAGTTAAAACAAGGACAAATTGCCGAAATAAAATTCGAAGCAATTCCGAGGCGAAAGTTTAAGGGTGAGGTCGTGAGTATATCAGGACGTCCGGTTGATTCAAAGTTAGGCATGGGTGGATTGGCTAGGTACGAGGTTTTGGTGCGGTTGACGGAAAAGGCAGATTTACTAAGAATCGGTATGAGTGCCACCATTGAGATTCTTCTTGCTGAAAGTACTGGAGTCATACTCCCAATTGCAGCCGTACAATATCAAGGTGAAAAGCCTTTCGTCATGATTCAAAAAGATTCAGATTCCGTCGAAAGCAGACCAATTGAAGTGGGTATTGAAACCAATACTGAAATTGAAGTAATTAAAGGCTTGGCTGCAGGGGAGCAGGTTGCTGTTCCAATGGAGATATGATTTGAGCTTAATTAAAGTTGAAAATTTGGAAAAGGTATATCAGGTGGGTGAAGAGAGAGTCTACGCTCTTAGAAATACATTTTTAAATATTCAAGCCGGTGAGTTCGTATCGATCATCGGTACATCTGGTTCAGGTAAGTCAACGCTTTTGACGATTCTTGGGTGCATGGCTAGCGCCTCATCGGGGAAGTATTATTTTGCCGGTGAAGATATTACCCATAAAGATGATGATTTCTATACGGATCTTCGATCGAATCGAATTGGATATATTTTTCAGGATTTTCACCTTTTAAATCACCTTACCGCGTTAGAAAATGTCATGTTACCGATGTACTACCGGTTGGACGTTTCAAAATCAAAAGCTGAGGAAATGGCACGAAAAGCCTTGGCTTCAGTAGGACTTGCTGATCGAATGAATCATACACCCAAAGGCCTTTCGGGCGGTCAGAGCCAAAGAGTTGCAATTGCTCGATCACTCATTAATGATCCACCACTTATTATTGGAGATGAACCAACGGGAGCGCTTGATCAGCAATCTACGAGGCAAGTACTTGCCATATTGCAGAGATTGAATCGAGAAGGGAAGACCATTGTTCTTGTCACCCATGACGAAAACGTCGCGAAACACTCAAAACGAATCATTCGGATACACGATGGACGAATTGTAGCCGATGAGCTTAACTATCGAACAAAAATTGCACCGAGTTGGGATTCTAGTGGCGCCTCCGGATCACAGGAGCGTGTCGAGTATGATCAAAAAGTGCGTTGGCTTGTATCATCGTATTCATTTGACTCGAAAAACGATTCAACTGGATTGAGAAATGATGCGCTGATTTCGTTACTCGGTGATCAGGAGTCATTGCTTAGATTGATCGAATCCGTTGTTCGAATGAATTCCAGAATTCAGTTGCCATTGCATTTTTTGGAAAAGCTTGTGAGTCACGAATCCTGGGAAGTTCGGGCTGAATCAATGAGACTTTTGGCGGGCGCTGACGTCGCTGAAAGAGATAAAATACTTAGGAGTATATTTAGGAATGATGAAAATACCTGGGTTAAGTATATTGCCCTTGTGCGGTTTTCAGAAAATCCAAATCTAGAATTATTAGATGAACTGAATATTTTAGTTGAATCCGAAGATGAGAAAATTCGTGCGACTACAATTTCTGTTTTGAAAGGTTTACTAGAACAAGAAAAGATTGATTCAAAATTATTAAATATCTCGTTAAAAGCATTGGAAATTGGTTTTTCAGATTCAGATGAACGTGTGATTGCTAACTCAATTGAACTTGCAGTGGCAGTTGAACGATTAAAAGGGAATCATGATATAAGCGTAAACTATTTCGCTCGCATAAAGCAATTTCTTGAGTCAGATTCGAATAGATCAAAAGGCAACGCAGTACTGGCTCTATGGACAATAAAAAATATGGAGGAGCTTCTTTTAAGCGTTTTGATGGAACTAGCCGATAGTCCTGACTTACTC
>Ga0066639_10004914_pt1 | contig 11328 bp, 10 predicted proteins | sample CryGeyCG2114_010_2_FD_59504 | JGI IMG/M metagenome (GOLD analysis project Ga0066639, IMG submission 59504) | Groundwater microbial communities from aquifer - Crystal Geyser CG10_big_fil_rev_8/21/14_0.10 | ecosystem: Environmental > Aquatic > Deep subsurface > Groundwater | place: USA: Utah... | reverse complement strand
CTAAATTCACCGCTAATTTTTTGCGAGGAAAACTGCGGTTGCTGTTTATAACTGCGCTACGAACCCGTTCCCTGGATTCCTGTACCGCTGTATCAGGCAAACCGACAATTACAAAACTTCCCAGTTGCCCGGGAACAGTCTCGGCTTCCACTTCAACTAAAGCCCCCTCTAGTCCAACCACTGTTGCTGATAATATTTTTGATGCCATACGTTAGTCCTTAAAGTCAAAAGTCCATAAAGTCATAAAGTTGTTGAACTCTTTAGACTTTGGACTAATACCAGTATAACACACTGAATTAATAAAAATCTAAAAAATAATGTATAATGGTGATAACTTACTAAATTGAATCTGTACGGACTTTTGACTTTAAGGACTTTACAGACTTTACGAACTAAAATCTATGCCCCTGCATGAACGCCACGCTGACCATATTCATTATTCCCTAAAAAAAGAAATTAATGAATTTTATTGGTCTTCAGCTATTAAAAATTTTGCTGTCGGATTAGTCGGTTTATTCGGCCCAATTTATGTATTTTTATATTTTCAACAATCCGTTATTAATACTATTATATTTTATTTACTGCAGTACGTCGCAATTATTTTATTTATACCGTTTGCCGCCCGTACTTTGAAAAAATGGGGTCTAAAAAAATCAATGGCGATTGGCAATCCTTTTTTAAGTTTATACTTACTATCATTAATGATGGCCGGCATGTACGGATTTAATTTTATAATTTTAGCCGGCATTGCGCGCGTACTATATATAATATTGTTCTTTCCCACCCGCCATGTTGATTTTGCAAAATTTGCCAGTAGTAAAAAAATGACCCACCAACTCGGCACTTTAAATATTATCATAACCTTAGTGAAAGTTGCCGCTCCTTTCTTAGGTGGAATTATTATAGTCACTCTGGGATTTAATATTTTATTTATTATCTCTTCTATCTTAATTTTTCTCTCTATGATGCCGCTATTTTTCTCCCCGGAAATTTATGAACATTATTCTTTAAGTTGGCTGAAAACTTTTAAGTATCCGTTTAAAAAAGAAAATAAGCGAACAACTCTGGCCTTCTTTTTTGAAGGAATGGAAGCAGTGGTAATAGCTATTATTTTTAGCATTTTTATTTATACTGTAATCGGCGATTTTGAAACCATTGGTTGGATAACCTCTGCCTCTTTATTGTTATTAATATTTTTCATTTACTTTATTGGTTGGATAACTGATAAAAAAGGTAATAAAAAAGTCCTCTCTATTGCTTCAGTAGTTAACAGCCTATCTTGGATAGCTAATGCTTTTATCGCCACTCCTTTGCAATATCTATTTTACAATAGCGCCTATAAATTAACCGAGTCTGCCAGCCACCTCCCTTTTAATTCCTTATTTTATAAAAATGCGCATAATAAAGGACATGGAGTAGACGAATATGTTGTCTATCATGAAATAGTTTTAAATTTTGGTCGTATACTAATGTGCTTAATTATAATTTTTGGATTTTATTTCGGAGTTACTTCGTTTTTACCGTATTTTATAATCGCCAGTTTAGCCGTATTTATGTTTCGTATTATTAAATGAATTTAAAATTAAACATATAAAAAAACCACTCTATTTATCTTGAGTGGTTTTATATTTCAATATTTATGTTTAATTCATATCAATTTTTCTTAAATCATTATTAGTAATTCCTAAGCCTAATTCTCTTATAATATTATATGCTTCATTACCGTCTTTTAAATAATGTGCATTGCCGTCTACATCGATATAATATGCCTCGCCATAATTTTCTACCTGTAAAAATATCTTACCGCTATGCTGTTTAGCAAAACTTTGATTTGTCTTAACTTTTTCTAAGTCTTTATTAGTTATGCCAACGCCTAAATTACGCATTATATTATATGCCTCGCTACCATTAGCCATATAATATCTCTTGCTTGTTTTAGGCTCTACATACCACGCCTCGCCGTGATCTTCTACCTGTAATAAAATTCTGCCTTTTAATTTTTCTGTTAATTGGTTATCAATTACACTTGATAACGACTTTTCTTGATCTATAAAACTACTTACGCTATTTTTTGGTTGGATAAGAGTAGAATCACTAGAATTATCCGAATTTACTTCCTTTACTTGAGATCCTGTGATAGTAAAATAGGTATAATCTATACGACAAACATCGTCAATAGATTCAAAAGTATAACTTCCATCATCTATGGGAAGTAAGCTAGTATTTAATGTAAAATTACTAGCATCTAAAAAATTAATATATTTATCCAGTTGCAATGAAAAAGACTCTCCACTTTTCTTAAGATATAAATTTGAGTTTGAAGACATATGGTTACCATAAATAGTTATCTCTTCTCCTTTTACTAGGGTGCTCTTGCTTACGCTATTAATTATGCATCTTTCTTTCTGTCCTCTAAAAACATCTTCTATGTCTAAAGTTGATTTATAAATCAACCTATCTATTATTTCCCAATTTTTTAATTCTGGATATTTAGATTTTAATAATGCTGCGGCTCCAGCGACTAAGGGAGCAGAAAAAGAAGTTCCACTCATATAAGCATAAGAAGCACCATCTTCGTCGTATGCAGGGACAGTTAATGTAGCTATTTGTTCACCTGGAGTATAAAGTTCTACTCCCTTTCCATAATTAGACCAAGAAGTTCTATTAATACCTGGCGTACTTAACGCTCCGACGCCTAACACCATATTTATTCCGTTCACATCATTAGAAACTGGACTTGCTTTTGAAAAATTTAAGTCTTGACCAGAAGTACCAGCACTTTCTACATCACCATTTCCAGCAGAAGCAACTATAACTACATCTTTATTGTAAGCATATTCTATAGCTTTATTATATTCTGCGCTATATCCCAAATAGCCACTAGCCCCCAAACTTAAATTAATAATATCCGCCCCATTATCAGCTGCGTATAATATTGCGTCCGACACATTGTCTATATTACATCCATAATAATCGCAAACGGTTAAAGACATAATTTTAGATTCAGCTGCTACGCCAACGATACCCTTATTGTTATTATTAGCAGAAATTAAACCAGCGACACCTGTGCCATGAGAGCCTTTAGTTGTTAAATCATAATTATCATCAATAAAATTCCATCCGTAATAATCATCTACGTATCCATTATTGTCATCGTCTTTACCGTTATAATTAATTTCATCGGAGTTAATCCACGTTGATCCACTCAAATCAGGATGTTGCAACCATACGCCATCGTCAATAATCGCTACCACAACGTCCTCCCCCATAGAGATATTAGATATAAATTCAGAATAACCTATTTTTCCTAAATAATTTTGATAGGAATAAAATTTATTATCACTAAACGAAGCTTTCACGGGAAAAGCTATGATAAACAAAAGAATTACTAAAATAAATTTTTTCATATAATTTATATTTCATAGCTAATAAAAATTTCTCACTTATTAAGTGAAGAGTAGCATTTATAGCATATAACATCAAGAAAACAAAAGACGCCCCTTAAGGCGCCTATAGACTACCATTGTTTCGATAACGACACTCGCCATTTACTTATAATAAGCTCCACAAAAGATTTATGTCTATTAAAATTATATAACTATCCATTAAATTTTTACGTTTATTGCATTTTTTTCATAATTATGTTATGTTATTAATAGATGGTATTTGTGAGGGCTTTGGCTCTCCCGCGGTTAAATACATAAAATCGCAGACAAATATCATTGCAAAAAAAGTTTAATCATTTTCTAAGTCTCCTTCGTGGAAGACTTTTTTTGTTTATCTAATAATAGGGTCTATTTTATTTTTCCAAATAATCATTTTAAAATGATAGAAAAAATTTAATTCGTAATTCGTAATTCGTAATTTTTAATTGATAATTAGTAATTGATAATTTTTAATTGACTAAAAGTTACTCAAAATAATATTCATTATCCTCTTCATTAAAAACTAATTTACTTTTCTCTTCATTGCCTAATAATTCTAATAATTTTTCTGCCAAAAAAGCCGGGGTATGCATTATTTCTTTTTTCTTTTCCCAATCTTCTTCTCCGCAACCGTACTTGGACAACTCCGTATCAATCGGGCCCGGATAAGCGACTTTAACTTTGTAGTGCGGATAATTATTTTTTAGAATTTCCGACATTTCATGAATCATGCTGTTGCATAAACCATAAATTGCCGGGTCAGATGGCAATGATAATCCATGTCGTGATGACATTTGTAATATAGTGGCATTATTAGTCAGCTTTGATTTTGCATTTTTAATCATGAGCCACGTTCCTTTTACCTGAGCATCAAACAATAAATCAAAATCTTCTTCTGAGCTTTCCAACAACTCCCCGCGTCGCATTACGCCGGCGTTATTTATTAAAATATCAATCGGCTCTTTTATTTTATCCAAACCTTTTTTAATTTGAGCGCTTTTTGTGATATCTATTTTTTCATACTGTACACCTACTAAATGAGTTAATGGTTCTTTAATATCAAAAGAAATAACTTTAGCCTCTTTGTTTGCTAATAATTTTGCCAACGCATAGCCGATGCCGGAAGCCGCGCCAGTAATAACCACTGTTTTATTTTTAAAAATCATAAATTTAATCAACAATTATCCCTTTAGATTTAATTTTTTAAAATTCTACTATCTAAGAGTATATCCTCCGTCTACAATAATAGTCTGACCCGTAATATAATCAGCTTTATCGGAAGCTAAAAAAACCACTGCATTAGCAATATCAATTGGCAAACCCATTCTACTTAAAGGAACGGCGGCAATAGACTTACTTCTAGTTTCCTCGTCGGCAAATGCGTTAGCGCCTTGTACATTAATCGCCCCTGGTGCGACTGCATTCACGTTAATTTTTTTCGACGCAAGTTCTAAAGCTATTGCCCTAATCATTGCATTAATTCCGCCTTTAGACGCGCAATAGTGAGCTAGCCCTTCAAAACCGACAACAGATGCAATAGAAGAAATATTGATAATTTTACCGCCGACTGGCATTATTTTTGCTACCGCCTGAGAACATAAAAATACACTTTTTAAATTAGTATCTATTACCTTATTCCATTCGGCTTCGCTCATTTCCAAAAAAGGCTTAAAAGGATAAACGCCGGCATTGTTGACTAAAATGTCCACCCTGCCAAATTTATCAACCGCTTGTTTCATTAAATCATTAACCTGTTTTGCACTAGAAACATCACAGGCAATGAACGCTGTATTCTTCGCCGGCAAATCTTTTATCGGCGTCAAATCAGAGTAAACAACTTGAGCGCCTTCTGCTAAAAAAGTATCGGCAATTCCTCGACCAATACCACGGCTGGCGCCGGTAACAATGGCTACTTTGTTTTTTAAATTCATAGAAAGTTAGTTAGGAGTTAAAAATCTACTAGCCCACATCGCTACGTAAAGCATTGCTGGCGAGTAAAGTTAAAAGTCATTAAATCAAAACTTTTGACTTTATGGACTTTCGACTTTATGATTAAATAGTGCCGACGGAGGGACTCGAACCCTCACGGATTGCTCCACTAGTTCCTAAAACTAGCGTGTATACCAATTTCACCACGTCGGCTTGACAAAATATCTATTATACTATATACTATTTTAGCAAAAATACAAGGATATGGGTATTTATCATGGTTGCTCAAATTGATGCTAAAGAAATCTTAAGAAGAAATATAGAGGAATGGGGCGAACGAAAAACATATCACGCGACTTTAGAGGAAATAAAAATACTTATTAAAGGAAAAGCAAGTATCGTTCATTTAAACAAAAACAATGGGGATGGAACTTTTTCCAATAAAGTCTGTTTGAAAAATAAATTTTTTATATCTTCAACTGAGGAAAAATATTAAAATCCCAATCTTACAACCAGAGTCCGAGGACGCTGGTTTTTTTATCCCTTCTTTTCCTCTAAGCCAGCCATAAAGCTTCGCATAGAACTTCCAGTAATTAAATCAAAGGCAAAATTTGCCAAAAGATCCGCGCCATAATTATTAAGATGAGTTCTTTCTTTTCCCATAATCATGAGAGCAATTTCGTTATGATAACCTCGACGTTTTTCCTCTGAACTGGCATCACCCATAATAACGTAAGGAATATAGTGTTTACAGGCGTTAATTAACCTATCTTCCGCGATACTGCCAGGTTTTGGCGGTTGAGTGTTAAATCCATATTTTTTATAAAGCAGTTCAATATCTTTAAACGAAACTTTAACGTCTTCAAAATTAGGGCGTTGTTTAGGCGTGTCTATGGGAGGTTGTTCAAATATCATATTTTTTAGTTAAAAATAATATATTACAACCTTATCAAATTTCATAAAAAAATCAAATTATGGTATTATAAAAATAGACTTTATAAACTTTTAACTAAAGCCATATGCCAAAAGCTAAATCAACCAAAAAACCAACTATCGCCGACAAATCGGCGGAAAAAAAATTTGATAATAAAGATGTTGAAGACAATAAAATTATCGCTGCTTTGTCTTATATTTTTATTTTATGTTTAGTGCCTCTTTTACTAAAGAAAAACAGTGAATTCACCCAATTTCACGCTAGACAAGGATTAACAATTACCGTTATATGGTTTTTATCATGGATAGTTAGCGTTATTCCAATTTTTATTATTTTCTCTTTCTTAATAAATATGATTTTATTGGTTGTTAGTATTTTAGGAGTAATAAAAACTCTTAATGGGGAAAGTTGGAAAATTCCATTTGTTTATGAATGGAGTAAAAAATGGAACGTCTGAATTAAATCAAATTTATTTTATTTACAAGTTATTTTTAGTATTTATAAATTACTTTACTTAAATAATTCATATTTTGTCTCGTCCCCCCTCCTCAGCCGAGGAGGGGGATGGGGGGGGTGGTGTTGTTTCGACATCAAACCACCCCTGCCCCTCCTTATCTAAGGAGGGGAACAATACAAATATGCCATTATCATAAATATGCAAAAAAAACCTCAAATCATATTCTTTAAAAACTTAGACATTAAAGATGTCCCGATTGTCGGCGGTAAAAACGCTTCTTTAGGAGAAATGTACTCTAAATTAACTAAGAAAGGAATTAGAATTCCGAACGGTTTTGCCACTACCGCTGATGCATATTTTTATTTTTTAGAAGATGCTGGGATTAAAGATGAAATTAAACGCATTCTAAAAGGACTGAACACTCATAACGTACATAATTTAATGGAAAAAGGCAGAGCAGTTCGCGAGACAATTTTGAAGGCAAAATTTCCCAAAGGCTTAGAAGATGAAATTATTATTGCATACCATAAATTAAGCAAATTTTATGGAACAAAAAATGTCGATGTCGCCGTACGTTCTTCAGCTACTGCGGAGGATTTGCCCGATGCTTCTTTCGCTGGACAACAGGAAACATTTTTAAATATTACCGGCGAAGCCGATTTGTTAATTGCGATGAAAAAATGCGTCGCCTCTTTATTTACCAATCGCGCTATTTCTTATCGCGAAGACAAAGGTTTTGACCACTTTAAAATTGCCTTATCGGTCGGGGTGCAAAAAATGGTGCGTTCTGATCTAGCCTCTTCCGGCGTAATGTTTACTATTGATACCGAAAGCGGATTTAAGAATGTTGTTTTAATAAATTCAATTTACGGCTTGGGTGAAAACATAGTACAAGGTAAAGTCAGCCCTGATGAATTTTATTACTTTAAACCAACTAAACAGATTATCTCAAAAACAATCGGCCCAAAAACAATAAAAATGATTTATAGCGATGATCATAAAAATCCGGTTAAAGACGTGCCTGTATCTAAAGATGAACAACAAAAATCATCTATTACAGACGCGGAGGTTTCACAGCTCGGAAAGTGGGGAGTGGAAATTGAGGAGCATTATAAAAAAGCAATGGATATTGAATGGGCTAAAGACGGTCGCGATAATAAACTATATATTGTCCAGGCCAGACCCGAAACTGTACAGAGCCAACGCGATTACAATATTGTTGAAGAATATAAATTAGCAGCTAAAGGAAAAATTATTACTACTGGGAAATCAGTCGGCGCGAAAATTGGCGTTGGCCCTGCAAACGTTATTATGGATGCGAAAGATATCCATCGATTTAAAAAGGGTGAGGTACTGGTAACTGATATGACCGATCCTGATTGGGAGCCGATTATGAAAATTGCCTCTGCGATTGTAACCGACCGTGGCGGACGCACCTGTCACGCCGCCATCGTCTCCCGCGAACTAGGCATCCCCTGCATTGTCGGCACTGAAGATGTCTCTAAAAAAGTTAAAGCCGGCGATAAAATAACAATCAGTTGCGCCGAAGGTGAAGAGGGCTATGTTTATGATGGAATCTTAAAATACAGTGTTAAAAAAACAGATGTTAAAAAATTATTAGGTAATAAAAAACCGCGAACAAAAATAATGATGAATATCGGCTCGCCTGATATCGCTTTTTCTTCTTCTTTTATTCCTAACGACGGCGTCGGCCTAGCTCGCGAAGAATTTATTGTTGCCACATACATTAAAGCGCATCCCACTGCCCTATTAAAATTTGATGAGCTGAAAAAGAGTCCTGTCCACAATGCTTCCAACACAACTGATGCAGGCGGGAAACAACTAACCGCCAAAGAAATAAAACAAATTGAAGAAATTACTGTTGGTTATAAAGATAAAAAACAATTTTATATTGATCAACTCTCCCAAGGAATTGCTATTATCGCCGCTGGTTTTTACCCTAAAGATGCAATCGTTCGCTTGTCCGATTTTAAAACCGACGAATATAAAAATTTAATTGGCGGGCGATTATTTGAACCAGAAGAAGATAATCCAATGCTTGGCTGGCGCGGAGCATCGCGGTATTACCACCCTGACTTTATTGAAGTATTTAAAATGGAATGTCAGGCTTTACGAATAGTGCGCGAAAAAATGGGATTAACTAATGTAAAAATTATGATTCCATTTGTACGCAATATAGATGAAATACAAAAAGTAATAAAAATTATGGTTAGCCAAGGATTAAAACGTGGTAAAAAAGGACTGGAACTCTACTTAATGGTAGAGGTACCTTCTAACGTTATTTTAATAAACGAGTTTGCTAAATATGTTGACGGCTTTTCTATCGGCACTAACGATTTAACTCAGTTGGTATTAGGCACTGACCGTAACTCTGAGCGAGTGGCGCATACCTATGATGAACGCAATGTAGCGGTAAAAAATTTCGTCGCTTATGCAATTAGTTCAGCTAAAGAAACCGGCACTAAAATCGGTATTTGTGGCCAGGCGCCTTCCGATTACCCGAAATTTGCGGAATTTCTGGTTGAGCAAGGTATTGACAGTATCTCTTTAAACCCCGATACTGTGATAAATACGACAGCTAGAATTATCGCCAAAGAAAAAAAGAAAAAATAATTTTGTTAATAAATATTATGGATAAGAAGCAAAACAACTCCCTACCAACCGCCAAAAAAGAAATAGAAGAGCTGAAAGAAAAAGCAGTTAAGCATTTAGAGGAGCTAAAAAAGGAAAGTAAACTCATGCGTAGCGTGATGGATGATATGAAAGATTTATACCGAATGCTGACTATAAAGATGAAACAATTTGGTATTACTTCTTTAGAGTTGGAAGAATTAATTAAAGACCCTTTAGTCAAAAATGACCTGCACGAGCATCCCTTGATTGCCGCTTGTAGCGAATACGCTAAAATGGCAACTGCTTTTTTAGACGGCTTTTTTTATGAACACCAAAAAATGGCTCAACAATTCGGTATTGAAATATCATTAGATGATGTGCATGATGAAATTGAAGATATTTCTTCTTACCATTTATTATTAGTAAGTAAGAGCTGGAATTTTTTAAATGAATATAATAAAAAACGACCCTCTAAAAACACGGAAAAATTTTATTATCTAGTAAAGCAGGCTTTAAGTGAATCGCGAAGCGCGGTTAAATCATTCAGCTTAAAAAGAAAAGAATACTCGCAAACAACTAAAAATTTAACAAAGCTTCTTGATAAGGCCAAAGTTGAAATTGAAAAATTTAAAATATAAACCGTATATAGAATAAAAAAATAAATCCCCGACCGTTATAATTGGGGATTTTAATTACGTCCTAATCGTTATTTTTTAATTTTAGCCATAAATTTCGATATGGCCGTGCGCAACTTTCTAGACGCCACGTTGTGTATTCTAACAGCATTATTTTTAGGATCAAACAAAACTACAAAATATCTTTTTGCTAATTCTTTCGGATCCTGGCAAATAATTCCATCCTTTTCCATTCCGTCCTTTTGATTTTTTATTCTAGGCTTTTCATCATCCAATGCCTCCCGCCATACAACATACTGATAATCTTCACGAGAAACACCGAACCTTAGTTGTTCTTTACTTCCCCATAGAGACACTAAGATATCTATGCAAGCGGTTCTTAACTCTTGAATGCTTACGGGATTTAATATTGGTACTACCAATAATTTATTTGCTTCAGTGAATCTTATGGCGGCAGGTTTCTTCATCACACCCCTCCTGTTTTATTTGTATTTTAAGACAAAAAGAACATCATGATAGTATACGAAATTTTATGCTTCTGTCAATCATTTGTGATAAATGTTCAAAACCTTTGCCAAAAATACAAAAATACATTATACTAATTCGTAATTCTTAATTCGTAATTTTTAATTTACAAACATGTCACTATCCGTCGGAATCGTCGGCCTTCCTAATGTCGGCAAATCTACAACTTTTAACGCTCTATTAAAAAGAAAACAGGCCGAAGCCTCTAATTTTCCTTTTTGTACAATTGAACCGAATGTTGGAGTTGTTAATGTACCGGATGAAAGACTGGAAAAATTAAGCCAAATTTCAAAATCTAAAAAAACCGTTCCTACTACTATTGAATTTATTGATATTGCCGGCATTGTATCCGGCGCGCATAAAGGCGAAGGCTTAGGTAATAAATTTTTAAGCCATATTAGAGAGGTTGATGCGATAGTGGAAGTGGTTCGCAATTTTCAAAACCCGGACATTACTCATGTGGCTGGAAAAATCGACCCGGCTTCAGATATTGAAACGGTTAATTTAGAATTAATTATGGCGGATTTGGAGGTGATAACAAAACGTTATGAGCGTACATCAAAAGATGCTAAATCCGGAGATAAAAAATTAACATTTGAAAAAATTATTTTAGAAAAAATAAAAAATAATTTGGAACAGGAAAAAGCCGTGCGAGAAATGGAATTTAGTGAAGAAGAAAATATTTTTGTTAAACAGTTAAACTTGCTAACCATAAAACCATTATTGTATGTATTAAATATTGACGAAGGTAGTGGCGTAATTCCTACTGAGGCAGGGGCTAATATGATT
>Ga0066639_10004912_pt1 | contig 11329 bp, 10 predicted proteins | sample CryGeyCG2114_010_2_FD_59504 | JGI IMG/M metagenome (GOLD analysis project Ga0066639, IMG submission 59504) | Groundwater microbial communities from aquifer - Crystal Geyser CG10_big_fil_rev_8/21/14_0.10 | ecosystem: Environmental > Aquatic > Deep subsurface > Groundwater | place: USA: Utah... | reverse complement strand
ACGGACTCCAGTAAACATCCCCGGCCAAATTAGGGACACCGATGGGATTGCCATAACCGCCAATGCCGCCAATCACCCCTTGGGCCACCCACTTGGCTTTGTTTGACGAGATTTCACCAAAACGCAACGGGTCGGCGCAGGCAATAACTTTAGCGCCCATGCAGCAGACATCCCGCACAATGCCGCCAACGCCGGTGGCCGCGCCTTCGTAAGGCACCAATTGCGACGGATGATTATGACTTTCGTGGGCCATCACTATACCCCAGCGCTCGCCGTTGTGCCTGGCAATTTCCACGATGCCGGCATCCTCCTGCGGTCCTTGAATAACGTTCGGGCCGGCAGTGGGCAGCTGCCCAAGATGCTTGCGAGAAGAACGATAAGAACAATGTTCGCTGCCTTCTATGCTCCAAGCGGTGGCTTCGGTCAAGGTCATTGGCCGCTGTAATATTTTTTCCTCAATATACCTGGCCTCGCTGACAGTCAGACCAATATTAAAACTCTGGAGCAGTTTGGCCACCTCCGGATCTGATAGATTCTTAAGTTGTAGCTGCTTGTCTTCTGTCATTTATTAATCTCTGATAGCAATTGAACTAGTGCTCCAATGTTCCCATGCTCCAATGTTCCCATGTTATTTTATGATAGTTGCTTCCCTCTCTGCCCCTACCGATACCATCTCAATCGGCACTTTAAGCTCCTGCTCAATGAAATTAAGATACTTTTTCATGTTCAGTGGAAGCTTTTGATAATCTCGCAGCGGCTGAACAGGCCAGCCCTTAAACAGTTTATAAACGGGGCGGCATTTTTCATAAAGCAAAAGGTCGGCTGGCATTTCTTTGATGATTTTCCGGCCAACCTGATAAGCAACGCAAATTTTCATTTCTTTAAAACCGTTTAAAACATCAATCTTGGTAATGGCCAAACTGTCTAAACCGTTAATCCGGACGGCCATTCTTAACTGCACTAAATCCAGCCAGCCGATGCGGCGGGGGCGGCCGGTCGTCGTTCCGTATTCTGCGCCGATCTCACGGATTTTATCGCCAATATCGCCGGTCAGTTCACTGGGCAACGGGCCGCCCCCCACGCGCGAGAGGTAGGCCTTGACCACGCCGATAACTTTATCAATCTTTTTCGGAGGCAGTCCGGCGCCGGTGCAGACGGCGCCGACGGTGGTGTTGGAAGAGGTGGTGTAAGGGTAAACTCCGTGGTCTAAATCCAGCATCGCTCCTTGCGCCCCTTCCAGCAAAATCTTTTTACCAAGGGTTAACGCCCGGTTCAGCTCCAACGAAACGTCGCCGACATAACCACTAAGCTGCTTGGCGTAATTTTGATATTGACGATAAATTTTTTGTTTGTTGAGTTTGGCATGATGGTTATAGATAATGGCCAATTTCTTTTTTTGAATATCAAAAAGCAAATCAAACTTCTTCCTGAATATTTGCGGATTGATCAAATCAACCATTCTGATGCCTACCCGCCCGGCCTTATCGGCGTAAGTCGGCCAAATGCCGCGATGGGTAGAAAGAGCGGCCAGATTCTTTTTAATTGCCAGCTTTTCGCCGGCCGCATCCAGCATCACCTGGAAAGGAAAAATTACATGGGCTCTTTCGCTAATCAATAATTTAATTCTTTTGCCGGCTTGCCGCAGTTTTTTTATTTCGTCCAGCAAAACTCGGGGATCAATGACCGTGCCGTTGCCAATGACCACTATATTGCGCTCATGCAAAACGCCCGAAGGCAATAAATGCAGCTTTAAAATTTCGCCGCGATGAACAATGGTGTGGCCGGCGTTATTGCCGCCCTGAAAACGGACCACATAGTCCGTTTGCTTGGCAAAGTAGTCGGTAATTTTGCCTTTGCCTTCGTCGCCCCACTGCGCGCCAACGATGACGATAGTCTGCCAGTGATTATTTTTTGTTCTTTCTATCATAAAAACTCAAAACTAGTAATTCAAGATTCCTGATTACTAATCACCAGTTACCGATTACCAGTTACCCGTTACCGATTACTATTCATAATTCTTCTCGGCATTAATAACGGTATTTTCCAAAAGCTTGGCCACCGTAATCGGTCCGACGCCGCCGGGCACCGGGGTGATTAACGATGCTTTCGGCTCAACTGTTTCAAAATCAACATCGCCGCACATCTTTTTGTTTTCAAAGCAAACGCCGGCATCAATGACGATTACGCCTTCTTTAACCATCTTGCCCGTTAAAACTTTATACTGACCCACGCCGCAAATGATAATGTCCGCGGTTTTGGTAAAATGCGATAAGTCGCGGCACTCTTTGCCGCAAACCGTTAAAGTCACGGGCCGATGCATTAACAAAGCGGCCAGCGGCCGGCCGATTAAATTGCCCCGGCCAATGACCACCACCGACCGGCCGGTTAAATCAATTTTATGATACTTAAGAATCTCTAAAATAGCGCCGGGCGTCGGCGGGATCAATTTATGGCAACCAGTCAGAACCCGGCCCAAGGAATAATAGGTTAAGCAGTCCACGTCAATTTGCTGATCAATTTCATCAACAATCTCCCTGGTTTGTTCTCTTAAACCTTCAGGCAAAGGCAGCTGGATAATCAAGCCAGTCAGCTGATGATCTGACTGGATTTTTTTTATTTCATCAATGAGGGAATTTCTGCTGATGCTGGCCGGATAAGCGAATTTAAAAAAATCCACTCCAATCGCTTGGGCGGATTCTCCTTTTTTTCTGACGTAGGTTTGCGAGGGCTTATCATCGCCGACTATGACCACGGCCAAGGCCGCTGTGCCTCCCTGGTTTTTTATAGTTTCCACCCTTGATTTTAGTCCGGTTAATATAGTGGAGGCAATCTTATTACCGTCAACGATCGTGGCCATGCTCTAAAATTAATACTTATTCACAAAAGCACCTGTATTTTAGCATAAAGATTAAAACTTGACTAATTAAATACATGAATGAATTCTGCCTCAGATTTTCCTCACCGGAAATCTTTGTTTCGCCCAATGATTATTTGATTAAAACATTAAAGCCTGTTCCAACTCGTTAAGATTACCCCTTCATTTGCCCTTGACATAAATAAGATTTGGTGCTTTAATGACATGATAATTGTACACTCAATTTAGGAGAATAAGATGAAAAGTAGTAAATCTATTACGGAACGGGTTATCTTGGCGGGATTAATAGTCCTGTCATGTCTAATGCTCATTGGCTGGCTACAGCTAATCAGTTACATGATCACAAATAAAGTGCCCGTCATCACCTTTTTTCCCTTTGGGGAAAGAGTACTTGATCTGCCATTCGTGATATCTCGCGGATGGTATATAGCTTTAGCCGTGCTATTGCCAGCGCCGCTCATATTGGCCAAAAAACTTGTCATAACAGCGGCAAAGAACAAATCACACGCCCCTTTATTCGCGACGATGATTGGCATGGTCTTTGGTGTCGCCCCCTACGGACTCTCACTGGAACCAAATTATAATCTATCCATCAGCTTAACAGCTGGTCTGGTAGTTGGTCTGGTATATGGCTTCTTGACGGTTATGGGTGCGTTACCCCACCTTACAACAAAAGATCGGTGGATGGGGGTATTCCTTGGGCTGGGCGGTGGTGCTGTTTTCGGGATAATTACTGACGCAGTCTATGGCCCGGCTGTTGGTCTGGCACACGGTTGGGTTTGGTTTTTGACGTGCAGTTTGGCCTACTATCTGGTCGTCGGGCCAATCTATTTTTTAATCATGAAAGCCGGCAGGATAATAATTCATTGCCGTCGGCCATAAACCCTAATACAAAAATACAGAGGAGAGAAATTTCATACAAAACCAGCCCACTTGTTGAGCTGGTTTTCATATTTAAAAAAATTCTGGGTCATCGGACCAATGGGTCAAAATTATGGATCATATCACTCCCACTCAATCGTCCCGGGCGGCTTGTTGGTCGCGTCAAAAAAAATAAATGATGTTTTCTTCAGTTGATTGATTCTCGCCACCATGGACTGTAAAACATTATCTGCCAGTGGATAGAATCTGGCCGTCATGGCTTCCAAAGAAGAAACTGGCCGCAGGACCACGCTTTCTTTTTCACCAATGCCAAACGGCAGGAGAATCACCGGAAATTGCCAAATGTCCTGTTCTAATTTGGCTTTTAGCATCTCTTCCTGAACAATGCTGTCTATCTGCCTTAACAAATCCAGTCTTTTTTTAGTAATAGCGGCCTCAACGGGGCCGGCTGCGGTTAAACTGAATTTTTGGCCGTCAATGCGGAGCAACACCCGGTTGACCTTTTTGACCAAATTGGTAATCTGCGGACTAAACCTTTCAATCTTCAGCCAATCGGGATTTTTTATTTCCAAAGCGGCCGGACAGGAGTAGGTGCGGTAATCGCCCTGAACGCCCACGCTCCTTATTGGCAGGGCCTGGATTTGATCCTCTTGGACCAGCCGCTCGCAAATTTTTATTTTGTTAAAAACTCTAGTCAGTTGCTGATTAATGTCAGTAATCTCCTCTTGAGGCAGCGGCAACTGGCCGCTGGAACATAAAGCTCTGATGGCGAGCCCGGGGCCTGGAAACGGCTGGCGCCAGATGATTTTTGGAGGCAAGCCCAGCAGTTGGCCCAGCTGCCTGACTTCGTCTTTATACAAATCTCTGACCGGCTCAATGAGCTGGCCACTGGCGATCAGCTGTTGAATGCGGTCAACCCGATTATGATGGGTTTTGATGGTGTCGGCATGAACAGTGCCGCCGCTTTCTATGGTATCGGGGTAAATGGTGCCTTGAGCCAGAAGCCATTCCTTGGGATTTAAATTAAGCTCCTGACTGACTCCATCCTTAATATCCAAAAACAGCTGGCCGATGATTTTTCTTTTTTCTTCGGGATCAAAAACACCGGCCAAAGCGCTTAAAAACTCTTGACTGGCATCGCGAATATGCAGATTCTTAAAGCCGGCCTGCCCTAGCGATCCTTTTACCTGCTCCACCTCATTCTGGCGCATCAGACCGGTATCCAGATGCAGTCCGTAAACCCTGTCCGGGCCCAGGGCCTTTTCCAGCAACGCAAAACAAACGGTAGAATCCACTCCGCCGCTCACCAGCAAAAAAACTTTTTTGCCAGAAGCCTGCTCTTGGATTTGGCTGATAATTTGCTGCTGCCAGTCGGCGATGCTCCAGGATTTTTGGGCGCCGCAAACTTTGTAGGCAAAATTTTTCAGGATTTGCAAACCATGAACGGTGTGAGTAACTTCAGGGTGGAACTGCAGGCCGAAAATCTTGGCTGACTCGTCGGCGCTGGCAATGGCCGCAATCGGACAGTGCTCGGTTGAACCGATGACTTTGAATGTTGGCGGCGCCTCTGCCACAGAATCGCTGTGACTCATCCAAACCACCTCGCCGCCGGCCAGTCCGGCAAACAAAATTGATTGCCCGACTTGCAGATTAGCCAGACCATACTCGCCCGATGGATTGCTTGAAACCTGTCCGCCGAAATGCTTGGCAATCAAATATAGGCCGTAGCACAGGCCCAGCACCGGCAGCTTAAGCTTAAAGACGGCCGGATTAAAAGGATATTTCTGCTCGTTTAAGCTGCCCGGACTGCCGGAAAAAACCACCCCGATCAGATTGTCTATCTGGCTGAGATCATAATTGGTTGGATAAAGCCTGGACATCACTCCCAACTCCCGAAAGCGGCGGGCGATCAAATGACTGTACTGGGAGCCGAAATCCAAAATGGCGATTTCTTCAGGCGCTGTTTTCATGCTTGATCTAAATCAATAATTATTCTATAATATCCACATTATAAAGGACTCTATATGAAATCACAAGAATTAAAACAAGGCATTACTTTTGACGATGTTTTGCTGGTGCCGCAAAAATCCCAGATCACGCCAACGGAGGTTGATTTAAAAACCCGGCTTTCCAAAAGAATTAATCTCAACATTCCCCTGGTTAGCGCGCCCATGGATACCGTTACCGAAAGCCGCTTGGCCATTGCCTTGGCCCTAGAAGGCGGCCTGGGGTTCATCCATAAAAATCTTTCGCCGCAGGCACAAGCCGAGGAGGTGGCTAAAGTCAAACGGTTCCGCAACGGTTTTATTGATAACCCCATTACTTTAAGGCCGGACAGTAAAATCAAAGAGGTGGTCAAAATCCGCCAAGCCAAAGGCATCAAAAATATCCCTATCACCAACGGTCAAGGCAAGCTTTTGGGTTTGATCACCAAATTTGACTATTTTTGGCCGGAGGACGAAAAACTCCCCGTTAAAAAGCTGATGCGGGGGCTAAAAGAAGTTATTACCGCGCCCGTTGGCACCAGCTTGGCCAAAGCCCACCAAATCATCAAACAAAAAAAGATCGCCGCTTTATTGATTGTGGATAAAAAAGGTTTTTTAAAAAGCATCGTCACCCGCAGCGATTTGGAAAAAAACCTGCAGTTCCCTCTGGCCAGTAAAGATGCCAGCCAACGCTTAAGAGTGGGCGGCGCCGTCAGCATCGGCAACGACGCCTGGCAACGGGCTCGGCTGATGGCTGAAAAAGGCGTTGACGTTTTGGTTATTGATACGGCCCACGGCCACAGTAAAAACGTTATTGACACTCTTAAAAAACTCAAAGCGGACCAAACATTGAAAGACATTGATATTATCGCCGGCAATGTGGCCACGGCCGCCGGCGTCAAAGAACTGATTGAGGCCGGCGCCGACGCCGTCAAGATCGGCATGGGCCCTGGTTCAATTTGCACCACCCGAGTCATTTCGGGCGTGGGCGTACCGCAAATCACCGCCATTCAAAACGCAATTCAAGGCCGGGGGCAATCCAATGTTCCTTTAATCTCCGACGGCGGCATAAAATATTCCGGCGATGTGGTCAAAGCTTTGGCGGCCGGTGCTGATTCGGTAATGATCGGCAAACTCTTTGCCGCCACCGAAGAAAGCCCGGGCGAGGTCACTTACTATAACGGCCGCATGTATAAAGTTTACCGCGGCATGGGATCTTTAGAAGCTATGGTTAAGGGATCTAAAGACCGCTATGGTCAAAAAGACATTGCTCTGACGGACAAGTTGGTGCCCGAAGGCATTGTTGGCCAAACATTATACAAAGGCAAACTGGCGCACCACGTCTATCAAATTATCGGCGGGGTCAGATCGGGCTTGGGCTACCTTGGCGCCAGGACCATACCGGAACTTAGGCAAAGAGCTGAATTCATCCAGATTACCGATAATTCTTTAAAGGAATCGCATCCTCACGATGTCACCATCACCAAAGAAGCGCCTAACTACCAAAGAAATATCATGCCTGATTAATGTATCAGTTAGGATGAATCCGGCGCTCCGACGTCACGTCAGGTGCAAGAAATATCTCCCAAAAAAGGCGCTGGATTTATTGTTTTTAAATGACTCTACCAAATAAAATAACTTTGTTCAGATTACTGTTGACCGTGGCGGCCGCGGTGATGTTTTATTCTCGCCTGGAGAATAATTACTCGTGGTCGCTGTTTTTTTTTCTTTTGGCCATGCTGCTTGATTATTTAGACGGCTGGCTGGCCAGAAAATTGAATCAAGTCACCGATTTAGGCGGATTTTTAGATCCCCTGGTTGATAAAATAACCATTATCACCTTTTTAATTTGCCTGACCGACACCGGCATTATCCCCGCCTGGCTGGCGCTGTTGTTAATATTCAGGGATATCGCCATCGCCTCCTTTAGAAATTTGGCGGTGACTAAGGGGGTCTTTATCCCGGCCAGATGGTCAGGAAAAATTAAAACTTTTTTTCAAACATTGGGCATTGCGGCCGGCCTGGTGAGTTTGGCTGGCATCTTTAACTACGGTAACTTTTTTAGCGCCGTAAACTGGCAAAGTTTAGCCGTCAACGTTCTGATTATCGCCACGCTCATCAGTTACAGCAGCGGCTGGCTGATAATTTTTAGAAACTATAAGAAAGTATTTTAGTGAATATGGACTTAATTTGGCAGTCTTTATACTTAATTCTACCGGCCTATTTTGCCAATGCTGCCTGCACTCTATCTAACAAATGGAACTGGTTGGCCAGGCCGCTGGATCATGGCAAAAAGATCGGCGACAATTATATCTTAGGGCCGGGTAAGACCTACCGCGGCACCATCATCGGTCTTGTAACGGCCATTGTTACGGTACTGCTCCAAAAATTCCTATTCTCTGTAGCCATATTCCAAAATATCTCTTTATTTGATTACCAACAAATAAACTGGCTGGGGTTTGGGCTGCTAGGAGGTCTTGGCGCCGTGGGCGGCGACATTGTGGCCAGCTTTTTTAAAAGAAGGTTCAATTTAAAAAGAGGCGCGCCGGCTCCCCTTCTGGATCAATGGGACTTTGTTATTGGCTTCTTTTTTTTAACCTCTTTATTAATCAGTGTCACTTGGCCGATCATCATCACCACCCTTATCCTGACCTTAATTATTCATCCTTTGACCAATATGGTTGCTTATCTTTTAAAAATTAAGGCGGTCTGGTGGTAAGAAAATATCTGCGTATGGGAAAAAAAATTCTGATCATCTTCAATCCGGCAGCTGGTTTGAAATACAAAAAAAATTTTCAAAATCGCTTCTTAAACTGTTTTAAAAAATATTTGCCCCAAACTGACTATGATTGGCTGGATACCACTTTGGATTTTAAACAACAGCTGACGGGCATTAATTTATCAAATTACCGCCGGATTATCGCCGTCGGCGGAGACGGCACCGTCAAAAACATAGCTGACTTTTTACTCACTCATAACCTGGACATTCCTTTGGCCATCGTGCCACAGGGCTCGGCCAATGTTTTGGCTTCCAGTTTAAATATTCCGGTGATGTTTAACAACGCCATCAAAACCGCCTGTTTGGGTAAAGAAAAAAAAATTGACGTTTGCCTGCTTAATAACCAGGAATATATCTTGATCGGACTGACCATTGGCTATTGGTCAAAGATAGTCAAAGAAACCAAAAGAGGCCTTAAAATCCGTTTGGGCGCCCTGGCTTATTTAATTACTTTATTGAAACAGCGAAAAATCTACAACACCGACTTTACCTTTAACTTAGATGGCCAGCTGCACCAGGTTACAGGCAATACCATGGTTGTGGCCAATACGCTGAGTATTTTTAAATTGCAGCCGCGAACCCCCGTTGACTTATTTGACGGCCAGCTGGAGGTTTTAATCTGTAAAAATAAAAGTTTTATCGGTTTCTTCCTGCTGCTTTTTTCTTTCTTTTTAGGAAAGCGGCGGTTTCCTTATTTATTTAAAGCCAAAGGTAAAAAGATAATTATTGATTACCAGGCTAAGGAGGAAAAAAAAATCCAAATTGACGGAGAAACAATGGAGCCAGATGATTTGCCCATCTCTCCTCAAACCGGCCGGACCACTGTTACCGTTGAGACCATCCCCCATAAATTAACCATTGTTACCAATGGACAAAATAGCTAAATCATTGGCCTCGCTTTTTGGCCTTGGTTATTTAAAACCCATGCCCGGCACCTATGCCAGTCTGATGGTCTTTGCCGGGGGGTATTTTCTTAAGCCGTATTTCAATTTTGTAACCGGGCTAACATTACTATTGGCGCTGTTAGTGCTGGCGTTTATCGCCATTGACTTTACAATAAAAAATTTAGCGGATAAAGACCCAAGCTGGATTGTAATTGATGAAGCATTAGGCGTAATTTTAATCCTCTTGTTTATCCCAGACATCCTCGCCTACTTCATCTTGGCTTTGGTTATTTTTAGAATCTTGGACGCCGGCAAAATCTGGCCTCTGAACTTATTGAATAAAATAAAAACCCCGTTCGGGGTGATAGTTGACGATTTGGCCGCTGGCCTGATAACGATTCTTTTGGTAAAGTTATTCTATTGGTGGGGCATTTTTTAAAATTAAACCAACAACTTCGGTTGACTCTTAAAAAGCTGAATCATAATATTTGGCTTTTTTATTTTATGACTTAAGGTACCCAGAATATTTTCTATCCAAACATCAGCCAAGCCGGTTTAAAAATCAATAAAATGCCTAAGATAATCATTAAAACGCCGCCGATTAAATAAGAAAATCTGGTGTATTTGGCCGTTAGACCGGTGGCTTTTAGGGTAATCATGGCGATAACGAAGACCAGCAGATCGTCCAGCATAAAGATAAAAATATAGAAGAAAATATAAAAATAATATTCCAGCGGAGAAAGGTTGCTCAAAGATAAAATATTGGTGTAAACCGCCGGAAAGCCGGCCGAACACACCAGCTCCACCAAATTAACGGCGCCGGCTAAAAGGATGATGCCGCCAAGAGCCATTAAGAATTTCTTATTTTGGGCAATCTCCTTAAGTTTGGCAAAAATTTTTTTGCGCTTCTCGGTTTGAGTAACTTTACAAGCCGCATCCTTATTTTTCCAAAACTCTTTCAAATTATAAACGCCGCTGGCTAGGGCCGCCGACGCAATAATCAGCCGGATCCAAAAAACAAAACCTAAAAAGAGCAAAACATTCAGCCAGGCAACCATAAAAAGAAAATAAACCGCGCCGGAAGCAATGATAAAAGCGGCGCCCAAAATCCACATTCTGGTCCTGTTTTCCATGCCAAGCAGCAAACTGATTAAAAACAGCAGCACCCACATGGCGCAGGGATTAAAGCCGTCTAAAGCGCCGATCATAATTGTTAGAATCGGCAAGGAAATAGCTTTTAACTCAACTTCTCCAAAAATCGGTAAATTGATTTTCTCTGGCAATGCATTTGACGTTTGGTTGCTGACGGGCGGTGGAGCAGTTTCTTCGGCCAAAATCCTGCCCACCAGGTCGGGGCAAGAGGCAGAAGAGCAATAGTCCACTCGCCGGTTAATTTCTTGGCCGGTCGTTTCATCATTTAAATATCCAATAATGGCTTGGTCGCCGATAACCGTAAAAGGCACGCCCGTCACATCTTCCTCAAGCTCTTGACCGACTCGTCTTAATAAGGCGGCGTTAGCGGCGTCTTTGGTAACTTCAAAAGGATAAATCTTGACAGCAGGGTTTTCTTTGGTCAACCTATCTAAAAACAACTCCTCCTTTTCACAGTGCGGACACCCCAAAGCATTAAAAAAATAAACATTGACCGGTTGCTGGGCCTGAGCCGTCGTCCCTAGCAGCATCAATAGGGCAACGGTAAAAAATGATATGGAAATAATTTTAGTCATTATTGTTGGTAATTATAATACCAGTCGCTTGTTTTGACAAACCAAAAACCGTTGAGCTAAGAACTCGCTAACCAAGTTTAACTCAAACGGTCATGGTTATTATAGGACTGCGTCTTTGGCCGCTTTGGCTACTCTGAACTTAACTACGGTCTTAGCTGGAATTTGAATGGTGGCACCGGTAGCTGGGTTGCGTCCTT
>Ga0066639_10004906_pt1 | contig 11334 bp, 6 predicted proteins | sample CryGeyCG2114_010_2_FD_59504 | JGI IMG/M metagenome (GOLD analysis project Ga0066639, IMG submission 59504) | Groundwater microbial communities from aquifer - Crystal Geyser CG10_big_fil_rev_8/21/14_0.10 | ecosystem: Environmental > Aquatic > Deep subsurface > Groundwater | place: USA: Utah... | reverse complement strand
AATCAAAATCCTTAATAGAATTTTCATTATCTAAAACTGCTACAGGAGGTTTATTTTCATTATAAATAATCTTATAGCCCAGTGGCTCTGCCATAAGTAGAATATCCCAAAAAACAATAGCTGCATCAAGTTCCAGATACTCAAAAGGCATCATGGTAATTTTTGATGCCAGTTCAGGATCCGTGAAAAGTTTTTTTAAAGGATGTTTTTTGCGAATTTTTTGATAATTTGGCAAGTACCTACCAGCTTGGCGCATGATCCAGACTGGGAACTTTTTCGAGTTATTTTTTTGATTAAGTGCGTCTATGAAAATTGATGATCTCAAGAAGAAATTAACCTTTGTACAATTTCATCTACTGTAAAACCAAACTCTTTAGCCAAATCCGATGCTGGCGCAGATAGACCAAAGCTTTCCATACAAATAGCTATTCCATCAGCCCCAATATATTTGTGCCAGCCTAAATCTACACCAGCTTCAATACATACTCTTTTTCCTAAATCACCTTTGATCAAGCTTTCTTTATAGCTTTTGTCTTGAGCTTCGAAAAGCTCCCAACAAACAAACGAAATAACTCTTACATCTTTTCCAAGTTTTTCTAAACTATCAGCCACATCTAATGCAAGTGACAGTTCGGAACCAGTTGCCATAATTGTAAAATCAGGCTTATTGTTTTCTTTTTTTACAATATAAGCACCTTTTTCAACCCCATCTTTTAAAGACAGCTTAGTCTCTTCTAATTCTGGCAATTTTTGTCTTGATAGAATAATTGCACTTGGGCCTTTGTACTTTAAAGCTGCAAGCCAAGACATTTTAACTTCATTATTATCAGCAGGCCTAAATACATGTAAATTTGGCATAGCTCTAAGCGATGCAACATGTTCGATTGGCTGGTGAGTAGGTCCGTCCTCTCCTAGGAAAATGGAGTCGTGAGTAAATTGATAAATAGTTGTGTATTTAGACAAAGCCGCTAAACGAATAGAATTTCGCATGTAGTCAGAGAAAGTCAAAAAGGTTCCGCAATATGGTCTTATAAGATTTATGCGAGACATTCCATTCATTATAGCCCCCATTCCAAACTCTCTAACACCAAACTTAATGTTTCTTCCTGCAAATTTTTTTGGCTCAATAACACCATAATTTTTCATCATTGTTTTATCAGATGAAGACAAATCAGCAGAGCCTCCGTAAAGTCCTGGAAGTTTATCTGCTAAAAGATTTAAAACCACATTCGAAGCTTCTCTCGTTGCTATTGGATTTTTTATAGAAAGTTCAGATAAGGCGGACTCTAAATCTGCAGGTATATTTTGAACATTCATATTCTGATATTCTTTAAAAAGCTCAGGATTTGCATTTGACCATTGCCTAAAAACATCAACCCATTTTTCTTCAGTTTCCTTGTCTTTTTGTAACTTTTGAGCAAAATAATCAATTACAGGCTGAGGAATATAAAACTCTTCTTGAGGCAGCCCCAGAGCTTCTTTAGTAGCTCTGACCTCATCTTCTCCTAGAGGAGAACCATGAGCTTTATGTGTGTCTGCCTTAGTTGGAGCTCCTTTGCCTATGATAGTATGTGCTAGGATAAAAACAGGCCTGTCTTGCTTATCTCTAATAGAAATCATTAATTTGTCGATAGCTTCAAAATCGTATGCATCAATCTCATATACATCAAAACCGTATGCTCGATACCTTGCCTTTGTATCTTCGGTCAGACATTCAAATGTTGGACCATCTAAGCAGATGTTATTACAATCATAGAATATAACCAAATTGTCTAACTGCCAATGACCTGCTAATGAAGATGCCTCAGATGCTACCCCTTCCATAATATCACCATCACTTGCAAGGCAGAAAATTTTATTATCAAAGATGGTAAACTCATCAGTATTGAACTTCTTTTCTAAAATTTTATGCCCAAGCGCAAGACCCACTGCATTGGCAAGTCCCTGCCCTAATGGACCACTTGTAACCTCAACACCTGCCGTCTCTCCATGCTCTGGATGTCCTGGTGTTTTAGAATGTAGTTGCCTGAAATTTTTAATATCTTCTAAAGACAAGTCAAACCCAGCCAAATGCAAACAAGAATAAAGCCACATTGAACCGTGTCCTGCAGATAACACCATGCGGTCTCGGTTAATCCAATGAGGATTTTTTGGATTATGTCTTAGTCCGTGTCCATATAAATAAGCTCCAATCTCAGCACAACCTAACGGAAGTCCTGGATGTCCGGAATTAGCTTTTTGGACTGCATCCATTGATAAAATTCGAATTGTATTTGCAATTTTTTCTAAATTCTTTTTTTGAGAATCATCCATTTTTTTCTAACTCCAATGAACTAAATGAACAAATTATCGTTTATTAAAAAATCATTCAAGTGAATTCCGACCTTTGCAGTTCCTAAGAGCAAAATAGCATAAAGTATCAAGTTAAAATATTTGACAAAGGGAATTAGAGTAGATTAACCTATTTGGCTGGTGAGGTGTCATATGCTATCAACTACTATAAGAAATAAATTTTTAAAATATTTTGAGAAAAATGGCCATTGTATAATTCCATCATCTTCTGTCTGTCCCATCGATGATGCCACATTGTTATTTGTTAATGCTGGGATGAATCAATTTAAAGATGTTTTTCTAGGCAAAGGAGAAAGAGACTATAAAAGAGCTACTACTACCCAAAAATGTATCCGAGTAGGAGGCAAGCATAATGATTTAGAAAATGTTGGCCATACCAAAAGACATCTTACTTTTTTTGAAATGCTCGGTAACTTTTCCTTTGGAGACTATTTCAAAAAAGAAGCGATTAAATATGCCTTTGAAGTTACCACCAATATATTTGAGTTTGATCCTAAATTTCTATGGGCTACGGTGTTTGATGATGATGATGAAGCATTTGAACTTTGGAAAGCTCACCTTCCTGAAAATAGAATCGTCAGAATGGGAGCCAAGGATAACTTTTGGTCTATGGGGAAAACAGGCCCATGTGGACCTTGTTCAGAACTTTTATACGACAAAGGGTCAAAATATTCGGATGCTGCATCTCCTTTAGATGATGTAGACGGGGAAAGATATTTAGAGTTTTGGAACCTTGTGTTTATGGAGCTTGATCAAGAAGACAATGGCACACTTTCTCCCCTACCAAAAAAAAGCATTGATACCGGAGCTGGCCTTGAAAGGGTTTTAACACTAAAACTTGGATGTGACAACGTTTTTCAAACAGACATTCTACAAGCAATTATAAAAAAGACAGAAAGCCTTACTAAAATCAAGTATCATGAAAATGACATTCACACACCTGCATTTCATGTAATCGCAGATCATATACGATCATTATCTTTTGCAATAGCAGATGGTGTAATTCCTTCAAATGTTGAAAGAGGGTATGTACTTCGGAAAATTCTAAGAAGGGCTGTTCGATATGGAAAAACTTTGGGTTTAAAAAAACCATTCTTATCATCTTTGATACCAACTTTAGTTGATTTAATGGGAAGTGACTTCAACGAATTAAAAACATCTCAAACAAGGATTCAAGACGTTATTGAAACAGAAGAAATTGCTTTTTTAAGAACTTTAGAAAGAGGTGGAAATATTTTTCAAAAAATCATTGAAAAAGCAGATAAAACAATTTCAGGGGATGATGCTTTTTTATTAAAAGATACTTATGGGTTTCCAATTGAAGAGATCTTATTAATTGCTAAGGATAGCAAAAAGAACATTGATTTAAAAAAATATGAAGAGTTGGAACAAAAAGCAAAAGAGCTATCAAGAAAATCCCAAAAAGCTACAAGTGAGCAATATGAGCATTCAATTTTTAAAGATCTTGCAGAAGCTCAAATAACAACAAAGTTTGTTGGCTATGAAAAAACTGCTTGTGATGCAAATATCTTAAAAATCATCACAGACAGTCAATCTACGGACAACTTAACTGAAGGGCAAAAAGCTACACTTATTTTAGATCAGACTCCATTTTATGCAGAAATGGGAGGCCAAGTTACTGATAAAGGTGAAATAACCGGAAGCAATTTTGTTTTTCAAGTAACCAACTGTATTAGTCCTTACCCCGGAATAATTGCGCATGTTGGGTTTTTAGAAAAAGGTGATTTTTCTGTAAATTCAAAATGTAGCGCACAAGTTGATGTTACTAGAAGGGAAAATACTGCAAAAAACCATACAGCAACCCACTTACTTCAGTTTGCCTTGAAACAGGTATTAGGAGAGCATATTAATCAAGCCGGATCATTTGTAGAAGATATTCGCTTAAGGTTTGATTTTAACCATCATAATCCTTTGACAAAAAGAGAAATAAAAGAAGTTGAGCTACTAATTAACGCAAAGATTAGATCAAACCAAAAAGTTAACACTTATGAAATCCCATATAAGGAAGCGCAAAAAAGAAAAGACATTACCCAAATTTTTGGGGAAAAGTACTCCGATTCAGTAAGAGTCGTTGATATTGACTTTTCAAAAGAGCTCTGTGGAGGTACTCATGTCAATGCTTTAGGAGACATTGGTTTCTTTAAAATCACCAAAGAGACAAGTGTAGCTGCTGGAGTTAGAAGAATTGAAGCAGTGACTGGATTTTATGCTGAGCTATTTGTTTATGATAAGCAAGACTTTATTGACTCTATTGCTACCACTTTGAAAACCGTTGAGCAAAAAATAATAGCTCGTATTGATGGTATGTTAGAAAATATTCAACAGCTGACAAAAGAAAATAAAAGCTTCAAAGAGCTTGATATGAAGCGTCAAGTAGTAAATGCGCTTAAACAAGTTGAAAAAATAAAGGGAGTTCCATTTATTTCAATTGAGACATCCATAACTTCAGATCAACTGAATGCATTTGCAAATGAAATTATGTCAGAGTTAAAATCTGGCATTTTAGCTATTGCCCTAAAGGATGGTGATAGATGCCAATTTTTAATTAAAGTAAGTGATGACTTTGTTGAAAAAAACATATTTGCAAATGACTTCATAAAAAAAATAGCCCCAATTATCCAAGGTGGTGGTGGTGGAAAGAAAAACCAGGCTCAAGCTGGTGGCAAAGATCCTAGCCAAATTCCTCAAGCATTTTCTAAGATCAAACAACTTCTAGAGGAGCTGTGAGTTTTTTTAGTCTACAAAACTCAAAAGTTGAAAAGTTTTTAAAAAGCATCTCAGATGATAAAAACCACCTCGTCGATTCTTTAACAGTTTCGATGAAGTCATTTTTAATTGCCGAGATTTTTTCAAAAACAAACAAAGATATCTTAGTTATTTGTGCTCAGAATGAAAACGACAAACTATTTTTATCATTAAATTCATTTTTCAAAGGAAAAGTGCTAGAACTTCCTTCTTGGGAAACGCTACCTGAAGAAGATATTCTTCCAAGTCACGATATTATCGGGAAACGTTTTGAGACACTTAGAAAAATAGTACTTAAAGATGAGCCTTACATAGTTTTATGTCCCTATGCGTCATTCACTCAAAAACTCCCCCCAGTTAAGAGCTTAAAAGAGCTTTTTATAAATTACAAAGTAGGACAAGAAGTTGACTTCAATTTACTTGAAAAGACTTTTGTTAATTTAGGATACAATCCAGAACCTATTGTGTCGGACAAAGGGCAGTTTGCAGTCAGAGGTGGGATTATTGATATTTTTCCAGCTCATTTGCCAGATCCATATCGAGTTGAATTTTTTGGCGACACTATTGAAAGCATTAGGACATTTGATCCTATCGGACAAAAGTCCATAGAAAAAAAGGAAAGTTTTTTACTAACTCCTGCAAATGAACATAAAATATTAAAAGAAGCTAAGTCATACATCAGCATATTAGAATACTTTGATCAGGACTTTTTTGTTGTATATGAGGATTTATTAAAAATTGAAGATGCTTATGTTCAATTAAAAAAGATAAAACAAGGAAAAAGCAATAGCTTTTCTTTTCATGAATTAATTGAAAAAAGCGCACAAAATAACACCTTGTTTTTATCTACACCCCCCATCGAAGAGCTTAGCAAAGCCGTTCCTTTAGATAAAAAGTCCGATAAAATAAGTTTTGAAATTTTTGACCATCAATTTTTGGCTAAAAAAACCACCTTGCCATTTTTGTCGCTGTCTGATTTTTTCATCTTTAGTCAAAAAGAGGATCTATATTCAATTTTATCTGAGCATTCAGAAGAAAACTTTCATGTTAACTTCCTGGTTGGAAATGAAAGGGAAAAAAGCATTATTAAAGAAAAGCTTTCCGATCCCGTGTTCAGCTATGACTTCATAAATGGATATTTAAGCGAAGGGTTTGTTATAGCCGATACATCTACTGCAATAATTTCATATGCGGACTTTACCAATCAGAAAAAAATTAGAAGGCAGAAATGGAGAAATACTTACCACTCAATAGCAAGTGAATTTCATGAATTAAAGCCTAATGATTTGGTAGTTCATTTTCATAGTGGAATTGGAAAATATCTAGGAGTTGAGAAACAAAAAATCCATGATGGAACTATAAAAGAATTCATGGTCATAGAGTTTGCTGAAAATAGTAAGTTGTATGTCCCTTTAAACCAATCTCATTTAGTTAATAGGTACATAGGCTCAGATGAAACAGCGCCAACTCTCAGTGACCTTGGATCAAAAAAGTGGCAAAAGGTCAAATTAAATGCTCAAAAGCAGATTCTAGGCTACGCCTCGGATCTGTTAGAAACCTACGCAGAAAGAGAAATCGAAGGAGGGCATGTTTTTTCTCCTGACTCAAAAACTCTTATCCAGTTTGAAGAGGACTTCCCATACATAGAAACTCCCGACCAACTAATTGCTATCAGAGAAATTAAATCTGATATGATGTCTGAAAAACCTATGGACAGGTTACTTTGTGGTGATGTTGGTTACGGTAAAACAGAAGTAGCAATGCGAGCTGCTTTTAAAGCTATAGTAGATGGTGGTAAACAAGTTGCAATCTTGGTTCCCACAACCGTATTGGCATCTCAACATTTTGACAACTTTAAAGAAAGGTTTGGATACTATCCGATCAATGTTGAAATTATTTCTAGGTTTCAAACACCAAAACAAGTGAAGGAAATACTTCAAAAGGTAAAAGAAAACAAAGTCGATATTCTAATTGGAACTCATAGAATCCTTTCAAAGGATGTTTTTTTTAACAACTTAGGCCTGATTATCATAGACGAAGAACAAAGATTTGGCGTAAGGGCAAAAGAACATTTAAAGCGATTAAAAAAGGGAGTAGATTGTTTAGCATTATCTGCAACTCCAATCCCCAGAACCCTCTATATGTCACTTATTAATATTCGTGATATGTCAGTAATTAACACCCCTCCTCAAGACCGCCTCCCAATCAAGATAATTGTAGCTGAAAGGGATGATGAAATTATAAAAAACGCCCTTCTTAGAGAAATTGCGCGAGGAGGACAAGCCTTTTTTATTCATAATCGAGTCGATTCCATTTACCTACAGTCTGAGATGATCAAAAAACTAGTCCCGGATGCAAAAATTGCAGTAGTCCATGGGCAAATGACAAGCGATGAAATTGATCAAGCGTTCCATAGTTTCAAACTTGGGCAAACTCAAGTTTTAATAGCCACAACAATTATTGAAAGTGGGATAGATATCCCAAATTCAAATACTATTATTGTTGATAGAGCAGATACTTATGGACTTGCAGATCTATACCAATTAAAGGGAAGGGTTGGAAGATGGAACAAGTCTGCTTTTGCATATTTTCTAGTCCCTAAAAGCAGAAGTATCTCTGAAATAGCAAAAAAAAGACTTAATGCCTTAGTTGAAGCTGGTGGATATGGGGGTGGGATGAAAGTCGCTATGAGAGATTTACAGATCAGAGGAGCTGGAGATATCTTAGGAGTTAAACAATCAGGACAGGTATCTGCTATTGGATTCCACCTTTACTGTAAGTTATTGAAAAAAACAGTAACTGCCTTAAAAGAAAAAAAACCTGTGACTTTTATTGAGACAAAAATGGAGTTCCCTTTTCCTGCCAATATTCCTGAAAGTTACATTTCACAAGCTTCAATTCGGATGGAATTATACCATCGGTTTGGAGATGCGGTTAATTTCCTTGAACTTGATAATTTGATTAAAGAAATAAAAGACCGCTTTGGAAAATATCCATTAGAAGTAAAATGGCTCTATCATTTGTCAAAAGTTAGACTTTTTGCTTCTAACAATCAGTTTCTATATATTAAGTTTGGCAAATTTACACTCCAAGCTAAGCAGCAAATAGAGAAAAAGAGCATTGAAAAACAGATTCCCCATAGCCGAAACTTTAAAGACCCACAAAAGCTAGAAGAAGAAGTTATTCAGTCATTGAAAGATAATTTTCAAATTAGAATAACAAATTTATAAGATTGTAAAGATTGGAACTAAGGCTCCCCCGCTTAAAATTGTCGCAGCCACAAATCCAACAATAGATGCAATTTTAACTAGAATCAGAATCAAATTATTCCTAATTTCAGCAGATATTCCACTTTGAATCTCTTTAACCAAGTCCTTTGCTAGTTCTTTTTCAGGTAAACAGCGATTAAGATCATTTAATGCATCTTTTACATTTTTTCTAAAAGACTCTGCAGCTTTTTTCCCAATTCTCTTTTCTAATTTTTTATACTTGATAAGCATCAGATCATCAACTCTCTTATCAATTCTTTCTTTCATTAATTTTGGATCTTTTCTCAATTTTTCATTTAAGCTTAACTCTGATTTTATTAAATCTTTCTCATTATCAGTTATCTGTAGTTGTTTTAATAAAAATTTAAGTGATGCTTCTAACTTTCTAGTATCATTTAAATCACTATCATTTGCAATGAACTGTCTAAATTCTTTTTTAAACTCCCTAGTTATTAGTGTCTGCGATGATTTTTTACTAATATCAATTAAGTAACTAATTCCGTAAAAAGGAAGTGCCAAAATAGATGTTCCAAAAGATACAGCAGCTTCTACCGCAAATTTTGACATTACAAAAAAAATGCCGCCAATAGTTGCAAAGATATTGATAGCAATATTTGAAATTTGACAGTCAATACTTTCTCTATCTTTCGTTTTATTCGCTATGCTATAGTCACTCAAATTCTGCTTAATTGTAATTAAGCTGCTAAGAGGAAACCCCATAATAGCATAGTTCAGCCCTTCATTTAGAGAACTTGACTCTTCTATACCCAATAAATTGGTATTAGTATTTGCAAGCTGAATTGAAAAAGCCCCCCATCCTACAATACTTGACAAGATGGAAAAAACTTTAGCAATTTTATTTGCATTTGTAGGAGGTTTAGATAACCTCTTTTCTAAATTATCTAGAAAATGAAGCTCCGAATTCAGTCGAATAGGGGGGAAATAATCCTTAATCCGACTAGAAATGGTTCTTCCAGTCTCGTTAAAAAACGACTGATTGAAATTACTAGGACTTGATTGTATTGATTGTACAGCCATTAAAAGACACCTTGTTCAAGTATATTATATCACAATAAATATTTTAAATAAAGTTTTTATTATTTTCTTTAATAAGTGATTATTAATTATTTACATATTCGATTAATTTGATTAAATTTCAAACCCTTGATAACCAGATGTTTATCATTTGCTCTTTCTATGCAAAATTTGTCAAATAACTAAAATTAAACTCTCTAAATGTTAATAACCAAGTAATTAATCTTTTTTAACATCTCGATAATACGCACCTTTGATTCTTTTTTTTACCATCTCTGATGCAGATTTGATGATTTTGATACCAAGCTCAACGTGTTCTTTAGCATAAGTATCAAAGACATATTGGGAAGCTTGTTTTGTTTTCACCTCTTTCAAAGGCAAATCTGATATCAATAAAAGCGATCCAAGCGTGAACTTTCTTTTGTAGCTTGCTGCAAATAATGTAGCGCATTCCATTTCGATTCCTTGGGCTTTAGTTGATTTCAGTCTTTCGATAAAACTTTCCTTAAATTCCCAAAAACGCATATTAGTCGTGTATGTGATGCCAATATGATAAGATTTCTTTTCTTCTTCCATGACATTAGTTACCGCCTTTTGCATTAAAAAATTAGCAAGCGCTGGAACTTCGATTGGAAAATAATAATCAGATGTACCTTCGGCTCTGATACTTGCTACTGGGACTAAATAATCCCCTACTTGATATCTACGCCTTAGACCACCGCACATTCCTAAAAAAATAGCTGTCTTAAATGGTAAAAAAGAACAGGTATCTATTGTCAAAGCAGCTGCTGGGGAGCCTATTTTAAAATCCAATATACTGATATTTTCATCTTTGCTATGAGCTACTTTGAACATCGATCCTTCTTGTATTTTAGCATTTTTTGTCTCTGCAAAATACTGTACATATTTGGGAAAATTGGTAAGTATTAAATGATCTTGAAACTCTGATGCATCACAGCCTGCATATCTTTCTAATGTTTCTTTTGCAATTTGCTCTTCTGTTTCAGACATAAAATTATTTATGATATTTTTTTTAGATATACATTAATTCTATTTTCTAAAGAAACACTTTCAATTGAAAAATAAAAAAGATCTCTTTTAGAATCAAAAATACAAAATATAGCAGGAAAGATAATGGCACAGATCTCAACTAACGACCTTCGTGGTGGAATGAAAGTCGAAATTGAAAAAGACCCTTATACAGTTGTAAGCAATGAATTTGTAAAGCCGGGTAAGGGACAAGCATTTAACCGCATTAAATTAAAACATTTGATGACAGGAAGAGTGATAGAAAAAACATATAAAACAAATGAAAAACTTGAACTTGCAGATGTTGCAGAACAAAAAATGCGACTTCTATACCTTGAACAAGATGCAGCAGTTTTTATGGATGATGATTCTTACGAACAGGTAAATGTAGCTTTTGATGTGATTAAAGAAAACAAACAGTGGTTGAAAGAAGAAACTTTATTCGATTTAATTTTTTACAATGGGAATGCTGTTGATTTGATTCCCCCTACCTTTATGGAATTGAAGATAACTGAAACATCACCAGGCGTGAGAGGCGATACTGCATCAGGTAGAGTCTTAAAGCCTGCCACACTAGAAACTGGAGCTAAAGTCCAAGTTCCTATTTTCATTGAAGAAGGCGAGACTATAAAAGTTGATACAAGAACCTGTGAGTATGTATCTCGAGTTTAAAGACACAATTACCTCCAAAATTGAGTTTTTAGAGCTGCGAGCTTTAGCTTTTCAAAAAGTTCGCAGCTTTTTTTATCATAGAGATTATGTTGAAGTTGACACCCCCTCTATTGTCAAATCTCCAGCCATCGATCAACATATCGACAGCTTTGAAGTTGAAAAGCAATACTACCTACACACCTCTCCTGAGTATCTGATGAAAAGGCTTTTA
>Ga0066639_10004901_pt1 | contig 11339 bp, 9 predicted proteins | sample CryGeyCG2114_010_2_FD_59504 | JGI IMG/M metagenome (GOLD analysis project Ga0066639, IMG submission 59504) | Groundwater microbial communities from aquifer - Crystal Geyser CG10_big_fil_rev_8/21/14_0.10 | ecosystem: Environmental > Aquatic > Deep subsurface > Groundwater | place: USA: Utah... | reverse complement strand
GATATGCAACGAGCGATCTATTTGCAACAAAAGCAGCAGCAGCTCCAAGAGGCTTACAAGAAAAATTTGCTCGGCATCGTAGAAAATTATGCCAACAGCCAGGCTCCTTTAAGCCAGGAAAAAGTTACTGAACTGGAGAACCGGCTGTTAGCGCTATCGGTACCGGCCGACTTGCAGGATCTGCATTTTCAGTTAATTACCGCCTTGGAGAATTTTGGTTCTGCTCCGCCGGTTAAACAAGAAACGCGCCAACGGTTGCAAGAACTCTTTCAGCAGTATAGCTGGCTGACTTCGTCGTTCACTTTTTTCATATTAAATAATTATTGATTTTTAATGGCCCCATTGCGTCGTTTCTTAATTATTTTGTCCTTTTTATTGATCACGGGATTACTGCTGTTTGTAGTTTTTAAAAACAGTTATTTTTATTTAGTGATAACTGTTTGTTTGTTTTTATCCTTTTTGCTGACTTATATTTTAATCGTTAAATCGGTAAAAAGCTGGCCAGTCAGATTGGTTCATTCATTTTTTTCCCCTTTACTTTTAGGCAGCGGCGTATTCTATCTGGTTTTTGTTGAAGATTCATTGATCAAAGTTATTATTGCCGTCCTAGCCAGTGCTCTATTCTTGGTTTATTTAAATAAGTTAGAGAATCAATTCTTTAGCCAGTCGCCTAGGCCGGCGGAGCAGCAAAATCAGTTACTGATTTTTTTGGAGACGGTAGCTTCATTCTTTATTGCCGCCGGTTTTTTTGGCTTAAGAGATTTTTTAAACATTTCCATCGGCTGGCTGGCCCTATTTTTCTTTGTGATTTTTGCGGTCTTGATCCAATATTGTTTTTTTTATCAAGATAAGCCCAAGCTCAATCGGCTGCTGTATAATTTAGTGATCACCTTGATTTTACTGCAGTTATTTTGGGCAACAGCGATATTACCTTTGGTTTACTACCTCAAAGGTTTAATTATCAGCTTTTTCTATCTTATCATTATGGAGTCGGTTATTGGCACTTCAGCCAGCTTGAGTAAAAAGGCAATTCGCAATTATTTGATTGTTTTTTTAATAGTCCTGCTTGCTTTGTTATATACCTCAAGGTGGTTTTAGAACCTATCTCAAAAATAATCTTTGCCTGGCTTTTTGTAAATTTTGGCTGCAAATTATTCAAAACTCGTCGGAATATTAATAATATTCCTCCTCATCTTTCATAATTTTCGCTCAAAATTTCCTAAAAAGCGTCTAAAAGCTATTTTTGAGATAGGTTCTAGTCAGGCCGGTGTGGATTTCATTATTTTAGTAAAATAGTCTATAATATATTCAATGCCCAAGGAAGATAAAAAAAATAAAAACGCCGATGCTTTAAAAGAGATTTATCAGCAGGATATTCAAGCACCGGTGCAAATTGAACGCCACACCGATTTAAAGTTCATCTTGCTTTATTTGATTATTTCTCTGCTCGGTGGCTTTGTCGGGGCTTTGGTTAAAGAGTCGTTAATCGGTGACCAAACACCGGGCCCGGCGGCCAACTTGAATCAGAGTAATAATGCCCAAGTGTTGGATTTGGAATTCTTGCTTTCCAAAGAAGACCAGCAGTACAATGCCGTTTTGACCCAACTGAAAAGTCAGGTGGTCGGGTTTTATAAAAAAAAGACCGGCAGCGATATTTTAGACGCCATTTATTTGGAGAAGGACTTTTTAGGCAGCGGCATTATTGTGACTAGTGATGGCTGGTTGCTTACTCATAAACAAGTGGTGGCTGGCGAAGATTATGTGATTGTGACTGCCGATAAAAAAGTGCTGGAGCCCTTAAAAGAGGTTATTGACGACTTTAACAATATTGTTTTGGTTCAGGTGGGGGCGCAAGGCCTGTCGCCCGTTAAATTTGCCGATCTGGATTATTTACAAGTAGCCAATCCGTTACTGGCGGTCCGTTATTCTGCCCAGAATCACGGTTCCGACATTGTTAAAACTTCAATTCAAAGGTTTGCTTATCATGACCAGGTTAAGCCGGAGGACTTTTTGTTGGCCACGGAAAAAATTGATCATTATCTAAAAATTGCCGATGATTTTGACCTGGTCTATAATGGCGCGGCGCTGTTTAACGAGAATAGCGAGGTGGCTGGTCTGATGTTTGAATCTGGCCGGGATCAAATCCGGTTGGCGGTGCCGGGCTATTACCTTAAATCTACCGTCAGTGATTTTCTTTTTTCCTCGGCCGAAGTTGTTCGGAGCAGTTTAGGCGTCCACTACATTGATTTATCCGAATCGTTGGGGCTGGCTGAAGATGTGACTGAAGGCCGGACCAAAGGTGCCGTTATTTTAGGCGATCTTAACGCTAAAGTTCCTGCGGTTGCCACCGGCAGCGCTGCGGCAGAAGCCGGTCTCAAGGCAGGCGATATCGTATTGAAGGTTAATAATGAAGAGGTTAACGAAAAAGATTCCTTAACTAAATTAGTCCAAGATTATACGCCGGGACAGGAAATCACTTTAACCGTTTTAAGAGCAGGACAGGAGATTGAGGTGAAGGTGATTTTAGGGTCAATGTAGTGTTAATAACTAGTAATCAGTAATTGGTAATTAGGCCGTTTTCTAACGGTTTTTTTATTAATATTGACTTTCGGTTTATTTTCGGTATATAATAAGAATATAAAAAGGGTGCTTGTGGATAAGTTTTATAACATTAATAACATTAGAACATTAGAGCATTATAATATTGGAACACCTTAACAAATGTTCTTATGTTCAAATGCTCTCATGCTCCCATAATCAAAAATATATGGACAAACTCACTAAACGTCAAAAAGAAATTTTAGATTTCATCACTTATTACCTCAAAGATCATGGTTACGCCCCCAGTTATATGGAAATCGCCGAGCAGTTTGGCATTTCTTCGCCGGCGACGGTGCATCAGCATGTTAAAGCGCTGGAAGAAAAGGGTTATTTAAAGGCGGAAAAAAATCAAAAAAGGGCTTTGGAGCCGGTGCTGCTTTCTCATTACCGCGATTCAACGGTGGTGGATTTGCCTTTGGTCGGCTTGATTACTGCCGGTGACCCCATAGAAGCGGTGGCCGAACAGGAAACCATAGCCGTTCCTTCGGACTTTGTCAGAGATTCGGAAAACTCTTACGTTTTAAAGGTTAAAGGTCAATCTATGATTGATGAAGGCATCTGGGACGGCGACTATGTCATCGTAGAACGCAACCATAGCCCCAAAAGCGGCGATGTGGTAGTGGCGCTGTTAGATAACGCCTATGCCACTTTGAAGAAGTTTTATCGCGAAAAAGACAGCATTCGTCTGCAACCGGCCAATCCTTCTATGAAGCCGATTTATGTCAAAGATCCTTTAATTCAAGGGGTGGTAAGAGCCGTTATCCGTAAGTTTGCTGCTGCGTAGTATGTACGATGATATTAATGAACCCATTGAAGTCGTTGTCAGTTTTAAAAAAGGCGGCGTGGTGCCTAAATTTTTTCGTTGGCGCCATAAAATATATAAGGTGTCCGACGTCCATTTAGTTCACACCTCGCACTTAGGCAATCAGTTGTTATACCATTTTTCCGTAACGGATAGAACTAACTATTTTCAGCTGGTTTTTAACCCTTTTAATTTAACCTGGATTCTGGCCACTTTGTATAATAGTTGAATTGGTAATCGGTAATTGGTGATAATTTTAGGATAAGTAATTCCTAATTTTTAATTAAAACAGACCCCACCATAGCTTATTGGTGGGGTCATGAGAAAAGACCAGTGTGTTTTCCTTTGGTCAGAATGAATACGGCTCTTAACAGCCAGGCGAAGAATGTACCTATTTTTGGTAGGCAGATCAGTACAAGGACCCGAGTATAGGAGGAATTGGCACTGGTGATTTATACCAAGGATTATCATACCGCTGGAAATGATGATAAGTGCAGTTTGCAGGGTGGCCCGGGTCAATGGTTTGTTTCTGTGGAATCTATGGCCCAAACTTTCAATTTTAGCCCGAATCCACGATGAAGTCAGATGTGCGGCCAGTGCTCCTGTTACTAAGAGGCTGAGCCAGACAACATGATGTGAGGTAATATAACCCAGAAGGCCTAGAAAGAAGCAAATGTCGCTGATTCTGTCAGCGGCCGGGTCTAGAAAATATCCTAGTGCCTGCCGTGACTGTGACCGCCTTGGTAATCGACGGGCCAGTTCGCCATCAAGTATGTCACACAACCCATTCAATAAGATAAAACAAATTGCTTTTGACCAGCTGCCTGTACCTAAGGATATGCCCGCGGCTACGGCGAATAGCATGCCCAATGCGGTTAAATAGTTAGGATCGACATTAAATCTAACTAATAAAGAAGATAATGGTGATAGCAGTTTCGCAGTGAATTTATGTACCTTGGTAGAAGGGAAATCGTTGTGGCGTAAAAGAGCACTCATTATTTACCTCTTTTTAAAGAACGTTATTTTATTATTATAAGTTACCGTTTTAGTTGATGTTCTGTCAAGTGTTTATATTAGAAATTTAGTTATGCAGCACATTATTTTGCACTTAGACATGAATTCCTACTTTGCTTCGGTGGAACAGCAGGCCAATCCTTTTTTAAGGAACAAGCCAGTTGGCGTTTGCGCTTATTTACCCCGCACCCAGCCGTTCGCGAGCGGCCGGATGCGGGGTTTATCGGCTAATGGCTGTATTATTGCTTCTTCCATAGAAGCCAAAAAGCTAGGCATTAAAACGGCTTTTCGCGTTAATCAGGCCAGAAAAATTTGTCCCAGCATTATTTTAATTGAAAACGACCCTAATAAATACCGGACGGTGGCCAGCCGGCTTTTTAGAATTATGTCTGGTTACAGCGCCGCTTTTGAGCCCTACAGTATTGACGAGGCCTTTTTGGATTTAACCGGGCCGGCTAAAGATTTTAGTCAGGCCGCCACGATCGCGGCTGAAATCCGTCAGCGGATTAAGCAGGAGCTCGGTTCGTGGCTTAAGTGTGCTATAGGTATTTCTTACACCAAGTTTTTGGCTAAATTTTGTTCCGATACAGCGGCCGTAGATCAAACCAAAATTTTTCAAAATACCGACAGCTTTGAAGAATTATACCGGGCGGCCAAATTGACTGATGCCTGGGGTATCGGTTATCGCTTGGCCAAGCGATTGAACGATTTGGGCATTGATAGTCTATTGGCATTAAAAAATCGTAATCCACAAAATTTAATCCAGGCGCTGGGGCGGCCCGGTTATTTTTTATGGGCCAAGGTCAACGGTCTGGAAATTGAGCATTTTAAGACCGGCAAGGAGCTACTAAGTAAATCCATTGGCCATTCTTATTGTTTGCCGAAAAAGACCACTGATAAAAAATACCTTTCGGCAATACTGTTTAAATTGGTGGAAAAAATTGGTCGGCGGCTGCGCGCCCATAATCAGACGGCCCATGGTATTTATTTGCATTGGTCTTACGAGGTAAAGTATGAGCCGTTTGGTAAAAGTTTTAAATTAAAATCCCCTGTTTTTTCCACAGAGGAAATTTTTCAAGAAGTTAATGAAATACTTCAGCGGACAGAGCTGATCGGCAGAGTCGGCATGCTGGCCGTCAGCGTTTTTAGCTTAAGTCCGTTAGTTAATCAGTTAAGCATATTTCCATTGAAAGACTACGGATTAGTAAGAGCAGTGGACAAAATAAATAGCCGTTACGGCGATCAGTCAGTTTACCGAGGAAAGTTGTGGCAGACAGCCAAGTTTGCTAGAGATCGGATTGGTTTTCGGAAACTTGATGGTCTTTTTTATCAACTTCCGGATTAGTAGTGACCAGTTCGGCCAGCTGGGGGCTGGGACTGTATTTTTTGTTGTGGATGCGCCATCTTTCCACAAACTGACCTAGGCCGCGGTTTTGTAATCGGTTATGGCGTCTGGTGGATTTTTGCGACCACGCCAGCAAACTCTCAAAGTTGATTTTATACCGACCTCGAGTAATAATATATAGAACTTCATTATTTTTTATGGCCAGCCTGATGGTCTTGGAAGATACGCCAAATAATCGTTCAGCTTCACTGACCGATACTCTTATAGGCAAATTTTGTTTATTATTTGTTATTGTTGACATATAATTACTTTTTTGTTGTAATAAAGCAATGTATTAAATTATAGAATATTCTATACTATAAAAATTTTAAATTCTAAACTACTCTATAACTTGCTATAATATTAGTATATGATTGAATTTTGAGTTTGTCAAACTTTTTTTTATAATCGCTAAATATCATAGACAAATATGCCAAGTTATAATATAATAGCATTTGTAACATTTTGACTAATTTTACGTCTAATATAATGAGAAAGCCAATTGACAACGCAAGAATACTGGCTATAAAAGCCAAGCAAGGTGACTCCGGGGCCTTTACATTGTTGTTTGATAATTACTCAAAAAAAATTTATCGCTTTGTCTATTACAAAGTTTCCAATAAAGAAACGGCCGAGGACTTAACCAGTCAGTGTTTTTTAAAAGTATGGGAGCAGATTTCTGCCGGTGCCAAAATAAAGCATTTTCAGGCGTTTATCTATCAAATTGCCAGAAATCTAGTCATTGATTATTACCGCTCCCGCCAAAGAGAAGAACTGCCATTAATTTATCAGGTAGATTCAGGCGAGACCGATAAACTGCAGTTTAAACCGGACGAAAATTTAGACATCAAACAGCTGGAAAGTCTACTCCTGAATATAAAAGGAGACGTTCGTGAAATTGTCTTATTGCGATTTGTTGAAGAACTAAGTATTAAAGAAATCGCTAAAATTACCGGTAAATCTTCCGGCAATATCAGAGTGATTATCCACCGGGCCGTCAAAGAACTAAATAAATACTTTATTTAAGCAGCATGGCTGAAAATATATTAAATCAATTCAAGAAACTTCAAGAAGAAATCGGGCCGTCCGCAGAATGGACGGAAAAAACCCGTAATTTTTTATTTGCCAAGGTGGAGCAAGATACTTTAATTCAAGAGACATCAATTTTTGACCATTTGAGATTATTTTTGAATGTTGGAGCCAGGCGATTTTCCGTTGTGTCGGTAAGAGTTGCCGTCATATTGGTGACCGTTGGACTGATCGGCAGCGCCGGCATGTTTGCCCAGGCCGAAGCCAATCCTAAAACTCTTTTATATAGCGTTAAAAGAGCCATTGAAAAGATTGAGTTTGTTTTGGCCGTTTCGCCAGCCAGCGAAACTAAAGTTTATCTTAAACACGCCACTAAAAGAAAGGATGAAGCGCTAAAATTAGCCCAAAAGTCCGATTTTACCGCGTCAGAAAAAGATTCCAGCATTGATTCGGCCATTAAATCCATGGAAAAGGATATTAACGCGGCCCAGGATTCTTTGGCCATTATCAACGCTTCCAAGGAACAGGGAGAAGAAACAGCCGTTTTGGCTAAAGAAATCACCAACTCGGTTAAAGAGAATATGCAGGCCTTAGACCAAGTTCAGCAGATTGTTGGGTCAGAAGGCGTAGATGCCACGGTGGCCGAAGCTAAAAATACCATGGAAGAGGCAGAAAGCGCTTCTTTGGAGTTTTTACTAAGCTCTGGCACTGCTGTTATTTCCGAAGACGAGTTAAAAGAAATTATCAATAATAAAATTCAGCGAGCCACCGAAAAAATCAACCAGCTTAACGCGGTCATTGCCGGGGTTGATCTTAATAAGGTTATTATCGTTAAAGAGGTTAGCCTGGGCACGCTGAATATTAAAACCAGATTAAATATAGCCGAAGTAGTCAATCAGGCACAGAGTAAAGCCAATGAGGCGCAAAATGCTTTGGATCAGGCCAAGTCAACGCTGACAGAAAATGATTTTTCCGGCGTTTTAGAAGATATTAAAGCAAGTTACGAGCTGTTTAATCAAGCAAAAAGAGAACTGGCTAAGGTGCTAGAAAAAGAAGAGATATCCGAAGAAGAATCGGCAACCCCAGAATCTTCTCTGGAATCTTCTAATGATAATAATGAATCTGGAAAATCAACCTTTGATCAGCCGGGGAGTAGTGGGGCTAGTTCTACCAGCGAAACAACGCCCGAAGCGCTTAATCAGCCAGTTGGCGCTGGCAATGTTGTTCGGTCGGCCGCGAATTTAGAATCGGGAAACAATTATATTAAATAATAGTGTGGATATCTTTTTGACAAAGAGTCGTTGTTATTTTATAATTTAATAATTATAAACTCGCCCCGCATAGCGGGGCGAGGTCAAGTTTGCTTTGAATACATCAAAATAGACTTGATTTAGTTTTATTAATTCAATGCCCGGGTAATAATTTTAATTAAACTTGGGCTTGAAATATCATTGAAACTTAAATTGCTTATTGAGGTATTGGCTTGTGTCCGCCGTCCGCCGTTTTTAAAAAGCGGCTGATCCGGACATAAGTCAATTGTTGATCCATTGTATGGAGCTTCAATTCTGTCAGTTTAAGTTAGATGATTGATTAACACCCGCTTTTCAGCATTTTTCCAAGCTTTTTAAGCGATGGCTCATGAATAGTGTTTACCAAAGGTCGGGGCAAATTCGCCGGTAAATACGGGCATGAATTACAGCCACGTTTAGAAACGGAAAAATCAAAAAGCGGGATAACAAAGGAGAAAATTAAATGAGTAATTTAATCAAGAAGTCATTCCTTATTTCCATGGTGGCTTTGACGGCCATGTGGGGAACTTTTGGCGTGGTCAGCCCGGCAGCGGCTAACGTTGCTGTGGCCGGCGACCTGATCAAGAGCACTTCTTCACCGGCTGTCTATTACTTGGATTCTGCTAATGTCAAGCATCCATTTCACCATGAGAGAGAATATATGACTTGGTATGACAATTTCAACGGCGTGAAAACCATTCCGACCGATGAAATGGTCAGTTATACCTTGGGTTCAACCATTGTGGTTAGACCCGGTTCAAGAATGGTTCAATATGTGGAAGTTTTGGGCGATGGCACCTGGAATGTAGCTAACACTCCAGAAGTTTATGCCGTTGGCGCCGATGGAACTTTGCATCATTTGGATTCAGCCGCAACGGCCGTTGCCTTTTATGGAGCCAATTGGGAAAGCATGATTGTGCCTCTCCCCAACTATTTGGCGGCCAACTACACCACGGGCGCTGCTTTAACCAGCAGTTCCAATTATCCGACCGGCACCTTAGTCAAGGAATCTGGCTCCGCCCAGGTTTATTACATTGACGGTTCCAGCAAACGCCCGGTTACCGATGCTGGCATGACCGGCAACAGATTTAACAGCGACTTTGTGGTAACCGCTTCCAGTGTGTCCGGTTATACTGACGGCACTTCCATAACCGCCGAAGAAGAAGCAATTTCCCAACCAATAGCCGGCGAAAGCAATTTGCCGGGTGGCTCGGGCTTGACGGTAGGTTTGTCTTCCAGCAGTCCAGGAGCACAAGTTGTGCCTTTGTCTGCTACCAATGTCTCATTGATGAAGTTTAACTTAACTGCTTCTTCAGATGGAGCCGTTACTGTTGACTCTATCTATATTAAGAGGTTGGGCGTTGGCGCGACTACCGACTTTGCTTATCTGTATCTTTACGAAGGCGCCGACCGGCTGACCAATGGTAAGACAATAAACAGCACTACTCATAAAGTGCAGTTTACCAATTTGGCTTTCAGCATATCGGCCGGTACGACCAAAACTATTACTTTAAGCGCTGATATTTCCACCGGCACGGCCGGCGATGTCAGCTACTTCCAGATTGAGGCGGCTGATATTTCTACCACCGCTACCGTTAACGGTTCTTTCCCAGTCCTCAGCGACACCGTTACTTTAGGTTCTACTACAGCGGGTAGCGTTAAGGTTGACAAAGACGGCACCTTGTCTAACCCATCCGTGGGTCAGGAAAATGTCAAAATTGCCCAGTTCAAGATGACTGCGGGCACGCCCGAAAACTTGAACATCAACAGAATTACCTTGTACGAAGCGGGCACCTTAAACAACAATTACCTGACCGATTTAAAGCTGTATCAAAACACCACTTTATTGGCCAGCGCTGCCAGCGTCAGTTCCAAGGGTTATGTGGTCTTTGATCTAAGCGCCAGTCCGTATGTCTTGGCAAAAGGCACTAACAGGATTTTCCATGTTACGGCCACTATTGGCACTTCGGCCAGAAATGCCGATACCATTAGAACCTATGTTGACCAGACTACTGATATTTATGCTATTGGCGCTTCTTATGGCTATGGCGCTTCAGTGGATATTGGTGCTACTTCTGGTCTTTATGACGGCACTGCCAGTACCAAATACTCGGAAGTTACTGTCCAAGGCGGCCAGATTACCGTGGCTATGAACGGCCCGGACAGCGGCACTTTGGCAGTCGGTTCTGATGAAGCAGTTCTATTGAAGTTCGGCATTACTTCCGCTGTTAATGCAGAAATTAGGGCAATGAGAATTGAACTGCATAAAACCTCAACCGATTTAGACACCGATACCGGTTCTGACTGCGCCTCCGGCACCGATTATATTGCCAACGTTAAAGTGGTTGATGTTGATAACGGCGAAAGCACTTCGGCCGTAAATTGCGGCAGCTTTAGTGAAATAAGCGGTTCTAACAATGGTTTGCAATATGGCTATACCGATTATTTTACGCTGACTGCGGGCCAAACCAGAAACTTTGAGGTTAAAGCCGATTTCAACGCCAGTTTAACGGCCGGTACCTACTATGCCACTTTAGGCAGCAGCCTTACCACTTTCTACACCTTTAGTTCCACTGCCATTAAGAACACCGACAACAACCAGTATGTTACTGATATTGTGCCTTCCACCTTTACCCAGGGCAATAATCAGACGGTGTCCTCAGCCGGTTTATACGTTTCGGCCTCTAGCAATGCGGTCGGTATATCGGTCATTCAGGGCGATCAAGACGTTACTTTGGCTAAATTCGCCTTGCAGGCCCTAGAGGGCTCGGACATCACCATTTCTGGCATGTCCATCTATGGCTATGTTGACGGCGATGGCGCTGGTGGTACCAGTACCGTAATGTCTTTAGCTTACAGCGACGATGTGCAAGAAGCGGGTATGGCAGCCGTTGGCAATGTTTATGTCAACAACCTGGTTGAAAATTTAAGGATTTACGACCTTACTGCCGATCCTAGCATGGAGCACAACCTTAACAGCACCATAGAATCGTTTGCTTCCACGACCGGCTTGGCCACTTTCTCTAATATCAACTGGACCATTCCAGCGGGCCAAACTCATATTTTGGCCGTGGTTGGCGATGTAACCAACACCGCTTTCTCCAATGGAGATACCGGCGCTAACGGCACCGTGGGTATGGAAAAGTATGTTAAGGTAAACTTTGGCACTAATGCCGGCATTACGGCAGTTGATGAAGACAGCAATACCGTTACTATGTTG
>Ga0066639_10004898_pt1 | contig 11345 bp, 15 predicted proteins | sample CryGeyCG2114_010_2_FD_59504 | JGI IMG/M metagenome (GOLD analysis project Ga0066639, IMG submission 59504) | Groundwater microbial communities from aquifer - Crystal Geyser CG10_big_fil_rev_8/21/14_0.10 | ecosystem: Environmental > Aquatic > Deep subsurface > Groundwater | place: USA: Utah... | reverse complement strand
TGAGCAGGAAGCATTACATTTTCAATAACTGTGAACTTTTCAATTAAGTTAAATTGCTGAAAGACAAACCCCACTTTTTGATTACGAAGAATTGAAATTTTATCATCAGACAATTTTGAAACATCACTACCAAACAGATTTATATTTCCAGAGGTTGGCTTATCAAGAAGCCCAATTATGTGCATCAGTGTTGACTTTCCACTTCCAGATGGGCCCAAAATCCCAACATATTCTTTCTTTTTTATATGAACATTGGCGTGCCTTAGCGCTTCAACCTTTACATCACCAAGATAGTAAGTTTTACAAACATTCTGAAGCTTAATCATAAACAGTTTGACCCTCAGTTAAATCACCCTTAACCTCAACTCTCTCTTCTCCCTCTATACCGATTTCCACATAGACTTTCTTTTTCCCTTCGTCAACAAGCACATATTTATCACTATTTTCAGACTTCACAAAACCAGTTGGAACATATAAAACATCCTGGGCTTCTGAAAGAGTAAAACTCGCATCTCCGGTCATCCCAATTCCGTACGTAAATCCGCCCAAATTAATATCGTCAAACTTAACTTTCACTTCATAAACAGTTCCAACTTCCCCTGCCATTGGAGTCAAACCAATCTGGTCGATTACGCCCGTGAACTCCTTATCCGACAAAGAATCTAGTACAATTTTAACTTTTTGACTAACATGCAGATTAACAACCTCTGTTTGATCAGCTGTAACACTGAAGAAAATTGTTTCGGGGTTTAATAACTCAAATTGTTTTTCGGTGTAAATAGTAAAAGCCCCAACATAAGGATTGGTGACTTTTGTAACTATTCCCGCGAAGGGTGCGTACAAAGAAGCTCCTTTTAGATTTCGTTCTGCCGCGATGACTGCTTCATAGTAATAGTCTTTTGTGGCCTCAGCTGTAGTTCTTGTGTCTTTTTGAGCATAAGTCTCATCACTGTCATGATCTTTTACTTGATCGTGGACATTTTCAACAGTTGCCTCATATTTTCTTAAATTGGCTTGAGCTTGTTGATAGGCAGAATTTAGCGTTGTTGTATCGAGTTTCCCCAGAAGAGTTCCTTTTTTGACTTCTTGCCCCTCAGTTACACCAATATAGACAAGTTTTCCAGAAGTCTCAAAACCCAAATTCGCGTGCTCAGTTGCCTTTATCTCGCCTGTTAATACTAAGTCCTCTTGAACGACACCTCTTTCAACAGTAGCCTCTTTAAGATCTCCGTTTTGCTTATTGATTAAAAATCTCCATGCCAAAAAAGCACCCACCAAAATAACTAAGACAACTACACGTCTTCTTGTTACTTTAATGAATTTTCTTATACCTTTTCTCTTTTCGTTTTCCTTTTCTTTCTCCATTAAAAAATTCTCAACACTAAGCCGTAATTATACGCCAACTTATTATTTTTTACTAGATTTTGAGCCACAAACCTTACACTCTGACTTGTGAGTTGAAAAAGTATAAACCGCAGAAAGGCCAACCAATATATACACCAATTGCGTCAACATTGATCCTACACCAAATAGTTCTGTGACTAGGTTAACTCCAAACAAGCCAACCAACCCCCAATTAAGTCCTCCTACCCAAAGCAGCAAAAACGCTAGCATGTGAAGTGTTTTTTTATTCATTCATTCTCACCCCCACTCTAAAATAATTATACACATTTTTAATTAATTTTTGGTAAACTTCAAAGGTGTCGAGGATTCATTTCAAAAAAATCTTACTAGTAGCCTTTTTTGGCCTGCTTTTTGCTGTCTCATTTTTCAGCAGCTATTTATACTTTAGCTATAAAAATATTGTAGTGAAATCGATCCCCAACGAAGACACCACTTCACCAACAATTCCTCCAGCAGTAGTTAAAGACCCACTCGCTCCAAGAAACATACTAATCTTGGGCTATGGGGGCGAAGGTCATTCGGGTGGAAATTTAACTGACACTATGATTTTGGCACATGTAATCCCCAAAGAAAAATTGCTTATTCTTATTTCCATCCCCCGAGACATTTGGGTATCTATTCCAACAAGTAAAGACGGTGAAGAACATTTCAAAATAAATCACGCTTATGCTATTGGTTTGGACGATGAAAAATATCCTGACAAAACTCAGCAATTTTCTGGAATCGCCGGTGGAGGAAACTTGTCAAAATATGCTGTATCAATTGTTACCGGCCAGCCAATCGATAATTTCATTTCTATAAATTTTAATGGTTTCTTAAGCATTATTGATATCCTCGGAGGATTGAATGTTAATGTGCCACAAACTTTTGAAGACAAATACTATCCGATTAAAGGGAAAGAAGAAGATTTGTGCAACAAAACAAATGAAGACATCGAAGCTGTCAACGCGACAATGTCAGGGTTTGAACTTGAAAAACAGTTTGAATGTCGGTACGAAACGGTTAGTTTCACTGCGGGATATCAATACATGGATTCAGTAACAGCATTAAAATTTGCTCGCTCGCGGCATTCAGACACCAACGGTAACGACTTTGCCAGGTCTGGACGCCAACAAGCCATAATTGCAGCGGTAAAAGATAAATTGCTAAATTTCGGATCGATAATAAAAATTATCCCGATTATTAATCAAATAACTTACAACGTAAAAACCGATATCGATATTGCTCAGGCAATTGATCTTTACAGAAACAATAAGGTCGACGATATTACAATCAAAACCGTGACTTTAACAAAAGATAATGTCTTGAGAGAAACCTATAGCAGGGATGGACAATACATCTTGGTACCAAAAACTGGATTTGACGATTGGAGCTCAATCCAAAGTTTTATAAATAGTCAAATTAAGTATTTATCTGAATAAATCGTACTACTTTTCTTTTTTCTTCTTTTCTGTAGTTTCTTCGATAATGTAGGAAGGAAGCCTCCCAGAAGTCATTAGCCACATCATTATCGACAATCCCAAAAATAGAGCCGACATAAAAATATACCCAACTATTCCCATTTTATCGGTATTCTCGGGATTAAAGAATTCCATATAAGTTAAAAATAACCACATACCAATAAAAAATGGAACTATAAAAAAGCGCTGCCACTTTGGTAAGAATATTTTTTTTCTTGTCTTCATACTTTATATTTTACCAGATTCCACAAAATCTGTGTTTAATATATATTAAATGAAGGGGGTGATATCTAGTGAAGAAAAATAAAAATATGATTATGATCGGTGGAGCTGTCGTTGTGGTTGTCGTCGCTGGTTTTTTACTTCTTAGTAGAAAGGGTGGTTTAGGAAATAATCTCGTACAAAATGCGGTCCAAGGTGGACCGTTCTCTGGAAGCCTAAAAGCTGCTGTCGCGCTTGGAGTACCAATGCGCTGCTCGTATACTGTCGATGGAAATGAATACAGTGGTGTCATTAAAGGAAATCAATACAGAGGCTCAGTAAAAAGTCAAAACGGAAAAGGAACGGTAATCATGAAAGACAATTGTATTTATACATGGGGTGAAGGTGAAACACAAGGTTTTAAATCGTGCTTCGATCCAGAAGAAACAGATGTTTGGGAGCAATCCAATGAAACCTTGCCAATTAATTACAACTGCAACCCAGCAGCTGTTACCGACGCAGAATTTAATTTACCACAAGGAGTTAATTTCATGAGCATGGAAGAGATGATGGAAAATGCCGGAGTCGAAATGATGGGACAGTAACACCTTACTATACTTCTTTGTGGCGGAAGCATGTTGTTACATGGTCGTTGACCATGCCAGTGGCTTGCATGTGAGCATAGATAATAGTCGAACCAACAAATTTAAAACCACGTTTTTTTAAGTCTTTGCTCAACTTGTCAGAAATATCTGAAGTAGCTGGAATATCTGATTGTTTTTTAAGCCTATTATCAATAGGTTTTCCATCTACAAAGCCCCATATATACTTACTGAATGTTCCAAATTCTTTCTGAACTTCTAAAAAACATTTTGCATTACTGATGCTTGCTGCGACTTTTAATCGATTTCTAATGATCCCTGAGTCGTTCAATAAACGCTTAATATCGCGATCTGTAAACTTGGCAATCTTTTTAGGGTCAAAATTCTTGTAAGCATTGCGATACCCTTCTCTTCTTTTAAGAATCGTGGACCAACTCAAACCAGCCTGTGCACCTTCCAAGATTAGAAACTCAAAAATCTTCTTATCATTGTAGACTGGTACTCCCCATTCAGTGTCGTGGTACTCACGCATCGATTCATGCTCTCCCCATGGACACCTAATTTTTTTCATAATAATATGTATTATATGGCAAAGAAAAAGAAGAGGAAAACTTTAGTCCACAATCATGTGCCACGGATATTGGCAATTGCGTATATTGCTTTTCTGTCTCTCTTCGCATTCGATTCAGGCTCACTATTAGGAATTCTTATCCAGCTTATTCCAAGCTATACTCTAATAGCTGCTTTGGTTGTGGCCTGGAAAAACCAGAAATTAGGAGGAGTTATCTTTATGATGATTTCTTTATTTTTCTTAATATTTTTCCATGCATACAAAGAGGTCGTTCCTTTTGTCTTAGTGTGCTTGATACCGTTTTCAATCGGAGTTACATTTTATGTTAGCGACAAAAACAAATGAGCGAAAAGCTCAATGTTTTCTTCCATATCTCAAAAACCGCAGGGACTTCAATCTATCATCACGCCAAACATAACTCGTGGAGGAATTCTACTTCCGTTCACTCAAATTGTCTACGACCCAATGGGGTGGGTTGTGAAATATAAACCGAGACAGCAAGCACAAAAACGACCAGCTAGTTTAACGTCTCTTGGGTATCCAAGGCTGGTCAAGACAAATTAGTCGGTTCATTCTTTGTCGGCATAGAATACCAACATTGTAACAGCAGGTGATGCTCGACCGGTATGAAAATCATCAGAAACACTAGATTGCATCAAGACCCTGGTGATCTTTGTGTTCACCAGCGTAGCGAGCCACTCGTTCATTTCCCTTTCGATTGCTGCCGTGTTGCCAATCTTAAAAAAGATCTTCACTTGCTCCACATTCCACCTCACAAAATCAACTACTTACGGTCGGCAGATTCTATCAAAAAACCACAGAGCAATCAATATTATGGGTGACTATGTCCCTGGAATCAGCACTAGAATAGTGCTTAAATAACAATATGCTTATTGTTTACATAGCCGCATTTTATTTAGTGGCAAATTTATTTGGCATTCTAATTGAAAAAATAAAGATCCCTAGAATCTATGCAGCCTTATTTTTGGGAGTTGGGTTAAGTAGCACCACCCTCGTAAACAACGTTGTTGCAACAGACCCTATTAAATATTTGTCACTAGCGGGAATGGTTTCCTTGCTTTTCTTGCTCGGATACGGCCTTGATATTAAGCAACTAAAAGAACAGAGCAGATTGATTGTAAAAGTTACCATTTATGTAATCAGCACCGAATGTATAGCTGGAACACTAATCCTCCATTTTGTTTTCCATGTGGAGTGGCTATTGGCCGGAGTTATTGCGATTTCGTTTGCAACCGTTGGAGAAGTTGCTCTTTTACCGTTGTTAAAAGAGTTCAAGCTTCTTAAAACTAAATTGGGGCAGACTATCTTGGGTGTCGCGATACTAGATGACATCGTTGAAATCTTAGCATTTATTTTATTGATTAGTTTTTTTGGAAGCCTTAAAGCTTCAGAGCTATTAAATGAATCTTTGCCTTTGATAGCAATAGTTTCGGGAGTAGCATTAAAAAATACAGTCAAGCTTCCTGAGAAATTCGACAAAGCTATCAATTTCATTGCGCTTTTTGTGTTTGGCCCAATTTTCTTTTTTACAGCCGGAACGGAAGCCGATTTAAGCATTCTTTTCAGAGATTTTTTCCTAATAATTGGATTTACACTAGTCATAAAAGCCACAAAAATCTCATCTGCCTATTTGGCAAGCCACAAACAACTTGGCACAAAAAAATCAATAGTACTAGGAGTAAGCTTAGGGATTAAATTTAGCACCAGCATAATAATCTTAATTATCCTCTTGCAAAAAGGATTAATTACAGAAGAGTTATTCTCCGTTCTAATTGGCATCAAGGTGGTATTCAAATTTGTCGTCCCACTTGTATTAACTTATCTACTTACCAAATGGAGGCTTCACTTGGTTGATGTTCCAAAAGTAAAGTAGTAAAAATAAAGTATGAGGATAAACTCTACAGTTGCTAAAATACCATACGTAGTTTTGTATCTGATTCTTGCAGCTTTAACTTCATATAATTGGGTCAGGGTCATTTTGTTTCAAAAAAATTTTGAAGTTTTTCAAACAGAACAGCCATGGGATTATTATTTGTCAAATTTCTTTGTGGATACTTTCGGAATAACACATCAACAATATTTTTTGTTTGCACTTCCTTTTATGCTTCTCCTCTTGTACTTTGCACCAAAAGCTCTCGGCAGGCTAATTAACTTAGACAAAAAAACGAACATAAAAGGAGATAACCATATTGCCCTAATATGTATTTTTTTGATTGCACCTGTTGCGTTGGGCATCCACAAATGGCTTGGACCAGGATGGCGAAATCATTTAATCCCGGGGATTATCCTCATAATTGTTTTTAGCATTATTTCTTGGATAGATGAGAGAGGAATCAAAAATAAAAAGTGAATTTATTTAACTTCAAATTGCATATCCGCCAGCACCTGGTGATTTAAAAGAAACCTGTAGCGATAAGTGCCAGGAGCTAAATCCAGCATTCCAGATTCAGACCCAAAATCACTACAATTTACATTAGGCTTGGAGCGAACATTAAAAACAACATTACTAGAAGAAGTCATAATATTCTGAGTATTTACATCTATGGTTTCAATATCAACAAATGCAAGCTCTTTTTTAGGAACAACGACCATGCAAAACTTATCAGTATCCCTTTTAAATACATTGGTTCTCTCAACTTCCGCCATTTCTTCACCGAAACCCCTAGGTATTTTTCCCAAATAAAAATCAGACAAATATTCATTAGGGTCTAGAATAAGTGATTCCTCGGGTTGATCGAGTTTATATTTTGACCCCGAGGTGTCGATCTCTTTGTTAATTGCTACAATCTCTTCCCCGATCATGTCTTGCAATCTTTCCTTTGGCCTTTCATTGGAAATTTTGTAAATAACTGGATCAAGATTTAAAACGTGACGGATTACCCCCAAATGCAGATCTGAATTTTTTCCAAAAAGCACAATCGTACCCACGGTCAAATCTTTTTTTTCAAAACAGCGATTTAGCCCTACAGAACTTCCCGGGGCAATAAGAGGTGCCATCGAATCACTAGCAACATTAATTGAATAATTACATAAATAATTATCAACAAAAGTAGTTCTTCCTATGAGTGAAGATAGATATTTCATTGGAACCAACTTAACCCAAAAAGGTGAAAGTATTAAAAATAAGACTGACACGATTAATAAATACTTGATTAGTTTCTTTGTTAAAAAGGTCACTTTCTTAAATATACAATTTTCCAAATAAAAAGATCAGCTATTTAACGTCTCTTGGATTAACCCAAGGCTGATCAAGACCAAACAAATTTTAGATTCCGAGAAATGTTGTGGTTGCCAATACCCAGGCAACAAAAATAAAAATCCCAATCACCATAAAGCCAAAAGGCTTTTCCACTTCCCCTGGGTACAGAATGCGGCCAATAAAATACCCACCAATGGTCAACCACAAAAACGGAACCACAAGTAGCACTAATAGTGCCAGCATTTTTTGCCCTGAATTGTTGATTTCCATCGCAATCGCTTGAAATACGAATGGCATCACCAAGTAAATCGTGTAAAAAAAGAGCTTTCTGCTCACGAGAACCTCCTGATATCTGTGCAATTAACGGTTATTGAATTATAACGACTACAAAATAAAAATCAAAGTTATAGGCTAAAGACATAAAAAAAGGCCAACTCCTTCAAGCAACAGGTGCTTTAAAGTTGGCCCCAAAACCCTACGCGCTTCAAACTACTCCTCCAGAATCTCCAGGATCCAGTTCGGAATCCTCTGCTCTGGCTGGTAATCACTTTCTTCAAAGAAAGTGTTCATGTTGCGCTTATCGAACAGGTCGTTCCGCCAGATTTCCATCTTGATTGACGGATCGATATTGCTACCAGAGAGACTGAAAAACATCACATCGTTACTACTGAGTAGCCATTCTTTGCTATTGACCAGTACCTTCAGTGACACATCTCCTACTGGTCGAACAGTTACCCACCGTTCATCATTCGATTGTTTAACCCGTGCGGATTGCCCGCCATAAGTCTCCAAGACGAGATCAACTTGGTTGTACTTCAACACCAGCATATCACGGGCTTCGCCCAGGTAAACCGGAAACAAGATGTCAATCCCAAATTCATCAGATTCAAAATCTTTCCCGACCGGTTTCATTGGTCCCATAAAAGCGTAAATCATCGATACTGCTGGGGTCGACAACCCAGTTTGCTCCGGCAACGAGGTCAGTTGAGTCTCTATACTTTGGCTGATAGCAGCCAAAACACCCGGCAACACAAATATTACCAGAGCCAAGAAACCGAACAAAATTGAAAGTGCAAGCTGTGTCCTCTTGGACATTTTCCACTCCTTATCTTATTATGTTGGTGCTGCATTATAGCTCAAAAACAATTAAAAGTCTACTATAGGCCACGAAATGACGAGTCCTCTGGGTTGGTTATTTTTTCTTTTTTGAAGATTTTTTAGCCTTTTTAGGTTTGGCTTTTGACTTCGAAGCGACTTTGGCTTCTGGTTGAGATTCCTTTTTTTCAACTTTCAAAAGAGAGATAATTACATCAAGCTTGCCGTTTAGGGACTCAATATTTTTAGATAACCGAACAACATCAAGATTGTTGTCTGCTCTTGGCCTGTCTTCGCGACGAGGCCTACTCCCACTGCCCCTTCCACCTTTTTTCTCGAAACAATCACTGCAGTAAATTGGTTTATCTCCAGTAGGCCTAAATGGGACCTGACAATTTTTACCACACTCATCACAAATTGCATCATGCATAGCTGGTCTTCCAGAATCTCTTCGTCCAAAATCCCTTCCTCTGCTACTGGATCTAAAATTACTCATCGTGAATGGAGTATAGTCTTATTTCAGTTCAATAGCAAACAAAAAAACTGCAAATTGAATATTTATACAGTACTCGGTGGATTCTTAGTCTTCCATTTCCCAACCAAAACAGGTAATAAAAATGTGACCAAATTGAATCTTCATATTTTTATCCCTCTTTTTTTAATTTCTTCTAGAATTTTCCCATGAAGGGGGCGACAATTGCAATTTTTTGCATGTGCCACGTGCCATTTGATTCTTTGCTCAAGAGTTGGGTTTTTGGGCATTTTATGTTTTAAATGCCATATCTTGTTTAACTTCATAAGTCTATTATAGACTAATAATTAATCCCTCTAATTTCTTCAATAAATGTTCCAAAAACAGCTTTTCGTAAAAGCGTATAGAAAAGGTACTCAGGCCAATAAAACAAAAAGCGTTTTGTTTGATACAAAAAATTATAAATACGATTCAAGCGATAGTAATAAATATCTGCTTTTTTCAGATTCGTTTTCTCAAACATAGGCTCATAAGGCACCTCTTGCATCAAGTCACCACAAACGCTCTCGATAATTTCGATTTCCCTTCGCGACAATTTATCTTTCCAATAGTCGATTCGTCTTAGATCAGGTTTTTTATTCAAATTTTTATGAACTCCTTGATGATATTTTCTGTATTCTTGATTACCAGTTTTTAGGTAATTAAACATCGCACTCGAATATCTAAGGTTTAAAAATTTACATATTTTTCTTAATTCTTTTTCCGGGCTAGTTACCAGATCCTCAAAATATATTCTAAGCACATCCTTGGGATACTTTTTTTCCAGCTCAATCCCAGCCCCAACATGCCTTTCCCAACGTCTCGCGCCATAATAAACATTGCTTTTATGAATTACAGAATTTGTCAACGACAGCGCAGTAGCTCTCGGATCTCTAATTAAATGAACAAATTTTATTTCTTTTACTTTCTTTTTAATTAAAGCTCCATATCTTGTCATTCTTGGGGTTTTATTCCCCCAATATTTTTTCCCATTTAAATCGGCATATTCTTGATGAATCAAATTTATTAAATCTGAAATATTTTTGGCTTTTTTAAGTTTTCTTGAGTCAAGCTTAATACCCCATTCCTTCAGCATTGGTTCGTGAACCAAAAATCTCTTTTGCGTTTCGATACTAATTTTTTTCTCAGCCTTCAAATAATCTATTAAGAATATTGATTCCAAAGGGACAGCCACATCAGGGTGGTGATTAAGCATTGTCCTGAGTAGCGACGTGCCAGACCTATTACATCCGATAATAAAAAAATTGTAAGCGCCTTTTCGAGTCATGATTATTACAAAAGAATACTATACAAAGCACCCAAGGCTGAGAGGATAAAAATATATTTTGAATTTTTACTGTAATTAATCGTTAAAAGCCCAACAGGAATTACAAAATACCAAGGATTCCAGATCCTGATGAATGCCATTACAAAAAATAACATGCTTAGCGCCATAAGGTTATAAACATTTTTGCGGGTTAACTTAAGCATTGCAAAAAGATAAAAAACAATAAAAGCAATTCTAAACAATAATTGAAATGAGTCAGCAACAAGAGCATAATTTGTAACCGGAAACGCTCCCAGAAAATATTTACCACTTTCGTAACCTCCAAATATTTCGCGATAACGATGGAGGGTTTCCAACCCTCTCCAAAACGGAAGATATGTCAAAACAACTATTACAAAAGATAAAATTATTAGTAAAAATAATTTCTTAATAATTGATGCTAACTTCTTGTTTTTTGAATTATTTAGGTTCAAATACAGAATGAAAATAAAAAGCGGCAAAACATAGATCTTAATCAAAAATGCCAAAATAAATACTGTCCAAGATAAAATAATATTTTTTTTATTGGCAAAAAAGATTGACAATAATATTAAGGCCAACATGAAAATATCACTATGCCCATCAAGCGCTCCAAAAAATATTAAGTAAGGATTCCACAAAAACAGATAAAGCGCTTTTTTGCTCTTTGTTAATTTATAGACAACATATCCGGATACAAAAAATATAACGCTATAAAATAACTTAATTAAATAAACAGACAAAAAACTTGCTTTAGCTAGCCAAGAAATCCCACCCAAAACAATCCAAAAAAACGGGCCATAGATAGCCGTATGCTTTGACCAGACGTTGTTCAGGATTGGATAATAGTAGTCAAAGGAATACTTGTCGTATGTATCAAAATAAGGATTGGCACCATATTTAACCAAAATCCTAGCTCGATAAAAATGCGTGTACAAATCGTTTGAAGTTAAAGGGAGAACAAAAACAACAATT
>Ga0066639_10004897_pt1 | contig 11346 bp, 15 predicted proteins | sample CryGeyCG2114_010_2_FD_59504 | JGI IMG/M metagenome (GOLD analysis project Ga0066639, IMG submission 59504) | Groundwater microbial communities from aquifer - Crystal Geyser CG10_big_fil_rev_8/21/14_0.10 | ecosystem: Environmental > Aquatic > Deep subsurface > Groundwater | place: USA: Utah... | reverse complement strand
GAAATCAGGATGTGCATCATGCATAGAAGCCTTGCCCTTTAGGGCAAGGAGTATCACCTAATCCTGAATTAGTAAGGAAAAGGTTCGAAGAACTCTATCCTCAATCTCCTAAGATCTACTCTTCTCTTAATGTAAAGAAGAAAATCTATGCCCCGGATTATTTTAAACAATGCTTCGATTTTATAGATTTTATTTCGAATAATGTAAGCTTAGAATATTAACCCAATAGGGCAAGAGATAGATAAGAATGCCTGAACAATAACATTTAAATTATACATTTCTTTAATATAGGCATGGTTGGGAAGAGAGGGGTGATATTTGGATTTGTTTTGGCCTTTGCAATTGCATATATTGGATTTGCGTCTGCAGTCGGCGTCAGCGTGACCGAGATAAACTCCACTCTTGCAAGAGTCAGCATCTCGAATGCTGTAGACCTTTATTCTTATGAAGTGAATTTTGATTATGACGGGACAATAAACGGCGTATCATTTTATGATTTTCTCGCTAGTGATGGAGCGAGTACTACGAAAGGGTCAAGCACAAGAAGCGGTATTTTAAGTGCCTATGAATCCCGGCTGGATAACAATCAACAGGGCATAGACGGTAGTGGAAACTTGTTCAATGTCACACATTCAGGAGATTTGGAGTTGAGGTTTGCTTTATTCATCGATACGGATGGAGGGGAGGAATATGTTTATTATAATGGCTCTGATGGAGGAGGCTCTGAAGGCGGCGGAGGGTCTGGCGGAGGTGGAGGCGGTGGTTCTGGAACTGCATTTAGTGTTGATAAAACTAAAATAGATGTCAATTTGAAACAGGGAGATACAAAGACAGAAACATTTACTATAACAAATGATGGTAAGAAGGATTTACCATTTAAAATTAGTACTGAAGAATTAAACGGTTATTTAATTTTTGATGAAACTTCTTTTGTTGTGCTTGCAGGACAAAGTAAGACTGTAAATATGGATTTTTTCACTTCTGAAAATGAGGGGCCTAACGTTTATACTGGAAGAATAAACATAGAATCAGGAAGCATAAAAAGTGTGATTAATGTTATTCTTGAAATAATTGAAAGATATCCTCTTTTTGATATAAGTGCAATCCTTGACAAAGATCAATTTCTCATAGCAGATGAGATTAATGCAAAGATTAAAATGGTAAATATAGGTGATTTTGATAAAGTAGATGTGACTTTGAAGTATTCTATTAAAAATTTTGAAGATTATGAATTAAGACTCGGAGAAGAGACTGTAGGTGTTGGAAGAGAATTAGAAATTGAAAGGAAATTTAATCTTCCAGATTCATTCTCTCAAGGAGAATATGTATTTATTGTCAAACTTATAGATCATGATGGAAAGATTGCTACGGGCGTTTATCCTTTTACAATAACTGGAGGTGCTTATTCGCCTTCGTTTTTTAAAAACAATCTTATTTATTTCGCAGTTGTAGGAGTTATAATCTTTTTAATTATAGTTGTTTCAGTTATATTTATTAGAAGAAAAAATAGACTATAGAGAGAATTAATTAAATTATATTTGAATTATAAATTAAGTTATCTTTTATCCGGTATATATCGGTCCCGTTGCTAATCCTGCTTTTGCTGGTTTAAGGTAATGTTCTTCTATTTTTTTGTATCTTTGTGCAGTGCTGTCCGATACCGATGGCTTGACTCTCTTCAGTGCTTCTTCAAAGTCCTCCATTAAAACAGATTTTGCATTTATATCTCTTCTTAATGCTATCATCGCAGCTTCTCTGCAAAGATTTTCTATGTCTGCTCCTACGAAGCCTTCTGTCTTTATAGATAAGTGATATATTAGCTTATCTTTATCAGATAAACTGTTGAAATCCACTTTTTTCTCTTTGATTTTCTTTATTTGGTCTTCTGATATTGCTTCATCACCAGTCATCTTTGAAAGGATATTAGATACACTTATTTTTTCATCTTTGAATTTTTTATTCAAGTTATTAATTTCTTCTTTTGTCAATGAAATAGGAGTATTTTTGGTATGTATGTTTAAAATTTTCTTTCTTGAATCTTTGTCCGGTAAATCTACTAAAAGTATTCTATCGAATCTTCCTGGCCTTAATAGTGCGGAGTCTAACATGTCTGGACGATTAGTTGCCGCAATTACTACAATGCTTTTCAAGTCTTCAATTCCATCCATTTCTGCTAGCAATTGATTTAATACTCTCTCTGTAACCTTTGTTCCTGCTTCTAATCCCCTTTTTCCTGCAAGTGCGTCTATCTCATCAAAGAAGACCACACAAGGGGCTACTTGTCTTGCTCTTTCGAAGACCTTTCTTACTCCTTCTTCTGACTTTCCAACCCACATAGATAATAGAGATGGACCTTTAACTTGAATAAAATTAGATTCCGATTCTTTTGCTACTGCCTTGGCTAAAAGAGTTTTACCTGTTCCCGGAGGACCATATAATAATATTCCTTTTGGAGGTTTTATTCCAAGTCGTTCAAAAGCTTCTGGATTCTTAATAGGCCACTCAATGGCTTCTTGTAAGTCTTGTTTTATTTTTTCTAATCCGCCAATGTCTGCCCAACTGATGTTAGGAGTCTCTACTAACACTTCACGCATTGCCGATGGGCGAACAACTTTCAAAGATTCCTCAAAATCTTCTTGTCCGATGACCATTTTTTCTAAAATTTCTTTTGGAATTTTTTTATCTTCTTCCATCTTTATTTCAGGCAATAATTTTCTAAGAACGTTCATTGCAGCTTCTTTTGCTAAAGATGCTAAGTCCGCGCCCACAAACCCGTGAGTTTTTCTAGCCAATTCATCAAGATTTACATTCTTTTTCAAGGGCATGTTTCTTGTATGTATTTTAAGAACATTTAATCTTCCAGCTTTATCTGGGACTGAGATTTCTAATTCTCTGTCGAATCTTCCTGGTCTTCTTAAGGCAGGATCTAAAGAGTTAATACGATTGGTTGCACCTATGACAATTACTCTTCCTCTTGATTGCAAACCATCCATCATTGTTAATAACTGAGAAACTACACGTCTTTCAACTTCTCCCTGAACATCTTCTCTTTTTGGAGCTATTGCGTCTATTTCATCTATAAAAATAATAGATGGAGCACTTTTTTCGGCTTCTTCGAATATTTCTCTGACTTTTTTTTCTGATTCTCCGTAGAATTTGCTCATGATTTCAGGACCGTTTAGTAAGATAAAGTTTGCTTCTGACTCGCTTGCGACTGCCTTGGCTAAAAGAGTTTTACCTGTTCCCGGAGGACCATATAGAAGAACTCCTTTTGGTGGCTCGATGCCAAGGCGGTCGAAAACTTCAGGGTGTTTTAAGGGTAGTTCTACCATTTCTCTTATTTTCTTTATTTCTTCGGATAATCCGCCTATATCTTCATATGTGACTTCTGGAAAGGAATCTTCGGAAATATCTACTGCTTTTGAATTTAGATGAACTTCAGTGTCTTCTGTAACCATAACTATCTGATTTGGGTTTGTTGAAACTACTAAGAATCTAATTTGCTGAAATCCTGAGAATTTGAAATTTCCAAAAAGCTCATTTAGGTCTCCGAAAATATCAGGCATGTCTTCAGACATTAAATCGTGTCTTCTTCTTGCGCCTCCAAGAGAAATGATGTCTCCCTTTCCAACTGCTCTTCCTAACAAACCATTTTTTAGTGTTTCAGGATCTGCCTGAATCATCATACCTTGTTGAGCTGGAGCAATGGAGATTTTCTTTGCTGGCTTGATTTTTGCTTTTGTGATAGTTACTTGTTCACCTATGCTTGTTTTTGCATTTCTTCTTATCAATCCATCAATTCTGATTATCCCTTCTCCGACATCTGCAGGATAGGAACGATCTATAATTGCAACCGTTTCCCTTTCTCCATTTATAGAAATTATATCTCCCCTTCGTAACCCTAATGCTTGCATTATCTCTGTATCAATACGAGCTATACCTTTATAGGCATCTTCCTGAAGAGATTCCATAACCTTCAATTTTACTTGTTCTATCATTTTATCCATTTTATTCTTCTCCAAACCTCAAACTTATTCTGTGCATGTCATCAAAGCATAGTCTTACCATATCATCTATAATTTTTTCTTGCTGTTGTATAAAGTCAACAATCTCTTTCGGAATGCTGACGGCGTGGCTGTTTCCGACAACTCGAAGTTTAACATTATAAGTCTTTCCTTTTAATGAATTAAATTGCTTGTACTTTTCTATATCTCCTGGATGGAATATTATTTCCCTGCATTCAGGACATTGTACTGTCCTTAGGGCTGCACCTGGTTTTTCAACTATCTTATTAATCATTGGCTCATTGCATTGTTTGCATAAAATCGTTGCGTCAAATATGTCTCTCATCTTTTCAGTGTATACCTATAATGTATACTTGAAGTATTTAAATATTTCGGTTTTTGGTGAATATCTTAGTAATCTCCTTCCTAATCTTTAAATAACCTAAAACCTAATTCTTGGAATGAAAAAGATTGCGGAATCTTCGAAGAAATTTTGGAAATTTCTGAATGAGGATAGCTGGCAGAGTTGGCTTGTCTCTCTTGTATTTGCATTTGTCATCATTAAATTTATTTTCTTTCCTGCAATGAGTCTCGTTACTGGAAGCCCCTTGCCTTTGGTAGTTGTTGAATCGTGTTCAATGTACCACTCGAATAGCTTCGATAAATGGTATGAACAGAATGGATTATGGTATGAAAATAAAAAAATAAATGAGGATAGTTTTACGGAGTTCCCTTTTAAGAACGGATTGAATAAAGGAGATATTATTCTTGTCTATAATCGGGGAAATTTTAAAGTTGGAGATATTATAATTTTCAGTTCGGATTTTGCTCATCCTTTAATTCATAGGGTTGTAGAGAAAGGTAATAAAATAGGGACAAAAGGAGATAATAATTTTGATCAACTCGAAGCTGAGAAAAACATAAATTCTGAGGATGTGCTTGGCAGGGCAATTGTTAGAATTCCTGGACTTGGATGGATTAAACTTATCTTTTTTGAAGGCTCGAGGCCCGAAGGACAGAGAGGATTCTGTAAGTAATTAGATAGAAACATTAATAAACTTTATATGCTGTGGTTAGGAATTCTTAAAATATGGAATTTTGTCCTAAATGTGGTAGTGTAATATTGGTTACTGATGGTAAGGCACGGTGTGCTAAATGCAATTATAAGCCAAAAGGTGTTTTTAAGGTCCAATCTTCTAAAGATATTAAGAAATCTGAGGGTGTTTTAGTCATAGATGAGAAAAAACTTAACACTTATCCCATAGTGGATATGTCTTGTTTAAAGTGTAAGGAGAAGAAAGCATATTTCTGGATATTGCAAACTAGGTCTGCAGATGAACCTGAGACTAAATTTTACAGGTGTGTTAAGTGTGAACATACTTGGAGAGAGTATAGGTAGCTACAACTTTTCTTAGAAAGAAAAGTTCTAGGAGTCAAAAGAACTATAAGAGTAGTTAAGGGCTCGTGCCAAACTTTAAAAACGATTTGATTTTAATCTATAGCATGGCTCCGTAGCTCAGTCTGGCCAGAGCACTGGACTCTTACAACAGAGCAAGCTTGGTTGCTGGAAAAAGGCAACAGCTTAAAACCTTTGTTGAAGTAATCCAGGTGTCGTGGGTTCAAATCCCATCGGGGCCATTTTTGCCATTCCAGAAGGTTGAAATACTTGCACTCCTTTTTATCGGAATGAAGAGGAAGGCGCTTTATAGCAGAAATAATCTTTATTTTATAGCAGGTGTTTTCTTTCTTATTCTCGAGGCGATAGTAATCTTTGTTAACTTAGATGCAGGCAGACCAATGGTGTTATTTTGGTTTTGTAATCATATACCTCTATTTCTAAGCTTTGCTTTCTTTAGCAGAAATACCGCGCTTGTTAAGGCATTTATTTCTGTTGGGCTAATAGCGCAGGCATTATGGACTATTGATTTCATAGGAAAAGTATTTTTTGATACTTTTGTATTTGGTTATTCGAAATACGTATTTGGAATCCAAGGATTTGAGTTATTTGTTCCAATTATTATTCACATGTTTTCAATAGCAATAGCTTTTTTAGCAACTTTAAGGGAAAAGACTGATAAGAGGGTTTTGTTATACGCCTTTGTTTATCTTGTTGTTCTTCAGGCAATCACTCTTGCAATCACATTACCCGAGGATAATATTAACTGTGTGCAGAAAATATGCGGGTTTGAAAGTATAAATCTTCCCCACTATTCTTTTATTTGGTCGATTCTTGTTTTTCTAATTTTAGTTTTACCTGCTTATTTGTTGCAAGTTTTGATATATAACAAGCTTTATAAAAAATCTAATGCGAGGTAGTATATGAGATTCAATCCAAGATTAAAACAAGACGTTGGGAAGTTTTTAGATTATACGATTATTGTAGAGGGAAAAAAGGATGTTATTGCTTTGAGCAAATTAGGTTTTGAAAAAGTTTATGCGATTCATGTTACTGGAGTTCCGATAAGAGAGAGACTTGAACAAATATTAGAAGAGGTTGGAAGAAAGGAAAAGGTATGCATACTTACAGACTTTGACAAAAAAGGAAAGAAATTGTATTTGTTTATTAAAGAAATTTGTCAGGAGCTTGGGTTTAGGTTGGATTCTACCCTTAGAGGACTATTGATTAAGGCACAAATTTCACACATAGAGGGATTGGATACTTTTATGGGAAAGATTGACGTGATTTGAATTAATCAAAACCTATAAATATTCATTTTAGTATTTCTTTGGATGGAAGTGGTGCTGAGTTTAATTTTATTGATTTTTATTTGTGCACTTTTTGTTTTCATTGCTAAAAAGATAAAAATTCCAGCAGTTGTCGCTTTAATTTTAGCAGGATTTTTTGTTTCATTACCTTATTTTAGAAATATTCTTATTGGATCAAATTCTGACTTTATTTTTACTTTGGGCGATGTTGGGCTAATTTCTTTGATGTTTCTTGCAGGATTAGAGGTTTCATGGAAGGAGCTGTATAAGGAAAAGAAGGATGCATTTTATATTGCGATTATAACTTCAGTTGTTTCTTTCATAATTGGGTTTCTTGCTTTCTTTCTATTGGGTTTCTCCTTGATAGTTTCTCTAGTTATTGGAATTGCTATGAGTGTTACCGCTGAAGCTACAAGGGCTAAGGTGCTATTGGATTTGAAAGTTCTAAAGACGAGAGTCGGCTCTGCATTAATGGGTGTCGGAATTATTGATGATTTGTTTGGGCTCGGTTTGTTTTTGATTCTTGTTTTAATTTTAAAAACTAGCTTTTTGAGAAATGATTTGATGATTGTTGGAGCCATTGTAGCCTTTTTCATAGGAATAATTACAAGTCATTTTTTTGCAAGGAATCACAGTCTAATTGACAGACTTGAAAAGGCACTTGTTTGGATAGTTATACCTTTCTTTTTTATTTCTATAGGGTTAAATTTTGATTTTAGTTTGTTTGTTTTAAATCCATTGCTTTTGATAGGGATGTTGGTTCTTGGTTTCTCTGTTAAGTTTATAGGCGTTTTTGCTTCAAGACGTTTTGTGAGTTTTAGTAAGAAGCAGCTTTTGCTGATTTCATGGGCTATGAATAGTAGAGGAGCGATAGAACTTGCTTTGGCCCTGATTGCCTTTAAAGCGCTTTTGATTCCGAAGGATATCTATTCAAGTATAATTGTAATGGCTTTAGTTACTACAGCTGTTTTTCCATTCATAATAACTCATATGATAAAGAAAGATAAAAGGATTATGAACTAACCAATTAATCTTTTGATTTCTTCGATGTTATTTGCAACATCTGTGCCTTTCTTTGTTAATTTGATAAGTTTAATACGGCCTTTCTTTTCAAATACAACAAGATCTAATCTTTCCAGTGTTTGTAGAATTTTAACTGCGTGGCTATAAGTACAATCAACTTCTTTTGCTAATATGCTTCCATATCTAGCCCTGCTTAGTTTTTTCAATGCAACAAGCATCAATGCGGGTTTCCTGCGGAAGAATACGTCAAAGTTGTCTTTCATTTTGTATTATATGGTTTGTAACCTATATATCTGAATCAGTATATTGCTTTTAAATCTTTCTGCCAGAATGTTATCTAAGAGAGTAGTTAATTTACTTCGTGTCTAAATGTGATTATTAACTCTCAAGAGGTAAAGATTATAAGTGGATAGATATTGTTTTTTTATGGTTAGAGATAAAAAAGGAAGTTTGACTGATTATCTGAAAGATGTAGGCAGTTATTCCTTACTGACTAGAGAGCAGGAAATTGAGTTAGGAACTAGGTCATTTTATCATGGAGATAGAGTAGCGAGAGATACTCTTGTCGAGTCTAATCTAGGGTTTGTTGTTCACATTTCTAAACAATATCAAGGAAGAGGAGTTAATTTGGCTGATCTTGTTCAAGGTGGTAACTTTGGACTAATTAGGGCCGCAGAAAATTATGATCCAAATAAAGGAACTCGATTTACAACCTATGCAATTAAATGGATTAAATTAGGAGTCAGAAAGGTTATTGCAGACAATGGGATGAATCAGATAAGGACACCTACAGATGTTTTTATTTTAATACCTAAGGTAAAAAAATATCTTGTCCAATGTGAAGAAATGGAAGTTCAGCCAACTAGAGAAGGTTTATGTGAATATGTAGAAATGAATAGGCCCGTTGGAAATCTTGAACGCAAACCATTCAGTATTTCTGAGAAAAAATATAACCATCTTATTAATTTTATTGGAAAGTATAGGTTGAATGTGGATAGGCTTTTCGAAGCAGATGGAAATAAAAACACTTTCGAAGACGTTCGTGTAAGAGACCCTGTGGATATTGCAGGGAAAAATGAGGCTCTTGAAATTTTGGAGAAAATTTTACATGGTCAGTTTCGTTCAAAATATCATGTTTTGACAGATATTGAAATTGCTGTTTTAGAACAAAGATTTGCAGAGGATGTAATGACTTATGACGAGATTGGAAGAGATTTGGGCTTAACAAAAGAAAGGGTAAGACAGATAGAAATTCAAGCAAGAGAAAGAATAAAATCTTTTCTTGAGCATTCTTCTGGAAGGGTTTATAACTAATATTGATTTTTACTTTTTATGAAAAAACTTAGAATACTTGCGGCTGCTGATTTGCATGGGGATAGTAAGCTTACGAAAAGGTTAGCGAAAAGAGCAGAGGATGAGAATGTTGATTTAGTCGTTTTATGCGGGGATTTGACTGGATTTACAGATTCAAAAGGACTGATAAAACCCTTTAAGGATAAAGGGCAGAAGGTTTTGATTCTTCCTGGAAATTGGGATTCGTTTGCAACAGTTGATTTTCTTGCACAGATTTATGGAGTAAGAAATATACATGGATATTCTGCACAATATGAAGGCGTTGGATTTTTTGGGGCAGGTGGAGCTACAAATATTGGACCGAGGTCAACTGTTTCTGAAAAAGAAATTATGGAAACTCTAGATAAGGCCCATAAAGGTTTGAAAGGAATTGAAAGAAAAGTTATGTTGACACATATGCATCCCGCTGGAAGCAAGTCAGAATTCTCGGGGATTGAAGGAAGTGAAGCGATAAGAAGAGCAATTAAAAAATTTAAGCCTGACTTTTTATTACATGGGCACATACATGAAGCTTCAGGGATGGAAGAAACTATCTACGGAACGAGAGTTATTAATGTTGGAAAGAAAGGGACAATTCTTGAAATTTGATTATTTTTTTATTCCTATATACCAGCCTTTATGGGTTTGATTTCCGAACCAGATTTTTTTAAAATATTTAACTGAAAATTTATGTCCAGGGCCATAGCCGGGATCTGTAAGATTTATTTTTCCATTTTCTATAGATTTGATTACCGCATAATGGCCGTCTCCTTTCTTTTTTAGATAATAGCAGATTATTATTTTGTATCCATCCTTTATTGCTTCTTTCAATTCTTTTATCGTGCTATCTTTCCTTCCGATTAAGTAAGTCAATTTGTATTTTTCTGCTATCGATGGAAATTGTCTGTGGTCTGTTCCATGTTTTTTGTTTGTCTTCATTAATTTTGCTAAAGACTTTTCTGATTTTTTTATTTTACAATGAGCAAGAACCATTTTCATGACGGCAGGACCACAAGTCCATTCGTATTCTTGTTTAAAATGAGGAACATCCATTTTATATCGACGTATTTCAAACTTTTAAACCTTCATCTTTTTTTATATATTAAAAAATTTTCAGTTGTCTTATAAATAGTCTAAATAATTCTTTGCGGTTTTATTAAGGTGAGGCGCGAAGCGCCGAACACGCGCGGCACTTGGGTTTTTTCCTTCGGAAAAGGGCGGTTAATTACTCCAGATAAAAGAACTTTCAGCACCAAATTTTTAGAAATCTTTAAAACACAGAGCAAACTAATAGATTAATGGATGTAATTATTTTTGAGGTAAATGATAAAACAGGCAGAAAAATCAGGCTTACAAAAAGAGCTTGGACACATATAAGAGAAGAGCACCCTGAAATTGTAGACCCAGAGGAAATAGCAAAAGTGCTTAAAATGCCCAATAAAATTCTGTCAAGCGACAGGGATGATTCTGTTGGATGGTATTTCTTATACAAAAAAGAGAGAAAGGAATACCTAAAAGTCTCCGCAAAATACTTAAACGGCGAAGGGTTTATAATAACGGCACATCATACGACTAAGTTACAATGAACCAAAAAATGCACTTATATTATGACAAAGAAGGAGACTATTTGGAAATACGATTCGGAGAACCAACAGAATCAACCTATGAAAAAATTGGGCCAGACACTTTTGTGAGACTTGACAGAAAAACGAAGGAAATTAAAGGATATGCAGTCTACAATGTAGAAAAGAGTTCTGGTGCTTCCATAGATATTCAAATTCCAGCCAAGCTCATAAAAACCCTTAAAAATATCAAAAATAATTAGTTTGTTCTGTTAATCTGCGCTGAAAGTTAGGCCAAATATCGTCTTTTGACTAACAAAAGCAATTTGGAAAATTGAGATATTTATCTTTTATTGGATATTAACCGTGCTGATAGGGCAAGAGCTGGCTACAAAAGCCCTCTTGTGTTTTCCTGCGTTCGAAATCCGTCCCCGAGCGGTATTTTTGTAAAAAATTGCGTTTAAGCTGATTAAGCGATCGATTCTTACCGATGAATATCACCAATCATAGCCTCATTAAATCTATCGTATGCCATGGGATGGCTAATAATAACGGCGTCATATTTTTTGCCTTCTTCTTCTAACAATTTACTTTCTGGCATGTAAACATCACTAAAATCTTGGAAATCGATTTTAGTATCAGGACTAATTGTTTCGATATTCTTAATCCTTCCGCAAGAAATCCTTGGCTTTCAAGCCAATGAATGAATTGCGGTAATT
>Ga0066639_10004896_pt1 | contig 11346 bp, 9 predicted proteins | sample CryGeyCG2114_010_2_FD_59504 | JGI IMG/M metagenome (GOLD analysis project Ga0066639, IMG submission 59504) | Groundwater microbial communities from aquifer - Crystal Geyser CG10_big_fil_rev_8/21/14_0.10 | ecosystem: Environmental > Aquatic > Deep subsurface > Groundwater | place: USA: Utah... | reverse complement strand
TTTACAGGTAAGACTTGGGAAGAAGTAACAAAAGAGAGAAAAAACTTGCACAAACTAGCCAAATCTTTTGGATTAGAAATTGTAGAACAATTTATTGGATATCAAGGCAAAGAAGATTTTGAGAAAAAAGACTATAATCCTTCTTTTATTCTTGCGAAAGATAAAAACTTGATAAAAGAAGCTGATGTTTTTGTAATTGATTTTTCTGAAATATCTATTGGCGCAAGTTGTGAACTAACAATTGCAAAAGAGCTTTTTGATAAAAAAGTTTATGCAGTCATCCGTGATAAAAAAAGAAAAAATCACCCTTGGGTTAGGTTTTATTGTGACTTTATTGTTGAGAGTTTTGATGATGTGTTTAAAAAAATAAAAGAAGATTTTTCTAATAAATCTCTTATTGCAAAAGTTGATAAGAGACAATATGAGCCCATTGCAACAGAGTATAGACTTGTTGAAGAGACTCCTGCACAAAAATATATTTATGACCCAGAAGTTAATGAGATCTTAAATAAATATGCGAAGGGAAAAACGGTAGTTGTATTGCATGGGGGTAGTGGTTATCGTGCTCGTCTTGCAAAGAAAGCAGGAGCCTCTAAAGTGGTATGCATTGATATGTCTTACAAACAAACACAGATAGGCAGATTAGAAGAAGAAAAGTCCCCTCTAGGCATAGACTTTTTAGTTTTGGATCCTTATTCAAGAGAATTTTTATCCTCCTTACCTCATGAACTAATTGGGTGTGCAGATGTTGTTTTAGGAGCATTTCTTTTAGATCACGCAATGACTATTGAAGAACTTAAAGCAGTCTCACAAAATATAGCTGCTCTTCTTTCTGAAAAAGGGGTTAAGAAGTTTGGAAATGATTTTTGGAAAGCGTATAATAAAAATCCTTCTGTATTAAAAATAATTGCAAAAAAATAAAAAGAAAGGGAATAAATCCCTTTGATTAATTATTATAATGCTTTTTTGACCAAATCAATACACATACCAGCTGCTACAGTAGAACCTGCGTCACGAATAGCGAACTTAGACATATGTGGAATGTCTGAGAACTTTTCAATAACAACAGGTTTTGTTGGCTTGATTTGCACAACAGCTGCATCTCCAGTCTTTAATGTGTCCGGATTTTCTTTTAGAACAGCTCCTGTTGCAGGATCAAGTTGTTGCTTAAGAGCTACAAACTGACATGCTACTTGTGAAGTGTGTATGTGGAAAACTGGAGTGTATCCAACAGTCAAAACAGTAGGATGATTTAAAATCATAATTCTGGCTGTAAATTCAGTTGCAATTGTAGGAGGGTTTGATGCATCTCCAAGTACATCTCCACGTGCAATATCTTTTTTGCTAATTCCACGTACGTTAAAACCTACATTGTCCCCAGGAATTGCTTCTTGCACTTGTTCATGGTGCATCTCAATACTCTTAACTTCTCCAGGAACTCCTTTTCCTTCACGTCCGGGTACAAAAATAACTTTTTGCCCAACTTTAAGTTTACCAGTTTCAACTCTACCAACAGGAACTACACCAATACCTGAAATGTTATAAACATCTTGGATAGGTAGTCTCAAAGGCAAGTCTACTGGTTTTTCTGGTTCACTAAACAAATCAATTTGTTCATTAACTGTTGGGCCAGTGTACCAAGGCATGTTTTCTGATTTCTTGAAAATATTATCTCCTTCATATGCGCTTGCAGGAATAAAGTTAACTTTAGCAGGATCATAACCAGCTGTTTTGATTAACTTTGTAAGGTCTTCTTTTACTACTTTGAATTTAGCTTCATCATACTTTACTGTGTCCATCTTATTAACCAATACACAAATCTCCCCAACTCCAAGAGTTTTTAGAAGCCATAAGTGTTCTTTAGTTTGTGCCATAGCACCTTCAGTTGCTGCTACAACCAAGAAAGCTACATCTGCTTGTGAAGAACCAGTAATCATGTTTTTAACAAAGTCCTTGTGTCCAGGAGCATCAATAATAGTTGCTTCATATTTTTGAGACAGGTATTTCTTGTATGAAAGGTCTATAGTAACTCCTCTTTCTTGCTCTTCTTTTAAGTTATCCATAACAAAAGCGAACTCAAAACCAGCTTTTCCCAGTTCTTGTGCTTTGTCTTTTAATTTTCTCATTGCCTGTTCATCTACATTGCCTGAATCAAACATGAGCCTTCCAACTGTAGTGGATTTTCCATGGTCTACGTGACCTACAAAAATAACGTTTAAATGTGGTTTTTCTTTTGCCATTTTCTTTATTTTCTCCGTTAATTAGCGAGTATGAAAGCTATTAAAATTACATTTATAAAGGTTGTGGTGGGGTTCTTTGTTGATTAGACAAATTTATAAGGAAAGTCCTAATATTATGTTGAATGTTCAGAAGTTTAGAAGAAAAGGGCACCTTTAAAAAATTAGGAATTGGCGTTTTGTGTTATGCTACTATTTTTCTTGCAGATTATGCAGCTAATGTTAGCAAGGTAATTAATCACTCTGGAAATAATGCTGAGAAGGTTAGATATGCTGAAACTGAGTTGGAAAAGATGGAAAAATCAGTCATACTTAGTCGTTTTTTGAGGTTGGGAGGAGCACTTGCTTTGGAAGAGCGTATTAGATATTATGGTAGTTCTTTAGAAAATCATATGAAAAATCCTGTGTATTAATAATTCTCTTAAAAACCTTTTTAAACAAGATATCATCAGGAATAAGTTAGATGGAAAAGAGGGGTTCTACTTATATGTTTGGAAGGGGGCAAGTTGCCACTGAACATCTTATTTTGACAGGCATAATTCTGGTTTTAGTTATTCCAATTCTTTTTTTTGTTTCCAAAGACCAGACAAACACCCCTTATATGGCAGATGCGGTTAATACAATAGACAAGGCTGTTGAATCTTTAAGCAATCTCGGGATTGGAAGCAGTGATACTGTTGTGGTTAATATTCCTGGAGATGTCTTTGATGTAGAATTTTTAGAATGTAGTGCCGACAAAATAAAATGTAAGGCTATTAAGATTACATATGGAAGTGGCAAAGAAGATGTATTTGAAATGAAATATCTTGTTGGAGGAAGTATAGAATTCTTTAAACAAAAAGGGATACACTATGTTACCTTGTTTAATGACGGAGATAATCAACAAATTGTTTTTCAAGAATGTGGAGATGGTTATGTTAATGGCGGTGAGCAATGTGAACCTTGTATAACAACTGCTGACTGCCATGATGCAGACCAAGTTTGCAGTAATGGTGTTTGTACTATTGATGGATTTATTCCTTGCGGAAAAGGATGTTTTGATTCTGCTAATGAGTTTGGATGTTTTTGCCAATGCCAATTAGATATTGATTGCCCTTATGGAATTTGTACAAATGGTGTTTGTTCTGGCTGTGAAAATGATGGAGATTGTAATCCTGGTGAGTATTGTTTAGGAGGAGCTTGTCAATCATGTGACAAAGATGAAGACGAAGATGAATTTCAATATAGTTTGTCATGTAGTTCTTTAGATTGTAATGATCTTGAACCAAATGAAAACAAGACAACAAGCCAACCTGAAGGAACACAAGTTGAGACGTGCAGTGATTTATATGATAATGACTGTGATGGATTAGTTGATTGCCAAGAAAGCTTATGTGGAGGAACCACTAGTTGTCCAGGACCAGGACTATGTGGCAATGATAATATTGATTTTGGTGAAGAATGTGATGATGGCAATGCTATAAGTGGAGATGGATGTAATAAATTCTGTGAAAATGAAATTTGCAGTGAAACAAATAGCTACTCAATTGTACAAGTATTTTCAACATTCAACAGCCATCTATCTTTGCTTCCTCCAACATTTCCCGAGATACCAGGAGGAACTTGTTTTAATTTAACTGAAAGTTTAGTCGAAGAAAATCCAATGAGAACATGTACTGGCACAAACACTGTTATGTATATAACAGGAACAGGGGATAATGCACATTTTACGCCTCCAGATATAGGACCCCTTGGTTCTGAAGTAGAAGTATGCTATGGAGATTTGGAATGTGAATCAATATCAGCTTCATCATCATGTGCTGACATAGGTGTGAATTATGATTGCATACTTTCGTTCAAGGCTGTAGGAGGGTCACAAGCAAATGCACATGTTTCAGATTGTTCAGAACCAACATCTTCATACAAACTATGCTGTCAAAATCCTTCTTAGAAATGTTTAAATACTTATATTGAAAGATTAATTAAAATAAAAAAGAGGAACTATGAAACTTAAAATTTACTTGGCAGTTTTTATAGTAGTAATGCTTAATGTTTTTTTTGTTTTTGCACAAACACCTTATCCCGGACATCCAGGACTTGAAATATGTGATTTAAATCTTTGTGTTAAAACTTCAGGTGTGGGAATTGGAACTTCAACACCTATTTCTAAGTTAGAAATTTTGGGAGATATTACCTCTCGTAGATCTGGACTTCTTTCTTTTCCTAAAAACCTGCAGCCAGATTCAGAATCCTTTTATTCATATGTAGATGATTCTAATACATGGTTTATTTCAGAGCAAGATGAAAACTCTGGAGCTTTCGGATCTTTTAAATTTGTGATTGATGACGATGGTACTGGTGTTCCTGTATTTGATTTTTTAAAAAAATCAGGTGTAACTGGAATCCCTCTTGTTCGCATTGGTGCAAATGGGATGGTAGGTATAGGAAAGAGTGTGCCTGCAGCACAATTAGATGTTAATGGAAATGCAAGAATTAATTTTGCAAGTTTTGCAAGAGGATGGTCTATTGAAGATGATGGTGGAACTGTTGCTACCTTAAGATTTGATTCTGATAAGGCTAGATTTTGGGCAGGCAATGCTGCACCAGGTTTTGAAGAAGTTTTGACAATTGAAGAAGGTGGAGATGTTGGAATTGGAACAGCAAATCCCACAGAAAAATTAGAAATTGGCGGTGTTTCTGGTGTGGATGGAATAAAGTTTCCTGACGGGACATTGCAAACAACAGCAGCGACAGCTGGTGGAAGTGCTTTTGATATATTTCCTGAAGATGGAGGATCATTAGGACCTATTCCTTCAGAGGTTACAGTTTCAGGGGGAATTACTGGATCTGGCTGTACTGGGGAATGTAAAAGATTAGTGGCTATTTGTCCTGCTGGACAAATTCCTATAAATTGTGGTATTGTAGACTTACCTCAAGGAGTCTTTTTAAAAACAATAACCGCTGATTATGGTCCTGGAACAGTAAATCAATGTCGTTTAGAGTGGTATGGTGTAACTGGAGGAACTCTTACAGCATTTTGTGTAAAGAATCAATGAAAACATTTAAATAATAACTAAAATGTACAATGTTAATGAAAAGAGGGATGAAAATGAATAAAAGAGATACTATATTCTCTGTTCTTGTTGTAGGCATATTGTTTTCTGCATTTTTAATGTCCCTTAGTGTAGAAGATGCGCAATATTCTTCTGTTCATGGATACCAAATAGTTAATGGACAAAGAAGTACTGCTGGAAGTACTAGTGTTGCGCCATCTCAAACTTCTCCTCCTCTTACAGAACCAAAAACAATGCAACAACCATATTCTTCAATAGCAGACCCTAATTATGCTCTTTTTAATTTGGAACCAAAAGTATTTGATGATGGAATATTTGCCTGTATCAAAACAGCTGATGATATTATAACTTCAAACTATGGAGGAGTATTATACGACCCTTTAGACCAATATAGCTATTTAGGTAGGGCACAAGATCCAAGCGTTATTATTTCAGGACAACAAATATTATCTACTGGCATCCTTACTGGAACTGCAGAGATAGAAAGATATCCTGATGCAGACCCCGATCAATATAGGGCATATACATTCTCTCAACCACTTACTCAGGAAAGCAAGGATTCTATTTTTGAAGATTTGCATGGTTGCATTGCAGTAACTGAAGATGGAGAAGACCCTTCGCAACCCAAAGATGTTGAAGTAATAGGGTTACCAAATATTTGTGGAAACTCTATATGTGAGCTTGGTGAAGACAGCACATTTTGTAATCTTGATTGTAAAACAATAGAAGAAATGTATGATGAAGATGGAGATGGAACATTAGACCAAGAAGAAAATGAAGAGAAAGAAGATGATGAAGATGATGCAATAATACCTGACCAGGAATTGAAATTCCAACTTGATGAAAGTGTTCCTATGATAACTGCAGACATTGTTAAAAGTGCAGGAAATAGAGGGGAAGGTGCAACCATATGTTTAATTGATGCAGGGGTAACAAAAGAGGCAATTACTGGAGGAGACATAGGAGGATACTTTGTTAATAAGTTTTTGCCAGAACCTGCAATTTATACTGACAAAAAAGGAATTGCATATTGGCATTGGGCAGATACAAATAAAAAACCAGAATACAAATTCTGTAAGGCAGGAAAAGTTGTTGCAGGCAGTGATGCATGCTTAAGTGACGTTAGTTCAGGACATGGAACTGTAATGGCATCTGTAATTGCTTCAACAGGAGTAGATCTTGGAAGTGGCATCGAGGATACTGGAGTTGCACCAGGTGTTGAAATTATGTATGTTAAACTAGAATCTGAAAAAGTAGACAACCCTCTTCAAGGCAAAGATGAAGCTAAACTATGGAAAACAACAAGCAAAGCATTCCAAACTGGATTGGATTACTGCCTTGGAAAAAACAAAGAAAAAGTTGGTAAGGATTCAAGACGTGCAGATGTTATTGTTGTAGGAATAGCTTTTGATGATGGAATATTATATACGGATCAAGATGAAACCAATGAAGACCTTCCAAAAACAGACCCCTTCTATAAACAGGGGGTATTGAAAGGAAATTATAACGTTAAAAACATTTACAAGAGTATTGAAAAGGGAACTGGTGCAGTACCAAAGAAAACAGTAAATGAAAATAAAAATGACATAAAAAAATATAATCCTCAGGTTATTCCGGTAATTGTTCCAGCAGGAAATTCATTCCCAAAAGACTCTTCAGGAAATATAATACCAGAAAGACAAGGATTGAATAAGCTTGCAGTATTGGATAACACAATTGCAGTATCCGGAGTATATGATGCAGGACTTAGTAGCATTCCTCCATATAGTGATTCCTTGCAATGCAGTGACGGAACATCTATCCCAGGGCAACCATTGTGTAATAGTGCTTGTGCACAAGGAGTTGATGTTGCAGCGCCAGCTTATGATGTTAGAGTACCTCCATTTAAGTTTGGATCTTCTCAAGGAGTTGCAACAGCTACAAGGGGAACTTCTGTAGCAGCATCACATGTTGGTGGAGTGATTGCTTTGATGAAATCAGAAGCCTCCAATAAAGGAACAGAATTAACAAAATTTGTTTATGGTGGAAACAAGGAGTATTACTATATGCCACCAACAGTTAAAGAAATCATGCAAGTTATAGGGACAACATCAGATTCAAGTATGTTCAATAATCCTGCAGGCGCAGGAACAGATATTTATGACCCTTCATGTTATGGTGAGGGTATTATTGATGCAGAAGCAGCTGTAAATGCAGTGTAATCAAACTAAAAAAATTTATTCTTCAACTTCTTTTTCTTTAAGATCTTCTGCTTTTAGACCTTTACGATTTCTGATAGAAGTGACCACTTTCTCTTGAAGCTCTCTTGGCAGTTTTTCATAATCTTGATCTATTAATGAGAAATTTCCACGTCCGGATGTCATTGACCTTAGTTCGTTACTTAAACCAAACATCTCTGCAACTGGCAATTTTGCTTTTAGGATTATCTGGTCACCCTCCTGGTTCATTTCTAATAATTGTCCACGTTTGTTGGAAATTAAACCTGAAAGGTCTCCCATGCTTTCATGAGGAGCATCTATTTGGATTATTTGCATTGGCTCAAATATGACAGGTGAAGCAGCGTTCATTGCCTCTTTAATTGCCATTCTAACAGCAGGAAGCACCTGTGCAGGACCTCTGTGAATTGCATCTTCGTGTAGTTTAGTATCTGTTAATGTTACTTTCATATTAATTCCTGGTTCTTTTGCCAAGGGTCCCTGCTTCATAACTTGTTCAAAGCCCTCATTAACTAACTCTTGAACTTCTCCAATATGCACAATACCACGAGTACCATCAACTAGAATGTTGCCATTGCAAATATCTCTTATTTTCTTACCTTCTTTAACAGGAATTCCAACTTTTTCTAATTTTTCATAAAGAACCTTATCTGTTTTTTTAACGCGACCTTCGCTGATTTCTCCATCTTTTAATGCTTTTGAAAGTTCAGGACTTAGTGGTTCAACTTTGATGTAAAATTTATTGTGCTTGTTTGGAGATTTACCTTCAACTTCCTGTGATTCTTTTGTGATTGATTCTCTGTAAATAACAATTGGTGGAGAGGTTTTAACATTAACACCTTTTTCTGTTTTAATTCTATTTTCAATAACTTCTAAATGTAATTCTCCCATGCCATGTAATAAGTTTTCTCCTGTTTTCTCATCAATTTCAACCTTAATAGAAGGATCCTCTTTTGAAACTTTTCTTAATACCTCAATTAGCTTTGGTAAGTCTGCGGATTTTTCTGCTTCAATTGATTTTGTCACAACAGGTTCAAATAAATGGTGAATTTCTTCAAAGGGCTGTATTGGTTTTCTTGAAACGGTCTCTCCTGCGAATATACCTCTTAGACCAGATATTCCGACAATATTTCCACCAATAACTTCTTCCATTTGGATTCTTTGAGCGCCCTTGTAAATAGAAACCTGCTGTATTTTAACATCTTTTTTTGCTCCATTAAGATATGCAGTATCTCCTTGCTTGAAGGTTCCTGAGAACATACGCCCTGCTGCCACTTCCCCCATGTGAGGGTCAATTACAATTTTAACACAAACAAATGTAGGCTCTCCATTTGGGTCACAAGTTAATATTGCTTTACCTTCTGGAGATTCAATGTCACCACGCCAAATGTTTGGAATTCTGTATTTTTGTGCTGTAACGGGATTAGGCAGATGTTTAACAACTGCACTTAGTACTACTTCATGTAATGGGGCAAGTTTAGCCAGTTGTTTGTATTTTTTATCATCTTGATCTTGGTAATGGTCAATGATATCTTTAAAGGATATTTTTTTCTTTTGCATGTAATCCACACTCATTGCCCAATTATGAAATGCCGACCCAAAGCAAACTGAACCATCCTGGACTGAAACACTCCATTGATTCTTGTGTTCTGGTGGAATTATTCTGTTAATAAATTCATTAACAGAGGTAATAATTTTAACGAATCTTTGTTGCATTGCCTCGGGTGTTAATTTAACTTCTCTGATTAATCTGTCTACTTTATTTATGAATAAGATTGGTTTAACATGTTCTCTTAGGGCCTGCCTTAATACAGTTTCAGTTTGGGGCATGATTCCTTCAACTGCATCACAAAGAACTATACAACCATCAACTGCTCTCATAGCTCTTGTTACGTCTCCCCCGAAGTCTACGTGTCCTGGAGTGTCAATTAAGTTAATTAAATGTGGTTCATTATTCACAGTATGAACCATGGATACACTTGAAGAATCAATTGTAATACCTCTTGCTTGTTCATCTGCATGAAAATCTAATGCTAATTGTTTACCTGCATGCTCTTCTGAAAGCATGCCAGCTCCAGCTAAAAGATTATCTGAAAATGTTGTTTTTCCATGGTCTATATGGGCGCAAATAGCTATATTTCTAATATGTGTTGGCTTTCTCATTAACTCTTTTACATTTGCTGTTGTTTCTTTAGCCATGGGTAAATCCTGAAAAAACGATTTATAAACTTTTCTTGTGGTAAAGTATATAAGTAGGCATTTTAATATAATAATTATGAAAACCAAGGAACTTCTGATGGCATTGGCAATTGCTATAATGGCTGCGCTATTTGTTGGATTGTTTATTGATGCTGTTTATTCTGCACCTGAATATGATGATTATTGCAATACAAGTGCATATGCTCCCAGGTCTTATCCTGAAAAAATTTATATGAACACAACACAATGCTATGATCCTTATTTTGTTTATCAAGAAGAAGTGAGTGCATGTGAAGGTGAAAGAGGATTTGCAGAATTTGAATATGATGAAGAAGGATGTCAGGTATTTAGTGAATGTAATTATTGTTCAAGGGATTACAATGATGCAAATGAAAAATATAATAGAAATTTGTTCTTTATCATAACTCCTATAGCAGTTGCTGCCATTATCTTTGGATTGTTTTATGGCATGGAAGTTATTGGAAGTGGTTTTATGTTTGCTGGAATATTATTGTTGATTTACAGCACTGGAAGATACTTTAGTGATATGTCTAAGGTAATGAGGGTTGTTGTTATTGGTATAGAATTAATTTTATTACTTTGGATTACTAAGAAAAAGATGAAGAAGTGACTTAAGGAGATAATTCGTCTTCTAATTTGTAGGCTTCACCCTCTCTTTTTAAGGCTTTATAAACAATTTTAGCTCCCTCTATGATTGCTTCTCTTCTTTGGTCTCCAACTTCAAAATTTGAGATAAAACCTTCAATGATTTCATACAGATTGGAGTTTTCTTCTTTCAAACTTTCTAAGAATTTTCTATTATTCTCAATAAGTCTCTCTCTAGTTCTTGTTTCGCGCATAAGAATACCTACTAACGAAAGAGCTGCGTATCCTCTTACAATGGGTAATCCATCTTTTGTGTACCTTTTGTCAGTCATTTAGAATTATCTGGCAGCGTCTGACATTCTTTCCATTTCCAATTTTTTGGAAATAGCTGCGCTTTTTTGATCAAAATTGAATGCTGCCATTATTTCTTCAGCTAAAGCCTCATACATCTTCATTTTTTTACCAAATGATTTTTGGTAAGCACCTTGTACCATTAGTCTTAAAGCGATGTCTACACGCCTCTGGGGAGAACAATCAACTGCTTGAGGATATCTTGCCCCACCGTACTCTACAGTTGTTATCTCTTCCCTGGGAGCTGAATTTTCAATAGCAGTAACTAAAACTTGGATTGGGTTTGTGTTCATCTTTTTTTCAATTAATCTTAATGATTCTAATACAAATTTAGTATTGGTTAAATATTTTCCAGAACATCTCCCTGAAGTTTTGAAATGTTTCTTACCCTTGTGACCAGGCACCATCAAACGGGTTATTAAACGCTCAACAATATTTGTTTTATTTCTGTAAAATCTTTGTGAAGCGTTACGGCCTTGTGATTTTGCAACAGAAACAGGTTGTACATTAATCATATTCTTTAGAGAAAGATCTGTTAACGTAATGCTTTGAGTCTCCCAAGAATTGAATAGCTTCATCTTCTACCCTTCTCAATCTTTCCTTTTAATAGCGCATCTAAAGATTGATCATTAACTTTAATTACCTGCCATCTGATACCAGGAAGGTCGCCTTTGGAACGTCCAC
>Ga0066639_10004893_pt1 | contig 11349 bp, 6 predicted proteins | sample CryGeyCG2114_010_2_FD_59504 | JGI IMG/M metagenome (GOLD analysis project Ga0066639, IMG submission 59504) | Groundwater microbial communities from aquifer - Crystal Geyser CG10_big_fil_rev_8/21/14_0.10 | ecosystem: Environmental > Aquatic > Deep subsurface > Groundwater | place: USA: Utah... | reverse complement strand
CACGGATAGATCTAAAGGAGTAAGCTATGCAAAACAGACCAAGGAACAGGTCACGCAGATTCTTAACTTATTTTCTAACTCTCATTTCTTTAACCTCTTTCTTTTTAGCTTCTGCCCAGGCGCGAGATTTTAAAAAAATATATATTCCGGGTGCGACTTGTGGCAACGGCTCCCCCTACGCCGTCTGGCTTGATCTTAAAAATAAAGATCAAATGATGGTGGAATTTATGGGTGGTGGCGCCTGTTGGAGTGCTAAAACTTGCTATGGGCCAAAGCTTAGGGCATGGGCATTTCCTATTCCTAAAGTCCCTGTCATTAGCTGGCTGAGCAATGATTTAGGCCCCAAGAAAACCCAAGGCCTCTTGGGGAATATGAGTATGCTATTTTTCCCATATTGCACAGGTGACGTCTTCGCATCTGATCACAGTGCCAACTACCACCCCTTTAAAATCGAGCATCGCGGTTATTCAAATGTAATCAAAACTCTGGCCTATTTAGAATCTGAAGGGCTTGTCAATTTTGCCTCATATAAAAAGTTTGTTTTGTACGGAGCTTCGGCAGGGGCCATCGGCGCCCTTGTTCACGCTCCAAACTTTTTACCTTACCTGGACCCTACGGCAGAAAAAATTCTGATTCCTGATTCACCGGGACTGCATTTTGGAAAAACCTTTTGGGATAAGTTTCCGCAGCAAATGTTTAGTGATTTTCAAAATTCTTTTTCCCAACTGGGGATCAAGATTACGCGACAGGATCACGTCATTGCGAAATTTATACCACAAGTTTGCGCCCAACTTCACGATTTCCAAATCGGAATTTTACAGGCCGCGCGCGATGTTATCATGAGCCGAGTATTTGGCAATATATCACTTAAAGATCACAGAGCATTAGTTTACGGGGAGCAAGGTCTGTATGAAAAAAGTTATGAGACTAATAATTGTTCTGTTTATACCCCCGATACATTGGAGCATACTTTCTTACTTCTACCCGCAAGCTCTATTCCAGGTAAGCAGGAAATGAGCGCCGTCGAGTTTGCTCAACACGTTCTCAACGGAGGCCTGCAGATACGTACTAAAAATGAGTAAGAAATAAATTATTGCTTATTGATCAATCGAAATTTTAACTTTTATCAATTTTCCACGGGCTTCGGCCACAAATGGAGGAAGCCCAACTTTACCGTCTGTAATTCCAGGTAGCATCACCGCCTTTTTTAAATAGAAGTCGATATCCTTAAAGATGGTCGAAGTTGAAACTGAAACAAAAACCCCTTTAACTTCAATTTGCAAAGGGGCAACTGGCCTTTGTGCATTTAAATAGGTTTTGATGTGATCGACGACACCAGAATGTACCTGGTTTAAGGCCTTAATAGGAATAAATAAAAAACGATTTTTAGACTTTATAAAGTTTTTAACATCATCTGAGGCCTTCTTGTCCGCCATATCTGAGAAGTAAATTTTGGCCTTATTTTTAATCATTAGGTATTTAATAGTCTTAACACTGCCAGTGCCGGGACGATTCAACGCAACTTTTATACCATCTTCTGCAAAAGAATAAATCCTGACATAGGGGCGATCCTCTCTTCTACCAAAATAGATCTTGGCCACCTTGCCCATCATTTCCTTAAAGGCCGGATCAAAAGGCTCACCTGTCAATTGTTCCAAAGATGCCAGCAGCGCCATGATGTCCTCATTGGCAACTTCATAGGTGCCAAGGTCGGCCAAATAGCGAAGCACATACATACCTAGAGTGATATTATCGGCGAGTGAATATTTACCAGTTAGTGCCTGTTTGACCTTGAACATATTTTCGGCCACTTGGTCATAGTCACTTTCATTTATATTGTCTCTTTTAGGCACAGTCGGATTGGGTTCAAAATAAGTACCTGAATTGACAATACCGAGCGCTAATTCATGCCCGCTCTTGCTTTGCGCTGGTACTCGAGAAGAAATTCCAAATGTTGAAGAAACAACAAACAAACTCAATAATCCAAAGAGTGCAATTTTCAACACCTACTCCATATATTCGTAACTTACGTGGAAAATAATCATTCCAATGGGCCGTCAGTCTAATGAAAATCACGCCTGCAATCAATCAAATAAGTAAAATTTACCTATTATTACCAGACACCAATGGGAACATACCAAAGTTCAAACTGGCCGGCCTGCGTATCACATAAAAGCGTGACAAATTCACCATCTGGCCAAGATGCGGGATTTAGGGGCACACACTTGTCCGGCACTGAAATGCTGTTTATGAGAGGAGAAAAAATTCCTTTTTCACCTGCTACCAGCACATAAAGTTGTCCGGCATTAAGCTGAGTGGCATCAACATAATATGCCGGGTAAGACTCTTCTCGATCACTCCAAGTTACAGGATAAAATATCTCATTAAAGACGGTGCCAGGAAGAAAGCTAACTCTATCTATCGCATGCAAATAATTTGAAACTTGGTTGCCCTGCTTTTGAATCAGTCCTAAGTTCCCTTTCGTCTGGTAGAAGTAGTAGAAGGTATCATTTTTATGAAAAGAGGCCATGACGCCTAAGATATGATCGCGTGCCAGAGGATGGGTAAATTCGAGCATACCTTCAAGCTGATTGTTACTGCTATTTTGTAAACTTAGCGCCTGACCAAAGGTATCATTTTGAATGCCAAAGAATCCATCGCCGGCGGAATATTCCACTTCATTTTGATTAATTGAGGTAAGAGGTACTTTCAAATAACCATTGAGTGGCAATGAAAATTTTCCATCATGAGTGTTAAGCTCACCGGAGAATTTATATTGCAATGGAGAGGTGAAAGTCAGCAGCATATTTTGCGATGCCCCGCCTGAGCTAATGCTTAAAATAATACGCAATTTTTTTGCCATATACTCAGAATAACTCTGTGAGAGAGGCCCCTTCCAAGAAAAATCGCTCTGCCAGGAATGAAAAAAACCAGCGCGAATATTCTCTACAAATTGATAGTTTTCAAGTGATCTAACGGTGGTGACGCCGGCCTTAAAATCTGGAGCAAAGTAATAGGCCCTTTCACGCGTGGTTGTATCCTGAGGCGCCCAGGGATCAGGATTTTGGTCAAGCTTAGGCAATTTCCCACTGGTTAAAAAAACTGGGGTTGCGACTGTAATGCCGTTAGTTGTATATGGAATAAAGGCCATTGCCCTGGGCTCTAACACCGCTACTTCTGGCCTAAAATGAAGCTGGGCCGGCAACTCTTCCTGACCAAAGAGTGGGAGTAAATTGCTATTCAAATAAGTATAGATTATATATCGATCGCTACCAACTTGGGCCAAAGAACGAATCAGGTAATCATCCGTTCCATCATAGTTTAAATCTATTTTGAAAACGCTCATGACTTTCACTGCATTTGGGATGGATGAACTGAGAGACGTAAAATGATCTCCATTTTCGTCGTGAGCAAGCCGATAAAGCATAAACTCAAGATTAGTTCCTTGTCTGAATGTCTGATAATACTCTGGCGCTAGACGGCGACGAAAAGGATCTTGAACAGAAGCAAGATTGATTTCCTTGCGGCCGGCAATATTATTCAGAATGGGCGGCGCATTTACTGGCCTTTTTAAAGCAATAATCTTCACATCGCTGTCGTTAGCTTGTAATTTGCGTGAAAAGAAAATTGGCATTAAGTATCTTTGCCGTTTGCCATCGGGGTAAATAACCTCTAAGGCCAGCTTTTTTTCAGAGTTACTAATATGATTCTTGATTATTCCCTTAATACTCACGTCTTTAATAGCATTACGAGTTAGATTGCTTATTTCAATCTGTGACGAACTACTATCCAAGACAACATTATCCCCTTCAAAAGGTATCAGAGAATCTGTATGCTCCAAAATTGCAGGCGCCAAAACTATCTTTTCAAGATCCTTACCCCAATTTATAAGTTGAAAACGAATTTCAAAAACACCCGTTTGGGCATCAAATTGTACATCCTGAGAACTTTTAAACTTTGGAGTCACCAATTGCTCTTGGGTAATTTCCAAAGAAAGTGAATGCCCTAGCTGTACTGCTCCCTTTAAGGCCACTCCCGTTTGTGGAACAGGAAGCGCCCCCAACATTAACTTTTGTAATATTTCCATGGCGGAGGAATTTGGATAAACTCCTCTTAAGATGGCAGCAATACCTGAAACATAAGGCGCCGCCTGGCTAGTTCCACTTTTTATATCAAGTCCATTTACTGAAAATTGTTCGGGTTCTAATTTAGTCGGAATAATAGAAAGAATCTGCTCTCCAGGTGCCATGAGGTCAACAAAACCTCCATAATTGGAGAAACCACTAAGTGCTCCGTTTACGCCCATAGATGCAACACAAATGACTGTTTCGTAACTACAAGGATAGATGGCGCGGCCGCTATTATTATTTCCTGCCGCCGCAACAATAACGATATTTTGTTTGTATGCCTCGGCAAAGGCCTGACGCAAATATTCAGTGTCCATACTGCGCGGCCATCCCAAGGAAAGATTGATAACCTTGGCATGCATTGAAATGGCATAAAGAATGCCCTTGGCAATATTGTCAGAAAAACCTTTGGCCCCGCCACTTGATTTTCCATGAGTCACCTTAATCGGAAGAATCTTGATCTTGCGACTCAGTCCTTTGATACCAATGGCGTTACCACGTTCCGCGGCAATAATGCCACTGACGTGAGTGCCATGTCCGGCGTCATCATAGGGGCGGTGATCTCCAGCATTTTTGGCGGTAAAATTCCATCCCATGCAATCGCCGATAAAGCCGTTGTGATCGCGATCTTCAGTCGGTCTCCAAGGCAACGCCCCGTTATCGCATTCTATACTATTTTTAAAGATTTTATTCTTGATATCAGGGTGATCAAGATCCAGGCCTGAATCTAATACAGCAACAATGACATCGCCTTGGATCTTATCGTCCACCCCGTCTGCGGGGTAATCAATATCCATTCCTTTGACGCCCAAAATAGTTTCAGAATGTATATCGTCTATATCTGAGGTTAGAGATTGACCGTTATTAGAGAGCGCCCATTGATAAGGAGAAAATGGGTCACTAGCGTCTGATTGAGTCGAAGGAGTTATCGACTGCTCATCAACTTCAAAAACCTCTTCTATCGATTGTATTTGGTTAAGCTGTTGCGCCGATAGCGCTTTACTTAGCTCCAGACGACTTGCTTTGAGTCCAAATGTACGTGCAAATATTCCCTTTTGATAGGGTGAAAATTTATGCAAAGTTGGAAATTTACTTTTAATTTGCTCTGTCAGTTGACCATCTGCCATGGCATTTTCTTTCAGCACAATAACTAGTCTTGAATCTTTTGAAACTTGGGTATCAGCTAGCACCTGACAGGTGCATAATAGCAAGCAAAGAATCAATATTTGATGGCCAAGCTTGTTCATATCTTACCAACCATCCAATAAGAGAAAAATTCAGCATCAGTCATACCCATTTGATTTTTTATTTCCAACAAAGGGCCGGTAAAGCTACGATCACCAAATTCACCAATCGAATGAGAAATGAGTGGGGTGTCACCAGCTTCATCGCCCTTGCGAAAACCGCGCACTTGGCTATGCACATAAATATTGTTTTCTCCGCCCACAACTTGAGCTAGGCCTGGGAAATAAAGATTTTTTTCTACCTGATCGGCCATTTTTACACCGTATTTCATCTGACGATCAGGCCGCTCTTTTTTTAGCCACTTTTGAAACTTTTTCTTAAGTCGAATAAAGCGAGAGACGGAGTCGCGAATTTGACTCTCTTTACTATAGGTATCGCGATAGCTACTGCCAGAAATAGGATCACCAGGAAAATATCCCATACCAGCATAGCGTATATCCTTGAATTTTGAGTGCTTCTTATAGATTTTAAGTAGATTATTTTTTTCCTGCCCAAGCATCTCTAAAACCGCCCTATGATAGAAATACAGGTTGACTGAGATGGTGTAGAGCTGCAGTGACTTGGTATTTTGTAAGGCCGTTTCAGGATAAAAGTGAAATTGATAATCGCGATTGATCTCATCAATAATCTTCATGGCATTCTTTTTAGAGATGGTCCAGCCTTTCCAAATATAACCGAGAGAGATAAATGGACTTTCTACTCTTCCGGTTTTCTTCTTACTATTATAATTTAGAATTTCGCCTTCAAATGAAACCTCTCGTGCTTTGCTCTTTCCCATAAATGTATCGCCAGGATTTCCATTACCCGGATCAGAGAAATTAACTGCGTTAGAAACATAAGTATTAAGCAGTCCATTGGCGACATCAGTAAACAAAGATTGATAATTCGAACCAAATCTCTTGCCTTTGGAACTGCGATAAAACATTTTCTGTGCGCCCTGTGGATGGGTTACAGTGATAAGATCAGTCAGATCTCGATTTAGCCACTTCCAGTGGAAGAGCGAAAAAGCACCACTTTTTTCTGTCAGGCTGTGCTCAATTTTATAAGGACTTTGGACCACATCGAGAAGTTCTGTTTCATTATGTAGTAATAAGGCCCGCAGGGCGTGAACATTACGCAATGTTTTAGCATTGCCATTACGTTTGGCATCTAAATTTAGGGTGTAAAACTTTGTGCGCGCCTTGCCCTTAGAACCAGAAAGTGAAAGACTCATGACTGGAATAAAAGCACGTAGACCAATTGACATTCCAATAGTGCTGAGATTCCCGAGATCACGATAAACTTGTATCTCCTTTTCACCTGAGCGTAAAATATGCAAGCGCGATATAATCACCTGTTGCCCAAAAATTCTTGCCTGAGCGCTAATCAGAGATGTCAACCCTACTCCTGCACCAACAGAAACACTTGGAGTCAAAGAATCAGTAATCATAAGTGACTCGCCCACCTCTAACTGGCCCAGAAAATCCTTCATAACAGATTCAATTTTTTCACTTAATTCATCGTCGCTTAAAGCATTGCCTGCTTGATTAAGGTTGGCGGTCATCAGTCCATCTAGTTTTTTCGCCAATCCCTTTTTATAAAATGGAATCATCATATTGCGGTAAGGAGTTTTAAGTGCCGCCTTCATGCTTTTTATAGGCCGAAGGTGAGAGTAACGACGAGTAAGATTGGCCTTGGCCTGACCGTTGACAATCCAAGGAGCGGCAACGCCATCAATACCAAGATAGACACCCAGATCCAATGATAATCCAAAAGAATCGGCCAATTGAACAGTATTATCGGCCCCCATATAACTGCCGGCAATAATATCGCGTGATGCAATGAGATCAGCTCCGAAAGTCGGTATGGCAAAAATACCAAACGGAACTTCCTTAAAAACTCCCGTCTTGAGATAATCCATAAATGCTTTTTCGGCCACTGCCACCTGATGATCAACAATGCCTTGCTGGACATCTGTACTAGGAACAACGTAGCTATTAAAGCCACCTACTAAATTGCCAATAAGATTAGAAATTCCCACGGCCTTTAAATAACGCAGAATTTCGCCACCGCTAAAAGGTGATTCAGGATCACCATAACTAAAGCGTGAACCGTATCCATCCCACCACTCGCGCAATAGTTTACCCTTCTTAAGATCTGTGCCAAAATTCACATCGGGATTGATACTCAAAACAGCAGCGTCAAGTTTTAACAACTTAATCATGGAATTTCTTCGCCCAATAATCTTTTCAACTAAAAGACGTTGAACAGGAATAGGCAAATGCGCCGACGCCACAATCTCTTCAAAATCACGCCGCGTAAGCTTTAATATCCGTCGCATAATCCAACGAGCATCCTCATAGCTAGTGCTAAATTCTGCGCTATCAGCAAAATCAATTTTGAGAGAATTGCTAATAATTCTGGCCGCCTCATAACTCATGAGATTGACACTTTCCTCGAAGCTAACGATGGCGTATGGAATGAGCAAAGAGTTTAAAACTCGCCGCCCTTTAATCACGCTATTTGGAACGTAGCCATAGGCAAGGTTATATATTGACTCATTAGCTTGGAAGGACAGAACATCTTGTAGAATCAATCCTTTTCCATCGGAATTCTCCTGATAAACCCATCGTTTTGGATCTCCAAAAGTATCTTCCGCCATACGTTTGATAAAATTTTCACGTTCAAATGTACTGCCAAAATTGACTTGTAATTTTGATAAATATTGAATTGGCGGAATGGTATAGCCAATCTTCCTTAAGAGAGCACTTCTTAGCAGTACTGAATGCGCCTTTTTGCTTAGCATGAACGAAAATGTCTGACCGCTATTTTGCTCTTGTCCTCGCGCACTAAATCTAAAATTACCGGTGCGTGACATAATGGGGGCCAAATACAAACTACCAGGGATCTGACCTGGAGTGATATGCATGACAGGAAGATCCGAAGGACTATTTCCTACAATCGCCTGATCGTGCCAAATATCCGATTCTTGTGGCAAAAATAATGAGATATCTTGACCACTGGCCCGCAGTCTTTCGCCCTCATAAACAGAAATAAGTTGATTATCAACAGCTAAATCTGTTGCTGCTTGCCCTTCACTATCGAGTGGAATCAGGCCAGGAAAAGTACGTAGAGCTTCCGCCTTAACCTGTGAAATAAGTAAGAAAAAAATGAGCGTAAATTTTGTAAGATGGATTGCCCTAAACATAACATCTATTTACCATGGACTCGGTCTGAAGGGCCGTGAGATGGAAATTTTTATAGGAAATAAAAAGGGCCTCAATAATGAGGCCCGATTTAATATTAAGCTAATGCCCTATTATTTAAGAAAGTCATTAATAATAGCATTCATATGCTCAGGGCTGGTACCATTAGTTTCAGCGGCAACATCGATTAAAGAGTTATAATCACTTGAATCGCCTTCAGTTAACTTTTTGTAAGCTGCTGTGGCATCGTTAATGTTAACTCCTAAAAGCTCCTTAGAGAAAGAGTTAGCGTCAGCATCAGTTAAAGAGCGAGATTTTGCTGTTCTGTCCCACTCAACAACTAGTTTGGCCACTTTTTGAGCTCTTTCTTCTGAAAGACCAAAGTTAGAGGCCAAAGACTCACCTAGTTTAGCTGTCTTATAGGCCGCCTTAAGTGCTCCAAGCTTCTCTAGGTCTTTGAAAGACTCTTCTTTTTGCTCGAAAACAAATTCTCCAGCATAAGTTCCCCAGTAATCATTAGCATAAGCTCCACCCACGTAGAAAACTTCACCGTACACATCTGTGTACCAATCATAGATATATACTTCTTGATATTGAGAATAGCTTGAGTATGTATACCAGCTATCGCCTACTTGGTAGTTAGCAATGTCGTAAGCTACATAACCAGTATCAGCACTATAGACAACAACAAACCCTTCAGTGGCAGTTTGGTTGGGATGTTTTACCAAGGTAAAATAACTGTCATAAGCAGACTGGCTATTAAGTAAATCAATAAATGATTGTACGCGGTCTACTGGATAGTAAGGAGCAGGTCCATGACAGGCACTGAATAAAAGTGCAAAAAGAAGCACTGTTAACATAGAAATCTTTTTCATAAATCCCCCAAATTTTTAGGTCTTTAATAATTCTTCGACTATCAAGTAGATACCTTGGCGAATTGTCGTTATTCAATCACAAAACTCTTACTTGATAAAAAGTACACAAGGATGTCAAAAAAAGCGAGAAACTGTAATGTTTTCAAGTCATTTGGCAAAAGATAGGGTCAATTTGGCACCAAGCTTTCATTGCTCTATGGCAATTGTCTAACATTTGGCGCGCCATCAGGATGAGTTGTATCACCATTTTGACACCAATTATTCACTCAAAACATCCTGGGTCTGCCACAAAACCTTGTTGGTTTCTCTAAAATAATCTTTACTTGATATAAAACCAGCTATTTTCATTTTGAAGAGGATCTGCGCCATAGTTTTTTCTGCATAGGGCGTTAGCATCTTTTGCTTAAACGATTCTGCATATCTCACTGGGTTTGGCAAAAGCATGGCCAAAAAGGCGCCTTCTTTTGCGCTTAACTCAGATACCGGCCGATTAAAATAATAATAGGCCGCCTGTTGTATACCATAGATATTGTCCCCATATTGAATGGCATTTAAATAGAGTTCTAAGATTTTCTTTTTGGGCAAACGCAGTTCAAGATAAAGCGACAAGATGGCCTCTTTAAGTTTGCGCCACAAAGTCTTTTCATGAGTTAAAAAAAGGTTTTTTATAAGTTGTTGGGTAATGGTACTAGCACCCCGCATATGCCTTTTGCCGCGTAAATTTTCTCGCAGAGCTTTGCGAAGCTGATGAAAATCCATGCCTGCATGTAAGTAAAAACTCCAATCTTCACTAACCAAAATGGCATGAGAAACATGAAAGGGAATTTCAGATAAAGCAACATATCCTTTGGGAATTTTTTTTATGATGTGATAATGAGGAGAATCGCCTTTTTTCAATTCGATTTGAATATGCCCTTGTCGCAAAAGCTCAATCTCTTTAACAAATGGAGACATTAGAAAAAATATTCCGGCGCCAAGACCAAGCGAAAATAGCAGAAAAACTATAAGGAGAAGGCGAAGATTTATTTTTTTCATGCGCACAGCAATTATTCTAGACCTGTAACCTTTGAGCAATCATACTTTTCAATCAATTGCTGTAACATTTGAGCATAAGGCATGGAATAATGAGTATAAAGCATAGCACGTCCTAGGTATTTCTTCTTTAAGTACTTTTTATGTGCTTTGGCATCAACAGGCAATTTTTTTATGACTTTATTGGCAAACAGGGCCGATTTATAGTGCATTTGAATTTTTTCAAACTTACTTAAGAAATTGTGTATGCCAAAGCGCCGCCCACCACTTTTCCCCATGAAAATTCGCGGAATATCACTGTGAAACAGGTCGCCATTGGTGGCAACAAAGTCGTAACCTTGCTGGGCCAGACCATCAGCATACTTCCAAATTCTGCGATAAGGCTTGGCGTCTTGGCAGGCAAATTTAATTCTCAATTCATTAACGTTTGCCGCTTCTGGCACCTTGTAGATATTGGCGTCACCTTTTTTATCCAGATCAAGGTAATCTTTAGCAAATGTTTTAAATTTACTAATAAATTTCTTATTTTGCTCAAATGCCTTTTTAGTTGTGTATTGCAAAAATTTAAGTCCGAAGTCTCCATAAATCTGTTCTGCAATTTTGTCATAGTCGGCCAGAATATTGACAATATTTTCACTACCATCATCAGTTGAGCTAAAACCTTGTTCATCTAAAATCCTTTTTAATCTAGTTTCAACTAATTTCATTTCAGTATAATGCTTATCAAGTATTTTGGCCTTTTCAGCATAATCTTTCGCCAATTCCTTGACATATTCTGGCAATTTCATGCCATTGATTCGAATTTCTTTTTCCCAGCTCTGTGTAAAATTATTTTGCATGGTCTGCAATGAGACCTTTAATCTAGATACATGAAATTTCATTTCA
>Ga0066639_10004891_pt1 | contig 11352 bp, 10 predicted proteins | sample CryGeyCG2114_010_2_FD_59504 | JGI IMG/M metagenome (GOLD analysis project Ga0066639, IMG submission 59504) | Groundwater microbial communities from aquifer - Crystal Geyser CG10_big_fil_rev_8/21/14_0.10 | ecosystem: Environmental > Aquatic > Deep subsurface > Groundwater | place: USA: Utah... | reverse complement strand
ATAACACAGGAATAGATGTTATTCGTGCTGGTGTTCATGTTGGGTCTCATGTTGTTAGAAAATTTATTGAAGAAAAAAAACCTATTATTGCTCTATCTGCACATATTCACGAAGCAAAAGGTATTGATAAATTAGGTGAAACTTTTCTTTTAAACGCGGGTAAATTTCCTGAGGGGTATTTTGGATTGATTAATATTGATGATGGTAATGTTAAAGGAAGATTATTAAATTTATGTGAATAGTCACTGACCCTATCACTTCCTATAGAAATTAATTAATTAAAAAATAAATTATATAAGAAAAAAATGATTTTTTGAATATAATTTATAGAAATTATATCTGAAAATTTTAGTTAAAAAAATAATATATTTAAACATATTATATTATAACATTGTTATATCTTTCTAGTTTTGTTTGTATCATTATTTCTAAAAGAAATCAAGGGGTCAGGGGGTAAATATTTTTTCCAATAGAAATGGTTTTATTTCAATAGGAGAATAAATAATGTTATGCCAGAAAATGTACAAAAAATTTTTCAAGAATTCATACAAAAATCCACTCCTATATTCAAAGATAGAGATGCTTTAAACTCCCATTTCACCCCAGAAATAATTCCTCATAGAAATGAATATATAAACACAATAGCATCAATTCTTGTCCCATCACTTAAAGGAGGCAAACCATCCAATATTTTTATTTATGGTATGACGGGAACGGGAAAAACTCTTGTTAGTAGATATGTTGGTCAAGAATTAGAAAAAATATCAAACCAAGGAACAAACCCAGTAAAGGTTTTGTATATTAACTGTAAGATGAGAAAAATTGCAGATACAGAATACAGATTGGTTGCAGAATTATGTAGGTTGTTAGGGCAAGAAGTACCTTCGACTGGATTGCCGACAGAACAGGTCTATAACACTTTCTTCCGTGTGTTGGATTCACGTGACTGGATTGTTATAATAATTCTTGATGAAATAGATACATTAGTTCAGAAGATGAGTGATAATTTTCTTTATAATTTCACACGGATTAATCAAGACCTAAAGAAAGCAAGAATTTCTGTTATAGGTATTACTAATGATCTTGGTTTTATTGATGTTTTAGATCCACGTGTTAAGAGTTCTTTAAGTGAAGAGGAAATATTGTTTCCACCATACAACGCTTTAGAACTTCAGGATATTCTTAAACAGAGAGTGGATGTGGGTTTTACCAAGGGAGTTCTTTCTGAAGGAGTTATTCCTAAATGCGCTGCCCTTGCTGCTCAGGAACATGGTGATGCTAGGCGTGCTTTAGATTTATTGAGAGTAGCGGGTGAACTTGCAGAGAGAAACAAAGATACAAATATAACTGTAGATCATGTTGACGCTGCCTTGGAAAAAATAGACTATGATAGAATAATTGAATCAGTTAAATCCCTACCAAAACAAAGTAAGATAGTCCTTTATTCAACAATTAATTTAGTAGAAAACAGTCAAGAAGAAATACAAACTGGTGATATATACAATATTTATGAAAAAATATGTAAAGATTGTGGTTTAACAGCACTTACTCAAAGGCGGGTATCAGACCTTATTTCAGAATTAGATATGTTAGGAATAATTAACGCGAGAGTTGTGTCATTAGGAAGATATGGAAGAACAAGGCAAATTAAACTAAGTGTATCAAATGATATTAAAGAAAGAATTAAAAAAGTTCTTGAAGCAAGTTTAGTGATTTGATGGATAATCAGGAAATAGTTAAGTTGTTTATAACTCATGGTTTTCAATTATCACAAGATGCCTTATCTCTAATAAAAAATAGACCAGAAGAAATAATTTCTGAAGTTGAAAAACTTAAACCAAGACCTTTTATAATAACAAAGGGTCATATAGAAAAAATTATTAAGACACATGAAGAAAAAAAATCACCAAAAATTATATTGTTGAAAGAATTCAAGTTTGAAAAAAAAGAATTGCAAGTAGAAGATTATGTTAAACATTTTATAGAAAATTATGAAAAAATAAAAAAAATATTACTAAAAAACACAAAACTCCAAAAATTAATTTCTGTTAATAAAATTACAAATAATACAAAAGAATTTTCACTAATAGTATCGATTCGAGATAAAGGTAAAAATAACCTTCTTGTCGAGGACACAACAGGAGAGATACATGTGTTTTTCGATGAAAAAATTAAAAATAAATTTGATTTAATAGAAGTGGATGATATAATAGGTCTTTTATGCGATAGAAAAAAAGAAAAAATTTTCATTAATGATATAATCTACCCTGCTATTTCAATTACAAGAAAAATAAATAAAACAAAGAACGAGATTAAAATTTTTTATATTTACAAACCATCACTTCTTTCTGATGAGGATTTTGAAAAACTTTCTGTTGTTCTGAAAAAAACTAGAAAAAAAGACCCAATATTTGTTTATGGTGAATGGGAAGACAAGGAAAGAATGAAAAATTTTGATAATATGTTTTTGATATCGGACAATTCTTTTCCTTCAATTTTTCAACTACAAGATGTCAATATATTAATATTATATAAAAAATTCATTTCTCAATATATACTTGATAAAAGATTGATTAAAAACAATAATTTGTTAAATATATTTACAATTGATGAAGTTCCTGATATAATTCTTTCATCTGAGGAAAAAACATATTTCAAAAACTATAAGGGATCGACTATAATCTCGAATATGGATCAAAAAAAATATTTTATCATAAATTTAAAAACAAGGGAAGTTGAAGAGAAGAAAATCTAAAATATACTTTCAAATCGAGAATAGAATAAAAACATTAATTCCCAAATAAGAGATATGAAAATAACATTCCAACTACTTGATTCTGATTATATTCTTTTGAATAATAAACCTGTTATTCGGTTGTTTGGGAGGACTGAAGACGGAAAGTCTATAACTGTGTTTTATGATAAATTTTCCCCTTATTTTTATGTTTTACCAAAAGAGGGAAAACTAACAGAAGTTAAAAATTATATTGAGAAGAATTTTAAGAATCTTGTTGTAAAAATGGAAAATGTTGAAAAATTTTTACCAATAGGTTATCAGGAAAAAGCAACTAAAATTCTTAAACTAACGTTGAACGACCCAAGTAAAACACCATCTATTAGGGATAATTTAAAGGAAAAAGAATTTGTTCAGGAGATTTTTGAGGCAGACATACTTTTCAAGTATAGATTTATGGTAGACAATAATCTTTTTGGGATGAGATGGTATGAGGTTGAAGGGAATTATACGCAAACAAACAGTGTAAAAACAGAAAAAAAGTTTACAGCCAAAAGTTTTAAGGAAATTGAAAATCATGAAAACATGAAATTCCGTTATTTGAGTTTTGATATTGAAACTATCTCCGATGAAGGTGGTATACCTAATGCTGAAAAAAACCCGATTGTTATAATTAGTGTATTTTTTTATCCATCTTTTAAAAATAGGAACACTTTGGTTCTAGCAGCGAAGAAAGTTAAGAAATATGATGACGATATTGTTGGTTTTGAATCTGAGAAAGAAATGCTTAAAAAATTTACTGAGATAGTTAATGATTTTGATCCTGATATGATACTTGGTTACAACACAAATAATTTTGATCTTCCTTATCTTAACACAAGGTTGAAAAAAAATAATGTGACTAGGGCACTAGGTAGATGTGAACAAAAATCAATGATGATTCATACTTTTATGGGAAGATCTAGAGCTACAATACCTGGAAGAGTTTCTGTTGATGTTTATAGTCTTGTCAAAGAGGCTACTGCTAAATTTGGACTTTTTAAAGGTTTGAAAAGATTTGGTTTAGGCGATGTTTCTCAACAAGTCTTGGGTGAAACTAAACTTGATGTTGCGCATAGTGAAATAAATAATTATTGGAATGATAATGGTGAAAAACTTGGTAAATTGTTAAGATATGGTAGAAAAGATGCTGAACTTCCAATGAAGATACTATTTAAAAAAAATATGTTGGATAAGTTTATCGAAATATCTAAAGTATCAGGAATAAACCTTCAGGAATGTTTGGATGGTGGCGAGACTCAGAGAATAGATAGTATTCTTCTAAGAGAATTCAATAAAAGAAGTTTTGTTATTCCATGTACGCCAGATAAATCTGAAGTTTCAAGAAGGAATGCTGAGAGGAGGGGCAGTGGATTAAAAGGAGCTTTTGTTCTAGAACCTGATGTTGGTTTTTACGATACTTGTGTTGCTTATTTAGATTTTAAATCGATGTATCCTTCTATTATCATTAGTTATAATATTTGCCCTACTACTATTCTAACTGGAAAAAAGAAAGATATTAAATTCAAGGAGACACCATTTGGGTCTAGGTTTGTAGATGAGAAAGTCAAGAAAGGAATTTTCCCTGAAATTCTAGATTATCTTCTGGAAACAAGAAATAAAATTAAAAAACAAATGAAAGCAGCTAAAAAAGAAGAAAAGAAAAACTATCTTTATGCAAAACAATATGCATTCAAAACTGTAGCCAATGCTTTTTACGGTTATTCTGGGTATGTTCGTGCAAGATTTTATGTTCTCGATATTGCTAGTGGGATCACAAGTGTTGGAAGATATATGATAAAAAAGACAAAGGAAATAGTTCACTCTAAGACCTCTTATAAGGTTATATACGGCGACACTGATAGTGTAATGGTGAAGTTAAAGACCAAAGATTTGAAAGAAGCGTTTAGGATAGGAGAAGAAGTATCTGATATAATCAATGAAGGAATAAATAATGTTCTAACAATCAAGATAGACAGTATCTTCAAGACTGTTGTTCTGCTCGCTAAAAAGAGATATGCTGCATGGAATTTTGAACCTATGAAAGACGGTTGGGACGAGAGTATTCTTACAAAAGGAATAGAAACTGTTAGGAGGGATTGGTGTGACTTAGTCAGTGAAACACTTCAGAAAGTTCTTGATACAATATTAAAAGAACAGGATGTGAAGAAATCTGTGAAGATAGTGAAGGATACAGTTAATGATATTAAAATGGGTAAGGTTGATATTGACAAACTTGTTGTGACTAAAAGTGTTTCACGTGGACTAAAGAGTTACAAGGGAATTCAACCACATATTGAATTGGTTAAGAAGATGAAGAAAAGAGATCCTAGTTCTGCTCCTGGTGTTGGTGATAGGGTTGGATACGTTATTGTTAAAGGAACACAGATGTTGTCCAAAAGGGCTGAAGATCCTGAGTATGTTAAAGAACATAAAATACCAATAGACTCTAAGTATTATATTGAGAGTCAATTATTACCTCCATTGGAAAGATTGTTTGAGGCGCTGAATGTTAATAAATCAGATCTTGTTGGTATTGGAAAACAACTTGGTTTATTTGAGGCTTTGAAGAATGGGAGTGGTGGAAAGAAAGAAGAGGAGTATGAAGAAAATCTTTCTGAGATTGATGAATTCATCTGCGATAGTTGTAATAATGTTTACAGAAAACCCCCTTTGACTGGTAAGTGTAATTCTTGTGGAGGAGAGATAGTTTTTAAGAATGGGGAGAAGAAGTCTAGATTGTTCGTTCCTGTTAACGTGAAGTAGTTTCCAAAGGAAATGGTGGGGGTGAATATTACAGTGTTATATCTCCAATTCTGCAAAGGAAATAAGGGGGTCACGTGATTTTTGTTTTACTTTCATTCTGGATGACATGTCATCAATGAGTTAAACTAATATTTTCACACAAGAGAAATAATAGTCATGGTGGTTTTTACAACGCTGTTGATAGTGTTTTTTGCTGGGTTAGTTTTCCAGATGTTACTTCACGGTCCTTCACGAATGTTAATATCCGCTTTTGCTGGGTTTACTGGGGGGTTAGTTGCAGGTATTTTTGGTAATTATATTCTCTTAACATTTGCTCTTGGTTGTCTTGGTAGAATGTTAATAGGATGGTATGTGATGTGTATTGTTCTTATGATTGTTTATATTGGTGTTGGTTTTGCTGTTGGGTATTATGTTTTTTAGAACTCAAAACAACACCCCGTTAATCATCCACGCCAACCCAGCAAAGTAAATCGTGGTTGAGACCATCAAAAATCCCATATTACTAGTCCTCTTAATTCCCCAAAGAACAGGAAGAAGACCCAAACATGTTGAGATAATCATGATAAACACACCAGCTATACCAGTGAACCACAACACCATTAGTACAGTGAACCCAAGAATAATCTGTGAAGCTAATTTGTAATTGACCCTCTCCAGAAACTTCAAACTTTTCTTCCCGATGAACCAAGTGAGAAGTACTGAAACCCCTGCAGAAAATAAAATAACACCAACTGAAAAAATAAGGCTGTTCATTCCAAATTCTGGAATGATTGTATCAATAGCAGCCGCAGCACCAGATCTTACTTTACCGAAAGAATAAAGACTAACTAAAGCAAAAAAGGCGTTTCCCATGTTTATTCCTGAGAGAGCACCAAGAAACTCATTCTGACCTAATCCGGTGAACTCCGAAACTAATATACCAGCTTGAGACTCACCAGCGCCAGGTAGAACACCTATCAACAAACCAGCAATCAGACCAGAAATAACTATTTTAGTAATACTACCAGTCTTTACATCTTCACTTACAATCTGTTTAGGAAACTTCACGCCTTCTTCCATACTCATGACTAAACCTGCAATACCGAACATGCCTGTGAGGGAAGGAAATAGAGCCCATTCAGAACTAATGATCGTTGAGTTCAGACAAAGTATCCCCCATAAACCAGAAACTAGATAGAGAAACAAAGATAACAACCTCCCTCTCCACGTCTTTTCCATAAATATCATCCATACAGCTAATCCAAAAAGGAGAAAATGAAGATAAGGATAAACAAAACTGTTGAGAATAGGAATGAACCAAAGAAGTGCGGGAAGAGTAATAATACAAGCAAGAAGTGTAAGAAAAGCACCAGATAAACTAATAAACAAAGCATCCATACCTTTACCTTCAAGAACCATTCTGTGACCAGGAAGTATGTTAATAACAGTGTTAGGATCAGGAATAGAAAAGAATATAGCAGGAATATAGTTGAGAAGAATATTACTGACCATGATGTTAATGACTAAAGCGAGAACAGCTTCTGAAGGAAATTGGGAAAGAAATGGAATAAAACTAACGACAAGAACAAAAAATTGATTAGGGTGAATACCTGGGAGAATACCTGCGATTACTCCCAGTATTATTCCTATCAAAGAGAAAATTATTATATATAACATAGTAATTGATTTGGGTTTCTGTTAAGTTTAAATTTCCTCCTCCACAAATTAACATTCATGATACCAGGAATGAACCCAAAACAATTGGAAGGTATGCTCAAACAGATGGGAATGAAGATGGAGAATATCTCAGCAACACAAGTAGTGATAAAATCAGACAATGGTGATATAACAATCAATAATCCTCAGGTAGTCAAAACAACAATGAAGGGTCAAGTTGTTTATCAAGTCTCTGGCAATGCAGACGAAGCAACATTCAGTGAAGAGGATGTGAAACTAGTAATGGAACAGTCAGGAGTTAAAGACGAAGAGAAAGTCAAGAAATCTTTACAAGAGTCAAACGGAGAAGTAGTAGAAGCAATAATGAAACTAAAATCCTAACTTCCTTTTAATTTCTTTACCAACCGAGTATATTCTGGTTTAGTTAATGTTAGACCAATCATTGTAATAATAGTAGATGCAATCGAAATATTTCTATAATCCTGTAAGAAAAATACAATTGTCAATATTACACTCAAAACAAGACTAGATTTCCAGATATAATTACTGAATTTTTCATCTTTTGCCTTAACAATACCCTCATTTAAGAGAGTGAGTTGAATCATGCTAACTGAAAAACCAATCATTACTCCAAACAAAATATATTTATTAACAACTAGTTTATTTACAACTGTTGCAAACGAGATTAGAAACATTAGTCCTACAGTAATCCACTTAATCCATCTATTAGATTGTTTATTTGTAAAAGATGAAATGCAACAGAATACAACTAAGATGAATGCAAACACATGTGATGAGACTACACCTAAAAATAACAAAGATTCAATAATAAAAACAGATAGAACAATACCAACGATTTTAGTTTTTTTGAACCGAACAAAACTGTAAACACATGAAAGAGCAGCAATACCATCTACAAAATAAACTGATAGATTAAGTAAACCTTTATTTTCAGGTTCAACATCCTTTCTTTCAACTATTTCAACATCAGGTAATCTTCCACTTTTAAGACAAGTGATTAACATAATCAACTTTTCATCAGACTGTTCTTTTTTATTTTCAACTCCCCAGATGACTAATTGAGTAATTTCTTTACCCGAGTCTGAATTTAGAATAGGCATACTAGTAACGATATTGTCATCGATAAAAACAACCAGAGGATCTTGAAGATAATCTTCACCTTGGGGATTAATTACAGAAGGCTGGTTATTTGTTATTTTAGAAAATCTTTTGCCAGCTTCTTCTGAAATTATAATGTTTAGAACATATACATATTGACCTTGATTTTGAAATACCCTACTATTCTGGTCAGCTGTCAAAACTTCTTTCACATCTTCTCCATCAAAAACATCCAAGAAAAAACTCGTGTAATTTTCAGTAATATTATAAATCTTGACATTAATTCCATTCAATAGAAATTCATCATTTATCTTATAATTGCCCCCATTAAACCCAAGAGTATCATTGTTGATTTTAACATCATATGTGTTATCATTCAACAGGAACTTACCAGTATTATTTTTTATCTCAATGTTTTTCATAAATTTTACAGATGCTATACCAGGTTCAAGTAATTTTTCAACTTTATATTCATCATTCGAATTAAATGTAATACTAAAAGATTTTTCAGATATACTCTTAATTTCAGTGTTTTTCAAAGCATAACTATCAAATCTATTTTTTAATACAACCAGACTTCCAGAAACATCTTCACTTTCTAGAACAAACTCTTTACCACCATTAATATCCACCCCAAACTTTATTCCTTTCTTTTCAGGACCCATAATTTTAACATCTATTTTCTCATTAGAACCGATTTCACAGACTCTTGGACCCCCATTTATTATGAAATTTATCCTGCCTTCTAAATCATCAATAACTGAGTAAAAATCATCTGGTGTTTTAATAATGGTTTCATCTATTTTTGTGATAATTGATCCAGGTAAAAGAACTTCATTACACACACTATCTGGAGAGATGCTTACGATAGTCACACCAGATTTTTTGAATAGAAAAGGAGAAATTATGAAGATTAATGATAAAACTACTAAAAAACCAATTCCAATTAACTTAGTATTTTTGATTGTCATTTTTTTACCACAGACTATTTGTTTATGATTTAGAAATTTAAAAGTTTAAAGTTTGAAAGCTAATATATTTTTTGATAGTATGTTGATTTTAATAGGAACATTTTTGGTCTCTTTAATATTTTCGTTAATTTTAACAAAAATGATAATACCATTTTTTAAAAGAAATAAGATAGTAGCTTTAGATCTTCAGAAAAAACAAACTCCTTTGGTTGCAAATAGCGGAGGAATTCCTATTTTTTTCGGTTTATTCATGGGTTTGATGTTTTTCATTGGTATTCAGGTTTTTGTTTTTAATGTTACAGATCAATTGGTTTTCTTATTCGCAGCAATACTGACTATTTTTTTAATAACTCTTATTGGTTTTTTTGATGATCTGAATGTGAAAGAGGTTTTAGAAGGTAAGAGAAAAATAAGAAAAGGTCTGAAACAATGGCAAAAACCTTTACTTACACTTCCAGCAGCAATTCCTTTGATGGTTGTTAAAGCTGGTTATACGTCTATGTTTATCCCATTTATTGGTAATATTAATTTTGGTCTTCTATACCCCTTAATTCTTGTTCCTCTTGGTGTTGTTGGAACGGCAAATGCGATTAATCTTCTTGGTGGTTTTAATGGTTCTGAAGCTGGAATGGGGGTTGTTTATTGCATATCACTTGGAATATATGCCTTAATTATTAACCAAATTGTTTCTGCAGCAATATTCTTTTCTTGCGTGGGTGCTTTGATAGGTTTTTTAAAATATAACTGGATTCCTGCTAAGATACTCTCTGGTGATAGTATACAGTATCTTCTAGGTTCTGTAGTTGCATCTGGAGTGATACTTGGAAATATGGAAAAGGCTGGGATATTTTTAATGATACCTTTTGGTATCGAATTTCTTTTTAAACTACGTGGAAAATTACATGTTCATTGTATGGGTAAACTTAGAAAAGATGGAAAATTAGACCCACCATATGGGAAAAAAATATATTCCTGGACACATATAATAATGAATATAAGACCGCTAACAGAAAAACAGGTAACATTAATGTTGATATTGATGCAGGTAGTCTTTTCAATAATATTTTTTATAGTTTTTTTCTAGGGTTTTTCTAAATAGGTAGTTTCTAATTCTTTCAAAACTAAAAATTAAGCATGAAGGTTTGTCTTGTAGCAAGTGGTGGAGGGCATCTAAAAGAAATCTCATTTATTGAAGGTTTTTACAAAAAATACAATCATTTTTTTGTTACATTTAAAAGGCCAAACAGTATAAGTCTTGCTAAGAAAGAAAAAGTCCATTTTATTGTTGACCCTGAAAGAAGTCCAATTAAATTAATCAAAAATATTATCCAATCCTTTAAAATAATCAGAAGAGAAAAACCAGAAGTAATTATTTCAACTGGAGCAGGGGTTGCAGTTCCAATCTGTTATCTAGGAAAATTACTTGGTTCAAAAATAATTTTTATAGAGAGTTTTTGTAGAACACAAGATCCATCAGTTTCAGGAAAATTAGTTTACCCAATTTCAGATTTGTTTATTTACCAGTGGAAAAAACTCAAGGAATTTTACCCTAATGGCGTTTATGGAGGGTTATTGATATGATATTTGTTACTGTTGGGACAGACACTCACCAATTTGACAGATTAATTATTGGAATAGATGAACTTGCCGAAAAAAGAAAAATTAAAGAAAAAGTGATTGCACAGATAGGTAATTGTGAATATACACCAAAGAATTTCAAACATTTCAGATTCAAACCTTATGAAGAAGTAGAAAAATTAACAAAAAAATCAACAATCGTGATTTCTCATGGGGGAGCTGGCTCTATAATGCTTGCATTTGAAAATAAAAAACCACTAATAGTCGTTCCAAGATTGAAAAAATATAATGAGCATATCAACAATCATCAGATTGAGATAACAGAAGAGCTGGAAAAACAAGGAAGGATTCTTGCCGTATATAAAATCAGTGAACTTGATGATAAAATTAAAAAAATTAAAAAAATGAACAGTAAATCATTCCCCAAACCAATGATACCAGAAATAATCGAAAATTTTGTTAGAATGATTTAGTCATCTTCCTGTAAAT
>Ga0066639_10004885_pt1 | contig 11359 bp, 11 predicted proteins | sample CryGeyCG2114_010_2_FD_59504 | JGI IMG/M metagenome (GOLD analysis project Ga0066639, IMG submission 59504) | Groundwater microbial communities from aquifer - Crystal Geyser CG10_big_fil_rev_8/21/14_0.10 | ecosystem: Environmental > Aquatic > Deep subsurface > Groundwater | place: USA: Utah... | reverse complement strand
CATGGGCAATAACTCGAGCCAAAGTTGTTTTACCAGAACCTGGAGGCCCCCAGAGAATCATTGAGTGAATCGTCCCAGATTCAATAGCTCGGCGAATGGGCTTATCCTTACCAACCAAATGCTCCTGACCAATATAAGTGTCTAGGGTAAATGGTCTGATAATTGAAGCCAGTGGTTGAGTGTCCATCTTTTTTGGGTTATATTTGGGCACAGTATCCCAAATAAATCCCTGCTGTGCAAGATGGAGTTACAGGCTAATACTGTAGTTAAGTGGAGGAGGATCAAGATCAACTTCAGCTGGATTATTGTCTTCAAGCTGCTGCTGAATAGACTCTAGCTTTTGTCCCATTTCAGTTTGGCTTTTAGGAGGATTGGTTGGCAAGGTAACAGGAGGCGGGGTTGGACTAAGCGTAGTTCCAGCTTCTCCAAGCATGCCACTTCTTAAAAGAACCAATAATAAAACACTAAACAGGACAAACACTCCTAGAATACCAACTATTATTAGTTTTAGATTTTTCTTTTTGGGCTCTGGTGGCTTGTTTTTATCTTCTTCAAGCTGAAGCTTTCTCGCCACTTCCTCAGGTGGTGCCTGAAAAGACTCTTGGCTTTGACTAAACGTTGTCTGGTCTACGTCTGTTGGTATTTCTTTAGTATCTTCCAAAGGATTATCCATAGTAACTTAACCTATTAACCATTATTACACTTGCCTTTCAAGCTCTGTTAAAAACCTCAAAGAGGTTCTGATTGAACCAGAAACTTTTTGCAGCTCTGAAACCGTAGTAGTATAGTTCGTCTGAAAGTTAGGATTTCTCTTTTCAGTCTCTAAATCTTCTGGTGTAAGAAAGGGTGGAAAATCTTTAACTATCTGTTGAAGTAATACATCGGCTGCTTGTGCATGAAAGTCTACATCTTTAAGGCCTCTCTCAATTTGAGCCTTCTTACCTTCATCTGGGATTGGTTCAAAATAGTCTGTTTTAAACTCCTGTAAAGCTAGTTCATATTGGTCATAGACTCGCTGAACTCTACCAATTGCAAGCAAAGTTAACGTTCGATACTGAACTTCAAAAATAAGTGGTAAGCCTTGTTGTTCAAAAGTACTCGAGGCTTTGTTAGCACTGTCTCTGTCGACTAAGCTAGGGATTTGCGATCTAAAGTTTGCTATGTAGCTTTGAGCTTGTTCGTGTTTGTCCAAGGTTGCATTTTTGTCAGAAATATCAATTCCCTGAGCTTGATTGAGTAAAAACTGAAGTGCTCTGAGATAGGTCGAGAGAACATGTGCCCGAGCATCTAAATATGGTCGCATACTCTCCACCGCTTTCTCTCGGCTTGCAAGAGTTTGAAGTTTGGTGAATTCAGCTTTGTCCAAATTAAAACGCGTCTCAGCTTTTCTATATTGTTCTAACTGAAATAAGTAGTCAGATTGAAGTTGCTCAAAAGTAACTCCGGAAGACTCACTGCTTAGCTCTTCCTGAGCGTGAATGAGCAGACCTGTCGTTGCGATGGTTGCTATAATAATAAAAGAAACAAGATAACGAATCATAGTTTGATTATAGAAAGGCTTGTTGCAAGATTCAATTCGGCTAATTAAAGAGGTGCTGAATTAAATCTTAAATAAAGTAGATTTTGTATAGATCCTGAATCAAGTTCAGGATGACATCAAACGCATTTTTTAATGATTTTAGTTATCAATTACTGAGATCGCAAGTGTTTGTCTCGAACAAAGTTAACAGCTTGGTACATAGCTTCAAAAGTACCAGTATCAAGCCACTGACCATCAACAAAGCTTGCTTTCAATGTTCCTTCTTGGAGATATAGGTTGTTTAAGTCAGTAATCTCATATTCACCTCGTCCAGAGGGTTGAAGAGATTTAGCTTTTGCAGCTACAGTACTATCATAAATAAAAAATCCAGTCTGTGCGTAAGGTGATTTTGGATTGGAGGGCTTTTCTTCAATAGAAAGGACAGTATTATCCTCATTGACTTCGATAATACCAAACCGTTCTGGATCAGGAACCTCTTTACCAAAGATAATAGCTCCTGATTCAAAATCCTTAACTTGTTGGGAAAAATCATCTTCAAATAGATTGTCGCCTAAAATTAAAGCGACATTATCACCTTGGATAAATTGCTCACCAATTACCAAGGCTTGGGCTAATCCATTGGCTTCTTCTTGAACTTCATAACTAAAATCACAACCAAACTCCTTACCACTCCCAAGAAGTTTCAAAAAGTCTCCAGCATGATCCGGAGCAACAATAATTAAAATATCCTTGATACCTGCATTAATGAGAGTTTCCAAAGGGAAAAAGATCATTGGTTTATTGTAAATTGGCAGGAGCTGTTTGCTAGTTACAGTTGTTAAAGGTCTTAAACGAGTCCCTTTACCACCAGCGAGAATAATACCTTTCATAGTTGAGTTTTAAGGTCTAATTTATAAGTTTTTAATAGTTTTGTGTTTGTCTAATTTTAAACATTATACCTTAAAACTGAGTTTTATGTGAATTTTTCTTACTTTTTGAAGTCTTGGGTATTAACCAAACTTAGAGAACTAAAATCCCAATAATTGCGTTGACCAGTACAGCCATACTTAGATACTCCAGAAATATCTTTTGGTCTATATGTCCATGGCGCTTGTGATGGACAACTCCCCAAAGAACATAACCGATAGACAAAGGAATAGTCGCAAATAAAATATACTCCTGAGATAAATGAAAGGCTCGAACCAATAATCCAGTAACAACTAGACCGACGAGAAGAATAACGTAGTCAAAAACAAGGTCCGCTTGATTGTTTTTTTTAGTAAACACGCAAATTATGTTTAATTTATAATTATTAAGATTTAAATGTTAAAGATTAAACCTTATATATTAGATTCACTGTATCATTCCTGGCTGAATTACGTTCCAAATAATAATAAGAGCCAAGACCAAAAAGCTCATGTGAGCAACATTTCTGCCAACAAACCGCACCGTTTGTCTGCGTCTGATGATAAGTTCATCAAGTACCAGCACCGCCATAATCATACCTATAACAGCAAGCACTACAGATTTTTTGACATCCATGGGCGAGACAAAGATCGGACTGGAGTCGGCCTCTAAACTGGTAGCTTGGGTCTCACTTAGTACTGCTTGTTGAGTCGGTGCTAGTGCAACGTTAGCCTCCAAAACCTCTTCAGTTTCTGCAATTGGAAGAGTCTCGGTTTCGGCTGTTTGAGTTATCTGAGGTTCTGAAGTTGTATTGGTTTGGTTATTACCCAAAACTGGTTGAGTAGGTAAGCCAAACATCTGTACGACAAGAGTGGTTTCCACTCCCCCCAGAGTACCATTGGCGACTGCAATGCCGGTCTCAGTATATTTGCTGTGAACAATGTTGGCCTTGTGTGTTGGGGAGGCCATCCAAGCTTCAACCATAGGTTCGGTGGTATCAAAATCCCTTGCAAGATTTTCGCCTGCAACTGAGTATCTGTAGCCTGCATTTTTAATAAATGTCCAAGGCGGCACACCAGCTGGACTTATGTGGGCCCAGTAGTCTTCTTGAAACATGTCAGCAGCTTTTGCGGCGGCGGCTTGACTTAATTTATCGCTCATATGCAAAGGTGGCAAACCTTGGCTCACACGCTCTTGATTTGTCTGTACCAAAACATCGCCAGCATTGATATTACTAGCGTAGCCTAAAACTAAGCCTGCAGGTTGATGTTCTTCTAATAGTTCCACTCCGCTGTTTAACCCCAACAAAAGAGCCACCATAACCGCCATGCCAATTGGATGAAGCACCCGAGGTCGGTGGTTGTTAGTGTGGTGTGGAGTAAACAAATGACGCAGTGTGCCCAACATAGATACTATTAATAGTATCACTAAATAGAAAACTTGGTAACAAGAGCAAGACTAGCCCTATCGCTAACAGATTCTTAGATTGGTTCAGCAAAAACGAGTAACCGATTTAAAGAGGTTCCCACCGGAGTACAGGTCTGCAGAATAAGCTGATTCTCAGTCGATTCAGTCAAAGCCTTGACTTGATACGGTTTTACAACTTCTAAGTGTGAGACTCTATACGTGTATTCTTTGTTTTGATAGTAGAGCAAAATCTCGTCCCCAACGGCCAACTTTGGCAGTAAGTAAAATGAGGTATTGTAGCGTGTTATAGAAAAAGGATTGTCGCTACTATGGGCAAACAAGTAGGTCGTACCATCTTGATCTGGTGGTACTGAGTTCTTAGCATGGGCGACGCCTTTATAGAGGGCTTGCATATACTCAGCTTTGTTAAAAGCATCAACATTTGGGATAACTAACTCATTAACACCGAGACTTGGAATGACTACGCCAAACTCATGAGACTTGGGAGCTAAAACCACCTGACGACCAGCATTGACTCGGTAATTTAGTTCAGTCTTAAGAATAGGATAGTAGATATACAAAGTGGAAACGAGAGGGAAAATAATTAAAAACCATGAGAGTAATTTTTTCATATGACTTTTATAGGAAATAGTGAAATTAAATTATACCCATCCTGTCATCCTGAGCGTAGCTGAAGGATCTATGTAAGTAATCTAAGGATTTAGTCCCTGTATTCAATTAGACCAAACGCAAACACTAGAAATGACATTTATACTACTTCTATTGTGACAAGAAGTTCAGATTGGACTAGTCCAAGGATATTTTCCTTCAACTTCATCCAAAGTCCAGTTAAAAACATTGCCAAGTTTCCGCCCAGCAAATATAGAAGACTTCCACCTGTAGCAGGCAAGGTTGCGCCTAAAACTGAACCGATGTCGTTAGAAGCTCCTCCTATCCCACCACTACCATTGTCACTGCTTCCTCCGCCATTATCTCCTCCACCGTTATCGGAACCGCCATTATCTTCTCCTCCGTTGTCGCCACCGTTACCGTTATCATCGTCGTCGTCATCGTCGTCTGGATTATCACAGTTACAGTCAGTGATAATCACTTGGTTAGAGTTTATTCCTATGTTGTTAACGCCAATACTTGAAAGGATATCACCTGTAACCAGGCTTATATTGCTGGCAGTATTACTATTTATATAGTTGCCACCTGTATTAAAGTTTTCATAAACAGAATTGGAGATATTGGCATAATTATTGCTTACGTAGGCTATATTTCTAGTCGTATCAATAACTAATGTGTTTACCGAACCAGTCCCATTGCCAGCAATTTTTACGCTCAGTGGAGAAACACTACCGTTACTATTAATAGTGGCTTGTGAATTGTTTATGTCTTTATTTACGATATTTGTCTGAGATTTGATATGTCCAGTGGAGACTGAGATCTGGCTACCTGTGTTATTTTTGATGGTATTGTTTCCTGTATTGGCTTTGATAGTGACAGAAGTATTGATAACTGCCGTATTATTTTGGCTCACATTAGTTTGAGAGTTGTGTTGTACGTCGACTGTGTTTACCGTATTAGAACCATTTCCTACTACCTTTATTTCTGCACCACTAGTACTAGATTCATTACATTCGCTACAACCTGATGTGCTAACAGTATTTTGATTGATGTTTTCATTTACAACTTCAACGTGTTGCTCAATCGAACCAGTTTCGAGAGAGGTTGTCTCAGCAGTGTTACCATTTACTTCGTTTTCACCAGTATTTGATTCTGACTGAATGTCGTTGGTTACTTCAGATTGATTGTTTTGCTCAACTGTGGATTCCTGTTCACTATGATTCTCGATCGTATTTTCACTACCTGCGCCGTTACCTGAAACTTCTAAAGAAATAGTTTCAGCATGTACCAAGCTAATGGGTTGGATAAGGGCAAAGAATATAGCAGTAAAAATTAAATGTAGTCTCATGTATTCATTTATTGTGTTTGTAATATCACCGGTAAAAGTAGCTAAGCTTGTCTTAGACTGCCATCAATCCTCTAGCTCGTAGACCAGCGTAAACCAGACCTAACAATGAGGTAATAAGTGCAGGCCAAGTGACTTTAACTTTTATTGGCTTTTTAACATCTGAAGTAGTTTCAGAAGTAACAAAGACTTCTTCAGAATCACTGTCTTTATCGATTGATTCTTCTTGAGTAGCTTGTCCCAAAACCTTGCCACCGACGCTGAATCCTGTAAAGCCAACATTTGCGTTTGATTCAGCTTGGGCTAAGAGAGCACTTGTTTCTTGGACAGTAGTAGTAGCGATACTGTTTTGTGTCTCAGTTTCTTTGGTCTCGACTGTTTTAGTAGTTTCAGTTTCAGCTACGTATCCACCTCGAGCTTCTTCTTGATTTTGAGCTACTTCTTCAGTTTGAGAAGACTTCTGCGCTTTCTGATGTCCAGGTGAAACAAAGTCTCCGATCCATGTTCCAATGACGTTTATTACGGTAACATTAATTTTACCGCCACCTGATATATTGTTATTCACAAAGTTGACCAAATTAGCCACGATATTGGTATCTCCAGTAGTTATTTCACTGGTACCACCAGTATTTCTGCTGGCATCGTTGTTTCCTGTGTTAGCAGAGAGCTGTAGGTTATTGGTCACATTGGCGTTGTTAGTTTGGACAGTAGTAGTGCTTTCTTTTTGAGCAACTGAGTTATTGTTATCGCTATTTGAACCATTGCCACTGTTGGCGATTTGAATACTACCATCATCGTTAACAGTAAATTGAGTGCCGTCTGATCCTGCCATAGTAGCGCCCTCTGGGGCTCCCATGATTTGTCCGACCCATTGACCAGCTTGGTTGACCAGTACAATCCACCACTCACCGTTTGATACGTTTTGATTGGCGACATTGACAACATTGACATCAACATTTGATTTGCCAGTTGTAGCTTCTACATCACCACCGGTGTTATCACTAAGATTATTATTACCAGTGTTGGTATCTACAGAAAGAGTATTATTGATCGTAGCTTTGTTATCTTGGATTAAGAGGTCTTCAGTAGAACTGGTGAATTCATTGGCGTTTGAAGAATTAGTACCATTTCCGGAATTTGTAGCAGCTACGTCACCACTTCCATCGCCACATTCTGAAGTACAACTATTGGAATCACTTGCTTCTGGGGCAATGATGTCTCCAACCAAGTCACCAAAAATGTTGACCGTATTAATCACCAAAGCTCCAGCAACGTTTGTGTTGGCTATATTAACAACATTGGCAGCTACATTTGCGTCACCAGTGGTGATTTCAGTGTTACCACCAGTGTTATCTTTGGAAGTATTATTACCAGAATCAGCAGATAAGATAATATCGTTTTGAATATCAGCATCGTTATCTTGGAATGTATTTCGTGTTTCCTCTACCGTTACGTCGTTGTTATTATTTGAACCGCTACCATTGCCACCGTTTTTGAGGACAACTACTTCTCCCATCTGACAACCGCCAGAACAAGGATTATTTGCATCAAGAATAATATCTCCAACATGATCATCAACGATATTAAACTCATTGGCTTCGACACCTTGAGCATTAGTATTGGCAGTAGTAATTACAGTTGCAGATGTATTGGCATCACCAGTATTAGTAGTTGAGCTTCCGACATTGCGAGAATTGTTGTTATTCCCAGTCACACTTTCGGCATCAACTCCGTTGTCTACGCCAGCTTTGTTGACCTGAACAGTATCTTTTTTGTTTGAAAGGTCAACTGAGTTATTGTTGGTGGAATCTGAAGCATTACTTGAATTGGTAAGATCGACATTGTCTCCACCGCTTTGAGGTTTGTCTGTAGCTGTATTGGTATTAACGACTGTTCCAGCGTTTACGATTGAAGTGGCATCGCCAGTATCAATTTCTGAATCGCCTACTTTATCGCCACTATTTTGAGTGGAGTTGTTAGCTTCTGTAGAAGTAGGAGATTGGGTGGTTTCCTGAATAGCTTGAGGAGTGGTAGTGGGGGTTGGGGTTGGTTGAGTAGTTTCTTTAGGTGTTGATTCTTCGTTTTGAGTATTAGTTTCAGAATCATTGGAAGAGTCAGTTGCTGTTTCACTAGTGTCCTCTTCTGTCTCTTCTCTTGGATTTTTGGGTGCTTCAGGGGCTTCTGGAGCTTCGGGAGAATCCGGAGCTGTAGGAGCTTCTGGAGCTGTGGGTGCAGAAGGAGCTTGTGGTTTCTCTATGGCGTAGGCTCGAGGTGCCTGTAAAAATGGCACAGTACTACTGTAAAAAGCCACTACTAGACTCAAAGCTATGGAAGTTATTCGTTGTATAGCGTGAGTGCGTCTATTCATGTATGCCTAAAATTTGTTACTTTATATATAGTTTAGTTTTTAAGTTCTGAGATTTATCGCTGGTGTAGGCTGTTGAGAGCCTACACCAAGCGAACAAATCTTTATTATTGTCTACAGCAAAGCTGTAATTTGACAATTTATTCCCAAGGCCATTCGAAATCTATTGATCCGAAAAGGTTAATGCCACCAGAATTGGCAGCGACAGTTTCGGTCAAACTTGCACCAGTTACGACATCGACTTCACCTGCGGTGTTGTCATTAACATCGTTTTTACCAGTGTCAGATTCGATTTCTCCGACGGTCTCGAATTCATCAGCGTTGTCTTGTGAAACTTCTAGTTCTTCGTCAAGCTCTAGATCGAGCTTGCTGTCAGAATCTGTGCCATTTCCCAAGATTGAGCCATGAACATCGAGTACACAACCACAGTCAGCGCTTGCTCCATTGAAACCAGCTTCATTTAAGATACCAGTACCAATAGTTACGTCACCAGTTCTTAGAATTGGATCAGAGTCAGCATCGCCGGTGTTGTCGTTAACATCGTTGTGTCCTGAATTTCCATCGAGGTAAAGATCGTTCAAGATACTAGTATCATTCATTTGGAAGATGCTAGTCATGTGATCTTTATCAATTTCGATGTCGTTGTCTGAATCGCTACCGTTTTCAGCGATTTTTAGCATGATGGAAGAACCACCATTACCTTCTCCGCCTCCAACCATAGCTGTATTGTATCCAGCAACATTTAAGATATCTGTACCAATAACGACGTTTCCGGTTCTGAGTTCTACGTTTCCACCAGTGTTGTCATTAACATCGTTTTTGCCAGTATCAGCGTTAACTTCTACTACATTTTCGATGTCGGTAACATTATCTTGTACAACTGCAGTTTCGTTTTTAAGATCTAAGTCAATTTTGCTATCAGAATCTGTGCCGTTTCCAACGATTTTAGCGTTAATATCACTTTCACAGTCACAAGCTTCGACAACAGCTTCATTAACATTAGCTTGGTTTGCGATAGTTGTGTAAACTTTAGCAGCACCTGTCTTAACTACTACGTCAGCATTGGTATTGTCGCTAACATCATTGTCACCAGTGTTACTGTTAACAGAAATGTCATTGACGATATTGCTTTCGTTAGTTTGGAAGACGGAGGTGTTATCTTCTTTATCGAACTCTACATCATTTTCAGTCTCAGAACCGTTGCCTGAGATTTCAAAAGTGTAAGAAGCTGCGGATACAGGAAGAGCCATGTTTAACAACATAGAACCAGTTGCGAGTGCAGTTGCAATTCTTTTTTGTAATGTATTCATTTTAATATTCACCTCCTTTCCTTTAAGATATTTCGCAATTAGCGAGCAAAATAAAAACGGAGACTGTATCAACTCACATTGTGTGTGAACTGGTACAGCCTCCGTTTGCGGTCAGCTATCGATTTTTATTTAGTTTTAATATATTTACTTGGTATTGCTATGTATTTCAATAGGACTTTGAGTCTTATGTATGTTTCTTGCGGTTATTTGAGTTACTTTGTTCTGTTGAATATATAGTTCGACACTACCATATCCATCAATTTTTGCCAAGGCTTTCTCTATCTCTTTCATCAATATAGTGTCAATTAACCGATTTTTCATAGTTGGTTTTGGCTCTTTTAAACTTGAGTTATTTAAAGGACACAGGTATTTCAGTTTTCTCGCCAGTTATTTCACCAAGGTAAAGCTTGTAATCAGTATCTTTTTCAAAAACTGAGAAACCGATTCGTGTGTATTGGTCAGAAATAGGCTGTACTTCAATCTCATTAAATACAGAAGCTGGCAGACGATCATCATGTCCATTTACAGATAAACGGACATAATCTCTAGTATTAATTTGTACTCGGTTCTCTGAATCGTTACTCAGTTTTAGATTAAGAATCAGGAACTGTTTACCCTCTTTTGCACGAGCTCTTTCACCTTGAAGAATAATACTTTTGGTGATTTCAGCATCGACAATTGTGTAGCTAATGGTGTTGTCGCCACGACCGGTTGGAATCTCGATTGTTTGGCCAACTGGAGTAGTAGCCAAGGCTTTGTCTTCGCTAGTTGAGCGATTACTGTTGAGTGCACTTGAAGCGACCTGAGTGACTGAGTTGTTTGATCCTGAAGTGATTTTTTTACCGATGAAGACAACTATTGCAACTATGAGAAGTCCACCTAAAATTATTCGTACTTTCTTCTCAGCTAGTAGAGAGCCTATGATATTTCTTGATCGTGCCATATATAGTTTTTTTAGGTTATTTATATTTTAGTGTTCTTTCTTTAGGCACAAAAAATGCCCCAAAGCAGTAAACAAAACGATTGTTTGTTTCACTGGGGCAGATGTGACTTATATCATATGATCTCTTGTGAGAGAGTCAAGAGGCAATTTGAGTAGCTTTAAGCCTGGTTATACATATGTTGTGCGTAAATTTCAAGAGCAATTACTGAGCCAAGTAGCAAAAGTTTGATCGTCTTCAAGAGCCTCTATGAAAGATTGATGTGGTTAAAAATTGCCAGATTATTACCGCAACCATATGCGGTATTATCTTATATAAAGACTCCATTGATTTTCAAACTCTTATTTGGAGATAGAAGTGTCAGCTGGCTTTTTTTGAGACTCTGAGCTGGGTGAGAAGATAAAACTATCGATAACTAAAGCCGACACCAAACAGGCTACCAGGAAAATACTTTTTGCATAGGATTTCATCTCTATTTATAGTAATGACATATTCCTCAGGTAAAGTCAAACACCTATTATTGTATATAAATGAAAGATTTTGAATTCCACTCTATTGCTAGATTAGTTCTATCTACGTAAAATAATAAAATGGCAAAAATTGTATTAGACATTAAAAAATTGAATAAACACTACCACAACCATCATGCCGTACAGGATTTGAGCTTTAACCTCCAACATGGCGAAATTTTGGGTCTTTTAGGACCCAACGGTGCCGGTAAGTCTACAACTATTTCAATGCTTTTAGGTGTACTGACTCCTACCTCAGGTTCTATTGCTTATTTTGGCAAAGACTTTTTCAAACACCAATCTGAGGTTTTAGGTAAAGTTACCTTTGCAAGTACGTACATCAGAATGCCTTGGCGCTTAAGTGTTATCGAAAATTTACGTGTCTATGGTTATTTATATGGTCTGAATAAAAAAGTTTTTGATAAAA
>Ga0066639_10004884_pt1 | contig 11360 bp, 14 predicted proteins | sample CryGeyCG2114_010_2_FD_59504 | JGI IMG/M metagenome (GOLD analysis project Ga0066639, IMG submission 59504) | Groundwater microbial communities from aquifer - Crystal Geyser CG10_big_fil_rev_8/21/14_0.10 | ecosystem: Environmental > Aquatic > Deep subsurface > Groundwater | place: USA: Utah... | reverse complement strand
CGTCTTAGCGGAGTCATGATAAAGAAGCGACAGGAAGAGTTTCCACACCTACCAAACCTCGATATACGTGAAGTAGAAAAAACAGAAACGATCAAACTCGGTGCTCTTGATATTAGTTTTTATGGTGTGACCCACACTATTCCTGACTCAATGGGAGTTATTATAAAAACTCCATTTGGTGGCATCACCATAACTGGTGACATTAAGCTTAATCACGATGGAAACGGTAATGTAAGTGAAGCGGAGCAAGAAGCGTTCTCTATATTCAAAAAAGAGGAAATACTGTGTTTGTTAATGGACTCCACGAATACCTGGAAACCTGGGTGGTCTATACCTGAGTGGAAAGTCTTCGAAGCATTCGAGAAGATCATTAAAGATGCGGATCATCGCCTTATTATTGCTACATTTGCGTCACAGCTTGAACGTGTGATTAAGATTATTGAAATTGCTGAGAAGAACGGTAAAAAGGTAGTTCTTGAAGGACGTAGCATGAAAACCAACCTTCAAATCGCACAAGAGTTAGGTATGCTTAAGGCGAAAAATCTCATCTCTGTTGAAGAGATGAACGATCTCCCAGAAAGTAAGATCGTCATTTTGGCAACAGGTGCACAAGGAGACGAATATGCAGCTTTGATGCGTATGGCAAATAAAACGCACCGCCAAGTAAAGCTTACGCCGCGAGATACAATCGTGTTGTCTTCTTCAGTTATTCCAGGTAACGAAATTGCTGTACAAAAACTTAAAGATTTCATAGCACGTCAAGGAACGCACATTATGACGTATGAAACGAGCGATGTGCATGCTTCTGGTCACGGAAATCGCGAAGAAGCTAGGTGGATTCATCAACAAATCAAACCCAAATACTTCATACCGCAACACGGTTTCCACTATATGCTTCGTATGCATGCGGACTTAATGCAAGAGTCATGCAATCTTAATCCAGAAGACATCATCGTACCTGACAACGGGAGTCTCATTGAAATCCGAGATCAGGGAAAGAAATTTATTCGCACCGGCGCCAAAGCTCCAATGACAACTCGTATTGTTGAGGGTCTCCACGTACGCGATATTCAAGAAGCGGTTATTAAAGATCGCCAGGCACTTTCACAAGACGGTATCTTTGTAGTGGTCGTCACGGTAAACACGCGAACTGGTAAGCTACGAAAGTCGCCCGACATTATTTCTCGAGGTTTTGTGTATCTACGCGAGTCTCAAGAACTACTCGGTCAAACTCGTCTCATTGTGAAGAAAACAGTAGAAGAGGGCTTCAAGAACTCTCGGAAAGTTGATATCGACCAAATAAAGAACGACGTCACTGACGTAGTGTCACACTTCCTTCTGCAGAAAACGCACAAAAATCCTATCGTCATCCCTGTCATCGTCGGGGTATAATAACCGCAATGGTTATTGTTCATGGTAAGCGGCGACGTTTTGCTGCGCTGGCCGCCCAGTCACGATATGCGCTCTACGCACTCAATTTCTTTTTTGCGCTTCACCTTGCGCTAGTTTCGTACTACGTATCGACCTTTTTGGTTGACCGTGGTTTCCCCCAGCAGTTTGTAGGTCTCTTGTACGCAGTGGGCTCAATGCTCGCGCTTACCTCTATTGCGTTCGCTCCAAAGCTCCTTCGTCGCTTTGGAAACTACACTAACATTCTAGCCCTTGGACTCTTTGAACTCTTGGCGTTTTTGGGGTTTATCTTTGTCGATAATCTACCGTTTGTATTCTTTATTTTCCTATTTTCTTTTATTACCCCGACCCTCATTGGATTCTCTCTTGATATCTTTCTTGAAGGTGCTACTAAAGGGGAAACGGATACTAGTGGTATTCGAGGAATCTTTCTCACCATTTCGGCGATTGCTTGGGTGGGCGCTCCTCTTGCTGGAGGTTTCATTGCAAGTGGAGACAATTTTGAGCGCCTTTTTGCTGTATCTGCGCTTGCACTTGTACCATTTATATTTCTGGCAGCATCGCAACTCGAACGTTTCCGCGATCCAAAATACATCCAGCTAAACATTCCAAAGTTCCTTGGCTCACTCAAGCACAACAAGAACATCCGTAATATATTTGTGGCTTCTTTCTTACTGCGCTTTTTTTACGGAATAATGGTTGTGTACTTCCCTCTTTACATCCATAACACACTGGGCATGCCACTCTCGGATCTTGGAATTATTATTGCAATTGCAGTGACGGCCTTCGTGTTCCTCGAAATACCTCTCGGAAAACTTGCAGACCTTTACTGGGGCGAAAAAGAAATACTTATTTTGGGGTTCACTCTTATTGCCGTGGCAACAGGAGCGCTTTCGTTTATAGCCACGACCTCGGTTGTAACGTGGGTACTCATTATGTTCGTAACGCGCATTGGTGCCGCAATGATTGAAGTTTCGACCGAAGGCTACTTCTTTAAGCAAGTTGGACCAAATGACACCGACGACGTAAGCGCATTTCGGATGCTCTACCCACTCGCGTACATTGTAAGCCCTCTGTTTGGTACGATACTTCTGTTTTTTATTCCACTACAGTTTCTCTTTCTATCTACCGCCTTTGTTTTGATCAGCGGCGTCTTGTTCGCTTCAGCACTGCGAGACACTAAGTAGCAAGCTTCCACCTAGTTTTCTCCTGCACAATCAGTCGATCGGCTTCAAGTCCTTTGAGTGCTTTTTCTATACGCTCATGTGAACAGCCCGTTTCTTTTTTGATATTGCCCACGGTCTTGGCTCCATCAAATAATAGCGGGAGTATCGCCCCTCGTACCTGTCGGATTGAGCCGACAAAAGCTACCTGCTTCGTGTGGTGTTTGCTATTTCGACTTGGATTAGGAAAAGACTTCTTTAAGTACGCACCATAGTCCATGAGTGCGGCATACCACTCGCGTGGATTTTTCGTATCAAGTGTCGCTTCTATGAGCTCGTACACTTGTGTATCTAAAACATCTTTCTTGCCCTTAAAGAATTCGTAGATGAATACGCTACGAATATTAGTTTCAATCATTACGACTGGCTGGTTGCATGCAAACGCCATCACTGCACACGCCGTATACGGTCCGATACCAGGAAGACTCTCGAGTTCGCTCACGTCTTTAGGAAAGCGCCCGCTATGTTTCGCAACAACCATTTTTGCAGCTTCATGCAGCGTGCGCGCCCGTCGGTTGTACCCGAGGCCGCTCCACACATGCAATACATCAGAAAGTGGTGCGTACGCCAATGTTCGAACTGTTGGGAACTTCTTAAGGAACTCCTGATACTTGGGTACCACACGATCAACCTGCGTTTGCTGAAGCATTACTTCTGAGACGAGTATTCTGTACGGGTTATGCGTTTTGCGCCAGGGAAGAGTGTATCGCCCTTGCTTATGATAAAAATCATATACCCGCTTTTGAAAAGCTCTGTTCCTATTGCTGCGATGCATAAAGTTCCGGCCAACGTGCTTGTGCAGCCTCGTTTACATATAGTGCCCACACTTCATACCCCTCAGCTGACAAGTGCAAAAAATCCGGTGCGTAATACTTCTCAGGGTTAGATCCGAAAGGGCTCGGCAATTTGTAGAGATCAACATACTCAGCGCTATGCATCTTCGAAAGCTCCGAAAAACGTTTTCGCAGATTAGCAGCACGTATATTTAATATCGGTCGAGCAATATATGGGAAGAGCGGCGCATCTCCTATTCTCCCTGCAGTAAGCACCACTACACGGTCGGAAAGTTTTTGCGCCTGTGTAAGGAGCGTATTCATATACCGCTCTGCTTCACTAAGCGACTCAAAAAATATTACATCGTTCGCACCCGCTTGAATGAGTATCAAATCGTACGAATCGTGCTCCGCCGCAGCTAGCTGACTTAGCAACTCTTCCGTACGCGCTCCGCTTCGCGCACGATTCTCTACAGACGCTCCAATGCTACTTGCCACCCGCTCAGGAACGCTAAATTTTGATTCGGTACCGACACCAACAGCGGTGCTATCTCCGAGCACCAAGAGAGATCGTGTAGCGGCAGTGTCTCTGTTAGTTTCACCTATTGTTTTGGGTAGTTCCTTACTCGCCCTTACCAGCGGCACAATGCGCACATATTCGTACACCCCATATGCGGTAATCAAAATAAGAGCTATCGCAAGTAGAGAACTAAAGTTCATAAATAACGTCTTTTCTTTCAACGACAACATCCCAACCATTTAACTTTGCATGTCGATACAGATTTGCATTAGGATTAAAACAAGTCGGGCGCTCAACTAATTCTAAAAACGATATATCTCCCTCCGTATCACCCACACCTACCGACCCTTCTAACGTAAGGTTTTCTTTTTCAACGGCTCGCTTCACAATGTATGCTTTGTTGAGTGTGAGATGCTTATCGACAATTTCACCAGTCAATCTATCCTCAGGGCCAATTTCGTAAATCATCCCATACGTTTTATCAAACCCTAGCCGTGGGCAGAACTGATCGAGTATCGTCTTGGGTGAGTGCGAAATTGCAAGCAAAAAGTATCCATCTTTCCGCAACTTTTTTATAAGATCTCGTGTGTAACGATACGTATGCTTGCCTTGTTTCTCTACAACTTGTTTCGAAACCTCCGCAAAATCTGCATAGTGAACTCCTTTTATGTGTTCATAAAACGCCTCAACCATCGCATTGATGTACTCTGCATATCCGCCCTCGCGATCAAGCCATTTTTTATGCGCCCCTTGATAGAGCTTTTCAACGCTCTTTGGCAAGATGTTCTCCTTCACCATCAACTCAACAAGCTCAACTAACAGACTCGAACGAAATATCGTTCCATCAACATCAAATACTGCCACCGGCTTCTGTTTCTTCATTGTGCACATACTACTACACTTCCTGTCGCGTGACAGAACGGCCATTTTATGGCAAAGTCTTCTTAAGGCACACGACTGAGGAGACCACGACCATGAGCGACACGGCAGTCCTCGAGTTTGATGTCGACAAAATGATTGCTGACGTTGACGCTCTTTCAGGGAGCGACCAGCGAGTATCATTTGGCGATATGGTCACGGTTATTTGTGTTCAACAAATACCCGTTGACCGACACAAAGAGCTTCGCACCGCGATTCGCAACGCAGAGAAACGCGTCGGCGGGCTTACAATCACGGAAAGAGACAAAGTGGCCAAACACTTGCCTGGCTACTGAAGAGGCCTTCTGTTTCTATTTCGCCTGAGGCCATCGGTGCGCAGCTGGTGGCCATTTTTTTGTTAGAGGATGTTCTTCGCAGTCATGTTTACGCGCAGGGCACAGATATCGCCCATAGAGCACAAACCCATTGTTTACATATTTCCAATCTTTCTTCGGGGTAAGCGCCTCCAGATCTTTTGATATTTTTGTGAGATCAGTGTTGCCTGCCCGGCCAGGGTCGGTGAGGTCAAACCGTAACGCAAAACGCCGTACGTGTGTGTCGGTTGGAATTCCCTCCCAGATACCATACAGTTCGCCCAAGACTACGTTTGCTGTTTTATACGCGACTCCTGGCAATTTGATCATTTCTTCGACTGTCTGAGGAACCTCCCCACCAAACTCCTCTACAATGATCTTTGCAGCTCCAACGATACTCTTGGCTTTATTTCTAAAAAACGGGATCGTGGCAATCTCGTTTTGGAGTGTCTCAGGGGTTACGTTGGCAAAGTCCTTAGGAGTTTTATATTTCTTGAACAATATGTCAGTGCACTCGTTTACCTTCTTGTCAGTGCACTGAGCACTTAGAATAACGGCTACTAGGAATTGAAATGGTGTTTTGTACGAGAGTTCACTCTTGGGCTCTGGGTACATTTTTTTGAGTACTGCGAGCAGCGCTTTCATCCGCGCCTTGCGCTCTTCTTGTTTGTTCATATCAAGCTACTATATCAGCTTCTCAACACGGACCCCAATGAGACGAACGGCTTTATTCTTTGGATTCTCACTCTTCTCAAAAAATGGGAAAAGCATCTTGGTCACCTTAAGCTCTAGGTCACGAACAGTGCGAAGTGGCTGCTCAAGCGTCAGACTCCGCGTTACTGTTGTGAAGTCATCAAAACGAACGGTGAGCACAACCGTGCGAAATGTTTTAAATCCCTGAATCTGTATTTCTTTTAAAATAATACGAGTCTGCTCCTTAAGAATTCCAAGTACCTGCTTCATATCGTGTGTGTCTTCGTCAAAAGTGTGATGCTTACCTATCGATTTACGCTTTGCTTTTTCTGCTTCAACAGGACGTTCATCAATACCTCGTACCCGCTCCCAGATAGAAAATCCTTGTTTGCCAAACTTTTTCTGTAACTCTTCCCACGAATACTTCTGAGCATCAGTCACCGTCTTCACTCCCAGTCGAGCAAACGTCTCTGTGGCTTTCACTCCGACACCGGGAATACTCCGTATCGGAAGTGGTTTAAGAAATGCCTCGGTCTCGTTCGGCAATACAACGGTAAGCCCATTGGGCTTCTCATAATCGGAGGCAATTTTTGCAATCATTTTACAACTCCCAATTCCAATAGAACATGTGAGTTTCGTTTTCTTTTTGATTTCTTTTTTAAGTTTCTCTGCAAACCCTGCTGCTTCTTTAAATGAACCACAAAAGCTTAGATCAAGATACGCTTCGTCAATACTTGTTTGAGCAATGATTGGCACTCTCTCGTGCACAATGGTGAATACTTCGCGAGAAGCTGGTCCATAGCGATGAAAACCTGATGTTATAAACACACAACGCTTACCCCCTTTCTCTCGTGACCTTTCGCATAACTCCCACGCTTTCCGTATTGGAAGAGCTGACCCGATACCGAGCTTACGAGCCTCGTAGTTTGCCGTCGACACGACACCGCGCCCTTCTCCTTCTTGGGGATCCGAGCCAACTATAACCGGCAAACCCTTTAAAAATGGCTTATCTCGCTCTTCAACTGACGCAAAAAATGCGTCCATGTCTATATGACCTACTATCCGCTCGCTCATGCGAGAAAGTGTATCACGATGCAAGACGTGCCTCTTTCTACTCAACTGGGATCAGGTTTTCTTACCCAAAGGAACCACCACTGTATCGGCAATACTGAGCATCTTTTTAGCGATAGTAATGTGCTCATTCAACTTCTCCTTTAGAGCTAGAAGTTGATCAAGTCTTAACACAGTAAGATTTTGGTGAGGATCGCACTCTTTAGTTAGATCTTTAAAAGATTTTAGGAATTCTTCCACCTCATTCCGAGCTCCTGCTTCAATTGGTTGCTTTATGAGCTCTTCCAAGCCTTCAAGAAGCGGTATCGTGTTCACCAATAGTACACTTAGATCGCGGCGCACCTTGAGAAGATTTTCGTTAGATACGGGGAACCTGGGGATTTCTTCTTTCATACTAAGCCTTAGCTGTTTCTTCCTCTATTTCCTTAACCTTTTTCTCTTCTGTCTTAACTCTTTTTTCTTCTTTTTTTATCGTACTCTCAGCAATGAATCGTTTGTGGTGCACGTCCATAAGAGAGAATGTGACCATTGCAGCAAAGACAATACCGGAGACGTTTACCAAAAACATTAATGCTGAACCAGCAACAACGTCAGGTTGGAGCATCGCAATACCGATACCAAACACCGCAAGAGGCGGGATAAGTGCAACAGCCACCGCGACTCCCGGCAGTGTCGCGGAAAGATCTGGGCGCACCGAAGTATATGCAACAGCAAAACCAGAAATAACTGCAACTATAAAAAATAGTAGCGACGGCATGGTGCGCGAGAGAATCACCTCATTCATCCCCCCATGAAGATTACTTACGGAAAAGAGGAAGGCTCCCGCTATTGCAGCTATAACCGAAAGGAGTATCGAATATCCAAGCGTTGAAAGAGACCGACGGATAAGTGGGTGATGCGACATAGATGTGCCAAGCGCGACACCCATGACCGGAGCCAAAAGTGGCGCAAGCAACATGGCTCCTATGACGATCGTCTCACTTCCTGCCAACAAACCAAACGTTGACATCAAAATTGCCAAAACTAACATGAGGTAGTAGTCGAAATCAGCTGTAGAATCTTCCACCAATTGTCGTACCGCGCGAGTCTTATCTTTTTCATCAATTGCCTGAAAACGGGAAATGAGTGACATGATGCCTATAGTATACCCCACAAAATAGGTGGCGTTTCGTTGTTTCCACAGTGAAAAGCGCCCTTGAAGTAGCGCTTTTTACCTTTATATCACGGCCCACGGGCTATTTATCAACTGCTACCATTTTACTTACGCCGATTTCTTCTCCGTTTACTGCGTACGTACTGTGATCGTTTGCTGAGAGCTCAACTCGAACCTCATGCTCTCCGGGAGCTCCTAAAGTGCCGAGGTGGTACCAGTCTCCATAGACACGATTAATTTTTACTCCATCGACATAGATGTGTGCATGTCCTTCGCCTGCAACATGTTCGGTGCTTGCATTTGCGGGTACGAACGTGAAGTTCGTAGTTGTCAGGTGCACATTGTAACCACTCACTGGGTCCTTGGTTATATCGAAATCAAGTGTTGGCACGGGAGTTCCTGGTGCTACTTCAACAATGTCATGCTGATGCATAGCTACTTCCATTTGCATTTCATCACTCATTGCTTCGTGAGTATCTTCGCCCGCAAGATCAGCTGAGTTCATTTTTGTTGCAAGTGCACCACCAGCAAAACCAATAATAAGTGCAAGTACAACGATCATCCATTTATTCATACTATAAATCTATAATTAAAGTGCTATGTGCACATATTAAACACCTGACTGCGAAGCGCAACTAATTGACTTACTAGGCAAGAAATTCATAATGATTTCCATGATTACCATTACGTTTTTGGCCGCGTTCGCCATTATGATCGCCTCTTTATCTGGGGTAATTTTCATGTGGGCGAGCGCCGGAAAGTGGCTTCAAAGAAACACGCGCTATCTCATTACCTTCTCTGCCGGGGTGTTCATAATTGTATCGTACGATCTATTTAATGAATCTCTTGAGCTCAGCGAGGGCAACATCTTGCTCGTAGTGATAGGAGCCTTTGTTGGTGCTATTGTGCTCGAGCTTGCAAGTTGGCTCATACCAACAACGCATCACCACCACGGTACTGAAGGAGACCACACGCACACACGAACCGATGCGCGTCGCGTTCTGCTCGGAGACGCGATCCATAACATTGCCGACGGTATTCTCCTGGTTCCATCATTTCTTATTGATATACGCCTAGGTGTAGCTACCGCTGCTGCAATCTTTTTACACGAAGTGGTCCAAGAAATATCAGAGTTTTTTGTACTCCGAGAAGCCGGGTACTCAAATGCCCGAGCTTTAACTCTTAATTTCCTTGTTTCTGCTACTGTTCTTATTGGAGTAGTAATAGGAACATCAGCATCCAACGTCTCGAGTCTCCTACCTGGCTTAATTACCTTTGCGGCAGGTTCCTTTCTATATGTAGTTTTTCGCGACTTGTTACCAAGCACCATGCGAGCAATTTCTCGCAACAAAGATGCGGGCAAGCACCTTATCGCAGGGGTTTTAGGTATTGTTGTTATGTTTGGAGTTAGTCTCACAACCCCACACTCACACGAAAACGATAATCTTCCAGAAACCCCTGCTGAGGAACTCCTAGACTAATTCTCGTCTCCCACTTCAGAGTTTAGTTTATGACGTTCAGAAGCGAGCTCCATCTCTAATTCTTTAATGCGTTCAGAGTTTTCCTTGTTTTCACTGATACAGGCGTTGAGTTCTTTTTGATGTTTACCAATTTGAGAATTCTTTTTAAACCAAGATGGTGCGACACGCAAGACCCCAAACACAAACCCAACAAGGAACGTTACGAAGATAACGAGTGCGGCAGAAACAGAAATATTCCAGAAGAAGACATTTAACGTAATTGGGACCGTATTAGAGACGGCGAACCATATCACAGCAAATAGAATGACCGCACTTATTATTGTTCGCACCATGAAAATAAGAGGGAGTTACTCAGTCGTTACACCATCATAGTGTTCATCGTCTGCATCAGCTTCTTCTTTTGTTTCGTGCACAACTTTATCTCGGTGATGCGATGGCGCATAAATAGTGTACAGCTGAAGTGGTTCATCAGAAGAAGCGTTAACCACGTTGTGACGCGTTCCTGCTGGTATTACTACAGCAAAACCATCCTCAATGTCATGTTCGACACCGTCTAAAATCGCTTTGCCAACACCTTCTTCGCAACGAATGAATTGGTCTGTATCCTCATGCACCTCCTCACCTATTTCGCCACTGGGCACGATACTCATAAGCACTAATTGCATGTGTGCGCCTGTGTAGAGCACCTTGCGAAAACTTTCGTTCTCAAGTGTTTCTCGTTCGATGTTTGATGTATATCCTTTCATACGTTAAAGATTACTTGCCCTTTTTAAGATTCCTCTTCGAAGTGCCTTTGTTTTTGACCACTCCCTCCAATCGCGGTGCAACGCGTCGCGGCATATCCTCTTCTGATTTATGACTCTCATCTTTATGTGGGTCAAAATTCATATTGCTCATATTCTTAGTATACACCACGTCGCGGTTTTCTTCTCCATTTGTGTTAAGTGACAAAATACCTACAATACGCCCATGAGAGAAAAGCTCGAGAAATACGCTGTTGTTGCAGTAGCCATCACCGTCCTTGTTCTGGGTATCGCACTCATTTTGCAAATAGCCAGTACCCCTCCAACGAGTACGCAAGTTGCACAGGTCATTTCGCTCGATGCACCAGATGTTCTAGTCGGACCGGCCGAAGAACAGAGACTTAAAAAGAAATCGTTGTACGTACAAATAATCGATGGCTGCGACTCAGCGTATGTAGGCACATGTGCCGAGTCTCACAGCGGACCAGGAAAGAGCTATCGTGTCGTCTCACGCTTGCGCAATGGCATGATATTAAAAGTCGCAGACATGGTGACGGGCGATGACGGCCTCGTGTGGTATAAGATCACTTTCGACGAATGGCTTCGCTACCCCGAGCGTGTTGAAAAGAACTGGTGGATCTCAAGCGAACATGTGCACGTATTCACCAATGTAGGTGCTGAAGAACTCGATACACAATCGACTGCTACGACCACGAAGTACATACTCGTCGACAGATCGAAGCAAAAACTCTACGCTTACGAAAACGACGCCGTATTTATGGAGGAAACAATATCGACCGGCCTAGAATTTACCCCAACACCGCGCGGTACATTCACCATCTACCGCAAAAATCCCACCCGCTACATGCAAGGACCCCTCCCTGGAATAAGTGACCAATACTACGATTTACCAGGCGTGCCATGGAATCTCTACTTCACCAAACAAGGAGGAGTCATCCACGGCACCTATTGGCATAATAGCTTCGGGCAACGGTGGTCGCATGGATGCGTAAATGTTCCAACGGATGCAGCAGAAAAACTTTACAACTGGGCTGATATCG
>Ga0066639_10004879_pt1 | contig 11365 bp, 13 predicted proteins | sample CryGeyCG2114_010_2_FD_59504 | JGI IMG/M metagenome (GOLD analysis project Ga0066639, IMG submission 59504) | Groundwater microbial communities from aquifer - Crystal Geyser CG10_big_fil_rev_8/21/14_0.10 | ecosystem: Environmental > Aquatic > Deep subsurface > Groundwater | place: USA: Utah... | reverse complement strand
GGGATTGAAAAATTTGACGATCATTGAAGAGACGGTGCGACTCGTGAAAGACCGGACGGGGCGGACAATCAAGATGGCTGAATTGCCTCTGGATGATAAAAAAACTTTCGAGCTTTTGCGCGCTGGAAACACGACTGGGGTTTTCCAGCTTGAAGGCGGAGGGATGCGGAGGTATTTGAAAGAATTGGAGCCATCGAGCTTGGAAGACGTGATCGCGATGATTTCCCTCTATCGGCCGGGAACGCTCGACGCGGGTATGGTCCCCCACTATATTTCAAGGAAGTTGGGAAAAGAAAAGGTGAGCTACTTGCATCCAAAACTCGAACCAATTTTGAAGAAAACTTATGGAATTATGGTTTATCAGGAGCAACTCATGGAAGTAGCAAGGGCGCTCGCCGGATTCACCTTTTCAGAGGCGGACACACTGCGAAAGGCGGTCGGCAAAAAAATCAAGGCTCTGCTTCAGGAACAAGAACAAAAACTGATTGATGGAATGGTTAAAAACGGCATCAGTCCCAGCCAAGCGAAGGAAATTTGGCAGTGGTTTGAACCCTTCGCGAGATACGGCTTTAATCGAAGCCACGCGGCCTGCTACGCCATGATTGGGTACCAAACGGCATACTTGAAGGCGAATTTCTCCCAAGAGTTCCACACGAGCCTGCTGAATGCTGAAGTCAATGATATAAAGCGGATTGCTTTCCTAATCAACGAATGTAAGAACGTGGGTATTGAGGTTTTGCCGCCGGACATCAATCAAAGCTTTGTGAATTTTTCTCCGGAAGGAGAGAGCAAGATTCGCTTTGGACTGGTCGCGATCAAAAATGTCGGAGAACAAATCACTATCAATATCATCGAGGAGCGGACGAAAGGAGGACCGTTTAAGGACTTGGTTGATTTTTTAAGCCGGGTCCAGCATAAAGACCTAAATAAAAAATCGCTTGAGAGTTTGATTAAGGCCGGAGCTTTTGATTCAATGGGACTAGAGAGAAAACAGTTAGCCGAAAACATAGATGAGATTTTGAAATTTAGTTCCGTTGTCAAACACAATGGCGAGCCGGCCGGAAATTCTCTTTTTGGAGCAACGCCGGGAGCGGGAGCGAGTTTGCGGTTGAAACCGATCGAACCGGGCAAACTAGAAGAACGGCTGGCTTGGGAAAAGGAGCTTTTAGGATTTTATTTATCGGATCATCCGCTTAAATCTTTTGCCGAAAAAATCAAAGCTTCACAGGCGAAACCAATTAACGAAGCTCGGCTGATTAAAAATGAAAGTCAGCTTTTTAGGATCGCAGGTTTGGTTTCGAAAATTCAAAAAGTTATCACAAAAACCGGCCAACCGATGATGTTTGTTAAGGTGGAAGACTTCTCCCCTGCTCCAATGGAAGTGATTGTTTTCAACAGCATCCTGAAGAAAACCGAAGCGGTTTGGGAGGAAAATCGGATCGTTTTAATCCAGGGCAAAATTTCTTTGCGGGGAGGCGAGCCAAAAATGATTTGCGATCAGGCGAAGATTCTCGTTTGATATTTAATATATATTATTGAGTATAGATTACTCGATGAGGCTGCTTTTGTGCTTTTCGGGCTCAAAGGCACCAATAACTTTCACCTTGGGGCGCCAGCCGACTTTGGCGAAATAGGCTTCGAGGCTTTTTTTAAGCTCTTTCTGATCATAACCAAGAGCGACAAAATCGGGCCGATGCTTTTCAAAAACTTTCCAGCTTTCCAACTCGGCGTCTCCCGGTATTATTTCGTTTACGGACGGCTCTTTTCCTAGTAGAGTTTTTCTCTCGCCAAAACTTTGTCGCGGAGTTTTATTTTTTATTTTTTTGACAACCTCATCTTTAGCGAGAACCACGGCTAAAAAATCACCGAGCTTTTTGGCTTCCTTAAGAAAGAATTGGTGGCCAGGGTGCAAGTGGTCGAAGACGCCGAAAACGAGAATCTTAATCATGGATCGTGAAACGAGAAGCAAGAAACCTAAGAGACTCCACGTTTTGTAGTTTTAAATAAGTTGAATTAATCACCAAGGGGGGCAACTTATTTTTTCTTGGTTTTTGTGTCGTCGTTAAGATGAATGAGTTCTTGTAATGAAACGTTAAGAGTTGGCCTCATAAGCGGAAAAATGACGGTCTCGCGGATAGGCTTGTCCAGGAGAACGGCGAAGAGCCGCTCGGAAACACCAAACCCGGCGGCCGGCGGCATGCCGTACTCTAGGGCTTCTAGAAAGTCCTCATCGAGTATTTGGGCTTCTTTGTCCCCTTCAGCGCGGAGACGCATCTGTTCCTCGAACCTTTTTTTCTGGTCAAGGGGGTCATTGAGCTCGGAGAATCCCTTGCCAAGCTCCGTGCCTCCAGCCATCACCTGAAACCGCTCGACAACGGCTGGGTTTTTCTCGCTCCTTTTGGCCAGTGGCTCGATTTCCACAGGCGGGTTTATAAGAAAACAGGGCTGAATGAGTTTTGGACGAACAGTTTTTTTGTAAATCAGGTCGATTAGGCGACCGCGACCTAAGTTTTTCTCGGGTTTCAATCCTAAATTTTCAGCTTTTTTAAATAACTCTTCTTTGCTGGCCTTGGCAGGATTGATTTTATTCACTTTTTCGAATTCTTGGACGTAGTCGATAGTCTCCCATTTTTTCGCCCAATTAATTTTTTGGCCCAGATAGGCGGTAGTAAGTGAGCCGGCGGTTTTTTTAATGACCACTTTATAAAGTTTCTCGGTAAATTTCATAAGTTCGGCGTAGTCGCTGTAGGCCCAGTAGAATTCAAGTTGGGTGTAGTCTTGGAGATGTTCGCGATCGATGCCCTCATTTCTAAAAATTCTTCCAATTTCAAAAACTTTGTCGTAGCCAGCCACCAGAAGTTTTTTCAAAGGCAATTCAAGAGAAATACGGAGGAAGAAATCCGTGTCGAGAGCGTTGTGGTGGGTTTTAAAGGGCTCGGCTTCGGCTCCGCCTGGCAGAGCTTCGAGCACCGAGGTTTCTACTTCAAGAAATCCAGCGCGGTTTAATTCCTCCCGAAAGGCGGCCCAAAAGACCGCTTTCTTCTTGAAAATTTCTTTTGATTCCGCGTTTAAAAGAAGATCAAGATATCTTTTTCTTAGCCGGGTTTCAATCTCTTCGATGCCAAAATGTTCACTGGGAATAGGTCGAAGGCTTTTGCCGATAATAGAAGCTTCTTTGGCTACGAGGCTTTCTTGTCCGCTTTTGGTTTTAAAAAGCGCGCCAGAGGCGGAGAGGTGGTCTCCTCGGTCGAGTGTTTTTTTTAGCAAGGCAAAATTTTTCAGGTTTTCTTTTTTGAGCACCACCTGAAGGGCGCCGGAGCCATCCTTAAGGTCGCAAAAAAGGAGGTTGCCTTGGTCCCGGAAACCCAGAACGCGCCCGGTTATGGAAATCTTTTTCTTGGCTTGACTTAGTTTGCGAAAACTTGCTCTGACTTCCCCAATCGAAACCGTCCGCTTGACTCGAGCGGGATAAGGGTCAACTTTCGATTCCTTGAGTTGGGAAAGTTTTTTTAGACGTTCGTTGATTAAATCATGAAGCATTGATCTTGAAACTTAAACCACTGACCAAGGAAATCGAAATACAAAGAAAATAGCTTATTCGATTTTGTTGATAGTATAAGTGACTTCTCCGCCGGGAGTTTGAAAGGAGACGTTATCTCCGATTTTGCGACCCAATAGAGCTTTTCCGAGAGGAGACTCGTTCGAGATGCGGCCTTCTTCTGGAATGGTCTCATTGGAACCGACGATGTTATAGATTAGGGTCTTGCCGTTTTTTTTCACAGTGACGGTGGAGCCGACGTGAACCTCGGAAACAGAACCGGTTTTTTCAATCACCGAAGCTTGTTTTAACATTTCTTCGAGTTCGAAGATCCGACCTTCAACGCGAGCTTGCTCTTCTCTGGCCTCGGAGTATTCAGAGTTTTCAGAAAGATCCCCGAAATCTTTGGCGGCCTTTAGACGTTCCGCAATTTCCCCGCGCTTGACGGTTTTGAGTTGATCGAGTTCATTTTTCAATTCTTCGAGTTTTTCTTTTGAAAGATATTGCTTATCCATTTTGATATTAGTTTTGGTTTAAACGCCTATAGATTCTAAAGAAAAGAAGAGTTTTGTCAATCTTCCCTAGGAGCTCAACATCGGGTAGACCGACAGGTCGCTACCGCGCGATTGATTATTGGCCTTGTCAGGCGACTATAACCTCCGCCTCTTTGGTCTTAAGGCCACTTCCCTTGATTTGCCTAAGGGTTTCGAGGTGGTAAAAACGGCCGGGGTTTTTGTTGGCCTCAAATATTTTTTCGGCGGCAGGAGAAGTGTAGGCGCAAAAGCGAGAGGTGGAATCGGAGTAATCTTTGAAGAATAATTTTTTAAGAGTGAAATTAGCAACCAGAGAAACGAGAATTTTGGGGTCATCAAGGAGGGAGGGAAGAAAATCCTTAGCCCTGATTCTTTTTCCCAGTACTACTTCGACTCCAACTCCGAAGTGGGGACGCATATTCTCGAATTGGTCAATCTTAATTGAGTTGTCGATATTGGTGACGAGTTTTATTTCTCCGCTTGAGAGTAAGACGCCTTGGCGAATAGCCGCGCCCTCACCCTTATTCTCTTCGCTCACCACAAGTTTTAGATTTTTTAAGGCTTTGGACATTTTTCTGACGATTTCAGGAGTTTCGTCGGTTGAGCCGAAGCTCGCCACTACAATTTCTGAAGCAAAGGGAAACTTGCCGAGGCGCTGGTCGATATCAGCCACAACTAAGGGCAGGCGCTCCGCCTCGTTTTGGACCGGAAGGATAATAGAAAGAAAGGTTTTGACCATTTGGCTTTCTTTTTATTATATCAGATTTGAGTGAGAACCCTGGGACCACGCCTGGTGACAGCAACGGTGTGCTCGAAGTGGGCGGACAAGGAGCCATCTTGAGTAGCAAAGCCACCGTCGGACACTTCTCTTACGGCGCCGCTTTTTTTATCGGCGCCGGCGGAGACCATTGGCTCAATGGCCAGCGCCATACCTTCTTTGAGCTCCTCTCCCTCGCCAGAACGGCCAAAGTTGAGAACGGTGGGATCTTCATGGAGTCGGCGCCCGATGCCGTGGCCGGTCAGCGAACTTACAACCGAGAAACCGTTTTTAACGACGAAAGAGGAAATGGCCGCGCCGATGTCACCTAAGGTCTTTCCGATTCGGGCGTTTTTGATGCCGAGCATCAGAGCTTCTTCAGTCACGGAGATAAGTTTTTTGATTTCTTTAGGCGCGGCGCCGATAAAAACGGTTCGCGCGGAGTCAAGATAAAAACCTTGATAGACCAAACCAAGATCAATTTTCAATAAATCGCCATCCTGGAGAACGCGCTCTGATGGAACACCGTGAACAACGACCTCATTCAAGGAAGCGCAAAGGGTTTTGGGGTAGGGACGCGAAGCGCCTTGGGCGCGATAATTTAAAAAGGCCGGTTCGGCGCCAGACTCTTTGATTAACCGCAAACTCAACTCGTCGAGGTGGTTGGTGGTGACGCCGGCCCGGGCTTCTTTTTTAAGAATTTCTAGAATCCTTGCTAAGATTCGGCCGCCTTCGGCCATGAGTTCAATGTCAGCCTCACTTTTTAAGATGGCCATAAATTTGGTTGAAAACTTTATAGGGGGCCGGTTCGGCGCTCACGATATTGATTTTATAGCCCCTCTTTTTGAGAATATCGATGATGGGTTCGGTTCTCTCGCGGTACTGTTTGAGGCGAACCTTGATCGTTTCAACTTTGTCGAGTGATCTCCGATAGAAACGACCGGCGCAGATAGGACAATGTTTGGGGTTTTTGGAGGGATAGTAAGCGGTAAGGAGCGGCGCCTTGCAGATGGAACAGAGAATGCGGTTGCCGTTCCGTTTGATTGAAAAGCTTTCCCTCATTTTAAGCTCAAAAACATAGATGCTTTTTTTATCGTAAAGGGTCTCAAGGATCGGCATTAGGCCTTCAGCTTCGTAGACGGTTCGTGGCGAACCACTAAAGACGATGCCGTGACCGGTCTTGGCGATTGATTTCACGTGTTTGACAATTTCCCTCAAAACAAAACTGGGCGTCATTAGAATACCGGAATCAAAAAGTTTCCTTTCTCGTTGAACAACCTTCTCTTTTTGCCGAGCGGGATCGTGGACAACGGACTCGCAAAATCGGCCGGTGTCGAAATGCATAATGTCTAACTTGGCGGCCAAAAGATTGGCTTGGGTTCCTTTGCCAGATCCAGGGGGCCCATACATGATAACCGCGATTTTACTCATCCTTTAGATTGTCTGTTATTTTCGACTCAATTATTTCTACTTTTAATAATACACGGTTTGCGGGATTTTAGACAACAGAAAAATTCGATCGGCTTTTATCCCAAGATTTTCTTTTGGCGCGAAGACTACTCGAAAGAGTCGTATTCTCGAACGGTGAGTTGGGCGTTTACCTGACGCATAGTCTCGAGCGCGACAGCCACCACGATTAGGAGGGCGGTGCCACTAATAGTTAAGACGGCGATACCAGTGACCGCTTGGACTAAAATTGGCATAATAGCGATCAGCCCCAAGAAACCGGCGCCAAAAAGAGTGAGGCGACTGATGGTTTTTGAAAAGAAGTGGCTGGTGCTATCGCCAGGCCGGATACCGGGGATAAAACCTCCGCTACGTTGGAGGTTTTTGGAGATTTCCTCCGGATTGAAGGTGATGGAAGTGTAAAAGTAAGTAAAAGCAAAAACGAGGCCAAAGTAAAAGACGCCGTAGAAAAATTGATTATTCATAAATTGAGAGACGAGATTGGTGAGTTTGACGGAAAATTCCGGAGAAAAGACGGTGGCGATCTGCGCTAGAAATTGAGGAAAAAGCAAAACGGAAACGGCAAAGATAAGAGGGATCATGCCGGCTTGATTGACTTTGAGCGGCAAGTAGCTTGAGGCGCCGCCGAACATTTTATTCCCTCTGACTCGTCTCGCGTAAGTGACGGGAACTTTCCTTTCCCCCTCATTTAGATAGACCACTCCAGCAATCAAGAGAACCGCAATAGCCAAAAAGGCGACGTAGATTGGCAGATCGCTTGAGGTGAAGGTGGCAAGAGCGAGTTGAACCTGGCCTGGTAAGCCGCTTAAAATACCGGCGACGATGACTAACGAAATGCCGTTTCCCACTTTCTGCTCGCTGATAAGCTCTCCAATCCAGAGAGCGAGCATGGAGCCAGCAGTGATAACAACAACGTTGGTAATGGAAGAAAAAAGATCGGGCTTATCAATAACGCCCTGACTCGAAAGAAGGGCTAGGAAGCTGTATGACTGAAGAGCGGCTAAGGGGATGGTGATGAGCCGAGAGTATTGGTTGAATTTCGCCTTGCCTCTCTCCCCTTCCTCGTAGTAGAGTTCTTTGAATTTTGGGAAGATGATGGTCAGAAGTTGCATGATGATGGTGGCGGTGATATAGGGTCCGACACCCAACATGACGATGGAAAGGTTGGAAAGGCTACCGCCGGAGAAAATATTGAGGAAGTTGAAAATTTGGTTTGATCCCAAATATTCGGCCAGTTTGGCTGGATCGACGCCTGGAATAGGGATGGAAGCAAGGAGCCTAAAAGCAACAAGCAAGCCGACCACAATAAAAATTTTATTGCGGATATCTTTGATTTTGAAAATTTGGATAAGCTTGTTCATCCCGTTTAGAAAATTAAACTTAACATTAGTCCGACTGACCGATTTTCTTTCTGACTGGAAAACGAATTTTTATTGAACATATTTTTTATTAATTTTCTAACGGGATTCATTTTCGATACGAATTACTAATTTTTTACGAAAATAAGAGGATGGAAGCTATTTGGCTTTCGCTTTTACGGCCTTCTTTGGGTCGGCGACTAGGATTTGCCCGTTGGCTTTTTCAATCTTTATTTTAGCACTTTTTGAGATTTTCAAACCCTTAAAGATTACCCCCGCAATTGAGTTGCCTTTCCCGAGGATTTTAATTTCACCCCGATGCCCAGAAGGAATGAGGTTGAACTCCATTAGAACGGCGCGGTCGATGATTTTTTTGTCTTTGAGGACATCCTTAAGCTTGCTTTCGATTTCACTCAAATTCAAAATGGCCGGCTTGTCGGATTTTGGCTTATTCCTGAACCCTCGTTTTTTCGGAAGACGTAAAATCAAATCTCTTCCGGATTTGCGGATACGCCGACCGGCGCGGGACTTTTGGCCCTTGGTGCCTCGACCAGAAAAGGTCCCCCTCTTTCCTCCCCGTCCAATCCTTTTTTTGGGCTTAATTTGTTTTTTTGATTTTAGTTCGTGAAGTTTCATAAAGAAGGTTTTTGGATTTTTTCTCCAGGAGAAGGTTTTTCTTTGGCGGCGAATTTTAATTTCTTCAAGGCTTCAAGCGTGGCCATGGCGTTGGTGAGTTTATTTGGAGTTCGGCCAAGACATTTGGCGGTCGCGTCTTTGACGCCGGCGAGATTTAAGACAAAACGGACGGCGCCTCCGGCTTTTAAGCCGTGGCCGGTTGAGGCGGGCTTGATAACGATTTTCGCGGCGCTGTACTTGGCGGAGACTTCGTGCAAAATCGTCCGGCCGTCTTTAAGGTTTACATTAATCATATTTCTCTTGGCTTTCAACCTGGCTTTGCCAATAGAGCTTTGCACATCGAGCCCTTTTCCCACGCCAATACCAACCCGGCCCTTTTCGTCACCAAGAGCCACAGTAGCCCTAAACCTAAATCTCTTTCCGCCGGCCACAACCCGAGTGACTCTTCGTAGATCGAGCACCTTTTCTTTAAATTCGCTTTTTTGAGCTTTAAAATTTCTCCTTTGCATTTTTAGAATTTTATTCCAGATTTTCTCAAGCTTTCGGCAAAAGCCGAAACGCGTCCGTGGTAGCGATACGGACCGCGATCAAAAATGACTTTTTTAACGCCAGTTTTGGCCGCTTTTTTGGCCAGATTTTGCGCCACAAGAACGGATTGTTCTGATTTGTTTTTCTTTTTCTCTTCAGCCTTAAGAGCGAGGCTGGAAGCGGAGACTAGGGTTTTGTGGTTCTCGTCGTTGATGAGCTGGCAGTAAAAACCCTTATTAGTGCGGAGGATAGAAAGCCGAGGAGACTCTGCGGTACCAAAAATCTTGGCTCGATTTCGAGTCTGTCGGCGAAGTCTAACTTGGTTGATGTTTTTTTGTTTATTCATCTCGATTTTAAAATTAGATTTAAGCTTAAGTGGTGGCGCTGGCTTTTTTACCCGACTTTCTCCTCACGACTTCGCCTTGATACTTAATACCCTTGCCTTTATAAGGCTCAGGCTTCTTGAATTCTCTAATTTGGGCGGCGGCTTGGCCAACGGCTTGCTTGTCTCTTCCGGAGATGGTGATTGTGTTTTTGTCGACAGTGATCGTGATATCTTCGGGAGATTCAAATCGGACTGGATTTACAAACCCCAGGTTTAAAACTAGAGTCTTGCCTTCCATGGCGGCTTTGAAACCGACGCCTTCAACTTCCAGCACCTTGGAAAAACCGGAAGTGAGACCGGAAATCGAGTTTCGAATTAGGGACCACATAGTGCCGGTGTTCATTTTGGCGACTTTGGCATTTCGAGTTGGCTTTACGTTTACGTTTTCACCCTCAATCAAAACTTGAACGCCATCTAAAACTTTTAATTCTTCTTCGCCTTTGGGGCCTTTAAAATTTAAAAGTCCGCCATCTTGGGTGATGGTGACGCCGGATAAAATAGTGATAGGTTTTTTTGCGAGTCGACTCATGGTAATTAGTTCACGTTAAAGACCCCAGCCGTACTTACTAGGATCAAGACATTCGACGTTTTTATTTGTTTGTGTTTGGTAATCATTATGCCTTGGACAACCTTAACCATAATTAAGCACGGCTGAATAAAGGTTTTCTTGATAAATTTTTTGCATATTCATTTAAAAATTTATAGAAAGCCCTTTACCAGATTTCAAATAAATATTCACCGCCGACCTTGTTTTTTCGAGCTTCTCGGTTGTCAAAAATACCTTTAGAAGTGGAGAGAACGGCCAGGCCGAAACCGTTTTTGACGGGGTGGAGTTCTTTGTAGTTGACATAAAGATGTCGGCTGGGGCGACTAAAGATTCGGAAATCATTGATGGCCGGTTGACTTTCCACGTAGTTTAATTTGATTTCGATGAAATTTTTTCGGTTAATGACTTTTTTCTGGACATCTTTCAGATATTTTCCTTTAACTAAAATTTTGGACACTTCGAAATCCATCCTCGAAAAAGGAAGGATCATGGAATGCTTCTTGGCTTGGGCGGCGTTTTTAACTTGTGATAAAAGATTATAGTACATAGAAGAAATTTAAAATTAAAAAATCAAAGCTAAAAATTTAAGCGCCCTTCGACTGGCTCGGGATGGATTTTATAATTTAATAATTTTGAATTTGGGACTGTCATTTTAATGTTTAGCATTTGAACTTTGAATTTAGCAAAGCGTCTACCAGCTGGATTTTTTGACTCCGGGGATTTCGCCCTTGGTGGCCATTTCTCGGAAGCAGATCCGACAAAGGCCAAATTCTCTCATAAAGGCCCGTTTGCGGCCACAACGAAAACAGCGCCTCACGATGCGAGTCGAGTATTTGGGCTTCTTTTTACTTCTTGCGACTACGGATGTTTTAGCCATTATTTTGTTTTCGGTTTTTTGAGCGGCACGGCGAGCTCGCGATAAGTTTCCTCGGCTAGTTTACGATTTTTATTTTTGGGCACGATGTTGATGCCGAGCGAAAAAGTAAGGGTGGATTTGTCAGTGTCGATTTCCGGAAAAACAAACTGCTCTTTGAGTCCGATGTTTAAAATTCCGCTTTTATCGATTGATTTTAAGTCGAGGCCAGCAAAGTCGCGGACGCGAGGCAGTACTATTCTAGTTAACCGCTCAAAAAAATCAACCATTTTCTTGCGGCGAAGGGTGATAGAAAGACCGACGATTTGGTTTTGGCGAATTTTAAAACCGGCGATTGATTTTCGGGCGCGGCAAATTTTCGGTTTTTGGCCGGTGATAGTGGCTAGATCTCCTAAAATGTCCGGCATAATCTTTTCTTCAAAATTGGGCTGGTTGCTCAACCGGCCCACGCCGGCGTTAACAACGATCTTTTCGAGAAAGCCGCGGCTAGTTTTTAGGTTTTTCGGATGTTGAGTGGTCATATGCGCGGTTATTTTAGGTTGAAGCCTCGCATTTTTTGCAGTAGCGAGATTTTTTATCGCCTTCCAGGCGAAAGCCGACCCGAGACGCTTTTTTGCAGTTTTGGCAAACCAGCATTACTTTGGAAGCGAAAAGCGGACGGGGAACGAGGACAGTTTCTCCTTTCTGCCCTTGTTTTTTGGGGCGGGAACGTTTTTTGAAGAGGTTCAGGCCGTCAATAGTG
>Ga0066639_10004876_pt1 | contig 11367 bp, 16 predicted proteins | sample CryGeyCG2114_010_2_FD_59504 | JGI IMG/M metagenome (GOLD analysis project Ga0066639, IMG submission 59504) | Groundwater microbial communities from aquifer - Crystal Geyser CG10_big_fil_rev_8/21/14_0.10 | ecosystem: Environmental > Aquatic > Deep subsurface > Groundwater | place: USA: Utah... | reverse complement strand
TTCGGAGTCTATTCTTTGTTGTTCTTTTCTCTTTTCTTCTTTATCTTTATTCAAAAAGAAAGAAAGGACAAATTTGATTAATTCCCACAAGAAGTTTTTCATGGGTTTGTTTCGGAAGACACTGTAGTTTCAGGAATGGATTTTACTTCTTTTTCACCCTGAGAATCTGTTGCAAAAGTCTTTTTATCAATTACTACTACTCGATTAGGCTTCCATCCGATAATATTACAGGCATGAAAAGAACTAGCGGCTCGAAGTTCAACAATTTGCCCAGTCCTTTTGTTTTTTAGAACATAAGATGTATTAAACTTCGTATCGCTAGGATCATAATTAGCGCGTTTAAGGTATTTGGCTTCTCTGCGGGTTAATGGGGGAGTTTCATGCTGACAATTTTCATCACAAACGTGTAGTTTTGGTTCTTCGGATACATTCACAACGGATTTTTTTCTTTCCTCGTCGTGACCGGTTACGCTTGGGTCTGGAGTGACGGGTACTATATCCGCTGAAAACTTATTAGATACTTCGCCAATTTCAGATGTCGTTTCTACTTCTTTGTCTTTTTTACCAAGTCCAAACATGATATTGCTCCTTTGTTACATTATACAATATTTTTTACTTATCAATCCATTTTTCCATACTTTCAAATATTTTTTTCATAATCCTATCATTATTCCAATAGTCATAATGGGCAGTGAGAGGAAAATAGCTAAGGGGGTTTATCCTTTTTCCGGTATAATAATAATTTTCTATATTAGATTGATTAATGGGGTATGCCAAAACATCATATCGATTAATTATGTTTAAAACAGGTCTATCGACTCGTTTTATTTTACTAACAATATCTATTAAATTGTCATCTGATTCATTTGAACTGAATCTCTCTCTTAGTTCAATTGCTTCTGCTAATGCGGCCGGGGAACCGAAAATAACACAGGGCTTATTTTGAGCTAATGCTATAATACTTCCTGCTGAATGACCCAAATAGATGTCTGCCTCTGGGACACTTATCGATGTAGCCTGCTGTATCGCCTGTTGAAAATCCAATATGACACTACAAGTAAAGTCCCTTACTGTTTTATATGGTAAATTTATTTCTGGATGATGCCAACCCATTTCCCAAATAAACACTTCCCCTTGACACTTAAACTTATTCTTTATTTTGCCAATAAAATCATCGTATTTAGGTTTATCCTCATATACATATACGCCCGGCAACACAACAACTTTCATACAGCCGTCTCCTTTATTGCTAAATGATCCCAAACAAACTTTTTCCTTTCTTCCGACTTAGTTATATCAATGTCCATGGTTATAATTGGCAAAATATGGCGATGAGATGAAACAAAGCCGTCAATGACATCTGCAATCTTTTTATTCATAATCATATCCCTGCAACCATCATCATAGGGCTTATTGTTCTTTAAATAAAAAACTTTATAGTATCTATGAATGTGATTAATAACGAATTTTTCATATATGTCACTTAAAGCTGTATGGATTTCTTTGTCATAATCGGGTTTCATGTTCGCCAAACAAAACACATAACCAAGCCAAATCGGAGAGTCAGACAGAATAAAATCATTGTTTCCTTTTGACAATAAATCTTCTCTTAACATTTGTTCGGTAGTTACTCTATATTGGGTATAAGGATGTTTTGGAATGCCGTATTTAAAACAAAATTCCCTAGCGTATTCTGTGCAAACATCGCTAGAAATACCTCGTTGTAACAAATAGTCTTTCATCGCACAGGCTAAAGTTGTTTTTCCAGTTCCGGGAGCACCAATAAATCCGATTATCTTATTCTTTGTCATCTGTTTCTAGCCCTGAAATCGAATTGTTATATTTTCGTCGATTAACGTTCTCTAATTCTTTCAGTTTTAGATCTTCCTTTTCCCTCTCTCTTCTAAAATAAGCCTCTCTTTCAGCCAGAGAAGACAAACCTTCTCTTATTTGACTAGTGTTATTTGGTCTTCTTGTTCTTGGATTATCTGGATCTATTATTTGGGTTGGAGTATCTTCTGCCCACTCTCCATCTGCCGAATGTTCAGATCTATGATAGGGCGATATGGGTTCATCATAACTATCACCATCGTCAGCGATATCATTTCTAGGGTTATCTTCAACTAACGGGCTATAATCGGTAACAGGCTGTCTATTCTCTCCCGTTCTTCTAAAATGCTCATCATCTTCCTGAATTCGTCTTTCTTCGTCTTGTCTTCTGGCTCTTTCTACTGGATCGTTAATTTCGCCAAGTCTTAGACCAATTCTTTGTCCTGATGGTATTATCGGATTAGCCATAGCTACAATATATCCAGACCGCCTGACGGATGTTTAAACTTTTTCTTGTTTTTCTCTATTTTGTTGTTCTCTTCCTCTGTATTTATTCTTTCCTTCTCTTTTTTTATCTCTTCTATTTTCATTCTTTTTTTATTCTCGTGGTCTCTAATCTTCTTTTGTAGGCGTTCAGACTCAGCTTTTGCTTTTAATCTTTCATTTTCTTTAAAAGCATCTCCAAGTTCAGGAGTCCAAAATGGTATTGTCTTTTCTGTCATTTTAAACTTCCAATTGTTTAATGGCATTATGCAAGGATTTATTAAGTTCATCCTTCTCTTCGATTACTTCCTGTCTCACAACGCACACCTTATCAATTAAAGCTTTTGCTTCTTCCAATAAATCAATATCCATCTTCTTTTTTGCAATTGCTATCATTTTCTTGACATTTATAAGTTCCCTCTTCGCTTTATCATATTTTTTCTTTTCATTTTCAATATTTTCTAGAACTTCTAAGTCAGATGCGTCAAGAGAAAATAAACGAAATGAGGAATGCGTACCCAAGTCGGACATTTTTTTATTGAAAAGATAATGATTTTGCATTATCTCAACTTGCTTGCTGGCTTTTTTTCTATCAACATAATCTGCCTTAGGGTTGCGTTGTCTATTTTTGGTTGGCATCTCCTATCTCCATGCATAATGTGGCGTCTTTACTGACATCATACAAACATTATACAAAATTAAAATAAAAATGTAATTACCGCCGTAGCAAATGATTCTTGATGAGGTTGTCCTGAAAATTCTTTCGTTCTATTATTTTGACCATAAGTAAGAGTGAGCCAAAATGCCTTCATACTAATCCCATATTCAAAATCCCTAACATAAGATTCTTTTTTGATGCTTTGGCTGTCTTTCCAAGTATTTCCATCTAAACTTATATTCCTTAAAACATAACGATTATCACATTCAGCATAACCAAAGAGGCTGAAGTTGTCCCAAAAACCACCATTCATTACTCTAGCAGTCGGTTCCATCCTCACGAGTCCAAAATCATCAGGCAAATTCCATCCCAACCTAGTAAAAGCTCCACCGTTTGCATAATCAAAGAAATTACCTACACAACCTCCTGCATGCGGAATAACATCAAATGTGTCATTCCAACGCCAACGATATTTCTTCTGATAGATAAGATTAAATCCCAATTCATTTCTTATCTGATTATCCCACCCCATTGCTTCGGCGCTACCAATCCATTTATGTATAGTATTTTGAGATTCTTCAGCAAGGGAATTAGGTCCAACTGTTCCAAAATCAAATTCCCAATAGTCGCACCATATATTATCTCTAGCCAATAAACTCAAGCCAATATATAACAGTCCACAATAAGGTCTGTCGTCGAGAATGGGTTCCGTTGCCTTTTTATCATGCGGCGTATAAATATATTGTCCTAAAGAAAAATTAACAGACTTATTTTTGTCTTTGTAAATATTATCAAAAATTGGAAATGACCCATCGTATAAATAATTAAGCCTTGTTCCATGAGTGTAATAATTATCTGTTCCAACAATAAAATCATTTTCGACATTAATTGAAAACTCATTCGCCAAAGAAATAGACGATATAAACAAGAGTATTATTACCCATTTTGATTTCATTACCATTTTCTTCCTTTTGTATTTTTAATTATTATCCTATCCTCTATAAAACCCATTTTTCTAAGGGCTTTCTTTTGTTTCTCATTCTCACATATTATTTTTTTAGCTATCTTAAGATTTAATGACGGAACAACGACCTGATCATTTTCTACGAATAGGTATTTTTTAAGAAAGATATCCAAATTCATACCACAATCTACCCATTCTTTTAGCTCTCCATCTAGAGGTTCTTTTTCCCTCCTCAATTCATCAACTATCTCATTATTTTCCTTAATAATATCTGAATTCTGATCTTCAAATTTTTCATTATTCAGCAAGGATCCCATAATGAATTCCCAATGATTAAAATCCACATTGAACCCCTTAATAACATCAAAACCAAAAAGTATAACGTCTCTTTTTGGTTGATTTCCCCATCCCCTATTTCTAAACCCAGTAATACTAGACCGACTACGAGAAAGCCACACTTGAGGACAAAACCCGCAATAATGACCTAACCAAGAATAACATTGCATCATTTCCTTCCCTATAATTTCTGGAGGAGGAGGAAAAATCTTACCATATTCAACATATTTTAATTCTCTACAATGATAATACATAATATATCTGTTTTATAGGTTTTAATGTTTTTTACAAGTCAAAAATGCTAAGCTTTACACTTTTTGCAACATCTAAATTATCGTTCTTTACACCTTTTGTAACATCGGGTGAATTAGAATAAGGGGGCAGTAATAGTTCCTCCAACTCATCTGTTTTTACTTTTTCAGGGTCAATATACCATTTTCCCACTTTATAATCGGCATATGACACTCCCATTTGCTGATAATATGCCTTAACAAAACACCCATCATTGGATCTATATTCATGATAGTAGGACATGCTTTGTGACAGCTTATATTCAGCATGTTTAGGGATATGAAAATTGTCTTTAACAATGTGTTTGTCTTCAAATTCGATATATGGACCTCTGCCTCCGATAACTACCCTTGTATAACCAATAGCAACCAATAATCCATCTTTAGTATAAAATTTAGTGAAGTCGTTTCCATCTATATTTATAGTTAGTCTTTCAGAGTAAGTCCGTCTTTTCATAGAATCATTATACAAAAAAAGAGCAACGGCCGTGAGGGACGTTGCTCTTTAGGGAGGGGAGGGAGGAAATTAGTCTTTTTTAATGGGATGTTCCTTCTTTACATCTTTAACGCATTTTTCATATTTTTCTTCATCTTCTCGCCCAACGCTTTTCGTACATACGGCCCAAGGATTAACTTTCTTACCTTTTTTCTTGGCTTCAGTGCTCATCCAACCATTGTCTTTACCCATCTTATCCCATTCAGTCTTTGTCATTTGCAGATATTCTTTGCCATTTGCCATTACAACCTTCATAGAGCGCCTCCTTATATAAAAAGACACATTATTATTCTTAAACAAAATTGAAATATCCTTCTTTGAAATTATTATAGTGGCAACATGTCATATCCATCATCTTCCATTTTTCCTTTACTTCTTGTAGATCCGGGAGGTGGAGGAGGTATACTTTTATCAATTCTAGGATAAGCATATGCACCGCTCGATTCATAAACCATATCGCTTGGACCGCACGTAGATGGACCTCTAAACCCGTATCTTGTTCCGCCAAATCTATATCTATCTCTTTCTATTCTGTCATCATCGTTATTTTTACACGCTATAAAATCGTCCCAATACGTTGTTTTAGACGCAAAAGAACCGGTGCTATATATTGCAATAGATTGTATTGACGAACCTAATGCCCCAGCGTTATCTAATGTCAATGGAATCCAATAAGCTGTGGTTGAAGTTATAACCGGAATACTGAGCGTATCAACCGGAGTGACACCAAGAGTATCAGAACATAATTTTATTTGTAAAAGTCCAACGGCAATAGCTCCGGAAGTATACAGCCAAAGTCAACTACCCCTAGCCTAAAGACATAGGGGCTTGCTCAACTATCCGTAAAACGGTACTAGGAGCAATAGGCTCATTGACTGGAGCCATACTTGGGTAAGTTATACTATCCAAGTAGTTTTGTCGTATGTTTCTGGATGCATTTAAATCTGCATTCAAGGAGAAAGAACAGTGTTTACAAAGATAGATAGATTGAGATTTACGATTGGACTTCAAAATAGTTCCACATCTACTGCATTTTTGAGATGTGTACCTAGCTGGAGTATATTCAACCATAATCCCCTTAGCCATAGCCTTGTATTTCAAGAATTGTTCAAATTGGAAGAAATTCCATTTGTTCAATTCTTTCCTTTGTTCTTTTCTAGCTTTAGCATTTCTAATCCCTGTAAGTTTTTCAAGGATTATTGTACTGCCAGAATCAATCGAATTTACTATTTTCTTAGTAATACAATGATTAACATCCCGACGAAACCGTTGCTCCTTAGATTTAATCTTTCTAAGGTGTCTTTTGCCAGAATGCTTTTTCGATTGAAGCATACTTCTGATTTTCTCATACCTACGAGAAATTGTTTTTATTTTCTTGCCATCAAAAAACTTATTAGTGGAAAGAACTGCAATTTTGTTAATTCCCCTGTCAATTCCAATAAATTGACCGTTGGAAGGAATATCAGCAATTTCTTTTTCAAACACAACATGAAGAAATATCTTTCCGTTCTTCACAAAAAGGTCTGCTGTAGTATATTTCCAAGTGAGATATTGTTCAAAATATTTTGGAATAATAAGGCTAAACTTCTTTCTTCCTTCACAAGTAGAAATAGAAATAGCTTTTTTGTTCAACCAAAGAGTATAAGAGTTAGCATCATAACGAATAGAAGTTTGTTTGGATTGAGGACAAGTAGCTTTCTTCCCTTTCTTGATAATTGCCTGAACAGACTTAAGGGTTTCAGTAGCTTTCTTTCTAGCAGAACAAGACAATTGAGAAGGAAGAGTTTTTCTGCATTCTTCATAAGTTTTGTGGTGAAGAGAAACCCCATTAGTATCTTTAGACTCAAATCCTGTTTTGCAGATATAGTTAAAGGCATTGGTATAAGCCAAAATAGTAGATTGGAACTCTTTTGGAGAACAATCTATAACCAGTTTAGCTGTCTGAATGAGTTTCATATAGGAAATGTATTCACAAACATTATAAAAAAATCCTTCAAGAAAGCGAAATTATTTTTTGAAGTACAAAAGAAAGGTTCGGCTCTGACTCTCCTAGCCTAAAGGCCAAGCAAAAACAGAATATTCTGTTTTTGTAGGAGTTTCTCGCCTCACAATATGAAAAGACAAATATAAAAAGAAGGATTGTTAAAAAGGGTTGTAGAATAATTAGTTATAGACACATACTTAAATACAAAAGGGGAAGGATCAAGTATGCAACCCAGAACACTTAAAGATATAGCCTCAAAAAATGTAACATGGATTATTTCTATTATTATGGCTGTTGGAGCGACTATGGCCGTTTTAAAACAACAAGCCTTAGCCTTAGACGAAAATATTGCTAGAACTACAGCTATAGCCAATAAGGTAAATCAATTAGAAATTAGCCTTATTAAATTAGATGGTATGAGAGAAGATATTCTAGATATAAAATCTGAAATACGAGATATAAAAAGAATTATTTTGAGACCAGTGATTAGCAAGGGAGCAATTAACCCGTCGAACACATTGTATTCCCCAAATCTATCTAGAACAAATTTAATCGATGAAATAACTAGTTTGTATCTACCCATAAATCACCTACGCTTGGATTAGTAGGTGCAACGGTTCCAACGCTCAATCTATAAGTAAAATCAAGACCGGTTTCGTCTGTTTTTACTTTTAGCAACCTATCTCTCTGTCCAGTATAAGAACTTGGAACATCTCCTAAATCAATAAAATCGTGAACAATGGGTCTGGGAGGTTGAACGGTTATAAATCCAGAAGATATTGCCGACTGAATGCTTCTAAGATTATACCATTTATCTTCAACTGTAATAACTTGTCCGGGAACTACAGTTAATTGAAACGGCAATCCTTCCAATCCACTCTTATCCTGTAATTTTTGGTTTGCACTTAAATCAAGTCGCCCAGTAAAGGTATTTAATGCTGTAATTATCATTTGTCACAACTCTTCTTTTATCGCTATATTTCCTTGTCTTCCGATGAACGCAGGTTGATTGTTTTAACCATAATTTCTTTTAGCTGTTGATAAAAATAATAAGTATCAGCCATCGTATCCTTCATGGCTTATTATTGCTCCTTCTCCGTATGCGTCTAAAATACAAAATAGCCAGAGCCAACAGAGATAACGATAAACCAACATTGCTCATATCGCCCACACTGTTGCTACTCGCATAATTACTAAAGTGATAATCACCAACAGAATCCCGGTCAGCATTAAGATTCGGTGATTCATTTCGCCGCCTCCACATGCTTTGAATCAAATCTCTTCTGCGCCTCGGCCGCCCATGTCGGGATTGGCCGAACGGTATACGGCTCCGGTTTGGGCTGGTCATCTTGCTTGGTCGGCTGCGTCAACCGGGCCTTGTCAGCCAGAGGGATTGCCGCCCACTTTGCGACCTCTGCCTTGTACGCAGTGTCCGCCTGATCCCATTGCGCCCGCTCTGCCTCACGCTCTGCCGCCTGCCGCTTCTCGTTGGCTCGCCAGTCGGCAGTTGCTTCGACCTGAATGCGCTTGTAAATCTTCCCCTTCAATGCGTGATCCTTGGGCAGCAATTCCTCCACCGCTTGAGCCAGCCGGGTGAGATTGATTTCTTCCGACAATCCGGTATATGGATTGTCTGAACGAGTCACCAACTCATTGTTCTCGTCCTCGTGTGGTGACAACAGCGTCCGGTTGCCTGCTCCATCCCACACATACATTTCGTTGTTCGTTGCCGCAATCACGCCGTACCCGCTCCCGGTCGTCGGGGCGGTTGTCATGTTGTAGAGGCGAACGGCTCGGTCTTCCCTGATTTGCATCGCAGTTTTAATTGTCGTGGAGAGATTTGGAGTCGTGGTAAATTGCAGATACGTACCATTGGCATTCGTTGTCCAATTTTCTGCTGTGTAGAAATACATCAACGCCTTGCTTCCGCTGAATCCCGTCCCTGTATACCCACGCCCGGACACGAAAAACAGTATCTTGTTTGCAGTCACCGCCGTTGGACTCGCCTTAGTGCCGCCAGCCGTGTACCCTGCAAAATAAGGTGGAACAGAGAAGTTTGTGCTGTACTGGTAGAGATTAACGGCGTTGAACATTTGATCGCCACTGCCAGTGAGTTGGCCACTCATTCTTATTGATCCAGAGGCAGTCACATTCCCGCCAGAAGCAACACTCACCCCCTCATTGTCCCCATCCCCGCTGAGATAGCCGCTGCCGAGGTCAATGTTGCCCCGCATGGTGAGATTGGTCACCGTCGCCCCGTCCATCGCCTGCGTCTTGCCGCCGGCAAAGGTGTTGGACTGATCCAAACGAGCTAATACGGCAGAATCTATCCCGTCTAGAAGATTTGCATTAGTAGCTGTCCCATAAAAAATTCCTCCGTTAACTATATCTTTATTGTTTAAATCAATATTGCCGTTCATAAATAAATTACTTAATGAAACTTGCAGACCATAATTATAGGTATTGACATTATCGGTTATATCCGCCGAAAACGACAATATGGGAACGAACAACAGGAATAATAGTAACCACTTCTTCATATTATTGGCGATTTACATTTGTAGGGAGAGAATCTTCTTCTGACTTAATTTCTGACACAACGCCATCTAACACTTTTTTCATTTGGGCAAAAATACCAGAAACGTCAATGACATCGTTATAATATCTATCTTTTAGAGATGCCATTTTTATCATTATTTCGTCATAAGCTGCATTGGCAAATTCTTCTCTGTCTTGAGTAAAATAGTAATTTCTTTTAATGAGGTATCTTCCCAAATAGGCGTCTCTGGCATAACAGCTAACCATATAAATTTTTTTGTTATCTTTGCTTATAAGGTCTTTAGATATATCGATTTGATAATGAGAGTCTTTTTGGTGTTTAGAGACGATTTTGATTTCTTCTCTTTTGTCGCCACTATTTTTTCTAATAGCAGTCTTATTCAAATCTGTATTAGATAGATTTTCCAATACGTTTTTAACATTGTCGTCGGAAACTTTTAAGTTCAAGGCAGATAGCATTTGTGTAAATAGGTTAACTAGGGCATTATTATCTACAGACGCAGTTTTTATCAGTGATTTTTTACGTTGTTCTGTAGTAAATGCCAATACTTTACCTATCCTTTCAGAGGCGGCAAATTTCTGAAGGGGAAGGTCGTCTAAATTAGTTTTTGACACTATTGGTAGCATAAGTATTATTTCGCTTAGTTAATGGCTAAATCCTTCTAAATTATTTCCCAAATTACTCCATTCCACATCTTTAACGGCTTAATTTCCCATGATGCTCCGTTCCAGTATTTGATCTGTTTTACAATCCAATTAGTTCCATCCCAATATTTTAATCTCGAAACATATCCTATTGAGGAGCTAGAAGAATTATCGGTACTACTACTTTCGGAGCTTAAAGACGATCTACTGGAAGAACTTTCTGAACTTACTGAGGAGCTAGAAACACTACTTTCAGAACTTTCAGAACTTAAAGAACTTTCGGAGCTTATAGAACTTGAGGAAGAGCTAGATGTCCTTATTTCCGTAGAACTTGATGATTCTGACTCTGCTCCGGCGCTTTCAGAACTTAGAGAACTTATAGAGCTTGGGGAACTTGGAGAACTAACAGAACTTATTGAGGAACCACTTTCTGAGCTTAAAGAAGAGCTACTTTCTGAACTCGAACTACTTTCTGAACTTAATGAAGAACTACTCTTACTACTAATGGAGCTTTCGGAAGATATTGAAGAACTACTTTCACTACTAATAGAGCTTTCAGAACTTACTGAAGAACTACTTTCGGAACTTATAGAGCTTTCCGAACTTACTGAAGAATTACTTTCGGAACTAACCGAAGATATTGAAGAACTGCTTGAACTACTTTCTAAACTTATTGAAGAACTACTCTTACTACTTTCGGAACTTAATGAAGAGCCACTTTCACTACTGAGATTACTTTCTGAACTAGGAGAACTTTCAGAACTTGGAGAGCTTTCTGAACTAGGAGAACTTTCTGAACTTAATGAAGAGATGGAAGAACTACTTTCTGAACTTACTGAAGAACTCGATTCACTACTTGGACTACTCTCAGAACTTGGAGAGCTTTCTGAACTAGGACTGCTTTCAGAACTTAAAGAAGAACTGCTTTCACTACTAATAGAGCTTTCTGAACTTACTGAAGAACTGCTCTCACTACTAATAGAGCTTACTGAACTTACTGAGCTTACTGAACTTACTGAACTTACTGAACTTACTGAAGAACTGCTCTCTGAGCTTGGAGAGCTTACTGAACTTACTGAACTTACTGAAGAACTGCTCTCACTACTAATAGAGCTTACTGAA
>Ga0066639_10004873_pt1 | contig 11369 bp, 8 predicted proteins | sample CryGeyCG2114_010_2_FD_59504 | JGI IMG/M metagenome (GOLD analysis project Ga0066639, IMG submission 59504) | Groundwater microbial communities from aquifer - Crystal Geyser CG10_big_fil_rev_8/21/14_0.10 | ecosystem: Environmental > Aquatic > Deep subsurface > Groundwater | place: USA: Utah... | reverse complement strand
CAAGTTTTGGTTTTAACTGCGCCGGTCGTTGTCTGTTTTTCGCCCAACATCTTTCAAGACATTGAAATGGTTGAGAGTGAAAAATTCCTCACCCACGGCCCCCAAGAGCTGATTCAAAATTCTCAGCTGAAAAAGAAAACTTGGGAAGATTTGCAGCAGGTCATGAGGTCCCTGGCCTGAGGCTTGGGACCTAGACTTGTCATCAGGTTCTGATCACGATTTAATGAGAGCACACAATTTGATAACAAGGACGTTAGGCAGTGTGCTTCAGGGTTTGTCTCATTTTTTTTCTTTCCATGTTGTCGCTTGAAACGCGGGCCTCAAGGTCGTTGGTGTTGGATGGGCCGCCAGTGCGAGTTCGTTTAGAGATCTCGCAGAAAAATATCGAGATTGATGGCGTCGGCGTTCAGATTCAGGGTGAGACTGATTTTTATCAGTTGGTGTCTATTCCCCATCATCAACGTCTGCGGATTTTTCGATCAAAGGCCAATGATCAAAATGTTTGGGTCGTTCAGCGAGAAGGACAAAAAGAGGAAAAAATATCTCAGACCTATCTTTCTCTGCGAGCTATCGGGTTAAGATCTCAGGGGAAAGCTTTGCCGGAACATTTGTTTTTGACCCCGCGAGGGAAAACAAATTTTGATGTCATAGGTGTGGTGAATTTAGAAGACTATGTTTTGGGTGTTGTCGGCAGTGAAATGCCGACCTCATGGCCGGAAGAAACACTCAAGGCTCAGGCCATTGCAGCTCGGTCGTATGTCTTAGCCGTCATGAGAGAAAGAGCTCGGGAAGTTTTTCATGTCGAGAGCTCAACTTTAGATCAGGTTTTTCGTCCCATGGCCGGCAATATTGGTCCAGGTTCGCCATGGTTACGTGTGCAAAAGGCCGTTCAGGAAACCGAGGGTGTGGTGCTGCTGGGCTCCGGTCGTCATGTTTTGAAGTCCTATTATCATTCGGACTGTGGGGGGAAAACTTCATCTCCGCAATCTGTGTGGGGATCTTCGGGACCGCGAGTTGCAGTCTTAGATTCAACCTGCCCACAGAATCCCAAAGCTCACTGGCAGCTTTCGGTGGCCAGCGCACAGCTGGAAACGCAGCTGCGTCAGTATCTGAAAAACCCCCAATTGGGGCCACTGGTGGCGATGCAAACACTGCGGGCCGGTCCTCAGGATCGGGTGGAGAAAGTCGATTTTGTTTGGGGGTCTGGCGAGAAGACGCGAATCTGGGCCCATCAACTGAGGAGTCTTTTTGGTTTTGAAAAAATGCGGAGTACCTTTTTTGAAATTCAAAAAAAGGGTGCTGAGTACGTTTTTTCGGGTCGGGGCTTTGGTCATGGAGTAGGATTGTGTCAGTGGGGAGCGCGACAAATGGGAAAGTCCGGCGAGACCTATCGGCAAATTCTGCGGCATTATTACCCGCAGTCAGAGATTCAAATTAGAAGCTGGCCAAAACTCGAATCGCAAACAGCAAAACTGTAACGATGGCAAGTGCTTGGGGAGCTGTGACTTGGGATGCAACTTTCATAAGTAATTGTTCGGACGTTTTGTCAAAAACTGAAGCAATTAACTAAAAATTATTTAATATAAAAGAAGTGAAATTTCGGAGAGCTGTCTCGTTTCTGGATGGCCGCCTCAATATCAAACAATCCAATGACCTCAGTGGCGTAGCCCTTTTTTACATTGAAAATCGTGAAATCACAGGATTCGAGGATTTGATGAAGGCCCCGGCCAGCGCCGCCTTTATTTTCATTCAGGGACCCAGCGGCTCCCGCATAACAGCTCGAGAAGTACTTCAGCACCGTGTCTCTGGAAATGGCGCCAAAAGAGTCTCGGACTGAGATAGCCATCATATTGCCGTCACAGCCATAGCGTAAAATGGCCTCTTCTTGGGGGTTCAGTTCAATGGTCTCTGTTCGGGGCAGGTGATTATAGAGCGCGCGCCCCTCTGAGTCCACAGGGGCGTCATAGATCGCATTCATCAGCATTTCTTCGACGGCGACTTGAACTCGGTCCAAGAGGGCGCTGCGGATGCCCAGAGAACGAAAATAACTAAGGAGCTCTTGACGGAGACCCTCGCGGTCCTTGGAGGACTTGGCCACCTTGGTTTTGGTGTCGGTGCCCCAGGCGAGGTATTTTTCTAGACCGAAATAATCTTTGTTGAGGATTTTCGTCAGAGTGGTCAAAAGACTTTTGACGGTCCCGGCCCGATCCTCGGAATCCACGGTGATCACATATTGAACAAAGGGCAGCTCTTGAACTGGCCCGAAGTCCTTTTTCGTGGACTGAAGAAAAACCATTTCTCCTTGGAAGTTAACGTCTCGAAGCCAACGCAAAAAATCCATCGAAGTTTCATCGCAAAAAACGACATCAAAATTTTTGCTTTTATCCCGGATGGCCGCCTGGGCTTCATCCTGTGTGCTGCACAGATGGAGATAAACGCCCGTGCTTCCAACGGCGGTTTTTATCATGTTTTGTTGTTTTTTATTGGGTTCCATCAACAAGACATTTTGGCTGGGAGCTTTGGATTCGCTGCGCAGAAAATTCATTTGTGCGGAGCTCACCACTTCGATTTCTTTTTTGGCTCTTTCAAGCTGCCGGGCGGTGATCTCGTACATTTTTGCTTTTTCATTGGTTTTGGTCAGGCGGTCGGTCAAGATCCCGGCATAAATCCGGTAGAGCAAAAATTGAAAACGATCTTTTTGGTTGGGCGGCACGTGGGCAAAGTCATCTGCATGAATGGCAAAACATTCTAGTTTTGTTTTAGCCCGGATCGTGGCGCTGGCGGGTTTGCCAGATAAAACACTCATCTCTCCAAGAACTTCCCCATTTTGAGATAGTTCGTTGACCTTCTCGTTATCGACAAGAACCTCGACCGTTCCCTGTCGAAGAAAGTAGAGAGTGTCATTAGATTGGCCAGCGGAGAGCAGGACTTCCCCATGTTGGAACTCACTGGGGCGAACCATTGTACTGATTTGCAACAAAAGGGTCTCATCAAAGCTAGAAAAGAAGGGGTAGGCTCGGATTTCGCGAGCAATTTCGGCGGGATGTAGACTCATAATGAGAATATTCTGGCATGGAAGGGCCCGGGAGGGCAGTCTGGTTTGTCAAAGTTTTGGTCAGTGGTCGGCTGGTGGCCAGGCGCTGGTGTCGAAATATTGGTAAAAATTCGCTCTAAATAACTGAAATAAAAGACCTATTTAAAAGTGACAAAAAAACGCCCTGTTTTCCGCGGAAGGCTTCGTTTTCATCGTCTCAGAGTGGGGCATGAATTTTGAATACTATAATTATATTAAATAGTTATTGGATTTCTTAGGCTTCGGCACGGGGCTTGTAATTGGAACTCCTGTAGAAGGATCGTCGAGGTCCAGGAGATGAGTATGAAAACGCAGACCGAACAAAATAGAAAGCTCAAGTTGGCAGCCATGCTGATGGCCGCGATGCTTTTGAGTGCAGGTTGTGCGAGCAAAAAAGATGGCGGTGGTTCTGATGACACTGCTGCTCCTGGGGGGCAGATCACGAGCTCTCCGACAACGCCTTCAGATACTGATGCTAGCCGTGGCACAACTTGGAGTTCTGGCGCGACAGCGGCCTTGGATGTGGATCTGTCCGCATTGAATAGTTATGCGGCCTCTCATCCGATCAATAATCCCAAAGACGTTCGTATCAGTGTGAAATTGTTTGATGCCGGTGGAAACAAGTATGCCGGGAAAATTATGATTAGCTATTTAGACAATGGTCAGTACTTTACCGGATCTTTCCAGGCGGAAGACACCGTCAACGCCAGCAAGGGGAACGCTTATCCAGGTGTTCACCAGGCTGTTTACAATAAATGGTTTATGGCTCCGACCAGCAATGCTCGTGGGCCGATTGCCGCGAAATATGCTGGCAAAAATGTATTCCATGGATTTTACGAGGATTCATTGGGTGCGGTCATGATCATTGCCACAGATTCTGCGGATCAGGGCGACGGAGTGGCTTCGAACGAAGTGAGCGGAGAGATTTGGTTTAAAAACTATGCCAATAGCTCATACCCTGACAATGACAACAACGGAAACGTGCCTTGTTGGTTTGAAACTCAGGGGCCTTATGATTGTCGGACATTCTTGACCTACTCTTCAGCTTCAAGCTTAGCGAAGAAAAATGGAGAATTGGTGAGCACCTCTGCGGTTCTCCCCACCGAGTCTCTTTGGTACACGAGTTTGAAAGATCACTATTATAACGAAGAATCTCCCCAGCGTGGTTGGAGAAAATTAGGAACTTTTACCGGCCTGAACAGAGCCAAAGCATTTACTCAGTAAGATGAAAGAGGATAGAAGTATGGGACAATTAAAAACATTCTCAAAATGGACGATCACATCGGTGGCAGTTTTGGGCATTTTTGTCGCCTGCGGAAAAAAAGACGACGGCGGCGGATCCAATACGGTAGCACCACTTCCAGTCGTTAGCTGTTACCAGGGCCAAGTTCCCCCCACCGGATACTCTTGCAGTTACAACTCTGGCGGATATGCCAACGGCAACTTGCTCAATAACTTGCAGTTTGATGATGGTCTGAGTTTCACCGGTCGTTTGAGTTTAACAGCGACCAGCGCGAACATTGATTTGAACCATCCCTCCGCCTATGCAATGTACAATGGGCCGGTGGCGATTTCCGGTCAGTTGACTGTGACCAATGGCGGAGCTCTTTGTGGAGCCCCCAACGGGACTTACAACTTCAATGGCCAAGCGACCTACATGGGCGGAACCATTTCCGGATTGGATTTGACGGTCAATGGGCCGGCGGCAATCCGGTTCGTGGGTGCAGCTGTGATCTACAATCCCAATGGAGTATCCAGAGACTCCGCGACCAATCGTCTGACTTTGCAAGTGAATGCATCTGTGAACGGTGGCTCCTGCGGTTACATCATGACTTATTGATTTTGATGGCATTGGGATTCGCAGATTTCTGAAACGAACTTAAAATTTAAAGTAAAACTTGAACAAGAGAGTGAGTCATTTCACTCTCTTGTTTTTTGATCTCTGTTGCAGTTTCAAGAAAAGTTCTTGCCAAAGAAAAACATTCTGAGTCATGCTGTCCAAGTCATGACGCTTCTTCCTCTGTGGACCGATTTTTTTGATGATCTCCAACATGTTCGTGGTCGCTCTTTGAACACGGTGATGGCTTATCGTCGCGATCTTGAGCTCTTTGCCAAATACCGAGAAAACCAAAGTTCTATCTCTGGATTTTATGAGTACATGAAGCAGCAGAAGCTTTCCACGCGCTCTCAAGCTCGGATCATTTCGTCTTTGCGAACCTATTTCAAATTTTGTGAAGGTCGCGGCATGGAGGCTCCTGAACTTCGTGAGCTGCGCCCGCCCAAAATAAAAGTAGGTTTACCTAAATCACTGAGTTTGAAAGAATTTGAAGATTTGCTGCGGGCCTGCCAGGTGGATGAGGTTTCCAGGGCCCTTCGTAATCGTCTGACCTTGATGTTACTTTTTGGTTTGGGCTGCCGAGTCAGTGAGCTCGTTGCTTTGAATCTTGAGGACTATAGCCCCACAGATCGTTGGCTAAAAATTCATGGCAAGGGCAACAAAGAACGATTGGTGCCTCTGACGGATCAGTTGGTGATCGAGTTGGGATTGTATATTCAACAGGCCAGGCCCCATTTGATCCGAGAAAAAAGTTCGACTTTGTTGGTGAATGATCGTGGGCACCGACCGTCACGGGTTGATATTTGGCGTTGGTTGGCAGCTTGGTCGGCCAAGGCTGGCTTTGATGAGCCCATCAGCCCCCATCGCTTTCGTCATGGCTGTGCGACTGCTTTGCTGGAAAGTGGAGCTGATTTGCGCAGCATTCAGGTTCTTTTGGGTCATTCGAGCATTCAGACCACACAGATCTATACCAATGTGACCACGCAAAATTTGGTCAAAACAGTGGACGAACATCATCCACTCTCACACATCAAAGACATTGAATCTGATTTGTAAAATGCGGCTTTGAATGTCCGGTCGCCGTCGGAAGTTTTATTCCAGAACTCCCTGAGTCAGACTTCGCTTTGGTCTTTCTTTTTGCAAAGACCTGTCGGAATGAAAATACAATCATTGATTCAAGACAAACATTCTTTGGTTCCGGTCGAAGTCGAGCTCACTTTGTTGCCGGGCCTCCCAGCCGTTCATTTTTTAGGTCTTCCTGACCAGCACCTGAAGGAGAGTGTCTTACGGATAAAAAGCGCGATTAAAAACGCCGGCTTCTCTTTCCCAACCGCGCAACAGATCGTCGTTAATCTGCGCCCCAGCCAGCTTAAAAAAAAATCCCAGGGCTTAGAGCTTGCGGTGGCGGCCGCTTATCTATGGAAGACAGGGCAGATTCCAGCCCCCGTGATGGATAAAGATTTTTTTGTTTATGGCGAGCTGACTCTTCAGGGCGAAGTGGTTGAGCCTCGAGATCTAAAGTCTTTTCTACGATCCCCACCGACCACGGTGATGACCGGTCGGTCGGAGTGTGGGTCCTTGGTTCCTTTTCAACGGTGGTCGCTGAAGCATCTGTCAGAAATGGGACAACCCGAGATCCAAATTGCCAGCGGGGGCCTGCTTCAGCCGGTAAGGCCTCGGCATCTTTTGCAAAAAATATTTTCAAAGGAACAAGCGAGGCTTCTAGAAATTTTAGCTCTAGGTAGCCACTCGGCAATTTTAGCCGGGCCTGCCGGAAGTGGCAAGAGCACGCTGGCGCAGGTCTTGCCCGCATTGATGCCGGAGCCAAGTCGCCAGGAATTTACAGAAATTATGCAAAGACAGCAGGCCTTTGGCGAACCAGGAAATTGGCGTCCCGTCGTCAAACCTCACCACAGCACACCTGTGATGTCGATGATCGGTGGAGGGGCCGTTCCTTTTGCTGGTGAGATTTCCAGGGCTCACCAGGGGTTGTTGATCTTAGATGAGCTTTTGGAGTTCCCTTCAGCCGTGCAAGAGGCCCTTCGGGAACCTTTGGAGGAAGGAAGGATTCACATTGTTCGAGCCGGGCGTCGCCAGGAGTTTCCGGCGCAAATTCAAGCCGTCGCCACTACCAATCTGTGTCCCTGTGGAGACTGGACCCCTGAAAAATCCAGACAGATTTCCTGTCGCTTTTCCAGTCGTCGTTGTCGCAGCTATTCCGAGAGACTGTCGGGGCCATTTTTGGATCGATTTCAAATCTTGTATTTCACCCGTGGATTGGGCGAATTGGTCATTTCTGGGGACGAAATTCTGGCCAGAGTTTTGCGGGCCCGTGAGTGTCAGAAACAAAGGCTTTCGCAGGGGCTGGAAGGAGGGACTCTCGATGAACCCTCAAAAAAATGGCTAGAAGATCTTGTTGATCGAGAGACCATGACTTCCCAAAGAAGAGTCCAGGCTCTCCAACAGGTCGCAAGATCCATTGCCGATCTTGAGTCGTGTCAGTTCGTGAGCTCTGGACACCTGCAAGAAGCCTATGACCTTTGCATGATGTCCTTTCGGCGTCTCAAAATTGGAAGGTGAAATTTTCAACAAGATCTGTTTTGACTCGGGGTGTGGTCTCTGAAAAATTTGGACCAATGGCGAAATTGTGAAGAATTTGTCACCAGGTTTGCTTCAAATTAACTCAGCTTTTTTAAAAAAATCACCGAAAAGTTTCATTGAGAAAGGTGAGGGCTTTTCGATGGATGATTTCGAAAGAGAACTAAAAGTTGGATTTCTTGAGGAAGCCGCCCAAGCCATCACCGATGTCGAGCAGTGCTTTTTGGATCTTGAAACGGATCCGAACAACATTGACCATATTAATAAGATTTTTCGTCTGGCTCATAATTTAAAGGGATCATCCAAAGCGGTTGGATTTGATCAATTTGGGCAGTTCACTCATGAATTTGAGTCTTTTGTCTTAAAAGTAAAAAATAAAGAGCTCGAAGCCAGTGCCAAGGTTGTCAGTCTGTTTTTGCGGGTCACCGATCACGTCGCAAAAATGATCGAAGGTCTGAAAGAAAATCTGGAAGCCACTTTTGACTGTGATGCCTTGTCTCAGGAAATGTTGAATTTTACTCAAGATACAAAAGAAGCACCCGCTGAAGACGCCGCGCCTCCTCAAGAGCCCGAATTGGCACCAGAGTTGGAGTCTGTTTTATCTGCAGCTCTGGAAAGTGAAGTCAGTAACGAATCAGTTGCTCCGCAGTTGTCGATCGTCGCGGATGAGGCGCCTATCGCCTCAGAGGCTGCGCCAGCGATGGAAGCCGTGGTTCCTCCAGCTCAGATCGAAGCGGCTCTTGAAGCGAAGGCCAAACCGCCAGCTCCGGCGACGGGGAGTGGAAATGCAGCTCGTGGCGCAACGGATGAAAGCATTCGTGTTTCCTTGGCCAAGGTCGAAAAACTGATCAATTTTGTGGGAGAGATGGTGATTTTGCAGGCGGTATTGTCCGACCAGGCATCCAGCTCCACAAATATGTTGTTGCGAAAGACCGTTCATCAATTGGGAAAAGTCGGCAAAGAGATTCAAGACTTATCCATGGGCCTTCGTATGGTGCCCATCAAACCCACCTTTCAGAAAATGCAACGAATAGTCCGAGATACCTCTCAAGCCCTGGGTAAAGACGTGGGCCTGCATCTTTTGGGGGAAGAAACGGAATTGGATAAAACTATTCTTGAGCGGATCAATGATCCTCTAGTTCATTTGATTCGAAACTCTGTGGATCACGGGGTTGAATCCGCCGAACAAAGAAGGGCTGCGGGAAAAGTGATTCAAGGTCGAGTGGATCTGAGGGCTTTTCATAAGTCCGGACGTTTGGTGATCGAAGTGGCCGATGATGGTGGTGGTTTGAATGCCGAGAAACTGAAGAATAAGGCCATCGAAAAGGGCATTTTAAAAGCCAATGCCAATCTGACAGAAGAAGAGTGTTACAAACTGATTTTTGCACCGGGTTTTTCAACCAAAGAACAGGTGACCGATGTCTCTGGCCGTGGGGTCGGAATGGATGTCGTTCGCACCAACATTGAAGACCTGGGTGGAGAAATTCAGATCGAATCAAAGCTGGGTGTGGGAACGACATTCAGAATCGGTCTTCCGCTGACTTTGGCGATTATCGACTCCATGGTGATTTCTGTTTCCGATGAAAAGTTTGTGATTCCACTCAGTCATGTGGCTGAAACTCTTCAGCCCAAAGCTGAGATGATCCAACCCACCAGCACGTTGGGACCAGTATTGATGCTTCGAGGGGAAAATATGCCGATGCTCCGTCTGGGAGATTTCTTCGGAGTGAAGAGCACAAAACCAGAAGAAGAAATGATTGCGATGATCTTTCGAGGTTCGCAAAAAACATTCGCGCTCTTAGTGGACGATATTTTGGGTCAGTTTCAGGTTGTGATCAAACAACTCAGCCCGGATCTGCAAGGCTTTCAAGGCGTGGCTGGCACGACCATCTTGGGTGATGGAAAGCCGGCTTTGATTCTTGAGCCGCATGATCTGGTAAAACGAAAATGGACCTATGGATTTGTTGAAAAGAAAAAAGAGGGCCCAATGGCCGGAGGTAAAGCTGCATGACACCAAATGATAGATTCCTTTGTTTTCAATTGGGGAAAGAAGAATACGCAGTCCCTCTGCTAAGCATCAAAGAAGTGATTGGCATGCCGGATGTGACACCGATCCCACAGTCTCCGCCCCATTTTGTGGGCATCATGAATCTTCGTGGCAGTGTGATCTCGATCATGGATCTGCGCTTAAAGCTGGGGATCAAGCCAAGCGCCACCGAGGAGACCTCGGTGATGATTTTAGATCTCGGAGATTATCAGCTCGGGGTGGTTGTCGACTGTGTCAATTCAGTGGCACGTCTTAATGCTGAGGACATTTCTGAAAAGCCTGTGATGGAGACGTCGAAGGCGGCAGATTTTGTCACCGGTGTTTTTCGAAATGGCGAAAAATTGGTTCTTTTATTAAATATAGCGAAGGCATTGTCTGTCGAAGACAGATCAGTTCTTCAAAAAAATATAGCGAAGGCAGCTTAAGGAGCATTTATGACGTTCGTTAAAAATTGGTCTTTGCGAACAAAGATTATAGGTCTGGTCTTTACTTGTATGGTCTTGCTGGGTGCAGGGGCGTGGCTCAGTTTTGGAAAAATGTACGACAGTTATCAAGAATCACTGACTGACGTTTTTAAGTCCAAAGCAATGTCTTTGGTCTCTTCAATCGCGACTCAATTCTCAGAACGTTATGGGGATGTCCAAGCTTTTGCAATGAACGACACTATCCAGTCCATGAATGGTAAACAGATGCAAGCAGATCTGAATGACTACATTTCTTTGTACGGAGATTATGATCTGATTGTTGTTGTGGATAAAAATGGACACTTTGTTGCCTCCAATGACAAAGATGTCGCAGGCAAACCCGTCAATAAATCAGAACTGGAAAAATTGGACTATACTCAGGCGGAATGGTTCAAGGCGGCCATAGCTGGAAAATTCACCGAAGATAAGTCCAAGGGACTTTCCGGGACCTATTTTGAGGACTGGGTATGGGATTCAATGGTCAAAGTTGGACTTGGTGAGGATCGCATGGGATCGAGCTTTTCAACGGTCATTAAAAATCACCGTGGAGAGGTCGTCGGAGTGATTTCCAACAGAGCAGCATCTCGTTGGGTGGAAGATGAATTTAAAGATGTCTACCTTGAGATGAAAGAAGCTGGATATCCGGACGTAGAGATGACGCTTTTAAATAATGAGGGACTGTATGCCATACAGTACCACCCAGGAGATGCAAAAGGGGCAAGTCTTGAGGTCGAACATGATCTTGCGGTCAACTTGAAGAAAAAATATTTTACCGAAGAGAACGAGATTTCAAAAGCTCTAGAAAAAAAGAATGTTGGATATGGGTTTGAGATTGACCCCGTCAACGGTGAAAAAGATGTGGTTGGATACTCTTACGTGACTCACCCCAAGTGGATTGATTCTACTGGTTGGTCGGTCCTTGTGCATGATGCCGAACGGGAGGCAATGGCCGCCGGATTCGCGGCAAGGAATGAATTCTTCTTTATGATGGGAATCATCTTTTTTATCGCGGCGGCGGTATCGGTTTTTGTAAGCATCGTTCTGTCGAAGTCTGTTGAAACTGTCACCCATGATCTTGAGAAAAACTCCTCGGAAGTGGCCAGCGCGGCAGAACGCATTGCCACTGGCGCTACCCAGTTGTCGGAGGCCTCAACTGAGCAAGCTGCAGCTTTGCAGGAGACAGTGGCAGCGATCGATGAGATCACGGCCATGGTTGGAAAGAATTCAGAGGCCGCGCAGCAGTCTCAAAGCGTCTCGGAAGCCAGTCGTGGTGCTGCTGAGAAGGGCCGCGGAATTGTCGAGAATATGATTCGAGCGATCGGAGATATTGAGTCCAATAACCAGGAAATC
>Ga0066639_10004871_pt1 | contig 11371 bp, 11 predicted proteins | sample CryGeyCG2114_010_2_FD_59504 | JGI IMG/M metagenome (GOLD analysis project Ga0066639, IMG submission 59504) | Groundwater microbial communities from aquifer - Crystal Geyser CG10_big_fil_rev_8/21/14_0.10 | ecosystem: Environmental > Aquatic > Deep subsurface > Groundwater | place: USA: Utah... | reverse complement strand
ATACTAGATATATCTCATGAATCGCCTTTTCTCTATCCTGCTTATCCCTCTGGTATTTCTTTTTTTATTTGCAGGTTATTTTCATCCTCTTGTAGGGCTCAATCAGGATCTGGGGAGACACTTTCTATTAGGACAAATCATCCTTGAGACACTGACTGTTCCCAAAGTAAATCTGTTTTCCTACACCTACCCTGACTTTCCTTTTATTAATCTTCATTGGTTGCCTGAAATAATTTTCTATCTTGTCCATACGCTCACAGGCATTCCTGGCTTATTTATTCTCTCACTTGTTCTGATTGGCGCTGCCTTTGGCTTGATGTTTTTTAAAGCACGAAAAAACTCATCTCTTATTGTTCTTTCATTCATATCTGTTATCTATCTTCGTATTCTGTTTGAGCGCACAGACCTCAGGCCGGAGTTATTTAGTTTTCTCTTTCTCTCAATCATGGTGACTACTCTTTATAGCTACCGAGAACGCTTTACCAAACTTATTTATTTGCTTATTCCTCTTGAACTCATCTGGGTCAATACTCATATCTATTTTTTTATTGGGCTTTTTGTCCTCGGACTCTTCTCAGTTGATGCGGCCATCACACATCGCAAGAATTTACTGAGCAAAGTTCCCAAGACGCTGTTCCTGGTTACTTGCCTCAGTGCTCTCGTCACCCTGATGAATCCTAATGGGGTTTCAGGCGCCATCTACCCGTTTCGCGTCTTTGAGAATTATGGCTATACCATTGAGGAAAATCAGAATCCCTTCTTTCTCCAGTCCCTTGGGTTTAACAAACCATCTCTTCCGTACCAAGAACTGGCAACAGTTCTGCTTTTTGCCTCACTCTTTGTCTCCTTGAGAAAAACTCGCGTTATTGATTGGTTGTTGTCGATTTCATTCACAGGTATTGCGTTTATGGCAGTTCGCAATTTCCCCTTATTTGTCTTTGCCACGCTTATTCCCTGTTCTTATCTCGTAACAGAAAGCCTGCGCCCGCTTGTTAAACGATCCTCTCCAGAAAGAAAACAACTGCTGCAATTTATTCTCCTGATCGGCTTTGTTCTCTTAATAATCTGGCAGGTAAAAAGTATCACGCAGCTCAAAGGTTTTGGCTACGGCGTTGAGGAGGATGGGAAGGGGGCATTAACGTTTGTAAAAGAGCAAAAAATCACAGGCCCCATCTTTAACAACTTTGATATCGGCAGCTATATCGAGTATCAGCTCTACCCAACTGAGCGTGTGTTTATTGACGGCAGGCCGGGAGAGTACCCAGCTGCATTTTTACAAAACACCTACATCAAAATGCAGGAGGATCCTAAGGTATTTGCCAAGGTTTCAGAGAAGTATCGCTTTAACACGATTATCTTCTCCCATACCGATCAAACGCCCTGGGCAGAACAGTTTGTTAAAGCTATTACGCAAAACCCGGACTTTGTGGTTGTCTATCTTGATCCAAGTATGCTTGTCCTGGTTAAAAATACCACGGAGAATCAAGCACTCATTAAACGATTTGGCATGAAGCCAACTGATTTAACCATGATCAAACCTGATTCAGAACGCGAACTTCGAGCAGCAGCTCATTTCTATGCAGGGATTGGTGATACCAAGAAAATCCAACCTCTACTTCTGCAACTTTTAACGTATTCCCCACACGATTGCGCAACTCTTCAAGCACTAATTTCTATCTACACTGCAGAACAAAACCTAGCTTCACAAATTTATCTCGCTCGCTACCAAACAGCATGCCGGTAATGTATACCCTTCTTATGCTGCTTTGCAACCTAAAGGCAGCAAACAGCTTAGAAGGAGTTATGCTATCCACTACAAAAATGACTCTAATGAGTATAGAATAAAAAGAATGGATATTCCCGCTGGACTTAGTAGCACTCAAGCTCTTGAAAAACTCCGCGAAGTAGGCTTCAATGAGATCACGGCCAAGCAAAAACGTACTACTCTAACTATCTTTCTTGAGCAGTTCCCCACCTTTCTCAATCTCATTCTTCTCCTTGCCGCTGTCTTTTCGTTTTTCTTAGGCGATGTCCTAAACGGAGCCTTTATCCTCGCCATTATTATTCTTAACGGCGTCTTTGGCTTTATTCAGGAATACCGCGCTGAAAAGTCACTTGAGAAACTCAAGTCATATGTGAGCCCCTTAGTTCGCGTCTTTCGCGATGGCAAAGAACAAGAGATTCCGGCCAAGGAATTGGTACCCGAAGACATCATGACGCTGTCTGAGGGTGACCGCATCGCAGCCGATGGAATCATCATCAAAGAAGCAGATTTAGAGGTTGATGAGGCAATTCTCACCGGGGAATCCTTGCCGATTCGCAAACTGCTTGAGGATCTCTGTTTCTCAGGCACTCTAATTGTTAAAGGCAAAGGCAGAATGCAAATCTCCCAGACTGGTGACAATGCCCGCTTTGGCCAAATTGCCCAAACCCTCTCAAGCCTTACCTCCGAAAAAACACCGCTGCAAAGACAGCTCACAACACTTGGGCGTATGCTGTCTCTGCTGGCAATCGGGCTAGCACTCACCCTGATTCCGTTTGGCCTGTTGCAACACTTACAGCTCCATACACTCTTTCTCTTAGTTGTCTCGATAGCCGTAGCCGCCATTCCTGAGGGGTTACCGGCTGTTATCACCATTGCTCTAGCCATTGGGACTAACCGTCTGGCCAAACGCAAAGCCATTATCCGCCAGATGCCAGCTATTGAGACACTGGGAGCAGTCCAGGTGATCCTCGTTGATAAGACAGGCACCCTGACCCAAAATAGTATGAAAGTTAAACATGTTTCCCTAGCTGCCAAAAACTTAGAAGAGCATCTTTATCTTGCCTCCTCACTTGGCAATACAGCCACCCTCATTCGTAAAGGGGACAATAGTTTTGAAGTTGCAGGCGATACGACCGATGGAGCGCTGTTATTGTGGGTCGAGGAAAATCAGCCCCAGACGACCAGTCTCATTAAAGAAGGCAAAATTAGCGATGAGTTTGTCTTTGATTCAGAGAGTCGAACAATTACGACCGTCTGGGCACACCACAACAAACAATCAGTCTATGTTCGGGGTGCACCTGAGTCAATCCTTGAACGCTGCACGCTTAGCAAAGAAAAACGTGAAGAGTATGAAAAACTCTACACAGACTACGCCAAAAAAGGACTCCGTGTCATCGGCTTTGCTTATAAAACAGGCTCTGGGATCAGCAAAGCTTCCCGTGAGGAGCACGAAAAAAACCTCACCTTTATTGGCTTTACTGCCCTCTATGACCCGCCCCGCTTAGAGGTTGAAAAAGCTATCCACGCAGCCAAACAAGCAGGTATTAGAACGCTTATGGTCACAGGTGATAATGAGGTTACGGCGCTGTCAATTGCCAAAGAGATTGGCCTGATTGATAAAGATGAAGACGTCTTAACGGGTGAGGAAGTTGAAAAATTACGTGATGAGGAACTGCTCAGACTTATTCCCAAAGTCAGTGTCTTTGCCCGGTCCAAGCCCCATGACAAACTCCGTATCGCCACTCTTCTGCAACAACAAGGCTATATCGTGGGTGTCACAGGCGACGGGGTTAATGATGCGCTTGCCTTGAAAAAGGCTAATGTGGGGATTGCTATGGGGCAAACGGGAACAGATGTGGCCAAAGAAGCCAGTGATATTATTCTCACCGATGATAATTTCTCAACGTTAGTAAGAGCCATTGAGGAGGGCCGGGCGATCTATCGCAATATCGTTACCGCGATTCTGTATTTATTAACCAGTAACCTGTCTGAAATCTCGCTTGTCTTGTTCTCAACAATTCTTGGATTACCACCAGTACTGTTACCCACCCAAATTCTCTGGATCAATATCGCAACTGATGGCTTCCCGGCCCTCGCCTTAGCCACCGATCCAACCTCGCATGCCACCCTAAACGAACTTCCCCGTGATCCGAAAGCCCCCCTCTTAACCAAACGCCGCTTAGTACGAATTATGGGGATTGGCTTTAGCTTAGCGCTTGTACTGGTGGTGAGTTACTCTGTACTTTTACAATTTGTCAATCACACCCTCGCCCGCACCATTATCTTTAACGCCCTGATTGTTTCCCATCTAGCTCTGGCTGTGATTGTACGCAGAAAACCACTCAAAACTATTCCCAAGTTCCTCTTGCTCACCATTATCGTGACACTTATTGTTCAAGGAATCATTACCTTCCTTCCTTTCTTCCAAAGGCTATTCCAGATTGGTTTCTAAGTTATAGCAGAGGTTGCTGATCTACCGAAGCTGGAGGAGTTAAGCCTAAATGTTCATAAGCCAGTTTGGTTGCTACTCTTCCCCTGGGAGATCTTTTAAGAAACCCTGCTTGCATGAGATAGGGTTCAACCATATCCTCAAGGGTGCCAATATCCTCAGAAATAGTTGATGCAATGGTTTCAATGCCTACCGGTCCGCCGCTGTGTTTTTCCATAATTGCCTTTAAGTATTTCACGTCTAAGGGATCTAGCCCCAGACGGTCTATTTCAAGTAGGCTTAAAGCCTGTGTAGTAGCCTCTGGCGTAATTTTCCCAACGCCTGCCACCTGAGCATAGTCTCTAACTCGTTTTAACAGTTTGAGGGCAATACGCGGCGTTCCCCGCGCCCGAATGGCAATTTGCTTGATGCTCCCCTTGTCGATAGCGATCTTCAATTTCTCAGCTGCTTTCTCAATAATGCTATCTAACTCCTCCGGTGTATAGAAGTTAAGCCGATGCACAACCCCAAAGCGATCCCGAAGAGGAGCGGAGATCAACCCAACTCGGGTAGTGGCCCCAACAATGGTGAACTGAGGCAAATCAAGCCGCAGCGTTCTGGCTGAGGGGCCCTTGCCTAAAATAATATCTAGTGCATAGTCCTCCATGGCTGGATAAAGCGTTTCTTCAACCATTTTGTTTAAGCGATGAATCTCATCGATAAACAGCACATCCCCTTTCTCAAGGTTAGTCAAAATTGAGGCCAAGTCTCCGGCTCTCTCAATAGCCGGACCTGAGGTGACTCTAATACTACTGCCCATCTCACGAGCAATAATATGAGACAGTGTGGTTTTACCAAGTCCTGGTGGGCCGTACAATAATACGTGCTCTAAAGCCTCTTCGCGTCTTCTCGCTGCCTCAATGGCAATCTTAAGAGATTTTTTAATGCCTTCCTGGCCTTTAAACTCCTCCCACTTCCCAGCACGCAAGGAAGAAAGAACTACCTCTTCCTCCGGAGTTACTTCTTCTGGTTTCTGGACCGTTTTTATCTGTTTATCCATAGGCTGCACTCCAACTCTATTTACCTAATTCTTTTAAGGCAAGTTTTACTATCTCCTCAGTTCGCATGCCGTCTTGAGTGACAGCGTGTATCGCTTGCTCTGCTTCCCGCTCTGTAAAGCCAAAGCTTTGCAGAGCCGTACTTGCCTCTAGTTGTTCGCCACTCTCCCCAGCTGCAAGGTTTAAATCCTCAACGCCTCCCAGTTTATTTTTCAGCTCAATAATAATCTTTTGCCCGTTTTTTTTACCAAGCCTGGGGACAGCTGTAAAAAAGCCAACATCACTTGTAATAATGGCGTTAACTATCTGGGATCTAGCACCAATTGAGAAGACCCCTAAAGCTGATTTACACCCTACCCCTGAGACGCTAATCAGCATCTCAAAGAGTTTTAAATCCTCACCGCTTGAGAAACCGTAGAGTTCGAGGAGATCCTCCCGAACGTGCGTATAGATAAAAAGAGTTGCCTCGTCCCCGACTGAGAACTTTGTTAGGAGATTATTGGAAACAAGAACCTTATAGCCAACGCCTGAAACATCAATAATTAAGGCTGGGGCATTTTTTAAAGCAATTGTACCACGAAGCATTCCAATCATAGCAGAATAGACCGATTATACGTATCCTCTCTACCGATTGCAAACGACTAACTAAGAGCTGTTTTCTGGGTGAAAGCGTGGGTTAAAGCAATAGCTAAGACATCACAGGTATCGTAGGTTATATCTCAAAAAGCTTCAGTCCTTTAATCTTCTCGAAATCTTTCCTGTTCAAGGTTACAAGTTCGAGAGAATACTGTATTGCCGTGGCGGCTATAATAGCATCAACAAGACTTGTAGTAGCATGTGCTCGTAGCTTCCCAGCCTGCGTTGATATATCTTCCTCTAAGGGGAGAATCCTCCATCCAGAACACAGAATCTCTATCGCTTGAAAGAGTTTTTGCTGCTCCCAAACACTTTTTCCCGAAAAAAGTTCTGTATGCGTTATAATTGAGATAGAAAGCTCGTTCTCTCCTTTTGCAATCTTTGTAAGGAGTGATATTTCTTTATCCTTCCTCCGAAGAAAATCTATAATCACCGAGGTGTCAAGAAGAAGTCTCATAAAGCGTTTTTCATTAGATTTTCTTCAACCTCTGCTCTCGCTTTTTTTATATCATCACTCAAATCCCAAGTGCCTTTTATTGCAAGGATTTTTTCCCTCCACTCCTCCCGGTTGATCTTCTTTGCTTCAACCGGTTCTGCAACGATCTTCCTCCCTTCCAAAGAGAGTTTTATCCATGCTTCATCAGGAAGGCCCAGCCTATCCCTAAATTGCTTAGGAATCGTGATCTGACCTTTGCTAAATGATTTGACATATTTTACTGTATCCATAGTAAAACTCAGTATAGACTGGAATTCAGTACTTTGCAAGCGGTAAGCGGATACGTTATGCGAACTTTCTTTTGTCACTGAACGCATGCGTGAGAGCGATAGCAAGTGCATCGGTTGTATCATCCAGCTTTGGCAGCTTTTCAAGTTTTAGAATGGCTTTAACCATCTGCCCGACCTGTTTTTTCTCAGCCTTGCCGTAGCCTGTAACTGCCACTTTCACTTCCCCAGGATTATAGGAAACTACTGAGAGATTATATTGGGCCGCAACAAGTAGGACTACTCCTCTGGCCTGGCCTACCATAAAGGCAGTGGTGACGTTTTTACTAAAAAACAATTCTTCAACGACTAACACTTCAGGATTTTTCTCCTGAATAATCTGCGATAACTGATCAAACACCTGTTGAATTCGTTTCTCCTCAGACAACTTCTGAGAGGTTTCAATACAGCCGTAGGCCTCTACTGTAACCTTTTGCTTTTCACTCTCAATTACTCCCCAACCTAATCTCCCTAGTCCTGGGTCTACCCCTAATATACGCATCTAGAACCTATACTACCATATCTCCGAGTCCACCCCATAGTTTGATCATTATGGGTATATCTACTATAATTGCTACTTAAAGAAAAGGATATTTTGCGTTCTTTTGCTTTATTTTGCTCTTTAACTAGTTGCTTTTAGCAAGGGTTGCTGGAGAAGGATAGCTTACTATCTTTGTCTGGCAGCCTTTGCTCAATTGGGAGACAAGGCTAGCTGATCTTCACAGAAAGGCAGTATCATGGTGTCTGATTTTGACAAGTTCACGGAGCGTGCTCGCAAGATCCTGACTCTCGCTCAGGAGGAGGCTGTACGTTTCAACCACAACTACATCGGTACCGAACACCTCCTCCTCGGAATCGTCCGGGAGAGGGACTCCGTCGGAGCGCGGGTACTGACGAACATAGGGGTGAATCTCTCTAAAGTTCGCTCTGCAGTCGAGTTCATTATTGGAAGGGGTGAGACCCCCATAGCCAATGAACTTGGCCTTACGCCTCGCTCCAAGAAGGTCGTTGAGCTTGCACTCGATGAGGCACGCAGGCTCAATCATCACTACGTCGGTTCTGAACATCTCCCCCTCGGCCTTGTCCGTGAAGTTGAAGGAATCGCAGCCGGAGTGCTCGGCCTGGGCGTTAGCCTCTTCAGGGTACGCGTCGAGGTCATGATCGTGTGTGATCCTGCTCTTGCACAGTTCACCATCGACGATTTTCTCCATGCCAAACAGGTGATTCAAGGAGCAGAGCTTCTTGATCTGCTGGTAGTCGACAACGATCCTACCAAGCTACAAACCGTCCTGGCTTCCCCCATTGGATGGGAGACTGCCAAATGGACCGTCGTAGCCCAATCTGCGGCTGGCAGATGGCTCCTTCTTTCACTCATCAAGGAAGCACTGACCGATTTTCGGTTGGAGTTTCGCTGGTGTGAAGGGCATGATGCCATTCGCGACATGGCAGAGGGGAGAAGGAAATCCACCCTTCACGTCAGAAAAGACTGCCCGTACTGCAAAATGTGGTACAGGGCATTCAGGAGGCAAAAAAAACAACGCCAACGCCTCTCAAGCGAACCCACAAGACTGTGAATCCCCACCACAAAGCAACTAGACCGCAATAAGCGGCAGCGGGGTAGATCATGACGATCTACCCCGCACCACACACTCCCAATCTTCACCCTATAGTTTGACAAGATTTGCAATTTTTGTTATACTTGCGTATTATGTTCAGTACAGGCGACACCACGAAGTGGGTAGTGCCTTTGGCAAAAGCTCTGTACTAATTTTCTTTATGAAACATCCCGTACTTAACGCAACTCCCCGAACAGTCTTAGGCAAACAAGTAAAAAAACTCCGCAGAGAAGGAATTCTACCTTGTAATGTCTATGGCAAAGAACTCTCCTCTGTCTCAATTCAGGTAGCCTTAAAAGACTTTACTGACGTGTTCAAAGAGGTTGGAGAAACTGGTTTAGTTGATCTTATGGTAGAGGGTACAAAGCACCCAGTGCTGGTGAAAAATATGCAGATGAACTTCAGAACACATGATCCGCTGCATGTGGATTTCTTTCAAGTTAATTTGAAAGAAAAGGTTAAAGCCATGATTCCGCTTGAGTTTATTGGTGAGCCAAAAGCCGTTACAGAAAATCTTGGGACGCTTATCCAGCCAGCGTCTGAGGTTGAGGTTGAAGCACTCCCTGAAGCATTGCCTGAAAAGATTGAAGTGAATATAGAATCTCTCGCTGAGATTGATCAGCAAATTACCGTTTCGGATCTTACCATTCCTGAAGGTGTTACTGTTTTGACCGATCCCGGACAAGTCGTTGCCAAAATTGCTGAGATTGTAATTGAGGTAGAACCAGAACCTGTAGTAGAAGAAGGCGCTGAAGGTGGGGCTGCTGAAGGTGAAACTAAGACTACTGAGGCTACGGAAAAATCTGAAGAAGCAGCTGAAGAAAAAGCTGAGTAATATCCCCTCTATCCTTATCCTCCCCAAAGGCTACCCCTACGCACTACATGTCAGATGTTGACATGTACTTGACATGTACTTGACATGTCGTCTCGCATGTACTATCATGGGAACATGTCAGATGTTGACATGTACTTGACATATCATCAGATTTACTCGTATGGAAAACTTTAAGCTTGAAAAACCAGATTTTACACAAATTGATTCCCGTAAAGTAGTAGATTTATACCTGAACGACCCAGCAAAATATGCTCGGTTTATTGAACGGGTCTCTGAAGACGACTATCTCTATTGGGATAAAGTTAAATACTATACTACTCCAGATCAACTCAGTCCAATTGAATTTTGGTATATGGTTAAGCTGGTAAGAAGCATTTCAGCTAGACCTACACTTATCACAGCAGAGAATGGAAAGTTTTTCACCTGGCAACGTTTAGATAACCTTGATGAGTATTTACATAAGATCGACATGAAGATCGGGGGGGAGATTTTCTCCCACTATAAAAATATTATTACCCCTTATGGTAAACAACGTTTATTAACTAAAAGTATTATTGAAGAAGCAATTGCTTCGAGCCAGCTTGAAGGTGCGGTTACCACTACGCCTATGGCCAAAAAGCTTATTCTAGAGAACAGGATACCAAAGGATAGGTCTGAACGCATGATTGTCAATAATTACAAAACAATGCAGGCAATTTCTGAAGATTATAAAGATAAACCTCTTTCCCATGACATGCTTTTTGAGCTTCATAAGTTAATAACGAAGGATACTCTTGAAGAGAATAAGCAAGGAAGGTTCAGAACCGATAGTGATGCAATCACGATAAATGATCAAACTAAGTATGTTTACCACCTTCCACCAAAGGAAGTTTTCCTAAAGCAACAAATTGACGAACTGATTAAATACGCTAATGATGAAGGTGAAACAGGATTTACTCACCCAATAATTAAGGCAATATTTCTTCATTTTTGGGTCGGTTATCTCCACCCTTTTTATGATGGAAATGGCAGGATTGCCCGTACCCTTTTCTATTGGTACTTACTTAAAAAAAGTTATTGGGCAATTCAATACTTACCAATCTCATTAGTTATTAAGAAGGCACCTGATCAGTATGGTATGTCGTTCGTTTATACAGAGCAAGATGACTTAGATTTAACGTATTTCATTAACTTCAATATTAAGAAGATGTTAGAAGCGCTTAAAAACTTTGAAGAATATATTAAAAAGAAGACACAAGAAAATAACGCTATGGAACAAAAACTCTATAGCAAATACCCAATAAATGAAAGGCAGCATGAGCTATTACGTTATTTACTTGTCAAAGATGAAAATGCCTATATTACCCCTTCTTCTTTTATTGAGTTGAATAAAGTGAGCCGTGAGACAGCTAGTAAAGACTTAAGAGCTCTTGAAGCTTTACAGCTTATTGAGAAGAAGAGGGTTGGGAAAAATATGAGGTATTCAGCCACTCCAGACTTACTATCTCAGTTTTCTCAGTGAGGGGGCATTATAACCCTACTTTTTTAGCAAAATCGAGTCCCTCCTTAAAATTCCGATCAATAGTCATTGCCTCTTGTAAATACCCCTTTGCCTGCTCCTTCTCCCCTAGTTGGTAGGATAATACCGCCAATTTGAAATACGCATCTCTATAACCTGGATGCTTCTTTGCAACCTCTTGCCAGTAGCCTCTCTCGGTCTCAACTTCTTGACGTTGAGCTGAGGCAACATGCAGAATCTGAAAGCCCTCAAATAACTCATAACCTCGAAGCATGATACTCACCAGCAAAAACGTTGTTACAAAGCTAAACGCAAAGATTTTGAAATAAAATAGCTTTCTCTCACGCGTCAGTTCGGTAAAAGAGCGGGATATATTCGGGAATTGTAGATCGGATAACACAGGGCGATTCATAGTATTGGCAGACTCCTTTTAAGATATAGCATACTTCTCTCTACCTTGTCATGCTCAGCAACAAATCACTTGACTTGCCCTTCGGAAGCTTTAGCGAAAGAGGGCCACGGCTGAATCATAATTGAGTCTTTATGTCCAGGGATCTTTTGATAAATCTCCTCGGTGACAAACGGCATAAAAGGATGGAGAAGTTTTAAGAAAATGACAAAAAGTGACTGCAATACGACAAACGAGTTCTCATCTGTTCGCTCTTTGACATCTTCGATATATATATCAGCAAACTCATGCCAGATAAATTCGTAGAGTCTCTCTGCGGCTAAATTAAATTGATCGTTTTCAAGGTAAGACGAGACCTCCGATA
>Ga0066639_10004870_pt1 | contig 11372 bp, 10 predicted proteins | sample CryGeyCG2114_010_2_FD_59504 | JGI IMG/M metagenome (GOLD analysis project Ga0066639, IMG submission 59504) | Groundwater microbial communities from aquifer - Crystal Geyser CG10_big_fil_rev_8/21/14_0.10 | ecosystem: Environmental > Aquatic > Deep subsurface > Groundwater | place: USA: Utah... | reverse complement strand
GTTTTTGGCCCTGCGGTGCATTGGCCAGCTAGTGATGTCTTCGTCGTTAATTGTTACTTTTCCGGCGTCGGCTCGAACTAATCCTACAACCATATAGAATGAAGTGGTTTTTCCAGCGCCGTTCGGTCCAAGCAGCCCGACAACTTCGCCAGTATGAACTTCAAGGTCAACGCCTTTTACCACGGGCTTACCTTTGTACGCCTTGTGTAGTCCGATTGCTCTTAGTGTTTCTACTTCTTTTTTATCTTCCACTAATTCGATCCTTGGTTAAACGCGTTACTGCGTTCCACTTTAACTATATCAGTTTCTCTAAATATTATTATTTTTTTACCCGTCACGGTGTCGTCATTTTGATATACCTGCGGATACTCGGTGAGGGTGATCTTATTCTTTACCCGATCAAAAACAGCTTTACCGCATTTTCCATTTCTAAACACCGTGTCGTCTTTGGTCTTTTCTTTCAGAAATACGTCTTCGTAGGCTGTTATTGAGTCGAGTTGTTTTTGATTTTTTCCGTAATTTAAATCAACTGTGCGAGATTTGACATCGAGCCCAGGCTCCCGAATTTGCACAAATTTTTGTTTATTTACGAGAGAACTATCACTCATGGTATATCGAGCCAACTTTTTTTCTCGCCAAATGACGCTATAATCTGAAAATATTTTCGTTTCTTGCCGTTCTCCTTTTTCATTGACCGAGGTAGATGTCGTAATTACATTTTGTGGCAGTACTGCGATTTTATCTTCGATGGAATAATTTAAACCATCGCTCAAGGAATTAAAATTCTCATCATCATCATTGTTTCCCAGGGCAGCTACTCGAAAGCTGGTAGGAACAAAAAGAGTCTTCTTATCCGGAAGATATTGCATGTAGTCGCTTTTTATAACAAATCCATCTGGAAACGTCGCGACGACATCACCAAATACTTCGAGGTCTCGTCCGTCTGTTCGGTACTTGGATTCTTTCCCGGTGATTACGGTCGGTAGATCACTATCACTGTATAAGAGTGCTTTGGTGGTAATGCCGTGGACGAGGCTTTCGTCGACCTTATAGTAGCGGGCATCCTTTGAAAAAATTTTCCAATCTCTTTTTCCTTTGTTCGATGAAATATGAACCATTTCGGTGAGTCGATAGTCTGGAATTCGATCTAGCGGAATTCCAGGTGCCAGAGGAAGACGCGAGCTGTGGAGATTCCATATGAGTTCGGATGGGTCTATGGCCTCGCGTGTTTCTATAGGCGACTCTTTAGATATTTTTTTTGGTGAAAGCAGGAGGACTTCGATGAGTATAAACGTCATAATGCATAGAGTCAATGCGAGTCGAATCAGTCTTGTCCTTGGCGAATTGTTGAATATGGGAGGACCGTTTGGAGCTGGGTTCATCTTTTACTATTATGGGCTTAATTTAAGTATTATACGCAGCGTTAAATTTTAGGTTCTGGAATTACTCAAGGTATCATTGTAAAAGGGGTGACCCATGTTTGACACTGCGAGTTTCGAATCCCGGAAGCGGGAACATATTAATTTGTCGATGCAAAAAGAAATGCAGGCAATCGGCTTTACTGGATTGGACCAGGTTCGTTTATTTCATGATCCTTTGCCGGAAATGAATTTTTGCGAGGTAGATATTTCTACGAAACGGCTGGGGCGCTTGGTTCGAACTCCATTCTTTGTTTCAAGCATGACTGCCGGTCACGGAAATGCTTTCGAACTTAATTTCTTGTTGGCAGAGGCCTGTAGTAATCGCGGTTGGGGTTTTGGAGTTGGCTCTCAGCGTCGAGATTTAGAGGTACCGAGTTCTTCGATTGATCAGTGGTCAGCCATTCGAGAAAAATTTCCTGAGTTAGAAATCTATTCAAATATCGGGTTGAGTCAGTTGATTGATTCTAATGCCGACGAAATGGAAAAAATAATTGCACTCATCGGTGCCTCAGCTCTGATCGTTCATTTAAATCCCCTGCAAGAGGCGCTTCAAAAAGAAGGCACACCAAATTTTCGGGGTGGAATAAAAAAAATCGCCGAAATATCAGAACAATTGTCGGTTCCGATTATTCTTAAAGAAACGGGATGCGGATTTTCAAAGGTAAGTTTAGAGAAAATCAAAGGGTTAAACTTTAAGGCGCTCGATGTGAGTGGACTCGGCGGAACTCACTGGGGTCGAATTGAGGGCGCGCGTTCAGACAAAAATTCGATTATCGATGAGGCAGCGAAAATTTTTATGAATTGGGGTAACTCTACTGTCGAGTCAGTAATAAACGCCCGGAACACAATTGGCGGCGCGGACATTGAGGTATGGGGCTCCGGGGGCGTTCGTAGTGGATTAGATGCGGCAAAGTTGATTGCCCTTGGTGCGAATAGCATCGGATTTGCTAAACCGGTACTCGAAGCAGCGTTGCTCGGCGGTGTCGAACTGAATCGCTGGATGGAAAGAATAGAGTTTGAGCTCAGAATTGCAATGTTTTGTACGGGTTCTAATACTTTAAGTAAATTGTCGGAAAGTGTGGAGAAATGCTAGAAAACGAATCTTTTTTTCGAGGGTTTTATAAACTAAGTCGAAAAGAGAGGCTTAGAAAGATTCAACTTTTTTGTGGACTTTCGGAGCATGATGCAAAGGTGCTATCCGGTGAAGTGCCAATTGATCCGGCCTTGGCTGAGAATTTTATCGAAAACGTAATCGGCTATTATCCGATGCCGCTGGGTGCGGCCACCAATTTCAACATAGACGGAACTGATATGATCATTCCAATGGCCGTTGAAGAAACATCAATTATTGCCGCTGCAAGTGCTACCGCGAAGTGGGTTAAGGAGCATGGAACTATACGAACCCATTCAAAAGGGAAGTTAATAATTGGTCAAATTCAATTTCCATCCGTTAAAAACACTGCCCGCTTAAGGGAGGTCGTTCATTCCAATAGAAAAGAATTGATTGATCGCGCAAATTATTTTGTTCCCGGCCTGGTCCGCAGGGGCGGTGGTGTTCGAGATATTTCTGTTCGTGAGTTATCTCGAGGAGACGGTGACGGAGACATGGTTGTTATCCATGTTCATTGTGATCCTTGCGACGCAATGGGCGCAAATTTAATTAACCAAGTTTGTGAAGGCCTGAAGCCTGCCCTGGAAGAGTTAACCGGCGAAAAAATTGGAATATGTATTCTTTCTAACCTTGTAGAGGGGTGCTTGTCGGTTGCAGAGGTGATTGTGAGGAACGTGAACCCTGGAATTGGCAAAGGAATTGAGGAGGCTACTTTGTTTGCAAAACTGGACCCATTTAGAGCGACGACTCATAATAAGGGCGTTTTAAATGGAATAGATCCAATTTTGATCGCGACGGGAAATGATTGGCGGGCAGTCGAGGCTGCAATTCACGCTTATGCGGCTCGTTCTGGTCGTTACCAGCCAATCACCGAATGGAAAATGGATGGAGCTGATTTAGTGGGCCGAATGGAGGCACCGATTGCGGTTGGAGTTGTTGGAGGAGTGACTAAATCACATCCAGTGTCTCAAGTAGTTTTGAAAATGCTCAATGTTAAAAGCTCAGAGGAGTTGGCGCGGATTTGCGTGGCAGTGGGATTGGTGCAAAATCTTGCAGCGCTTAAAGCACTTTCAACAGTTGGAATAGTAAAGGGGCATATGAGACTTCACGCCGGAAATCTAGCCTATGCCGTAGGTGCAAATATTGAAGAGCTGCCAACTGTACGAGAGCGATTGGCATTACTGCTTAAACAAGAGAAAAAAATCGATATGAGCATGGCCAGAGATGTTCTTGCCGAAATAAGAGGTCAATCTAGCGATGGCTCTAGATCTAATCAATTTAGCATTAACTGAGAAAAAATATATTCAATCTAGAGTTCCCGGGAAGGTTTTTCTTGTTGGTGAGTATTTATCTAATTATGGCGGCGGCGCAATTGTTTCGGCGGTCGGCTCTGAATTTATTTTAAATGGCCATCAAAACCAAAGTGAATATGCCGATTCAAAAATGCCATTTCACCCGAAGAGCCCGGCGGGGCAAATATTAGAATCTATATCGATTAAAGATTGGAATTTTCAATGGATTGACCCGTATTGTGGGGCTGGTGGCTTGGGTGGATCGACCGCTGAATTTGTTGCTGCCTATTCGCTAAATGCTAGCGTTAAAGATGTCACGACTGTATCGCGCGAATATCGAACTTTGTTTGAAAATTTACCAGAACACCAAATGCCCAGCGGGTATGATCTCGTCACTCAGTTACGGGGTGGCTTAGTGTATTATCGGAGTAAAAAAGATAAATTGATAGATCTTGATTTTGAATGGCTTAGAGATCATATCAAATTCTATCGTGCCACTGATTCGCTGGGGCGAAAAGTAGATACTCATACTCACCTTGGATCTTGGACCGGATTTCATGTGGCCGAGATTGACCGTCTTAATTCAATTTCAGAATCGGCGTTGTCTTCTTGTATTAACCAAGATTTAGATTGGTTTGCTTTCCAATTGGAAGAGTATCGACAGGCCCTAGCTAAGCTTGGGTTGGAATCGGAAGATTCAAAAATTGATTCAAACATATTTCGATCGGCCGAAGGAGTATTGGCGGTCAAGGGATGTGGCGCGATGCTTTCCGACGTAATTTTGGTTGTCGCAGATTTTAAGGACCTCGAAAGATGGCGATACGTTGATGCTATCGCCTATGACCGAGGGCTTGTTCCAATTGACCAGTCATTGCTCTTTGTAAGGGGCGCGAGTGTAAAGGTGAATACTTAGTTTGGAAAAAACGAACCCAATCCTTACTATTAGTTCTCCATCGAATATTGCGCTGGTGAAATACATGGGTAAGAGCGACTTAAATAAAAACTATGCAGAAAATTCTAGTTTATCGGCGACGCTTTCTTCGGTTTCTACACGCATAGACATCTATTCAGCTAAATCCGAAGAATTTAGTATTGAAATTCGTCCGCTAGGAATTGTGCTGAATCGGCGTGAAACTGACCGATTCTCTAATCACTTTTTTAGAGTGTTTGAATTGGTTAGAAATAACAACGGAGTCTCGGGAAGCCCGCCCGATCCCTGTGCAGTTATATTGGAGACTTCAAATTCATTTCCAAAAGGAGCTGGAATCGCTTCTAGCGCTTCCGCATTTTCTGCGCTTACATTAGCCGCAGCATCAATTGCGTTCCAAAATATCGACGAATTTATTAAGAAATTAGATGGTGAACCAGATTTTTTTAACTTGTTGGCGAGTACCTCAAGGCTTGGGTCGGGAAGTTCTTGCAGATCCTTTTATGGGCCCTATTGTAGCTGGGACGGAAAGGAAGAAGTCAAAAGAATAGATGAAATTCATGGTACTTTTTCTTCAGTAGTCGATTTGGTTGCAATAATTGACGACACTGAAAAAACCGTTTCGTCTTCACGGGCGCATGAAATCGTAAAATCATCACCGTTGTGGGTAGGAAGGGCGGATCGGGCTGATAGTCGATCCGAGCGAGTGGTTCAGTGCTTAAAATCGGGTGATTGGAATTCTGCCGCGGAGGAGGTTTTTTCCGAAGCTTTGGAAATGCACAGCTTGTTTCATACTTCAAATCCGTCGTTCTCGTATTGGCAATCTGGAACTACCGACTTGTTGGGGCGGATAATGAATGAATGGAATCAATTTGAATTGAAACCACTTGTTACACTTGATGCCGGACCCAATATTCATTTTTTATTGCCAAAAAATGGAGTTGAGTCGTTTCGCAATCGTCTTGGTGAATATTCATCGAAGTTTAATTTTTTAGAAGATGGTTTGAGCGCTGGCCCGAAAATTTCGAATTCCCGCGGAGATACCCTTTGGATGCCATAGAAATAAACATACCCTGCAAGTTCGCACTATCGGGAGAACATTCTGTTTTGCGCGGCGGAAGGGCGGTCCTCCTTCCTCATTTCGAATGGTCCCTAAAAATTCGACTAGAGAGCTGTGCCGATATGCTTTTTATTGAAACTGCCGAGTCCCTTAATGAGGATGCAAATTTGGCTCTTAATTTGGGGAAGGCGATTGTTCCTGAAGATAAGATTAAAATTATTAGTGGTAAAGCTGTTCTAGAAAACTCAATTCCCGTTGGGGCCGGACTGGGGTCTTCGGCCGCTCTTTCGGTCGGAATCATTCGACTTTTATTAGGCGGAGAAAATCAAATTTCAGATGATCAAGTTATCGAATGGGCTCGCCAGATAGAAAACCATTTTCACGGTAGGAGTAGCGGCATGGATGTCGCAACTTGTTATCTTCAGCGCCCGGCTTTGTTTTCGTTGTCTGATGGAGCGACTCCGATATCGTGTGATCCAAGGTACCGGTTCACTTTGCATGATACTGGTGAAAGGGCCGAAACAACCGAGTGTATTAGTATTGTAAATGCTTTGGCCGATAGGGATTTGAATCTATTTGAGAACCTGGATTGCGAAATGAACGGCGTGACGGATGCTATTTGCGAGTCCATTGGCACTTGCGGTCCTGAAAATCTGATTCGGCTTGCCAGTGCCATGAATAAGACCACAGAAATATATGAAAAGTGGGGACTTTTAACTGAAAAATCGGTTAAATTGGTGCAATCACTTAGAAATGAGGGGGCCCTCGCGGCCCGCCTAACGGGTGCCGGTGGGGGCGGATTTGTAGTTGCGCTTTGGCGTTAAAATCGTTAGATATTAGCTCCTTAAAACTAAATTTGATCGAAATGGGGGTGATTGTTTTTGCCAGGAATAACAATTAAAGACGGAGATTCATTTGAAGCCGCATTGAAGAAATTCAAAAAACAGGTTGAGAAAGCCGGAATTCTTACTGAAGTTCGAAAAAGAGAGGCATACGAAAAACCTTCTATTAGAAAAAAGAAAAAAGAAATTGCAGCTCGAAAGCGGGCGACTAAAAAAGTCAGCCCACGAAGGAGTAGCTACTAGTTGTCTGATTTAAAAACAAAACTTTCTGAGGGGCTGAAGGCGGCGATGAAGGCGCGAGATAAAGAACGTCTTGCCTTTTCTCGCAATCTTCATGCTGCTATCCGAAAAAAGGAAATTGATACAAAGACCGATTTGGGTGATGCGGATGTGCACTCAATTGCTTCTACATTGTTGAAGCAGCGACTGGATTCTATCTCTGCATTTGAAAAAGCAGGGCGCGATGATTTAGTCGCTGCCGAAAAAGCCGAAGCCGAATTTTTAAAAGAATTTTTGCCACCACAAATGAGCGCAGATGAGCTTTCTTCGGTTATCGATAGCGCAATTGCTGAATCTGGCGCGAAAGATAAAAAAGATATCGGATTGGTTATGAAGGTTTTGATGCCGAAAGTAAAAGGCAAGGCAGACGGAAAATTAGTCAACGAAATGGTTCAGGGAAAACTTTCCTAGTCGTATCGATTTTGTTTATATTAAAATGAAGAGGCTTCGTCAGTGAGTCCTAAAATTTCTCAAGAAAAAATTGACGAGATCAAATCCAAAGTATCGATGCTCGATGTTGTCGGTGAAGACGTTGTGCTTAGAAAAGTTGGAAGAAACTTTTCTGGTCTTTGTCCGTTTCATTCTGAGCGATCGCCATCTTTTACCGTCAACCCCGAAAAAGGATTGTACCATTGCTACGGATGTAAAGCAGGCGGCGATATGATCACCTATCTTGTTAATGCCCGGGGAATGACTTTTACTGAGGCCTTACTCGAGCTGAGCGAGCGGGGCGGCGTTAAGTTTTCGAATGAAGAACTCGGGCGCTTGAAGCTTCCTTCGAGTCCGATACAGAAAAAATCGAAAACAGCATTTCGTCTCAACAGATTTGCATCTAAATATTTTAGAGAGACGCTAAAGAAAAATTTGGAAGCAAAAAAATACTTAGAGCATCGAAAAATTAGCGAAAAACTACAGGAAGAATTTTATGTGGGGCTGTCACTTGATGAATGGTCGGGGTTAGCCGAGTTTTTAGAAAACGCCAAGGCCCCGGAGGACCTGGCCTTTGAGCTGGGATTGCTCCATCGCTCCAAAAAAAATGACAGAAACGCCAGAGGGTTCGATGCATTCAGAAACCGAATAATGTTTCCCATTTTAGATGCATCAGGAAAAGTGCTTGGATTCGGTGGGCGAATTTTGCCCGGTAAGAGTCAGACAAACGAAAATGCCCCTAAATACCTTAATTCGCAGGAGTCTTTTTTGTTTCAGAAAAGTCGATCTCTTTTCGGTTTGTTTCAGGCAAAAAAGCATATTCGAGAACAAGATACTGCGATTGTTGTTGAGGGATTTTTTGATGTATTGGGGCTTGCTTCGGTTGAAGTGTCAAATGCCGTCGCAACCTGCGGCACCGCATTAACGTCGGAGCATCTTAAGTTATTGAGTCGTTTTTCGAGTCGAATAATTCTACTTTATGATGGTGATAGGGCTGGGCGAGACGCCACTGAGTCGGCAATGAAAACGGCACTAAAGGCAGGGATTATTTTGGAGTCGGCCTATTTTCCGGATGGAGTGGACCCGTTTGATTTAGCGGTCTCAGAAAATGGAGCCGAAAAAATAAATCAGCTCATATCGCAATCCTTGCCCGAAGTTGATCGAAAGCTAAATGAAATAGCGAAAGAGGGGCATGGGGGCGACGAGGCGAAATCAAAGGCTATTAAGGCGGGGATTGATTTGATTACCTTGATTGAAGATCCCGTTGGTAGGATGGTCCGTACTCGTTCATTCGCAGAAAAATTAGGTATTGAGATTCGGGTTTTTCAGCAGTTATTGAACAGTAAAAACCGAGATAAAACCGACACATTTCGGGCTAATTCAACTGGAAATGGAAAATCTGTGGCTCGGTCGAATTCGACTATGCCTAGGGGTAAATCGACTGTAGCGGGAAAACAGTTAAGCCAATCTGAAGTGACCTTACTTCGAGTTCTATTTTCAGATTTTCTTGAAGAATTGCTTTCTCAGGCTGTTAGTTATTTTCCAGGAGATTTCAATTTCGAGGATTTGTTTGAATCGAAACTGCTCAAAGAATTAACACGACATGTAAAAAAGACAGGGTTTGGCTCCGGGCAGGCGACCGCTAGATTGGAGGCGGCTCTGGGCTGGACGAGTGAATTTGCTGAGTTATCGGGAGTGCCGGAACTAGCTAATTTAATTAGAGAATATTCGATCGACGAGGATGTGGTATTGACGAAGGATCAAGCAAAAAAATATTTAGGACGGGCGTTGGGCGAATATTGGGCACGGTTTTCGCAGAAAGTCCGTGCAGAGTTGGCAAATGCCGAGTTCGGGCAGGACCAAGCTATCCAAGACGCACTAATGCGTGATTATCTTGACGTACAACGTAGGATGAAGGAGTGTAAGGACTTCTATGCCGGCTAAAAAAACAAAAAAAACTACCGTAAAAAAGACTAAAACCACTGAACCTAAAGCGCCGAAGGCGACCGAAAAATCAGAGAAACCGAAAAAGAGTGGCAAGTCCGTAAAGGATCACCGCGATATCCAGAAATTATTAGATCTGGGTGTTCAGCGTGGTTTTTTAACTTATCAAGAAGTTGATGAGCTATTACCGCCAGAGTTCGAATCGGCTGAACAAGTTGATGAGATACTAATTTTATTGAATGATAATGAAATCGATGTTGTCGATCATACTCGGGTCCGAGATTCTGAAGACGAAGATGGTGATGAAGATTCTTTTGCAGAAATTTCTCGATCTGGATCAGTCGAATCCTCCGACGACGACGATTCAGATGATTCGAGCGACGATAGTCCTGTAGTTGCCAAAAAAGCAGAAGTTGCTGATTTTTCGCGTGGAGCTGACCCGGTAAAACTTTATTTGAAAAAAATGGGAAGCGTTTCGCTTCTTACTCGAGAAGGCGAAGTCGAAATTGCTAAACGAATCGAAGAGGGTGAGATTGAAATCCTCCGAGCGCTATTGGCGTCAAGGCTCGGCAGTTTAGCGATTATTGAATTAGGCACACGATTAGAAGAGTCGAAACTTAGAGTGAAAGACATGATTCGCGGAGTTGAAGAAGAAATTTCTGAAGACGACGAACGCGAGTTTCTAAAAAGAATTTTGAATGCAATTGCAAAGGTTAAACTGCTTTTTAATTATCAAGAAAAAATTGAAAAGAAAATGGTTGGACCCGAGTCTAAAAAAACACTACCCGAAGAAAGAAAAAAGCTCCAGGCGGAGGTACTGAAAAAAGAACGCGCAGTAGAGCGGGCGTTTGAAAATTTAGCGTTTAATAGAAAAACGATCAATGTGCTTTCTGAAAGTATTAAAAGTTATTGGGAACGTGCTCAAGAGCTGTCTTTAGAAAAAAAGCGAGTGATTGATTATCTCGCTGCGAAAGATGATTCTGAAATGGAACAGATCATCGAAAAGTATAGAAAATCTACTGATAATCATCCAGAGATTTGTAAAGATTTTGATGTAAGTCCACAAAAGCTAGCTCAGTTACTTCAAACATATGATGAGACAATGAGAAAAATTACTCGGCTCGAAATTGAAGCTGGTGTTTCTTTGGATGACCTTAAGGAAGTTAATCGATCGCTTATGGTTGGCGAGAAAAAAGCTGACCGTGCAAAAGCTGAGCTAGTAGAGGCCAACTTGAGGCTCGTGGTTTCGATCGCAAAAAAGTATACAAACCGTGGACTTCAGTTTTTAGATTTAATTCAAGAAGGAAATATTGGTTTGATGAAAGCCGTTGATAAATTTGAATACCGACGAGGGTATAAATTTTCGACCTATGCAACTTGGTGGATTCGTCAGGCGATAACCCGTGCAATTGCTGATCAGGCCCGTACAATTCGAATTCCTGTTCACATGATTGAAACGATCAATAAACTGATTCGAACTTCAAGACTTTTGATTCAGCAGTTGGGTCGAGAGCCGACCCCCGAAGAGATCGCGGTGAAAATGGAATTACCTGTCGATAAAGTGAGAAAAGTATTAAAAATAGCGAAAGAACCAATTTCATTGGAAACTCCAATCGGGGAAGAGGAAGACTCATCTCTTGGTGATTTTATCGAAGATAAAAAAATCATTAATCCAGCTGAGGCTGTGATGAATGTGAATCTTTCTGAGCAAACTCGAAAGGTGCTTTCAACTCTAACGCCGAGAGAAGAAAAAGTTCTTCGAATGAGATTTGGAATCGGAGAGCGATCTGATCACACCTTGGAAGAGGTTGGACAAGATTTCTTTGTGACAAGAGAGCGGATTCGTCAAATTGAAGCAAAAGCGTTGAGGAAGCTTCGGCATCCTTCTCGCGCTAAATTGTTGAAGGCGTTCGTCGATTAAATTTTCCAGCTATAGGGGGGCCTGTAGCTCAGCTGGTTAGAGCGGTCGGCTCATAACCGATTGGTCGCAGGTTCGAGTCCTGCCGGGCCCACCACTTCATTCTTTTTCCCAATCTCATCGTCATTCTTCTCCTCCTTCCCGCGAC
>Ga0066639_10004869_pt1 | contig 11374 bp, 19 predicted proteins | sample CryGeyCG2114_010_2_FD_59504 | JGI IMG/M metagenome (GOLD analysis project Ga0066639, IMG submission 59504) | Groundwater microbial communities from aquifer - Crystal Geyser CG10_big_fil_rev_8/21/14_0.10 | ecosystem: Environmental > Aquatic > Deep subsurface > Groundwater | place: USA: Utah... | reverse complement strand
GTGACTTTTTCCGCGGGGTTTTGACATAAAACGTATGTACAGCCTACCATAAAAAATGCGCAACCTTCGGCTGCGCACATCAACCAATATGAACGAAGTAGATCAGTGTTGGCTGCCGGCCAATAGCTGGAGACGTTTGGCGGCTTCAGTTGTATTTCCAATCAGACGATCGGTGGCAATATCAGCCGGCGAGGTCGGTTCCGGTATCGGCTTCGCCTGTGACGTAAAATCGGGTGGCATTGTTACCATTTCGCTAAAATTTTTGTCATTTTGATTGGAACCATTTGGCATCTCGTCCTCCTTTAAGCTGCCCCAGCCTCTTTGTACCCTTTCTGACAGTATTTTTCAAGTGTGTTGGTCTGTATTGAATGGGGATACTGGATGGGCGGGGGCAGATTTTTGTTTGACTTTATATAAAACTTCACGTACTATAGCCCCGTTCTGACCTCGTTTACATATTCGCCTCTGGTAGGGCAATATGAAGACAAAACCGTTATACGCCTCTCTCACATTGCGTGAGAAGGAGAGGAAGAGCATATTATTCGTAACGCACTGCACCCAAAAGGGGTGTAGCTGTGATTTTTCTGTATGTCACGATCACTCTATAAGGGTCCGTACGTTGATGAAAAAGTGCTGAAGAAAGTCGCTGGTAAAAAGCCGGAAGACTATAAGGCACCGATCAAAATATGGGCACGCGACTGCGTGATTTCACCAGAAATGATTGGTTTTACCTTTGGAGTTCACAATGGTAAGGACCACGTTGAAGTTCTCGCTACTGAGGACATGGTGGGTCATCGTTTCGGTGAATTTTCACCAACCACACGCTTCTATCGCCACGGTGGTAAGATGCAAAAAGAGCTTGACCAGAAAAAGAAGGAATCTGAAATCGCGGCTGCTAAAGCTGCGAAGGTAACCAAATAATTTGTGTTGATATGAAAGCAGTTCTCAAAAACTACCGACAGTCACCACGTAAGGTTCGCCTGATTGCTGATCTGGTTCGAGGAAAGAAGGTAGATGTCGCCCTCGCTCAGCTACAATTTGTAGATAAGCGTGCAGCCGGTCCAGTGGCAAAGGTTATTCTCTCAGCGAAGGCAAATGCCCTCAAAACAGGAATCGCACCTGAGACACTCATTATTAAGAAAGTGACTGTTGACAAGGGGGTTACCCAGCGACGCTTTATGCCACGAGCCCGTGGTTCAGCCTCGCCAATTAATAAACGCAGTAGTCACATTACCGTCGAGCTCGGTACTAAGTAAGGAAATTCTATGACACACGTAGCCCATCCATACGTCCAGCGCGTCGGTATCATCCGTGATTGGCGCAGTCGCTGGGTCACGACCGATCCCAAAACCTACCGTGAGTATATTCGTACTGATGCGGCCATTCGCCGTTTCCTGTCGAAGAAACTTCACGGTATGTCAATTGACGCAATTGAAATTGAGCGCAACAAAGAAACACTCCGTCTTATCATTAAGACGGCTCGTCCGGGCCTAATCATTGGCCGCAGCGGGGAAGGTGCAACGGTTCTTCGTAAGGAGCTTGACCAGTTGCTCCGCACTATGAAGTTGACGGAAAAGCCAGAAGTGAAAATTGATATTGAAGAAGTCCGTTCGGTTGAAACTTCCGCCGCTATTGTCGGACAAATGGTGGTTGAAGGTCTGGAAAAGCGTATGCCATTTCGCCGCGTCCTTAAAATGACGATTGAAAAAGTGATGGCTAACCGCGATGTCCAAGGTGTTCGTATCATCGTTTCCGGTCGCCTTGGTGGTGCTGACATGGCTCGTCGTGAGGAGCTTAAAAAAGGTCGAATTCCCCTCCAGACGCTTCGGGCTGACATTGATTTTGCCCGCTTGCGTGCCAACTTGCCATATGGTGTGATTGGTGTAAAAGTCTGGATCTACCGAGGTGATATTTTTGCTGATCGAAGCAAAGTAGTTGAAGCTGCTTCGACTGCCACTACCCGTCATCCGGCTGCTAATCGCCTAACGTAAGTTTTAGCCTATGTTATTTCCTAAAAAAAGCTTGCACCGCAAGTGGCAAGTAGGCCGCAAAAGTGAAGCCAAGCGTATGGCTCCTGAAACTCGTGGTGTCACGGTTGCCTTTGGTTCGTTTGGACTTAAAGCTACCACTGATTCACGGATTGCCAGTAACCAAATTGAAGCTGCCCGTCGGGTTATTTCACGTACTCTCGGCAAGACCGGTAAAATTTGGATTCGTATTTTTCCTGACCGACCGGTAACGCAGAAAGCGGCTGAAGTACCGATGGGTAAAGGTAAAGGTGATCCTGACCACTTTATGTTTGAGGTACGCCCTGGTCGAATATTATTCGAAGTTGACGGTGTCTCTGAAGAAATCGCCCGTGAAGCCCTTCGTAAAGCAACTTGCAAGTTGCCGTTGAAGGCCAAGGTCGTTCGACGCGAAGACACTCGTGTATAAGCTGATTACCATGAACTACAAAGACATTGTAGAGAAGACCGATGCCGAACTGGCAACGCTTGTTACAAAAGAGCGTGAAGCTCTCCGAGCCATCCGTTTTGGCACTGGTGGTGTAGGCAGTGGAGACGTAAAGAAAATTCGGGAAGCGCGCCAGATTGTTGCCTGGGCTATGACTGAAGCAACTGTACGTCGAAATGCATCAGCAACTAAGCGCATATAGTTATGACGACAGATACACAAGTAAAAACCGGTGGTCGCCTGCTTTCAGGTACTGTAGTCGCAAGCAAAATGCAGGACACCTGCACTGTTGCTGTGGAGCGATACGTAAAGCATCCGAAGTACAAAAAGTACCAGCGCCGCACGAAAAAGTTCTTAGTCCACGATGCTGGTAATACTGCAAAAGTGGGTGAGAAGGTCGAAATCAAAGAAACCCGTCCGCTCTCAAAGCGCAAACACTTTGAGCTCGTAAAAAAAGCATAAGTGTATGATTCAACCACAAACTATCGTGAAGATCACGGATAACTCAGGGGGTAAGGTAGGGCGCGTCTTTAAGATCCTTGGTGGATCAAAGAAGCGTACTGCTGAACTCGGTGAGCTCGTGATTCTCTCAGTCCAAACGGCTGAGCCTCGCAAAGCGGTCAAAAAGAAAGATGTAGTGTGTGCGGTCGTTGTGCGTCAGCGCAAATCTTACCGCCGCAAAGATGGTTCATACATCAGTTTTGATGATAATGCCGTCGTTATTGTAAATAAGGAAACCAAGGAACCACAAGCGAACCGCGTATTTGGCCCGATTCCGCGCGAGCTTTCAGAAGCTGGCTTTCAGAAGATTGTTTCCTTGGCACCAGAAGTTGTGTAACCCGTAATTGATATATATATGAAAATCAAAAAAGGAGACACAGTACTCGTCATTGCGGGTAAGGACAAAGGAAAAACAGCTACGGTAACTGAGGCAATGCCAAAGACCGAGCAGGTTCTCCTTGAAGGTATTAACATCGTCACGCGTCACCAAAAGAGCAAGCGCACGCGCCAAGCGGGACAGGTAATCAAGAAGAGCGTCCCAGTTCACGTCTCAAATGTATCCCTGTTGGAGGAAAAGAAAGCCGTTCGAGCTGGATACAAGGTCGAAAAGACTGGTGATAAGATGAAGAAAGTGCGCATTGCACGACCTTCAGGTAAGACTATCTAGCTATGACAGATATGAAAACAAAAATTGCCGGATCATACAACGCTCTCAAGGATACGTTTGGTTACCGCAATGTCATGCAAGCTCCGCGTATTGAGAAGGTGATTGTTTCAACCGGTACCGGTAAGATTGAGGATAAGGCAAAAATTGCCCTCATCCAAAATCGTCTGGCGGCCATTACTGGTCAGAAAGCTGCTCCTTGTAAGGCTCGCCAATCAATCGCCTCATTCAAACTTCGCGAAGGTGATGTGATTGGCTATCAGGTAACCTTGCGCGGCGCCAGAATGAACCATTTTCTTGATAAGCTTGTCCATATTGCATTGCCACAAACCCGCGATTTTCGTGGCCTCAAGGCAACTGCGATCGATGAGATGGGTAACATCACCCTTGGTATTAAGGAAAATTCTATTTTTCCTGAAACTGCTGATGAAGAAATCAAAGATGTGTTTGGTTTGGCTGTTACTATAGTAACGACGTCTAAGACTAAGGCCGAAGCCGAAGCTCTGCTGCGGTATATAGGCTTGCCGTTGCAAAAAGCTTTCTAAGCAAGAACTCGAGACGATACACCAGTATAACGGTTGGTCAACTCTACAAACAAGGCCGGCGCCCATTAAGCGCCGGTCTTGTTTATTCAGATTGGGTAACATTTAGTGTTAGTATTTTCATCCTGAACTGGTACGTAAAAAACGAAACATTAATACTTTTTTCATTAATTAAAATAGGTATAAATGCTTGTCTTTTTTCTAATCTAAGGTATATTTGTCCCGACGCGATAAACGCTACCTCACACCAGTTTTGGCATGAGATCATATACGCACCGAGGCATGATTTCTAAAGTAGAAACACCCGGACCGCGAGTTTCATGGTAGGCGTTTCCGCTGAAGGCTGTAACCAGCCGGATTATTAGGGAGTGTAGTCACCAATTCGTGGTGAAACAGCTCCAAAGACACTTGGTTTATCATTCTTTAATTTATTTTAAGGAAATGAATCTTAATTCATAAATAAACGTGGCACGAAAATCAATTCTGATACGCGCTAGTCGTGTACCAAAGTACAAGTCAAGGGTTGTCCGTCGCTGCAGCACATGTGGCCGCAAGCACGGATATCTTCGCGATTTTGACCTCTGCCGTATTTGCTTCCGCGAAGCGGCTCACGAAGGACATATACCAGGTATTACAAAATCATCATGGTAGGCGATACAATTGGAGATTTCATCATCCAGCTTAAGAACGCTGGGATGGTGGGAAAGAAGGAAGTGTCTCTTCCGTACTCAAAGCTCAAGCATGCTGTCGCAGACGTGCTTGTAGCGGAAGGATTTATTACCAGCGTTATAATCGCAGGTAAAGACACCAAGAAGGCACTCGTTGCTACCCTCGCGTATGAAAATGGTGCACATCGCATCACCGGCGTGAAGCGTCTCAGCAAGCCAGGTCGTCGCTTGTATGTAAAAGCAACTGAGATTTATCCAGTTAAGTTCGGTAAAGGGCGGATGATCCTTTCTACACCGGCCGGTATCCTCACTGGTGAGGCGGCTCGGAAAAATAATGTAGGAGGTGAGCAGCTCTTCATTGTTTGGTAAGATTTTTTACAAAAATCTTGCTACCAGCGTCCGCTTGGTCATAAGAAAAAAGTCTTTTTCTCACGGCGCTCGCTCACTTGGTAGTAAACTATGAAACTAGATAATATATATGAGTAGATTAGGAAAAATACCAGTGGTTATTCCAGCTGGTGTAGAAGCAACGATGACTGATGGTGTACTTACTATCAAAGGACCAAAAGGTACACTTTCGTTTAAGATGCGGAAAGATATTTCATTCACAATTGTTGATGGAAAGATTACCTTGGCACCAACCAACGAAACAAGGCTAGCAAGTGCCCTTTTTGGCACTTATGCGGCAATAGTTCGCAATTTGTTAAAAGGCGTGACTACAGGTTTTACCCGCGTCATGCAGATTGAAGGGGTGGGTTACCGGGCTGAAGTGAGTGGTCAGAAATTGACGCTTAATCTTGGTTTTTCTCATCCGGTCATTATGGAAATACCACCCGGTATTACAGCAGTGATTGAGAAGAACCTCATTACCATAACTGGTATTGATAAAGAGGCCCTTGGGCAGTTTGCGGCTAATCTCCGTAAGGTACGTAAGCCAGAGCCGTACAAGGGTAAGGGTATTCGTTATCAAGGTGAACACATTATTCGTAAGCAAGGCAAGAAGGCTTCATAGTCGCTTGTGCTCTAATATTTATAGTGTATGCAAAAATCGATTCAAAAACAGAGTAACCGCATCCGTCGTCATGCACGCATTCGGGCTCGGGTAATTGGCTCTGCTGTGAAGCCTCGCCTAGCTGTGTTCCGTAGTAACCGCTTTATTTATGCGCAGCTTATTGATGATGAGACGGGTACAACAATAGCTGCGGTTGACTCACGAAAAGTAGCTGGTACAACCAACCTTGAACGAGCTATGGCCGTTGGTGAAGCTCTCGCTGCTGCGGCAAAGAAAGCCGGTTTGGAAACAGTCGTGTTTGACCGTGGCGGTTTCCGCTACACGGGAGCGATTGCTGCTGTGGCAGATGGAGCTCGCGAAGGTGGTTTGAAGGTATAGGAATGTATTAATTTAACTATTTACTATGGTAGAAAATAAGCAGGAAGCTAAAATAGAAGCTGAGGCAGTGACCTCAACCGATGCACCTGCTACGACGGTTACGGCTAGTGATGTACCAGCGTCACCAAGTCATAGTTCTCGTGGCGGTCGCAGTGGTGACCGTGGAGGAGACCGTGGTGGTAACCGGCGTCCACCTCGTCGTAACGCACGTCGCACTGAGCGCCCTCGTCAAGAGTTTGAACAAAAGATCATTAGTATTCGTCGCGTAACGCGCGTTATGGCTGGGGGTCGTCGTTTTAGTTTTTCGGTAGCAATGGTGATTGGTGATAAAAAAGGCCGGGTGGGAGTAGGTATTGGCAAGGCTGGTGATACTCAGCTCGCAATTGAAAAAGCGATTCGCGATGCAAAAAAGCAAATGATCACGGTCCCGATGAATAAAGACAGTCACATTCCACATGATGTGCACGTTAAGTATGCAGCGAGTGAAGTGATGATTATACCAGCTCCAGGCCGGGGACTCGTGGCCGGTTCATCAGTGCGTACTGTACTTGAGCACGCTGGAGTAACCGATGTGACGGCTAAGATTTTTAGTCGTTCTAAGAACAAGCTTAACAACGCACGCGCTGCTGTCGAAGCGCTTAAACAATTGAAAATTTAAATTGAAAAAGCAAAAATGGAATTGAGTGTATATAGATTAATACATAAATTTTCATTTTTCATTTTTTTCTAAATTGACTGAAAGAAATATGCAGTTACACGAACTTAAACCAACCGTTGCGCGAAAGACTGCCAAGCGTATTGGACGCGGCGGAAAGCGTGGAAAGACCTCAGGTCGCGGCGGAAAAGGCCAGACTGCTCGGGCTGGTAACAGTACTCGTCCAGAAATGCGAGATATTATCAAGAAGCTGCCAAAGCTCCGTGGACACGGTGTGAATCGCGCCGCGACCGTAAATGCTGAAAAGATACTCCCAGTTACCATTAATGTTTCTGCTCTTGAAGTACTTGAAAACGGCGTAGCCGTTAATCCAAAATCTCTTGTAGCTATGGGACTTGTTGGTGCTCGTCGCAAAAAAGCCCCAGTTGTGAAGATTCTTGGTACCGGTTCACTTACTAAGAAGCTGGTGGTGACTGATTGTTTAGTCTCAAAGAGTGCTAAAGAGAAAATTGAACAAGCTGGCGGCAGTGTTGTCTAACCCCGTAAAAATCACTCCCCTAAGCTCTTTTGTGGTAAACTCAAGAGGTATAGTAGCTTAATAATATTAAGACAGATAAGATGATAGGAACATTTACTCACAAACTGAAAATTGCTTTTACCGATAGCGCGATTCGCAACCGCATCTTGTTTGTTCTTGGTGCGTTGGTGATATTTCGTGCGCTGGCTGCAATTCCTATTCCGGGTATTGACCAAGCAGTATTGGAACAGTTTTTCTCGAACAATCAGTTTCTTGGTCTCTTAAATATTTTTTCTGGTGGTGGACTTAGTAATCTTTCAATCGTGATGTTGGGGGTAGGCCCATATATTACCGCTTCAATTATCATGCAGCTTATGACGGTGATGAGTCCGCATATGAAAGCGCTCTACTCCGAAGAAGGAGAACAAGGGCGAGCGCGTTTCCAGCAGTACAGTCGTATGCTAACGTTGCCACTCTCAATTCTACAGGCGTTTGGTTTTCTCACCTTGCTCAAGAATCAGGGCGTACTGACCGGTCTCTCACCATTTGAGTTTTCGGTAAACGTAGTCTTGGTGGTTGCCGGGGCACTACTTCTGATGTGGATTGGTGAGCTGGTGACTGAGTTTGGTATTGGTAACGGGGTGTCAATCATCATCTTTGCTGGTATTGTAGCGTCAATTCCACAGACTCTTAGTCAACTTACTTTTGCTTTTGCTGATCCATCGCAACTTCCACTTTACGTTGGTTTTCTGTTTGTGGCCCTGGTAATTATTTACGCTGTAGTCGTGATGACTGAAGCTGAACGTCCAGTTCCAATTACCTACGCCAGACAGAGTCGAGGCACAAAAACCTATGGTCAGAGTCACTCATTCCTACCGTTACGCCTCAACCAAGCTGGTGTGATTCCTATCATCTTTGCTCTTTCGATTCTTTTATTCCCACAGATGGTCCTCAATATTCTCTCTGCTTTCAGCCTTACTTGGGTACCGGCAGTTCTAGCGGTTATCAATGAATTTATGGCCAATTCACTCTATTATGGATTGTCATACTTTGTTCTGGTTTTTGTGTTTACTTTCTTCTACACGGCTGTGACATTTGACCCAGAGCAAGTAGCCAAGAACTTGCAGCGAAATGGTGGTTTTGTACCTGGCATTCGTCCCGGGGCACAGACAGCTCAGTATCTAGGTAACGTGATTACCCGTCTCACTTTTGTTGGGGCACTCTTCCTTTCGCTTATTGCCGTTCTTCCAGTTGGTATGACGGTAATTACGGGAGTGGCATCACTCGCGATTGGTGGTACGGCGCTCCTTATCGTGGTAAACGTAGTACTTGACCTTATCCGTCGTGTTGACGCCCAAGTTGCCCTCCGAGAATACTAATTTTGCCATCTGCTTTGTGTCGAGACGGCAATTTTGTCACTAACCGTATATTGGATACGGCTCGTGGCAAAATCTTGTTGCTTTGCGCAGCTCATCAAAATTACTATCCTCTCACAATACTGAAAAGACCCCATAGGGGGTCTTTTCAGTTGTCGGCTAATCTTTACTCACTCCCATCAAACGAGTACCCCATAGGAACGGCACTATATACTTGTTTCCATTCCTCGCTTTTGAGCCACTTCTTATAGGTGTCAAAGACGGTGAGTGAAACAGTTTGAGGACTATGGCGGGCGGTATTAATAATTAAGTCATAGTGTTTGGTATCATAGGGGTTAATACCATAAAGGCTACGGAAACGGCGGACTTCAGCATTAAGACGAGCCTGGACTTGTTTTTGTACGTCACCAATTGAAGTATTGATAGTGGTTTCTTCCGCGCGACTTTGGTTGGTCACGGAGTCCTTAAAAATGCGTGCTGTGGCGACTTCAATATCAAGGTCTAAATATACTTTGAATGATTCTGGAATCCAGTAGAAGCCAAGGCGTGAGTCAATCACAATGTCACTTTCTTCGCGCAGTTGTCGTAGTTCATCGTCAATCTGATGGTCCATGCTGTGATCAGCAGCAGCCAAGCGATTAAACTCGGCTAGGGTAATACCTTGCCGGCGTACCATCGCCCTTACTATATCACCTGATGAATAGCGGGTATAACTGAGCAGTTCGGCTACTTTATCAGCCGTTGATGACTTACCGCTACCGGGTTTTCCGGAGAGAGTAATGATGTGTTTACGTTCCATGATCTGTACAGCATAACATATTGAGTTTGGCAGGAGACGAAAAAATTGTTAGGATGCTCACATCTAAATATGGAGTATAAAACCAAGTATAAAAGTATTGTGTTGATGGGAAAAATTGCTTCCGGTAAAGGAACTCAAGCACACGCTATTCTGGAGCATTTTGGCGGAAACCTTTATTCAAACGGAAATAAAGTTCGCGAAACAGCAGTACAACCGACAGTTTTTGGTCACAAGATGAAAGAGATGTACGAAGGTGGCTATTTGATTCCCGAATGGATTGCTTCATATTGGATGACTCATGCACTTATTGCGCAGTATGAAGATGAACGAGTTATTTTTGAAGCGGTGGCCAAGAAGCCAAATGAAGCCGAGCTTTTCCATGACATTCACCTTTGGGTAGATCGTCCATACGTTGTATTCAATTTGGAGATTTCTGACGATGAAGTGCGTCGCCGCAGCGCCTCCCGCAACCGTGACGTGGTTGACTCTCCTAAGTCGGTGGAAAAACGCCTCGAGGAATACCACACCTATACTAGCAAATCGATTGAATTTTTTCGGACCGTAGGTACCTTAGTTGATATTGATGGTGGAGTTACCATCGAAGAAATTAAGCAACAAATTTTTAACCACTTGAGCGAATAAACCATATGCAACAAAAAACTATTATTTTTATCGGACCGCAAGGCAGTGGAAAGGGTACCCAGATTGAACGTATGAAGGCTGTGCTCGAATCCAATGACCGCAGACGGGTAGTGGATATTCAAACTGGCCGCCGCTTTCGCTCGCTGGCAGCGAAGCAAGAGACCTTCGCGGAAGACAAAATTGCAGCCACGATGAATGCTGGTACGCTCCAACCGGATTTTCTTTCGGCTGTACTTTGGGGACAGGCAATGGTTGACCAACTCGACCCGAAGAGTCATCTACTAATTGACGGTTTTCCACGTACCATCGGACAGATTCCAGATCTTGATGATGCTTTTATTTTTTTTGAGCGCGGAATAGTTGACGTGATTAATCTTGAAACTCCGGAAGAGGTAGTACGTGCGCGTATGCAGAGTCGGGCACGGGCCGATGATACGGCGGCTTCAATTGAAGAGCGTTTGCGTTGGTACCGCGATGAAACCCTGCCGGTCATTGCCTATTACCGTAAGCGTAATAATACCAACGTACATGATATTGACGGCACACTTTCAATCGATGGTGTACATGAAGCAATCAAAACCGCACTTGGTCTCTAGCTATCATTAATGATGTATACATTTATATTATATGACTATCACGATTAAAACTGAAGCTGATATTAAGTTGCTCCGTGAGGGCGGTAAGATTTTGGCGAAGATTCTCGATGAACTCGAAAAAGAAGTGGTCGCAGGTAACTCAACGATTGACGTTGATGACCGCGCTATGGAACTCATGGAGGAATATGACGTCGAGCCAATGATTTTAGGCTATCATCCCAGCTTTGCGTCACGTCCATACCCAGCCGCAGTGTGCGTTTCAATCAATGATGAAGTAGTCCATGGCATTCCAAACGAAGACGTGGTGGAGTTTATTGAAGGTGACTTAGTTTCTATTGATGCTGTCATTGGCTACCAAGGTATGGTGCTAGATTCTGCACGGACGGTAGGGGTGGGTGAACTTTCAAAAGAGGCACAAGGATTACTCGATATCTCCCATAAGGCACTTAGTGCCGCCATTGATGCCGCTAAAGCGGGAAGTCACGTTGTGGAAATTGGAAGGGCAATTGTGAAAGTGGTACCCAAAAAATATGGCATCATTGAAGCCTTCTGTGGTCACGGTGTGGGTTA